>Ga0138256_10000083_pt1 | contig 111782 bp, 95 predicted proteins | sample KNB2016incub_MG_FD_105486 | JGI IMG/M metagenome (GOLD analysis project Ga0138256, IMG submission 105486) | Active sludge microbial communities from wastewater in Klosterneuburg, Austria - KNB2014incub_MG | ecosystem: Engineered > WWTP > Activated sludge > Unclassified | place: Austria... | reverse complement strand
TGCCGAATGGGTTAAGTTCACCTTGGGTACCTGGGCTACCCATGTAGGTTATGAGTTACTCGATCCGCAGTTAAACAGAAACTACAGCATGAGTTATATGTTCACCAACGGACCATTTTCTCATACAGGATTAAAAGCCGAAATCACAAAAGGTAAACATGGTTTTATGGTTGGGGTAGCCAATCCTACTGATTACAGGGTATTACCAACCGGCCAGATCAACAAAAAATTTGTGATTGCCCAGTACAGCCTGGCGGCCAGTGACAAGGTGAATATTTTTGTAAACTATGTTGGTGGTCAATCGCCTGATTCTTCTAAATCGCAGCAGTTTGATGCGGTAGTTACTGCAAAGATCAGCAATAAATTCAGTTTGGCCTTTAACGGAACAATAGCCGATGTAAAGGCCTGGGATGGCGTTAAGAACAGCAGTGATAAAACCTGGTGGGGTTCGGCACTCTATATCAACTATGATTTTAAAGACTGGTTTGGTATTACCCTGAGAGAAGAATTGTTTAATGATAAGAATCAGCTAAAAACTTATGGGGCTTCAACTGGAGGAGGACAGATTTTTGCATCTACCCTTTCAGCTAATTTTAAAAAAGGTGGATTTATTTTTATCCCTGAGTTCAGGCTGGATCATGCTGATAAGAAAATTTTATTTACCGATAAGAACGGCGCATTTAAAACAGATGCCGCCAGTTTTATCTTTTCAGCAATCTATTCTTTTTAAAAAACCTATGAATTTTTTATACAGCATAGCCAAATTATAAAGGACATGCAATCGTTAACGCCTTCCGTTTCTACGGAAGGCTCTTTTTTATCTTACTGCTGTTAAGCTGAATTTCTTCCGGCATTAATAATTCCAAATGAACAGCGCATTACTAGTTTTCCAAAGGTGTCACGTTCCGGATTATCAATTAATTTTTCTTCCATTTCCCTCACCCTGGTAATGGCATATTGCTGTATAGTTACCAGCGGCAACACAATCCGTTCCCTCATCTGTATCGAAAGCTGCTCTACCGGGTAATCGGCCATCAGCTCATTTTTACCCGTCATTTCAAACAGGTATTTTTTAGTAAGTTCATACTCACCATAAATGTCATTCCATATTTCGCCATACACCGGATGATCGGAAAGAAAAGCCGTTAACGGGAAAAAACATTTTTTCATCGCCATCTCACAATTGTCTATCAGAGTCCTGAAAAATAAAGACTCTTTGTAAAACATTTTTAAATCATCCATCTGCCCTTTTTCTTTTGCTTTTTGTAAAGCAGTACCAACACCATAATAACCGGTTACATTTTGTTTTAACTGGCTCCAGGCACCCACAAAAGGAATGGCCCGTAAATCAGACAATGCTAATTTTCCACCTGCACCACCACGTTTACTGGGGCGTGACCCGATATTTGTTTCAGCATAAAATTTTAATGGACTTGCGTGTCCCAGGTATTCTAAAAAATACGGATGGTTTTTTAATTTACTGTAGGCATTAAAACTTTCGGTGGCAAGCTCACTTATCAATGCTTCCTGCTTTTCATCGAGTGTGATATCTTTATCGCTGAACAGTTCATTAAATACCCCTGCGTTTACCAATTGCTCAATGTTATATTGAGCTGCATCCATCATACCAAAATTGCTGCTTACTGTTTGTCCCTGAATGGTGAGCTGAATTTCTTTATTGGCAATATTTTTACCCATTGATGCATAAAACTTATGTGTTTTTCCTCCGCCTCTTGCCGGCGGGCCGCCACGGCCATCAAAGAACACCACATCAATTCCATACAGTTTTGAAACAGCAGTAAGCTCCTCCTTGGCTTTATATATTCCCCAGTTGGCCATTATATATCCACCATCTTTGGTGCCATCCGAAAAACCAACCATGATAGTCTGATGATTGTTGCGCTGTTTTAAATGCTGACGATAAATTTTATTTTCATAAAGTTCCTTCATCACAGCAGCCGCATTTTGCAAATCATCTATTGTTTCAAAAAGCGGAACAATATCCACAGTCAGTTCTTCTTTCTTCCATCCACCCAACATAAACAGGCCATACACTTCTATCACATTTAAAGCGCTGGTACAATGACTGATGATATAACGATTGCAGCCTTCTTCGCCATTTTTATATTGAATGGTTTTTATGGTATTAATAACTTCAACACAATCCTGCTCAATGGCATCATCTAATTTTATCGGGGGCGCTAATGGTTCTGCATTTAGTAAACGTTGAATTTTTTCATCTGCATTTAAAGACGCATAATCATTTCCTAAATTATTACTTACTGCAGCAATACTATTCAACGTGCTTTCATGCTTACTGCTGTCCTGCCTTATATCAAGTGATGAAAAATGCAGGCCAAATAACAACACTTTGTTGATCAGGCTGTCAACCATGTGCAGAAAAAGGCTGTTGTGTTTATGTATAAGTGTGTTCTTTATTCCATACAGTGTATCCAGTATTTCTTTACGGCTGAGGTCTGTTCGCATTCCTGGAATAAAAATGTTTTCGTACAATTTTTTCTCCAGTTCAGCCAAAGGAGTTTCCACGCCTTCAAAAGTCAGGCGCCTTCTTATTTTTCTTACATCAAGATAATAGCATTTGATGATGCTGCCACGTAATGATTCTGCTACTTGTTGTGTGATCCCTACATTTACAAACGGATTTCCGTCCCGGTCGCCACCCGGCCAAAAACCCAATTTAACTACAGGGTTTGTTGCAGGTAAAGAATCGGGGAATTGTGTTTTTAAGAAATTTATAATTTTTCCGGTGGCCTGGTAAAATACATTTTCCAAAAACCAGATCAGGCTCACTGCTTCATCATAAGGAGTTGGTTTTTGTTTTTTAAAGAAAGCCGTTTTACCCAGTTGCTGCAGGTACATATTTATCTGGCTGGTATTATTAGCCATCAATCCTTTTGAAAGATCGTTGATTATGGCAAGTACAGAACCGGGATAGAATTGTGTAGGGTGAGCAGTCAACACCAATCTTACACAAAAATCTTTTAGTTTTTCTGTAAGTTCTTCTTCCATCTCCATTTTTACCACTTCCGATTCAAGATGTTTTAGCGTACCCGGACCGTTCATATCATGTACCCTGTCGAAAGCTGCATCTTCCAGCGCATCAAATAGCACAACCTGCCGCTCGGCATATTGTACAAAACGAAACAACAGATCAAGTTTCTCTTTGTCGGTTACAAAGGCAGTATGCTTTTTAAAAAATTCTTCAATGATGGTAACAGGGCTTTGTCTTTTTAGATAGCCATCTTCGCAATTGGATAAAAGTAATGCCAGTAAAATACCTGTCTTCTCAATACGATGAAAAGGAAGTGATGTAAATAAACTGTTGTACAGCTGGAAATTTATTCCAATATCGTTTTTAAAATGCTGCAGCGCCCTGTTTGCAGAATGATCCATGTTTTTTATTTTTTAGATGAACAGCAAGCAGCAAAATATAAGTGAAAATACTTTATTTACACAAAATAAGTATTGAATTGCATTTCTACATTAAGCTTTTATATTTTTACTGTATGAAATTTCAATTCTGGACCATTGGTAAAAATCATGAGCCTTATGTAAAAGAAGGCGTTGAATTATTTACCAAAAGAATAAGCAACTACTACCCTGTTGACTGGAACATAATACCCATGCCCAAAAACGCAGCCAGCCTCAGTGAAAAAGATCTGAAAAAAAAGGAAGGCGAAATAATTACCGGCCTGCTGCAAAAAGATGATTACCTGGTATTGCTTGATGAAAATGGTAAACAATTAAACAGCGAAGGCTTAGCAGCATTTATTCAGTTAAGGGCTAATGAAAGCATAAAAAATATTGTCTTATTAATTGGCGGCGCTTATGGCGTAAGTGATGAAGTAAAGAGCAGGGCCAATTACCAATGGAGTTTATCAAAACTGGTTTTTCCCCATCAACTTGTACGTTTATTATTAGCTGAACAGGTTTACCGTGCCTGCAGCATTAACCGCAATGAAAAATATCATCATAGCTGATAAAAAAAGTCCCCCGATAAATCGGGGGACTTTTTTCTGGTTTATGGGGTTTTATTGTTTTAGTAATTTTTCAACAATGATTGCATCATCTGTAACTATCTGCAGCATATAAGGGGCTGCCGGCAGTCTGTCAAGATCATTAAGCGTAAACCAGTTAAAGCCTTTTAGCCCTTTTACCGATTTAGTAAATATCATTCTGCCCGACACATCAATAAATCTGAATTCAACCAGGGTATTGTGTGTGAGCGTTAAGTACACATCCACTTTACCTGTGAAAGGATTTGGAGCAACTTTTGTAACCAGCTGCACACTGTTCTCAATGCGGATGATTACAATATTGCTGTACTCAGAACTTCCGTCGTTATCAACAATCTTCAGGCGGTAATAATTTAATCCCTGAAGCGGGTTAGGGTCAACCAGATCATAACTGGTTACACTACTGGTATTGCCTCTTGCTGTAACTGTGGTTATTTTAATAAAATTCTGGCCATCGGCACTACGCTCTACTTCAAAATGTTTGGTATTATATTCCGAAGCAGTAACCCAGTTCAGATCTACCTTAGTACCATTTAACCGGCCGCTGAAACTGATCAGCTTAACAGGTAATGTTTGTGCCCAGTTTACAGTTACCGTTGCGGGTGTGGGATCGTACAAACCTGCAGCATCTCTGGATGCATACATAAATGATGTGGTGTGTGTAATATCATCCGGATCTATCTTTAACAATGCCGGGTTAAACGAGACAATCACCTGGTTTAATGTTACAAGAATGTTGTTATAATACAAGACTGCTCCTACAGGCAATTTGGTGATCTTGTAAGTATTTCCGCTTCCGTAAACGCCATCTTCAGGATCAGTACCGGTAAGACCTCCGGTAATATCATATTTTACACCCGGATCATTTTTAGCATAAGTTATAATTCTGTCATCCGAATCAGGCAGTCTCTCAATACCAAAGTTTACAGAAGTTACATTTATTGCACCCGTAGTTACATTTACGTTGAAGGTAGCCGCACCAAGTTTTATACCCGTACCGGCATAGTTGTTTACACCATATGAATCCCCTGTATTAACCCAGGTACCTGCAACAATATTAAAGCCAGGATCCGGTGGTGGAGAATCGCCCAGGTTTACACTTACTGTTGACATGCAAAGATGATAATTAGTAAACACATCAGCATCAGGGAAAGTATAAGCCCCGGTGCCTGCATTTAATATTGTTCGTCTCACCACCTTTGAAGTAGAATCAACCAGATATGCATATACAGTAGATCCAGAGATTGTACCTATGGCAGTACCATTGATCAGGTTATCGGTAAGACCATTGGCATCATGGTACAATGTACCACTGATGCTGATCTTATTTTTTGCAATACCAAAATCATAGTATCCCAAACAGGTTTGCGAACTGGTTGCTGTAAAACTGCGTTGCAATACCGTTGTGGTATGATGATATGGAGGCACAGTACTTGCATCCAGTTTAGTTATATAACACTGCGGATAAGTGAGAAACTGAATTTTTACATTATCAATATATACGGTATCCTGATCATCCACATTATTATTTGTAAGGAACCGGATATAAGTTGTAGCTGCCTTATAGGCTGATATATCCTGGTTGTAAATAGTAACATAATTGGCATCTGCTGTACCATCACCTGCAATGGTAAATATGGTTCCAAAAGTTGATCCGTTAGATGATGCCTGAACAATAACATCTTCCCCGGCGGTTAATGTTGCACTTTTTCTCCGGTATGAGAAAGTTAAAAATGCATACGAAGCACCGGTCAGGTTTACTGTACGGGTAGCAGATACATTATTATCTTTTAACCGCAGTGCATTACTGAAAGCTCCGTCTTTATATATTTCACAGTCGGTGCCTGCCTGGTTTTGCGATGTATTACAATATCCGGTTGAAGGATCTCCTGCATCCACCCAGTCGCTTTTCCAGGCTGCATTACCATCTGTTCCGTTGGCACAACTTCTTGCACCACCTGTTCCCTCAAAATCATCAAACACAAATTTTTCGGGATAATTAATGAACTGGTAAGTACCCGATGCATCAACGGTAACCGAATCTTTTAGCTCGTTTGCATCAGCAATCGTGTTACAGTTTCCGTCAACATATAAATAAACTTTGGCACCGGCAACACCTGTACCTCCATCATTCCTTATTCCATCCTCATTCTTATCTAAAAACACATTACCGGTTATTACATTCTGGTTATAAGGAGCCGGGCAGTTACTGATATCAACATATACTTTTGCTATATCACACACGATTGGTGAAGGTGTTGAACATACATTGTATTCAAATGTGTCCTTACCAATATAACCAGGATTAGGCGTATAAATTACTGTACCATTTGTATTAACAGTTACCGTACCATTTTTAGGTTGCAATAAAGCAGTAGTAGTTACTGATGATGGATCTACCACAGCCAGGAACCCAAAATCATTCAGCAAAATAGGTATTGTTACCGGCTGATTAATCATGGTTCGGCGATAATCATCATTTGCAAAAATGAGTTTTTGCTTACAGAACGGAAGTATGGTTGTTCCAACATCCCAATATGCAACACCAACTCCGGTGCCTGAACCCTGGGCATCTTCACCATAAACTGCGGCTATTTTTGCACCGTTACAGGTATAAACAGCCAATCCACTCTGATCATTGTCATTCGGATCTCTTAGTTTGATATATTTTAAGGCATCTAATGTATAGGAAACATCGTAACGTAAACCACATGGGCTTATCAGGCCACTGGTTCCACTTACATTTCCATTCCATTTCACATAAATGGTTGTATTTATATTAGGTGTTACCCAAATCGGGTTTCCGTTAACATCCGGTCCCGGAGGCGCTACCAGGTCTAATCCTCCTGGCGCCCATGCCGTGGTTGCAAAATCTGTCAGTCTTGATTCGGCTATCAGATTAAATGACCAGTCATAAGTTAATCCCGTGTTTCCTCCTCCTCCTGGTGTGTAGGAATCCACAATCTCAATTGCTGTAAAGGGTTCGCCGGTTGGGTTATAAAATTTATACGCCGCTGTTGTAGAATAAGCCAATGGAAAACGTACACAACCTTTTGCAGGTAATGTTATGGTACCGTTTGAAGGAATACCCGAGTTCCAGTTAATGGTCAGCGGCCTGTTTAAGCTGTTATAAAACATAACAGCCGATGTATCTTTTGGATTATCACCCGAATTATCAGAAGTAGGTACGGGTGTATAATAAGTATGCGAATACCATGTTGCAGGATAGATTGGTGCATTTCGGATAGAAAAATCATCAACTCCACCTGCATTTAATTCTACACCTACCGGCTTGTTACTGGTAACAGTGGCACCAAAATATACACCTCCATTAACTAAATATGATTCACCCTGGTTCAATGTAAAGCTGGTTTCAAGCGATCCGTTATTATCCTTGTCAATTTCTATAACAGTATTATCCAGTTCGGCCCTGATGAACAAAGCAGTGTACTTGAAATCCTGGCTTGGATAATTCTGACCCAGTGGTATGGTAAATGATTCTCCAAAATTAAATGTAGAGGTCACATTCGTTTTAATTGCCTGTACAGGCATGCGGGTTGGTTCTCCACAAACCTGTGTAATGGCAACCTGGCCGCTTGAAGTAATCTTATCCCGTCCGTCAAAGAAAATATTTGATTGTACCCTCGGGTTCGACGGCATAGTATTATCCAAAATTATACTACCTCCGGCAGGAATAATATCTGTTGCATATCCGGGGGCAATTCCGTTATACGGATTACCATCTCCCCACACTTTGGTAGTAGCCTGCATCGGATTCAATGAATTAATCTCATACCCATCTTCCCACTCATCCCAAACAATGGTCATACCAGGGTAAGGCATGGTAAGACTGATAACAGTACGGATATTATTGCTTGGCATCGTTTGATTTGAAGAGGCAAGCAATGCTATGAAGGCATCCTTTTCGGGATAAGGTATAAAGTAAGTGTGTGTTTTAGTTGCGTCTGAACAGGGGTCAACCAATAAAGGGTTTATGGTGAAAAATACCTGGGCAGTAGTGCATAAGTTAGTGCTGTCACATATCTGGTAAGTAAGTGTATCCTTACCCGCAAAAGTTCCATTTGGCAGGTAAACAACTTTGTTGTTTGATATAAACCCTGTACCATTATTTGGTTGAGTAACAATTGAAAGCGATGAAGTCTTGATATTGTTATTAGGGTCATAATCGTTGACAAGTACATTTACAATCAAAGGTGCACCACCAGCTCCTGTAGCAGAGTCATCAAGCGCAACCGGCCCGCAAACCGTACATACATCAAATGCCAGCAGGTCCGAATTTTTTATCAGGTTTTCATATCCCTCTTTAGCTGTAGCCAGCAGATAGTAGGTACCAACTGATGTGGATGTTGTCCAAGGATATTCAAAAGTGCGTGTGCATGCAGTAGAATCAACACAATTTACCGGGTAGATGGATCCGGGAGGTGTAAGACTGATATCCATACCTGTGATATCCTTATAACCAAATGGTGTTGTCACTTTAGCCCTTGCATAATAAATTTGATTTGTATTTCCCCTGATTCTTTTTGTGCCAGCAGGGTAAGGAGCATCATAAATATCAAACGATAAAAACTCCAAATAGGTAGAAACCGGAAACAGGCTGATCCTGGACGGCTTGGTATTACTATGATAATCTATCCTAAACCTGACATTTGTATGCGCTGTTGTTATTCTCAGATCCACTACCTGCCCGGCCGGTACCGTAACATCGGCACCTAAAACAGCCGACCACGACAAAATACCTGTTGATGAATTATATACCGGGTTGGATAAATTTAAGATATTGGTGCTGCCATATTTTATTAATGCTGTTATATTTGGATTGATAGGCATTGTACCATTGGTAACACTGATATATACCTGAACCTCGATAGTTTGTGCTTTAATAATAAGATCGTTACACAAAGACGGGTTTAACGAAAAAGTTGTATTGGTAGTAGCATTCCAAGCCAGTTCAGCGGTTTGAACCGTAGTAGTATAGCCTGCCGCCACGGGGTCTATCCTGTCTAATATCTGTCCGGGAGAAGAAAGATATAATGGCATTTGAACTATGGATGGATTTGCATTTACAATATGGTATGATGTTACCGGACCATTACAACCGGCTGCGCTGGCTGTAATGTAAGAAGCTCCGTACCAGTTTGCCGACCAGGTAACTTCTCCGTTAGCAAAATTAATAGTATTACCACCGCTGATGCTTGCAGCATCCAGGCTATAAGTAATTCCTGTTGTGTTGCCTGCAGTAGCAGAATAAGTAATTGTTGCTGCTCCTTGTGTACGTAGTGACTGAAGCCCCATGGCAAATACAGGCGTTCCTACTGTAGATATTATTGTTACATTATGTACTGCAGTTTTAGGACCATTACAACCGGCTGCGGATGCAGTAATTGTTGAAGTGCCATTCCAGGTTGCTACATAAGTTACATCACCTGTAGATGCATTAATTGAATTACCTGCAGATGTACTGCCGGCATCAAGACTATAAGTAACGGCTGTTGAATTAGTAGCGGTTGCTGTATAAGTTACTGTACCTGCACCCTGGCAACGGGTTGTACTGTTTCCAATTGTAAACACCGGTGTTCCCACTGTTGGAGTTACCGTTACGGTATGAACTGCAGAAGTTGGGCCGTTACAACCATTTGCGGTTGCTGTAATTATAGTTGTACCGCTCCAACCTGCTGCATAGGCAACAACCCCTGTTATTGCATTAATAGTATTGCCACCTGCTGTACTTGCAGCATCAAGCGCATATAAAACAGAAGTTGAATTAGGAGCCGTAGCTGTATAAGGAGCAGAACCTGATCCCTGGCAACGGGTTGAGCTTGCGCCCATTGCAAATGTGGTAGCTCCAACTGTTAAATTATTTGTTACTGTATGATCAGCAGTTTTAGGGCCATTACAACCTGATGCAGATGCAGTAATTACAGAAGCCCCTGTCCAGGCAGCATCATAAGTTACTGCACCAGTTGTTGAAACAATAGTATTTCCTCCTGAAATGCTTGCTGCATCCAAACTATAAGTTATCCCTGTACTATTAGTTGCACCGGCAGTATATGTTACTGTGTTTGCTCCCTGACAACGTGCTGATGCTGCTCCAAATGCAAACACAGGTGTACCTACAGTTGGAGTTATTGTAACTGAATGCACAGCTGTTTTCGGGCCATTACAACCGGCTGCACTTGCAGTTATGGTTGAGGTACCACTCCATCCGGCCACATAATTAACCGATCCGGTAGCAGCAACAATGGTATTACCTGCGCCAAGACTTGCAGCATTTAATGTATAAGTTATCCCGGTAGTGTAAGCTGCTGTTGCATCATATACTACAGTCTCAGCTCCCTGGCAACGGATTGATGTTGCACCTGCTATGAATGAAGGTGTACCTACTGTTGGGGTAGTTGTTACTGTATGTGTTGAAGTTGAAGGGCCATTGCAACCATTTGCTGAAGCGGTAATAATTGAGGTTCCGTTCCAACTGGCAACATAAGTTACTACTCCGGTTGAATTATTTATTGAATTACCTCCCGATACACTTGCGGCATCAAGGCTATAAGTTCTTCCTGTACTATTTGTTGCAGTAGCTGTATAGGTTGCTGTACCAGCACCCTGGCAACGGGTTGATGTTGCTCCCAATGTAAATACGGGACTGCCAACTGTAGGTTTAACAGTTACAGTATGGTTAGCCGTTCTTGGCCCGCTACAACCTGCAGCACTTGCAGTTACTGTTGTTGTTCCACTCCAGCCGATAACATAAGTTACCTCACCGGTGGCTGAATTTATCGTATTACCACCAGTTATGCTGGCAGCATCCAAACTATATGTTATACCTGATGTATTATTTGCAGTAGCAGTGTATGTAACCACACCTGCCCCCTGGCAACGGGTAGAGGTTGAACCTCCAGTAAACGATGGCGTTGAAACAGATCCATTTATGGTTACTGTATGAGTTGCTGTAACTGGTCCGTTACAACCTGTAGCTGTAGCAGTTATTGTTGAAGTTCCGAACCAAAGCAACCAATAAGTTACAGCGCCTGTAGTTGCATTGATAGAGTTACCATTAGCTAAACTGGTAGCATCCAGACTAAATGTAATACCCGTATTGTTTGCAGCAGTTGCCGAATAAGTAATTGTTCCACTGCCAAAACAACGGATTGAGGAAGCACCTAAAGCAAATACCGGTGCTACCACATTTGCATTTGTGGTAACATTATGATTTGCCGTTTTTGGACCGTTACAACCCTGGGCTGTTGCTGTTATTGTTGATGTACCTGTCCAGGCAGCATCAAAAGTAACCTCACCTGTTGTTGTATTTATACTGTTTCCGGCTGTAATGCTTGCAGCATCCAGGCTATATGAAATTGATGTTGAAGCTGAAGCTGAAGCTGTATAAGTTAATGTACCTGCACCAATACAACGTGATGAGTTGGTACCTAATGTAAACACAGGTGTGCCTATCGTTGAGGTAACCGTAACTACATGAGAGCTTGCTGCTGGTCCGCAGCCCCCGGGGGTAGCAGTAATAGTAGTTGTACCGGCCCAGCCTGCTACATAAGTTACATCACCATTTGAACTATTGATGGTATTACCAGCCGATAAACTGGCGGCATCCAGCGAATATAAAATAGTAGCTCCTGAAGGTGAATTTGCTGTATATGTTATGGTTCCGGCACCCTGACATCTTGTAGATGTAGCACCTAATACAAATGAACTGCTTGCAACAATATTTACCGTATGAGTTGATGTTTCTGGCCCCCCACAACCCTGCGCCGTTGCTGTAATAGTGGTAGTTGGACCATACCAAGAGCCATTATAAGTAACCGTACCGTTATTAATATCAATAAGTAAACCAGCAGTTAAACTTGAAGGGTCAAGGCTGTAAGTTATTCCTGTGTTGTTTGCTGCTGTGGCAGTATATTGAGTTGTGCTTCCACTTCTGCACCTCATTGAGGTTGAACCCAAAGCAAAAACCGGTGTACCAATAGTTCCAGTTAGTGTTACCGTATGTGTGGCAGATTTAGGTCCATTACAACCAACTGCAGTTGCAGTTATAATTGTTGTACCACTCCATCCGGCAACATAAGTTACCTCACCAGTAACAGAATTTATGGTATTACCTGCCGATATGGCTGCAGCATTTAAACTATAAGTTACAGATGTTGCATAATTTGCATTGGCTGTGTATGTAACTGTTCCTGCTCCCTGGCAACGGGTTGAATTTGAACCCAGCGTAAATACCGGGTTTGCAACATCATCATTTGTTGTTGCCGTATGTGAAGCAGAAGTTGGACCATTGCAACCTGTTGCTGTAACTGTAATAATACTAGTACCAATCCAGCTAGCATTGTAACTAACTGCTCCGGTTGATGAATTTATTAAAAGGCCTGCAGAAATACTGGCAGCGTCAAGGCTATAAGTTATTCCTGTATTATTGTCAGCATCTGCTGTATATGTAACAGATCCCGAACTTTTACACCTGATAGAAGTTGCCCCTAATACAAATACAGGAGTTAAAACAGGTGACTTAATATTTACAGTATGAGATGCAGATTTAGGTCCATTACAACCTGCAGCTTCTGCTGTTACCAGAGAAATTCCATTCCATGATGCAACATAAGTTACATCACCGGTAGCACTGTTGATTGTATTCCCTGCAGCTAAACTGGCCGCATCAAGACTGTATGTCAGAGATGTTGCATTGCTTGCTGTGGCATTATAATTAACTATATCTGCTCCCTCACATTTGTCTGATGATACACCTAAATCAAATACAGGTGTACTTACATTTGCATTTATCGTAACCTCATGATCGGTACTCAGGGGACCTCCGCAACCATTTGCTGTGGCAGTTATTGTTGAGGTTCCGTTCCAGTTGAAAACATATGTCACTTCGCCTGTAGCTGCATTAATTGTATTGCCAAATGAAAGACTTGAAGCATCAAGGCTATAGATAATATCTGTTGCATTAGCTGCATTTGATGTATAGGTTTCTGACCCTGCTCCCTGGCATCGTACCGATGTTGGCCCAAAAACAAAAACAGGTGCTGTTACATCAGCGTTTATTATTATTGCAGCACTGCCTGCTCCTGCACTCCAGGTTAAAGCAATACTGTCATATGCCCTTAAATAATACGTACCCGAAACAAATACGGTATAGATTGAAGCTGAATTGGTAGTACTGGTACCATTTGCACTGTCTTGCCAGTACCAGGTTATATCCGTGGCAGGAGATCCGTCAAAATTCATGGTAACACCAGAACTGCTGCATTGCGGCGAGTTGGTTAACGGGTCATTTGGTGTGGCCTGCGACCATACGTTGGTACTTATCAGCATTAAAAATAACCCTGTTAAAAAGGTTATAGCAGCTTTTTTGCAAAAATGCAGGTTGGTAAGTATTGTATTCATTTTGTTTTTATTTGGATAACAATAGGGCAATATGATTATAGACTTATGTTTATAAAATCAGTTTTAAATGGTTATAAAATGCAGGTATAAAAGGCAATGTATTGCAGTTAGGGGATGCACATTATCTTTTACTGTGTGTAAGTAAGGCTTCATTTGTCTGGATATTGGTTTGTATTAAAGCAGCCGGTTAAATATTAAAACACACCTGCTTAATCTCATTCTACAGTGTATAAAATGTAGAACAACAACTACGTAAACGTATTTTTAACAATCTTAGTATTTTTACCAAGTATTATTTAAACATTTATTTTAAAGTATAAATAATGGTTTAGATTTGAATCTGTGTATATTCAGCCTAAACAGATTTACTTATGAACTTTCAGGAGTACCCGGTTACTATTGGCTTAATCATTGCCAATGTCATTTTTTCTTTAGTGGGCTTTTCAAACAGGGAAATGGTTGATAAAACCATTATGTGGCCCTACCGTGTTGCCAGGGAAAACCAGTATATCCGTTTTATAACATCGGGGTTTTTACATGCCGATTACATGCACCTTATTTTCAACATGTTTACCCTGTTCTTTTTTGGCCGGAACCTGGAAATATATTTCAGTTATTACGGCCTGGGGGGGAATGTTTCTTACCTGGCACTTTATTTTCTAGGATTGATCGTTTCCGATATACCCAGCTATATTAAGCATAAGGATGATTATGGCTACCGGTCATTGGGAGCTTCGGGCGCTGTATCGGCAGTGGTTTTTGCAACCATCATTTTCAGCCCATGGAGCAGCATTTATCTTTATGGCGCACTTAAAATTTCTGCCACAGTTTATGCTGTGCTGTATATTCTGTATTGTGTGTATATGGGTAAAAAAAGCGGCGATAATATTAATCATGATGCTCACCTATGGGGCTCTCTTTTTGGGCTTGTATTTACATTGATATTAATTGCTTACCTGCAACCGGAATTATTTACCGGCATAATTGAAGAACTTAAGCACCCGAGTTTATTCGGAAACGGCTGATGTTAACTGCAATACATAGTTAGTACCGTCGGTAATTTTAAACCGGTCATCAATGCGTAAGCCAACTATCCAGATTATTTTCTTATCCATTTCAATTACCCAGGTCTTTTCTTTTTGGGTAAGCGATAATTTCTGATCAATAAAGAAACGGCTGAGTTTTTTCTTTTTATTCATCCCCAGAGGGTAAAAGTAATCGCCCTGTTTCCATTTACGTAGCAGCAGCGGGAATGTAACCTTAGCTGCATCAAGTTGTGCAATATGTTTTTGTGTATGTAGTTTAAAGTTTTGAAGAGCGAGTAATTCAATACCAATTTTCCCTTGCGGAAACTCAATATGTTTAGCTTTTACTTCAATTAGGATATTTTCATCCTCCAGATGCTGAACAGGCGCAATAATAAGCCAGTTACGGTTTCTTATTATCCTGTGTGATGCAGACAAAATATATTTGCCCGATTCGCTTTTCAGCAAAGCCAACGCTTCTTCGGTTTGATGAGCCGTAAAACCATAGTCTTTGATTATCTCATAAACAATGGTATGCAATGGCTCTGCCTTCAACAGTTTTAAAACCGGGATATGTATTTCATTACCCTTCTGCTCCATCAGTTTTTTCTTATGCAGGCTGATGGATTGCTGATACAGCATTTCTATTTCCCGGAAACGTTCAATGTTATGTAACAGGTTTTCTTCAACCTGCGGAAATACTTTTCGTACTCCGGGTATCAATTCATTTCTAAAATAGTTACGGGTGTATTTATCAGATGCATTTGATGAGTCTTCTACAAAATCAATTTTTTGCTCTTTTGCAAAAGCAACAAGTTCTTCTTTACCGGCAAACAGCAGCGGCCGGATAATTTTATCATGTTTTGGAAGTATTGCCTTTAACCCGTTGATGCCGGTACCTTTAAAAAAGTTCATAAGCAGGGTTTCAACATTATCGCCGGCATGATGGGCTGTTATAATAAACTTAGCCGATTTTGCAGTTATTATTTCATTGAACCAGTTATACCGCAGATCTCTGGCAGCCACCTGTATGCTGAGTTTATTTTCAGCGGCATATTTTTCAGTATCAAATTTTTTAACCAATACCTCTGCACTATATTTTTCAGAAAATGATCGTACAAATGCTTCATCTCTTTCACTCTCTGCTCCTCTTAATTGAAAATTGCAATGGGCAATTATAAAATCATAGCCAGCCTGGTTACACAGTTCACACAAAACAACAGAATCTACTCCCCCGCTTACAGCCAGCAGCAGCTTATCTTTTTGTTGAAAAAGATTTTGTTGTTTTATATACTCTTTAAATTTTTCTAAAAGATTCATTTACTATTATGTATTTCGCTTTGATCAGTTCCCATTTAGGGGCGGAGGGGGTTGCCTTACTCTTCAATATCCTCCAACGCCATCATCAATTCACTATAAGAATGATTATCATCCGCCGCTTTCGCTTCTTCCATCCCCCTTTTATATACTCTCACAGCTTTATCAAAATCACCTGCACGTTCCAATAATTTACCTAAATGATAATAAGAACCCACATAAGTCGGTTCCCTCAACAGTATTTCATTGAACAGCTTACGGGCTTCCTCATCCTGATCAACTTTTATGTATTCCAGTGCCAGTGCATGTTGCAGAAAACTATCCTTATCAGATGTTTTCATAAATTCCAGCAATTTTTCTATCCTGTTCATATCAAAATAATTATTTAGGGTTTTTATTTTAAAAATCCTCCGCTTGGCTTATCTTTGCAATAGTTGCATAAACAACTTATTTCAGGATTTCTAAATTTTTTATACATGAAGATCTTAGTTTGTATCAGTAAAACACCTGATACCACGGCAAAAATAGCCTTCGCCGATAACAATACGAAATTCGCATCTGATGGTGTGCAATGGATCATCAATCCTTACGATGAATGGTATGCTTTGGTTAGAGCTATTGAATTGAAAGAAGTCGACCCGGCAACTGTTATTCATTTGGTAACAGTTGGTGCTGCCGATTGCGATCCCATCATCCGTAAAGCATTGGCGCTGGGAGGCGATGAAGCTTTTCGTGTTAATGCCGACAGTCATGATAGTTTTTATATTGCTTCGCAAATTGCTGAGATAGCAAAAAAGGGAAGCTATGATTTAGTATTCACGGGTAAAGAAACCATTGACTACAATGGTTCATCTATTGGTGGAATGGTTGCCGAGTTACTTGATATGCCTTATGTTTCTTTAGCAACAAAGTTTACGCTGGAAGGAACATCTGCAATAATTAACCGTGAAATTGAAGGTGGTGAAGAAACCAATAAAATTGCATTACCCCTTGTTGTCAGTTGCCAGAAAGGTATGGCTGAGCAACGCATACCAAACATGAAAGGAATTATGGGCGCCAGGAGTAAACCATTAAATGCAGTTGAGCCTGTTGCTGTTGATGCATTAACTACTATTGCATCATTTGACTTACCGCCTGCAAAGGCAAGCGTAAAGCTGGTTTCGCCGGATACGCCTGAGGAATTGGTGAGATTATTACATGAAGAAGCAAAAGCTATTTAAAACGGCCCCACTCCTATCCTCTCCCCGGAGGGGAGAGACAAGCAGGAGATAAAAGCAAAGAATGAAGAAAATAATTAAATAAAAAACTGCCAACTTCCAGTTCCCTCTCCTCGGGAGAGGGGTTGGGGTGAGGTCAAAATAAATTTTATGAGTGTTTTAATATTTTTAGATCAATCAGAAGGACAAATAAAAAAATCATCTTTAGAAGCGGCTTGCTATGCTGCTAAAGTTGCTGAACAAACAGGAACAAGTGCCGAAGCAATTGTTTTAGGAAATGTAACCGATGATTTGTCGGCCATTGGAAATTATGGAATTAAAAAAGTGCATACCGTAAAGAATGATACACTAAATAACATGGATGCACAGGTTTTTACCAAAGTAATTGCCGATGCTGCAAAAGCAGTTGATGCTAAAGTGGTTATTTTCTCCAATAATTTTAACGGTAAGGCTATTGCCCCACGTTTGAGTGTGCGGTTAAAAGCAGGACTGGTTTCCGGCGCTGTTGCATTACCCGATACAAGTAATGGTTTCACTGTAAAGAAAAATGTTTTCAGTGGTAAGGCATTTGCCAATGTTTCTATTGCAACCGATATTAAAATCATTGCATTGAATCCAAACGCATACAGTATTACAACAACTGATGCAAAGGCTGAAGTTGCAGAATTTGCTGCAACGGTTGATGCATCAAAAGTTCAGGTAACATCAACAGATAAAGTTGTTGGCGAAATTCCATTAAGCGAAGCTAAGATTGTTGTAAGCGGTGGCCGTGGTTTAAAAGGCCCTGAGAACTGGGCGATGGTTACTGACCTGGCAAAATTACTAGGTGCCGCAACTGCCTGCAGCCGCCCTGTTGCTGACAGCGACTGGCGTCCCCATCATGAGCACGTAGGACAAACAGGCCTGGCCATAGCACCCAATTTATATATAGCCATTGGTATTTCAGGCGCCATCCAGCACCTTGCAGGAGTTAACAGAAGTAAAGTAATTGTGGTGATTAACAAAGACCCGGAAGCGCCGTTCTTTAAAGCAGCAGATTATGGAATTGTAGGCGATGCTTTTGAAGTGATGCCAAAGATCATTGATGCTGTAAAAAAATTAAAAGGAGCCTGATTATAATCTAAAAACAAACTGTTTTATATTTAAAGCCTTTCAACTTAATTTTGAAAGGCTTTTCTTTTATATTTGCTGTTTAACAAAAGGAATAATATTTGTAACTGAAGGATTGGGTATGAAAAAAATAGAACTGGAAATAGTGGCTTTATCGCACAGCATTACACAAACACATTCTTATGCAGTTGTGCTGGGAGAGATAAATGGTTTACGCAGGCTGCCGATAGTAATAGGAGGTTTTGAAGCCCAGGCCATTGCCGTGGCGTTGGAACGCATGAGTCCAAGCCGGCCCCTCACCCACGACCTGATGAAGAATTTTATGATGGCTTTTAATGTTGACCTGCATGAAGTGGTGATCAACGATCTGCAGGAAGGTATTTTTTACAGCAAGCTGGTTTGCAGCTCAGCAAATGACACCGTTGAAATTGACAGCAGGACTTCGGATGCGCTTGCATTGGCTGTGCGTTTTGGTTGTCCCATTTTTACATACGATACTATTTTAGACCAGGCTGGTATTTTAATGGAAGATGATGGTAAAGCAAAACCTGTCAGCGCCTCGGTTACAACCGAAACAGGCGGCAGCGACAACTTAAAGTCTTTATCGCTGGAAGAACTGGAAGGTTTACTGGCCGAGGTACTGGACCATGAAGATTATATACGTGCAATTGCCATACGGGATGAAATAAAGGCCAGAAAGAAGGGCTGATTAAAAGATTAATTGATTACCTGGATTTTTTTTAATAATACAGCCGTTCGGCGAAATCATTTTTTAATCAAATAATCTGTGATAGTTTTCCCAAATTGTAAAATAAATCTCGGTTTACAGATTCTTGATAAAAGGGAAGATGGCTTTCATAATTTAGAAACTGTTTTTTATCCTGTTCCTTTCAGAGATGCGCTTGAAATAATTCCCAATAACAATGCAGAAACAGAATTTACCGGAACCGGTTTAACTGTTGATGGTAAAGCAGCAGATAATCTTTGTATAAAAGCATACCATTTATTAAAAAAAGATTTCCCTCAATTACCTGCTGTAAAAATTCATTTGCATAAAACTATTCCCATGGGCGCAGGGCTGGGTGGTGGTTCGGCTGATGCTGCATTTATGCTGAACTTGCTGAATAGTAAATTCAAACTAAACCTCTCAACTCTCCAACTTCTAAACTACGCCCTGCAACTCGGCAGCGACTGTCCTTTCTTTATCATCAACAAACCATGTTATGCAACAGGGCGTGGAGAAATACTTGAGGAAATACCCGTTGATCTGTCAGCTTATAAAGTGGTTTTGATCAATCCCGGCATTCATATAAACACCGGCTGGGCATTTTCCAATATTATTCCTGCTCCATCAAAAAAATCAATCAAAGAAATTATTCAACAACCGATAAAAAGCTGGAAAGATGAATTGATAAATGATTTTGAAAAGCCTGTTTTTACAGCTCATCCACAAATAAAAGAGGTTAAAGAAACCTTATACAACCAGGGAGCAATATATGCTGCCATGAGTGGAAGTGGCAGTACAGTTTTTGGAATTTTTGAAACTGCATTTGATACAAAACCCTTTGGAGATAAGAACTATTTTATAAAAACCATAAATTAGTTTATCTTGCAGCCATCAATGAACACGAAGTATAACATATCTTCTTTCCTTTACAGCAACCTCGATTTGCTCAATCATCGAGGTAGGTAATTTTTATCCCCTGCAGTTTGCGGGGTTGCATTTTCGTTTTCTTTTTCAATGCCTTTCAATTTTATTTTATGAACACAACTTTAGCTGTTACAGCCAACACACAACAATATATTGACCTCGAAGATAAATACGGTGCACATAATTATCACCCGCTGCCTGTGGTATTAAAACGTGGTGAAGGCGTTTTTTTATATGATGTTGATGATAAGCGTTATTACGATTTTTTAAGCGGCTACTCCGCCGTAAACCAGGGACATTGCCATCCAAAAATTATTGCAGCACTTGTTGATCAGGCTAAAAAACTCACACTTACTTCCCGTGCATTCCACAGTAATTTGCTGGGCGAATATGAAAAATACATTACGGAGTATTTTGGATATGATAAAGTGCTGCCCATGAATTCGGGTGTTGAAGCTGTGGAAACAGCTATCAAGCTTTGCCGAAAATGGGGCTATGAAAAAAAAGGCATTGCTGAAAACCAGGTGAAGATTATTGTTTGCGATGGAAATTTTCATGGCCGTACCATCAATGTAATTTCTTTCAGCAGCGATCCAACTGCAAAAACAAATTACGGACCTTTTAATCCCGGTTACGAATCTATACCGCATAACGATTTACCGGCTTTGGAAAAAGCACTGCAGGATAAAAACGTTGCGGCATTTTTATTTGAACCAATACAAGGAGAGGCTGGCGTAGTTGTACCAACCGAAGGTTATTTTAAGGGAGTAAGAGAGTTATGTACCGAGTACAATGTATTGATGGTGGCTGATGAAATACAGAGTGGCCTTGCCCGTACCGGAAAAATGCTTACCTGCGACCATGAAAATGTAAGGCCCGATATTTTGATCCTTGGAAAAGCATTAAGCGGAGGCGTACTACCAGTGAGCGCAGTTTTATGCGATGATGAAATTATGATGACCATCAAGCCTGGCGAACATGGAAGCACTTATGGCGGCAATCCTTTGGCTTGTGCAGTTGCTATTGCAGCCCTACAGGTTTTAAAAGACGAGAACATGTGTGAGAATGCTGAAGCCATGGGTAACCTGTTACGCAGCGAACTTGAAAAATTAAACTCTCCTTATATTTCAATTGTAAGAGGTATGGGCTTATTAAATGCCATTGTAATAAAACACAGCAATCCAAATGCGGCCTGGGATCTTTGTTTGATATTGAAAGAAAACGGATTGCTTGCAAAACCAACACATGGAGATAAGATTCGCTTTGCCCCTCCGCTCGTCATTACAAAAGAACAGGTGATGGAATGTGTGGGGATCATTGATAAAAGTTTAAACCAACTTGTTTAAATATCAGCCGCTGAATTTTTCAGCGGTTTTTTTGTGTTTTCAATATTGTAACTTAGTTCTTCAATAAAAAAATATGGATACCCATCTGCACCACGATCATTTAGAATCTCATTTAAAAAGCAGCGACCTGCTAAGGGATGTGGTTATTGGTATGAGCGATGGCCTTACCGTTCCCTTTGCATTGGCAGCGGGTTTGAGCGGCGCAGTTGACAGCAGCAGTATCATTGTAATTGCAGGCATTGCCGAAGTTGCCGCAGGCAGCATTGCCATGGGGCTGGGTGGATACCTGGCAGGTAAAACAGAACAGGATCATTATAAAAGCGAAGTACGCCGTGAATATGATGAAGTGGAAAATTTTCGTCACAAAGAAATTGCAGAAACCAAAGAATTTTTTGCCAACATAGGTTTAAGCCCTGCTTTGCAGGATCAGGCAACAGAAGAAATTGCAAAAGATAAAGACCGCTGGGTTGAATTTATGATGAAGTATGAACTGGGACTTGATAAACCCGATCCAAGACGTGCAACCAAAAGCGCTTTGAATATCGGCTTGTCTTATGTAGCCGGAGGCATCATTCCGCTAAGTCCATATTTTTTTATTGATAGTTCTACCGAAGCCCTAAAAATATCTGTAATTGCAACGTTGATATGTTTATTTATTTTCGGCTTTTTTAAAAGCAGGATGACTGGTGTTCAGCCGCTATGGGGTGCTTTAAAAGTTACCATGATTGGTGCAGTGGCTGCCGCAGCTGCATTTGGCGTTGCTAAATTATTTGAAGCATAAATCAGAGGTGATGTTTCCGGTCACTGGAAATATTTTCCATCGTCCATTCAACTTTCTTTTCAAAAGGATGTTTACGGACATCGCAATTGGTTTTTGAACATATTCTGCAGGAAAAATCAAGACATCCATCTGAATGAACAAACAATTCTACTGATTCTCCGTATTCATCCTTAACAAGATTGGATAATGCATCAATCTCCTTGTGTGCTTCATGTACATTCAGGTACCAGGGCACCGTCAGGTGACAATCAAGATGTATCCTGCTTCCGTATTTTATTATCCGGAGGTTGTGAAGATCAATCCAGTTCTCTCTGCGGCTGGCATTCAGCATCTCTACCATTTTTTTTAACAGCTGGGTATCAGCTTCATCCATTATGCCGGCAACCGAACTGCGTAAAATTTTGTATCCCGTGTATAAGATGAAGAGCGCAAATAAAATGGCAACTGCACTATCGAGCCAAACCAGTTTTGTAATTAAAATTAAAATCAGTCCAACAACAATACCAATGGTTGACCAGGTATCTGTTTGCAAATGTTTACCGCTCGATATTAAAGCCAGTGAATTATTTTTCTTTCCGGTTTTAATACAAACTGCACCTGCTAAATAATTTATCAACCCGGTTACTGCAACCAAAATAATTCCATAATCCAGTTTATTAATATCATGCGGGTTAATAAGATTATTAATTGCCTGGTAGATGATCAAAACACCGGCAATAAAGATCATTGAGCCTTCAATGGCCGCCGAAATAAACTCGGCCTTACCGTGTCCGTAAGGATGATCCATGTCTCGTGGCTTAGCAGAAATATACAGACTGTACACACCTATCAAACCTGCCACTACATTAACTATGCTTTCAAAAGCATCAGTTAAAATAGCTACCGAGCCGGTAATATACCAGGCAAATGTTTTTACAAGCAGCAGCAAAACAGAAACTGCAGCAATTCTTTTCTGGATCTTTAAATTATACAGTGCTGTTTGCAAAACAACTATTTAGTGAAAATTAAATATACAAAACTGCAACTAATGTACTAATGCCAACTTAACCCACAAGTTGAATCTTCTTATGTGGATTAGCTTCGGCAAATGAATAAATATTGTTGCGGATATAATCATTATCAGCATAAGGATTCAGGTGATTCTTTAACTCAACCGATGATGCAACGGGAAATGATTTAGGCAGGTAACCCATTCCCCAAAAGCTCCCCCTTTCAATCAGCAGGCAAAGTTTTTCTTCGGCAGCAATGGCTTCATCAACCAAAACAAAACTGGGCAGGTTTTCGATTAATGCATCAAGTGCCCTTTTTATTTTCTGGTTATAGATTGAAGGAGGTTCAAGTGCATTACGTTCTCTTTCAGTAAATGCTGTTTTATCAACAAAGCATAGCCTGGCATCCAGTTCAAATTCTTCAATCATGTTGTTCAGCAACACAAGGCCTTCGTGCAGTAAATTAAAATTGTAAAGATGCGGAAGATGTTTTTTCTTTTTATCAATGGCCAGGCGAATGTACCCTCTGTTATCTTCAAAGCTATACAATGCATATTTTATCTCTGGCTGCTTCTGGCTTTTATTATACCTGGGCCATAATCTTTTTATCTCGGTACTTTCCAGTACAATGGCTTCCAGCTCGGTGGCGCATTGTTTAAATGAAACCTTATGTATCTCCCGGATAAAATTCTGCCGCTTCAGATCAGGGTCGTTATGCGTAAAATGGCTGCTCACTCTTTTTTTAAGGTTGATGGCCTTGCCAACATAAATGATTTTGTCTTTAATGTTATGAAAATAATACACACCGGGTTTGGCTGGCAGTTTATCTATTACCTGTTTATCTAAGTTCATAGGAAGCCAGTGCTCTGCAGATGAACGCTTCAACATCTGGTCAATATGAAGCTGTGCTCCGTTTGCCAGCATATACTCAAACAATTTTACTGTGGCTTTTGCATCACCTCCTGCCCTGTGCCTGTTTTCAATATTTATTTTTAAGGAGCGGCAGAGATTACCCAGACTGTATGACGGCAGGCCGGGAAAAACTTTTCTTCCCAAACGAACAGTACAAAGTTTTTTTGCAGTAAGATCGTAGCCTGATTGTTTAAGCTGGTATTTTACAAATGAATAATCAAAATTTACATTGTGGGCTATAAAGATGTTTTCATTCAGTATTTCAAACAACACATCAGCTATTTCATCAAAAGTTGGCGCATCTGCAACCATAGCATTGTCAATGCCGGTAAGTGATGTTATAAACCGTGGAATCAATTGCTGTGGATTAATGAGTGTTTCAAAATGTTTTATCACCCGCTGTCCGTCATGTACAAAAACAGAAATTTCGGTAATGCCATTGCCGGAAGCATGGCCACCTGTTGTTTCAATATCTACTATTGCATAATTCATGGATATCGAAATTACTGATTGTTTCAGTCAATAAATATTTTTTCTGTTTGCTGTAATATTGCAATTTTAATAAATAAAAAAGTTTATGAAAATAAAACAATTCCCTTTTCAAACAGTTGACTGGTCAGTAATTGAAGCAGAAGAACATTCCGGAACAACCGGAACGGCAAGTTGGAAAATTTTTAAGATGAATGACACCAGGATACGTATGGTGGAATATTCAGCCAACTATGTTGCCGATCACTGGTGCAGCAAAGGACATATCATTTTTTGTGTTAAAGGAGCAATGACAACAACGCTGGAAGATGGAAGGGAGTTTATTTTATCAGAAGGCATGTCGTATCATGTTGGCGACAACAGTGATGCACACAGCAGCAGATCGGAAAACGGATGTACCTTGTTTGTTGTTGATTAAGCCTGCTTATTTTCATCAGCATGAGTGAACTTATGCACGGCATCTTTATGCATGATCATCTTTATGGCCTGTATTATGGCAGTAATAGCAAATATGCCGCCAATAACCCAATTTATATATTGCTGACTGTTTGAAATGCGCTGCACCAGCCATTTACCACCGAAAATAAAAACACAGTTACCGATCAGTGTACCCAGGCCAATGCCGATTATATAAATATTGTAATGGCTTTTTACAGGCTCCAGAATTTTTTTGGTGAACAACACTGTGCTCCAGCCGAACCAGAAGGGAATCTGTACGGGATTAACAGCACTCATGAACATCCCCAGTAAAAAACGGTGCATATTATTTTCTAAGAAAACATTTTTTGCATCATCGCCCTTTGATGCTGCTGCCCAAAAGCTGCCGGCAGCTAATGCAAGGATGATGATTAGTGTAAACCATTCCATCGCCTTCATCAGTTTTTCCTGTTTACGAATCCAGTCAACGCCCATTAAGGAAATGCGTACGTAGATCATCTCAACCAATAAAGAACCAAGGGAAAAATAGATGGCGTTTTTTATACTTTCCTGAATGCCAATCTGCATGGCGGCTACATTGAGTGTACCCAGCGGTAACGAACCCAAAAAACTGATCATCAAACCCCAGCAAAAAATTTTAAACAATTTCGGCATCGGACAAAGATAATAAGCAGGATGCATACTGCATTGGACTATATACCGGTATAATCGGTATTAAAAAACTATTTTGCAAAAACTGATAAGGACACGGTTAAATTATCTGACAGGGAGATGCTGCTGCCACCTACGCCAAAATCACGCCTGTTAATAGTGAAACTGCCGTCAAAAACATAGCCCCCGTCTCTTGCTGTTGCTCCAAAACCAAATTCAACCGGCTTGGTAACACCCTTAATAGTCAGGTCTCCATACATATAAAATCTGCCGGCAGCAGAAGACAATACAATCTTTGTACTTTTAAAATGCAGTGTTTTATATTTCTCAACATCAAAATACTCAGCCTTTTTCAAATGCCCGTCCCTGCTGTTGTTATCGGTATCAACCGTTGCAGCATCAACGGTTACATCAAAACTGGAAGCAGCATATTTATCAGGATCGAATTTTATTGTACCCTTCAAACCCGAAAAATCGCCACCGGTTTTTATGGCGAAATTTTTAATCACAAAATGCACTTTACTATCGGCCACAACCGGTGTATAGGTATTTTGTGCTGTTACCAGGTTAACAAAAACAACTAATGCAATAAATAAATAGATTATTTTTTTCATGAACTAAATTTAACGAAAATATGCTGTTCTTTTATTATTTTAAATTATACGTTACGCCAATACCAACTCCGGCCATCTTATTTCTGAACCTGTCGTTCTTATCTCCACCCGGGGTGGTCTGTACCTCTGTATCAGTTGTATATTCGGCAAAAAAGAACTGAAGGCCGAGCTTAACACCCCAATTATCATTCCATCTGTATCTGGCAAACAGTTCACTGTTTAATGAACCCCTATCATTATCACTAATTAACAAAATATTAAACGGAGTAGGCTTTGCCGTCACAGGAACTCCTGTTGCAAAATTATTGCCGTAATAAACACCACTTTGCTTTTTACCAAAACTGAAACCAATGGCATCAATGGTAAGGCCGGCCGAAAATTTCTTACTGAAATTATATCCAAAATTCAATGTCAGATTCAGAGAGTTGATCTGCGATTTAGGAAACAGGACTGAATCAATATTTTCATCAATATCATCTGTAAACAAAACCGTAGGATCAGTTTTTCCACTGGTTAATTTTGCAGGAGCTGTTTTGTAATACAGGTTGCTTCCAAAATAACCCGTAAACTTTAACCCCAGACCCAGTTCAAATTTTTTACGCTTGCCAACTTTCCAGTTGTACACGTACGCCAAAGCTCCCGTAGCCTGCCCGTCGCCTATTCCGGCTGTAGCTTCCACAAAATTATCAACTGCACGTATTTTCTTTTGTTGAGCCGATACAAGATTTGCGATCAGCATGAAGCTGAATAATGATAATAAAAACTTTTTCATAACTTATTACTTTGTTTATTTTAAAACTTTTTTCATTTTAATTCGGTATACCCAAACTGAATGCGGTATCGTACACACCAGATCAGCGCATATTTATATACTGAAATATCCGGCAAGGTCTGCAAATCATAATTGAAAGTGCCGCTGGTATATTTCAATAACCCCAGATCCACATACTCTGTTGGAGGATTGGCATTACTGCCGGCGGTTTTCGAAAGATATACATGCACATCGGGTCCGTTATTGGAACTGAAGTTTTTGAATACCAGGAAATTCCTGTTACCAAGTTTTTCAATGGTAACATCGCCTCTGGACCTGTCGCCCATTTCTCCTCCAATTAAAACACCGCTATATAAAACAACCGGCTGCGATGTATCCCCGGGAGGAACAATTATTTCGTTGCCATTTGAAGGGATATTTCCCTTTTTACAGGAGCTGATCAGAACAACTGAAACTAAACCCAGGATGAATAATAAACCCTTAACAGATTTCATAATATAGATTTAATGGTACAAAAATAAGATGCCATTAAAGAAATGCCTGTCAGTTAACCGACACATAACTGTTTTGACTGTTCTTTAAACTTACACATATATACTTACGTAAATATTTTCAAAAGGGTTTAAACCTAAATGAATTAGATTGTAATTTTATTTAAACAATTCACTTGGTAAAGACATCAACGATACAATTGCTGCGTTTTCATTTTGGATTCTTCCTGATGCCTGTTTACTGGTTTGCATTAAGCCAGACCTTTACTATTAATGTACCAGATGCCATTTTGGTATTCTGTATTCTACATTTGCTGGTTTATCCCGCCAGCAACGGTTATAACAGCTATATGGACAGAGACACAGAAAGCATTGGTGGTATTGAAAACCCACAGCAGCCAACCAAACAATTATTTTACTTTACTGTTATGATGGATATTGCAGCCATAGCATTCAGTTATTTTATCAGTTTGTATTTTATGCTTGGTATTACAGCCTATATACTTGCATCAAGAGCATACAGTTACAGAGGAATCAGGCTAAAGCAATACCCGGTGATTGGTTATTTAACGGTAGTTATTTTTCAGGGTTGCTTAACGTTTTTTTTAGTGATGCATGGCAGCAGTTCAGATAAAATTATTAATGTGCCCTTAATTGGTATGCTGACTGCAGGTTTATTAATTGGAGGTTTTTATCCGCTTACGCAGATATATCAGCATAAACAGGATGCAGCAGATGGCATAACTTCAATAAGCAGTATGCTGGGGTATAAAGGAACTTTTATTTTTACAGCTATAGTTTATATACTGGCCATGTGCAGCCTTGGTTTTTATTTGATCAGCAGTTTGCAGCAGAATAATTTTCTGATCATCCAGATCTTTTTTATACCAATACTCGTATATTTTCTGTGGTGGTTTAAAAAAGTTTATGCAAATACACAGGCTGCCAGTTTTAAAAACACCATGCGTATGAATATGCTGGCATCCTTTTTCAGTAATGCTGCATTTATAACCTTATTAATACTTGAAAAATATTGAGCAAGATAATTTCCATAGCAACCAATGTTCCTCAGTACAGGCATGATCAACATGATATTTGTGTTTTTGCCGACAGAGTATATTACAGCGATGCCAATGAAAGCCGTAAATACAGGTACCTCTACAACCACAGCGGTATTCAAACCAGGTATTCAGTTGTTCCTGATTATCATTCAAGTGTTGAAGAGCGACAATTCTTTCCAAAGACTGAAGACCTGGAACCTTTTCCAGATATGGATAAAAGAATGCAATGGTACGCAAGTAATGCTGCTGACTTATCTGTAAAAACCATTAACCAATGTATTGCAGGTAAAATTAATAAAGAGGATATCACTCATTTAATTACGGTAAGCTGCACCGGCATGAGTGCGCCTGGCCTCGACCTGGAGATAATGGAAGCGATGGATCTGCCCCGGAATATTTTCCGCACATCAGTAAATTTTATGGGCTGCTATGCTGCCATTCATGCATTAAAACTTGCCGATGCGTTGTGCAGGTCATCTGAACATGCCAATGTTGTTATTGTTTGTACCGAATTATGCACCCTTCATTTTCAGAAAGAAAATACCATGGACAATATCACGTCAACCATTTTATTTGGAGATGGTTGTGCTGCAGTTCTGGTACAAAAAAACGAAGCGCCGCAAAAAGGAATAAGACTGAATAAGTTTTTTTCGCATGTTGCATTTAAGGGCAAATCAGATATGTCCTGGGCGCTGTCATCAAGTGGTTTCCTGCTCACACTTTCGGGCTATGTGCCCGACCTGGTGAAGGAAGATTTTGATGTATTGGTTTCAAAAGCGCTGTTGGAAAGTGCTCTTAAAAAAGAAGATATTACACACTGGTGTATTCATCCGGGAGGAAAAAAAATACTGGAAGCTATTGAAAAAAGTATTTCGTTACCGGCTGATAGTTTGAGTTATTCGTATGATATCCTCAAAAATTATGGCAACATGAGTTCGCCAACCATCCTCTTTGTATTGCAAAAAATATTGACTGAACTGGAACAGGAACAAAAATCATCTAAACTATTTGGTGCTGCGTTCGGGCCAGGACTAACCATGGAAACTTTTATCGCTTCCTATGATTAATCTCCGCAACAGGTCATATAAAAAAGAATTGCTCGACCGGGATGATATTCCTTTTGAAGATATCAGGCAGAACATGAAGGAACTGAATACAATCAATAAATACCTTGGCGGACATCAAATTACCATATCAGGAATAAAAAATTTACTTGCAGATTATAAACATGATAAGCCAATTACTATTTGTGAAATTGGTTGCGGTGGCGGCGATAATTTAAAAGCCATCAGCAATTATTGTCTCAGCAAAAATTTACAGGTTAATTGCGTGGGGATAGATATTAAAGCAGAATGTATCACTTTCGCAAAAGAACAATATCCCGAACTGAATGCAACCTGGATTGCTGACGATTATAAACTTGCTGACTTTGCAGGTAACAACCCTGATATTATTTTCTCATCACTTTTCTGTCATCATTTTACAGAAGAAGAAATAACCGGTATGTTGCATTGGATGAAAACAAATGCAACCACAGGTTTTTTCATTAATGATCTTCATCGCCATCCCTTGGCGTATTACAGCATAAAATTAATTACTTCGTTTTTCTCAAAATCGTACCTTGTAAAAAATGATGCCCCGCTTTCAGTTGCCAGGGGATTTACCGTTAAGGAATGGAAACAGCTTTTCAAATCGGCAGGTATTGCTGATTATTCCATCAACTGGAAATGGGCGTTCCGTCATTTACTTATTTGCAAAAATGTCTGAAGTTAAAAATTTTGATGCCTGCATAACAGGTGGAGGTCTGGCTGGTCTTGCCTTATCTATTCAACTTGCAAAGCTTGGTTACAGCGTTGCTCTGTTTGAAAAAGAGCAATATCCTTTTCATAAAGTTTGTGGTGAATACATCAGCCTAGAAAGCTGGAATTTTATTGAAGAGCTTGGCTTTCCGCTTTCTGGTTCTCAGTTACCAATGATTAAAAAATTAATAGTCACAGCTCCAAACGGAAATGAGTTAAAGCAGGAGCTCCCGCTTGGCGGCTTTGGCATCAGCCGTTATAAACTTGATGCCGGGTTGAAAGACATTGCCATTGCCAATAAAGTTGCTGTGTTTGAAAATTGTAAAGTGAATGACATTCATTTTGCAGATGATGAATTTAAACTGTCAACATCAAACGGCGATTTCACCTGCCGGGTATGCTGCGGCAGCTTTGGCAAGCGAAGCAATCTTGATGTTAAATGGAAACGCAGGTTTGTAAACTCCAGGCCAAACAAACTGAATAATTACATCGGTGTAAAATATCATGTCAATATTAACTTTCCTGTTGATACCATTGCCCTGCATAATTTCGAAAACGGATACTGTGGCATTTCGGCAATTGAAGAAAATAAATATTGTCTTTGTTATCTCAGTAATGCTGAAAATCTGAAAGCCAATAATAATTCTATTGAGGAAATGGAAAAGCATGTACTGCAGAAAAACCCTCACCTGCAAAATATTTTTGCCAACAGCCGCAAACTTTATGAGGCACCGGTTACCATTTCGCAGATATCATTCAATAAAAAAACGCAGGTTGAAAACCATGTATTGCTGATTGGCGATGCTGCCGGTATGATAACCCCGCTTTGCGGCAACGGCATGAGTATGGCATTGCATGGCAGTAAAATAGCGGCTGAATTAATTGATGATTTTTTTCAGCAAAAAATTGACAGGATTGCTTTAGAGAATAATTACAGCAACGAATGGAAAGACAATTTTGCAAAAAGACTTAGAACCGGCAGATGGATACAATCTATGTTTGGCAAGACATGGGTTACCAATTTTTTTGTATCAATTATGAAAAAGGTTCCTGCCGTTAACAGGCAATTGATAAAACAAACTCACGGCGACCCTTTTTAAAAACTGATCAGATAATTTCATCTACTTCCCTGATCAGTTTAAAATGCGCTTTTATTTCTGCAAGAAATTTTTTTCCTTTTTTAAATGGCCAGGGCTTAATACCCTGCCGGCTGTTGTATTTGCAGATTAGGTACAGCGCTTTCCAATGTTTTAAAATTTCCCGGTAAGCTCCGGTTAAAGTATAGCCGGTATCATAAAAATGATTAGGCTCGGCACCACAGCCATTGTACTCCAATATAGTAAAATTCTTTCCGTTCTTCAGGTCTTCTACATTGGTACACATGATATCGTAACGGCCATAAAAAAAATCATTTACATCATGACTGAGCTTATCAAATATCTCAACCAGCCTGTCATCAATATGTTCTTTTAAATCTATAAAATGGGCTCCCCGGTTATGATTGGCCGCATAACTCAACATATATTTTCCACCGGCAGGAATAATTGTTTCCCAACGCTCTTTATGCTTGCTGTGCATTTCGCCAATCCTTTTTTGCCCTTTGGGATGTTGTTTAACCAAAGACTCAAGCGTATCTTTTCCATTGCCGGTTACCTGCAGGGGAATCTTATGCAGAAATCCGGTTACTCTTCCTTTTTCATCCTGTGGATGACGGATATAAAATACACTTACTTCCATCGGGTAGCTTACCAGTTCCTGCACAATATATTCAACCGGAATTTTTGAGTGATAATTTTTCAACTCTGCTTCTGTATCTATTTTTCTGAACAGGATTCCCTGACAACCTACTTCAGGCTTAACAATAAAAGGATAACTGATACCGGTCTTTTGCAGATCAGCAATGATGCTTTCAAAATGCTGTTGGGGTAAAACGTTAAATGTAGCCGGATAAAAATCTTTGGGCAACAGATTATACATTTCTTTTTTTGGCTCCCCATCCATGCCACCAAAAGTAATTTTTGGATTGCTTGGTGTAAAAAACCATATCGAACCCGATTTAAGCATATACCAGCCCCACACCGGTGTAATTGGTGCGTAGAGGAGTTTGAAAGGCCAGGCTTCCCAGTTTGTTATACGGTTAAAGATTTTTTTCACGTATTGTTGATTGTTGCGAAGATATTTAAAATGTACCTCAGTAGCGGCACTTTACCAATCTTATAAGTTTTGGTTTAACTGCTAATAACTTATTTTTGCTTTTACTAAAACGGCAGTTTAGATTATCTTACCAAAATAAAAATTATTCTATGCATGTTCCTACAATGGCAGAAATGATGGCAAAAGGTGAAAGTCCCGAAGTTTTATTTTGGGTAGGCTGCGCCGGATCCTTTGATCAGCGGGCACAAAAGATAACAAAAGCATTTGTTACTATACTTGATAAAGTAGGTGTTAATTATGCCATTTTGGGTAAAGAAGAAATGTGTACTGGTGACCCGGCACGCCGGTCGGGCAATGAATTCATGTTCCAGATGATGGCTTACCAGAATATTCAGATTTTAAATGGATATGGTATCAAGAAAATTGTAACAGCCTGTCCGCATTGTTTTAATACATTGAAGAATGAGTATCCCGAACTCGGCGGTACTTATGAAGTGATTCATCATGCTACATTTTTACAGCAACTGATTGATGAAGGCAAAATTAAAATGACTGAAGGCGGAACTTTCAAAGGCAAAAAAATAACTTACCACGACAGTTGTTATTTAGGCCGTGCCAATGATATTTATGAAGCACCACGTAAGGTTTTGGAAGCGCTCGATGTTTCGTTAGTAGAAATGAAACGCTGCAGAAGCAATGGCCTTTGCTGTGGTGCCGGTGGTGCACAAATGTTTAAGGAAGAAGAGAACGGTGATACCAGAATAAATATTGAGCGGACAAATGAAGCATTGGGTACAGGTGCAAACATTATTGCAGCGGCCTGCCCATTCTGCAATACGATGATGACTGATGGTGTTAAGAACAGCAATAAAGAAGATGAAGTGCAGGTGCTCGACATTGCTGAGCTAGTTGCTGCTTCATTGCAGAAATAAGATAGAACACGGATAACACAGATTGGACGGATTAAAAACGGATTTTTCCGTGTATATCTGCCAAATCCGTTCCATCAGCGTTCCATCCTCAAAATTTTATAATAATGAACCTCGATTTTAAAGAACATATCCCCGAAGATTTTAACGATAGCTCCCGTGTGTGGATATATCAAAGCAGCCGTTTATTCTTCATCAGCGAAGCTTTGGAAATGGAAGACATGCTGAACGCATTTGCAGCCAACTGGAAAAGTCATGGTACTCCCGTAAAAGGATTTGCAGGTTTATTATTCGGGCATTTTATTATTTTAATGGCCGATGAAACTGCAGCGGGTGTTAGCGGCTGCAGCACCGACAGCTCAGTTCACCTGATAAAATCAATCGAAGAAAACTATAAGGTACAAATGTTCGACAGGCAGACACTGGCCTTTGTTGTAAAAGATAAAATTCAATTGCTGCCGCTCAACCAACTTGACTATGCGGTTGAAAATAATTTCATCAATGCCGATACATTGTATTTCAATAATACGGTGCTATCAAAAAAAGACCTGCTGGAAAAATGGATCATCCCCGTTAAAGAAAGCTGGCTGGCAAAACGATTAAATTTTTCTGAAAAGGAAAGCTGACCGCTTAAACTTTCTTCTGTTGCCCCTTCTTCAATAACTCCAGCTTGTTTGGCTTTTTAGTACTCTTCTTAAAAACGTAACTAAGGGCAATGCGGTAGTTACGGGTATTGGTGGTACTGAAACTTTCTAAATTAAAGTTGCTGCCGTAAGTATAATTTCTATTCTGCTGCTGGCGAAAGGGATCAATCACATTCACCGTAACAATAAATCTTTTATCAAAGAATTTGTGCTGGGCACCAACATTCATGCTCAGGGTATTTCGTACCAACCCCTGCGGGTTGGCAAAGCTGTTAAATGTAAAACTGGCATTGGCATTCATCAGGGCGTTAAACTGGTAACTGCCGTTTAGGGTTGAGTAAAATGAACCGCCGTTCCTGAACTTCCTCACTTCCCTGTCGTGCAGGCTGTACACATTGTAGGTGTAGCCAAAACTTAAATTTGCTTTCGCTTTTTTATTCAATGTATATCCGCCCCATACACTGGCTTCGTATTCTTTGCGGCCGCTGATATTCTGCCAGGTAGAAAATGTAGTACCATCTGCATTCAATGTTCTTATAAAACTGTAAATATCATCCAGGGCATTATAACCAACCGAGCCGTTGATATAATACAGTTTGTTCCATTTCCCAACAATCAAATCAAAATTATCTGCATAATATGGTTGCAGATAAGGATTGCCCGAACGGGTATTGTATGGATCAGCATAATCAAGCCCCGGGTTCAGTTCATTCAGCCTGGGCCTTTGTATGGTTCTTTTATAACTGGCGGTAATACTCACTTCATTCTTCCATTTTTTCATCAGTGTAAAAAATGGCAGCGGCGACCAGTAATTGTTTGCGTACCTGTTGCTGTTATTTATTATGTCGAAGTGAGTTTGTGTATTCTCTGTCTGCACACCGGCGTTGATGTAAAAGTCTTTTACAATATCGTAACGCAAGGCTGCACGGAAGCCGTAAATATCCTGGTGAAAAACAAAATCATTACTCAGCAGTTCGTTCTTAACAAAAACCTGTTCAGGTTTTTTCATGAACACCGTATTCAATACATTATGATTGGCATAGCGGTTGGCATTAGCTCCCACATTCAGGGTAAGTTTGTTTCCCTTCAACGGTTTATCATAATTAATCCGTAAACTGATATTGCTGTTATTGCTTGCTGTGTTTTGCTGCTGGGTTGAATCTGCGCCGGTGGGTGTATGATCGGGATTAAGATATTGCTGAAAAAAATCTTTCCTGTTATCACTTTCATTAAAATTAAATCCTGAAATAAATTTCAACACTTCCCGGGGATCTTTTCCTTTAAAAGTATAGGTGATATTAAAAGCCGGGCTGCTGCTTTCATAATTTGTACCGGTAATACGGTTGCTCAGTTTATAAACCTGTGCATTGCTCCAGGCATTCTGGTATTCGGTGCCATTCCGGTTCTCCGAATTGTTGCTGTTGTATTGTGCTGTAAAGTTCAGGCTGTGTTGTTTATTCAGGTCGTAACCAACATTCAGCCTGATATTGGGGCGCCGGTTATTATTGTTGCTTTGCCCTTCAGTATTAAAAAAATTGATGGAATCGGTATAAATATTCTGGCGGTTGCTGTAACTGTTGCTTTCATATTCATTGTATCCAAATCCTGCCGAAAAATTAAGTGTGAATTTATTTTTTCGATAGCTTAAATTTCCACTCACTCCGGCTTCTCCCCGTGTACCGTAATTCAAATTTATCCTGGCATTAAAACCAACCTTTCCTTTTTTTGTTACGATATTGATTACTCCCCCTCTTTCATTTGCATATTGCGGAGGCGGTGTGGTCATTACTTCTATTTTTTCAATCATGCTGCCCGGCATACTTTCCAGCAGGTCCTGCAATTGTTTTGCATCCAGTTCAATGGGCTTATCATCAATCAGCACTTTTACTTCTTTGCCACGCAATAAAATTTTGCCGTCATTATCTACATTTACCAGCGGCGTCTGTTTCAGTAACTCGGTGGTGGTTGCTCCCGAGCTCAGTGCCGATTCCCCGGTATTAAAGATCAGCTTCCCATCTTTATTCTCAATCAATGGTTTTTCGGCATACAATGTTACTTCACTTAATAACGATGAATTTTTGCTAAGCCTGACATCATTCAAATCAAAATCAAATCTTTCTTCACGAAAATGAATACTGTCAATAATTCGGATTGCATAGCCAACCGCATTAATCTGCAGCCGGTAATAACCAAAAGCAATCTTATCAAAAAGAAATTCGCCATCCTTTAAACTCAACTGATTTTTTTGAACGGCAGAATCGGAAATAAGGATAAGTTTTACAGAAGCATCGGCAATGGCCTTACTGTTATCAGCATCTAAAATACTACCGATTAAAATCCCCGGATCGGAGCCTGTGCTTTGAGCAAGACTAACATTTGCAACAAACAATAAAAAACAGAAAACGATGATTCTCAACTGGCCGGGTGTTTTAAGAATTCCAAAATTAGGCTTTCCCCGTCATCGTTTTTAAATTTTATTTGAATGGATAAAACGCACCATGAATGGTGCTTTATCAAGCCCCATTGCCGTTAACATAAATAGTAATTGCCATTTATGGCAGTATCACTATTTTTACCCTTTAAAACGACCATAAAATTTATGAAGAAACTGATTATTGGTATTATTGTCAGCTGTTTTGTGTTGCTGTCGGCAACCACAATTGCACAAAAAACAAAATTTATTGATCCTGCAAATATGGATCTTACTGTAAAACCCGGCGATAATTTTTATCAGTATGCCAATGGCACCTGGGTAAAGAACACACCCGTTCCGGCTTCAAAAACCCGTTGGGGAAGCTTTGATGGCCTCGCCGAGGAAAGCTCACAGGCGTTGAAAGGCCTGCTTGAAGATGCTGCAAAAAATCCTGGTAAAAACGACCTGATGAAACGTGTTGGAGATTATTACAGCAGCGCCATGGATAGCCTGGCAATTGACAGACTGGGTTACCGCCCCATTGTCCCTTACCTGGATGGCATTACTGCTTTGAGTTCAAAAGCAGCAGTTTTAAAACATATGAATTACCTGAGGTCGCAATCTGTAATTGCACCTTTATACCGTATTGGTGTAGGACAGGATGCCAAAGATGTAACCCGGTATATCATTAATATTGGCCAGGGCGGTACCACATTACCCGACCGTGATTATTATTTGAAAAACGATGCCCGCAGTACAAAAATACGTACCGATTATGCAGTTTATATTTCAAAGCTGTTTACCCTTTGCGGTGTTGAAGAACACAAAGCATTAATGCATGCAGTTACTATCATGCAGATAGAAACTGCATTGGCCGGCGCACAAATGAGCCGTGTTGAAATGCGTGACCCAACTAAATTATACAATAAGTTTTCGGTGGGTGATTTATCAGCAAAAACACCAAACCTGAACTGGCAGACTATTTTACCCGAGCTTGGCTACAAAACAAAACAAGACAGCCTGGTGGTAAGTAATCCCAAATTCATGGTATTTGTAGACTCTTTACTGATGGCTGTTCCGTTGGAAAACTGGAAAGTTTATCTACAGTGGAATGTGATGAAAGATGCTGCTCCATACCTGAGCACCGAATTTGTAAATGCAAATTTTACCTTTAACCAATCCATGAGCGGACAAAAAGAACAAACCCCACGCTGGCAACGAATGAGTGGATTGATTGACCGCCAGCTTGGTGACCTGCTGGGTCAATTATATGTAGATAAATATTTTAATCAGGCCGCCAAAGTAAGGATGCTGGAACTGGTGAATAACCTGGAGCATAGTTTCGACAGCCGCATTAAGAAACTTGACTGGATGAGTGAGGAAACCAAACTGAGGGCGCTGGCTAAATTACATGCATTCACTAAAAAGATAGGTTTCCCCGATAAATGGAAAAATTATGAAGGCCTTGTAATAAAGCATGACGATTTCCTGGGTAATGTGCGCCGCTGCAACCAATGGTTTTACGAAGAAAATATCAGCAAACTTGGCAAACCTATTGATAAAACAGAATGGGGTATGACACCTCCTACTGTTAATGCTTATTACAGTCCACAAAAAAATGAAATTGTTTTTCCTGCGGGGATATTACGTTTTCCTTTCTTTGATTTTAATGCCGATGATGCTATTAACTATGGCGGTATTGGCGCTGTAATAGGTCACGAAATGACACATGGTTTTGATGACCAGGGCCGCCAGTTTGATGATGAAGGAAACCTGCACGACTGGTGGACAAAAGCAGATGCCGACGAATTTAAAAAACGTGCCGATGAAGTGGTGCAGCAATACAATGGTTATGTTATACTGGATACTTTGCATGTAAACGGCAAACTTACTCTTGGCGAAAATCTGGCCGACCTTGGTGGTTTAAGCATTGCCTACGAAGCATTTAAAAACACTCCCCAAGGTAAAAGCAATAAAAAAATTGATGGCTTTACACCCGACCAACGTTTCTTTTTAAACTGGAGTCAGGTATGGCGCAATAATATTTTACCTGAAGCCGCAGCCCAGCGCATTCTTACCGACAACCATTCACCCGGTATTTACCGCAGCAACGGGCCACTTACCAATATGGATGCTTTTTACAAAGCCTTTGATGTAAAACCCGGAGATGCCATGTATAAGGTGCCGGAGTTGAGGACCAGGATTTGGTAAGATTGGTATAAAATTTAAAAAACCGGGATGCTTTTAAAAGGCATCCCGGTTTTTTTATGCTGGGAAAAATTCTCATATCTTACTATATTGCATTTACGCAATAAGCTTTGTATAGATTTCTCATGAAATTCAATTGTATTTTATACAAGAAGTTGCGCCAATACAATGGTTGGCTGTAACTGTACCGATACTAACCAACAATTTATATTGTGTATTAAATTGGGAACTTTAAACTAATAAAATAATGAGCAAACAAATTTTTATAAATTTAGCAGTAACAGACCTTGAAAAGTCAATGAATTTTTATACTGCAATGGGATTTTCTAACAACCCGCAATTCTCTGACGAATCGGGAAAATGTATGATTTGGAGTGAAAGCATTTTTGTTATGCTTTTGACACACGAAAAATTTTCTTCATTTGCAACTAAACCTATTGCCGACACAAAAAACAATTTGGCAGTACTTTTTTCTTTATCTATGGACAATATAGAAGCTGTAAATAAAATGATGACTGATGGTTTAAATGCAGGTGGAACAGAGCCAACTGAAATGAAAGATTATGGATTTATGCAGCAAAGAACCATTGAAGATTTTGACGGACATACTTGGGAAATCTTCTTTATGGATATTGCAAAATTTCCACAAGAACAAACAAAAAGTTAAACTAAAAATAAAATTATGGCAATTATCAATCCTCACATTAATTTCAACGGAAATGCTGAAGAAGCATTCAATTTTTACAAATCAGTATTTGGAGGTGAGTTTGCAAAAATTATCCGTTTCAAAGAATTGTCAAGCCCTGAATTTCCAGTAGCAGAAAATGAAGCAAATAAAATAATGCACATTGCTTTGCCTATAGGCAAAAATATTTTAATGGCCAATGACGTTCCAGAAATTTTGGGCAAAACAAATGAAAACGAAAACAGGTCTAAAATATCAATTAGTGCGGAAAGCAAAGAAGAAGCTGACAAATTATTTAACGGACTTTCCGTAGGAGGACAAATTGAAATGCCTATTTCCGACAGTCCTTGGGGTTCGTATTTTGGCATGTTTAGAGACAAATATGGTATTGAATGGATGGTAGATTTTGACCAAAACTATAATGGACAAACAGGAAAATAAAAACAACTACTGCCAACATGCGATTTGCTGCTATATAAACCAACCTTACGTTCATCATCAAAAATTGTATGACCAAATTCTTTACAACTTTATCTTTTGCACTCTTTTTCACAATTACTTCTATCGGACAAACCTTAGATAGTTTGAAGCTGGCGGACAAAGAAATTCCAGAAGGTTACACTATGACAACAAAAAACAATTGCATTTCAATACAGGCTTGTACATTTTACGACAATCCAGAAATGTATAGCATGTTAATCGGAAAACTAAAGAGTAAGCAAATTCAAAATTTTGACAGTAAAAAAGACAATGGAAGTATAATGTACTTCGAATTTGAAGACGGCTTTAAAGGAGAAGATTTTTTGGGAGCACTTTTGTGGGGCGGAAACAAACCAACCAAAGAACATCCCGAAGAATATTATGCGAACGGAAATTATTTGGTTATTTGGAGTTTTAAAAAAGGAAGTTTGCTGGCCAAGATTTCTAAAGAAAAAATAAAAGCTATCTTAAAGTAACCAAATATACAGCAGCCAACGATCGGGTTTTGCAAAAGCTTCTACTTGTTCGCTGTCTCCACCTACCGGAACATAAAAAACACCAACGCTAAATAGTTGTAAAATGTTCTGGCAAAAAAACACCTAGTTCCCGGCCTCTTACTTTTCTTCCGTATTTACCTTTTTTACAAACCGGTAATTATTACCGGTAAAACTAAAATGAAAGATGCGGTTATAATCTTTATTAAAAAACTCTTCCGAATCAGTATCAATAATATTGCTTATTACATTAAAAGCTTCGGTGCGGAAACATAATAAAACATTCTGTTTGCCGCCTTCGGTTTTATTGATATCGTCAAATACTTTACTCAACTGTGTTTTATCAAATTCTGTTTTAACCCCTTTTGTACCACGTATGGTCTGGCGGCAACGGTTATAAGGGTCAGATATTTTGGGATCAATTGACTGGAAAAGAATATGATCAAAATAAATGTCTTTGAAATACCTGTCAAGGAATGATGCAAAATCAATACCCTCCTGCGACAAATGCAGGTAATCAGGCTTATTATTATTCTCAATCTGCATTTTACCATGTCGAACGATGTACAAATTATTACTCATAACTGAAGTGCTGAGTTTAATTCTTCTATGTTCCTCAAATGGATAATGCAGGAAATGAAAGAGATCAGTCGGGTGAATTTAGGCTTTAAAACACAGAACACCAGCAATTGACTGATATAAAGCCAGATAGATTTGCAAAACATCCTGCCATCCTGTCATCATTTCCCTGTTTTTAGGCTATCTTTGCAGCTCTAAAAAAATAAAAACCGAATGTTGGATCTGCTTACAAATAAGGTACATGATGAGGCCAGGCAAGGTGAGGCATTTGCTCCCTTTGTGCAGGAGGTTAATCCGTATAAAAAGCATTTTTATATAGAAAGCTATGGCTGTGCTATGAACTTTGCTGATAGTGAAGTGGTGGCTTCTATCCTGCTTGAAAATGGTTTTGGCGCCACAACCGATTACAAAGAAGCAGACCTCATCTTCATCAACACATGCTCCATCAGGGAGAAGGCCGAGATCACTGTAAGAAAAAGATTAACCGAATTCAGAAGTATAAAAAAAGATAGGCCGGGTATGCTGGTTGGTGTGCTGGGTTGCATGGCCGAGCGCCTGAAGGCTAAATTTATTGAAGAAGAAAAACTGGTTGATATGGTTGTTGGGCCTGATGCCTACCGCACATTACCCGGACTTATTGAAGAAGCCGAAACGGGGCAGAAAGCCGTAAATGTTCTATTAAGCCGTGATGAAACCTATGCTGACATTGCCCCCATACGATTAAACAGTAATGGTGTTACTGCATTTGTAAGCATCATGCGTGGCTGTAATAATATGTGTTCGTTTTGTGTGGTGCCATTTACAAGAGGAAGAGAGCGCAGTCGTGATGCACATTCTATCATTAACGAATGCGAAACATTATTTGCAGATGGATACCGGGAAGTGACATTGCTGGGACAGAATGTAGACAGTTATTATTGGGTGGATGAACAAAAAGATGAGCGGGTAACTTTTGCCATGCTGATGGAAAAAGTTGCATTGATCTCTCCTCTTTTACGTGTACGTTTTTCAACCTCACACCCAAAAGATATTACCGACGATGTATTGCATACCATTGTGAAGTACGAAAACATCTGCAATTATATTCACCTGCCGGTACAAAGCGGCAGCAGCCGTGTATTACAGATGATGAACCGCACTTACAGCCGTGAATGGTATATCGCCAAAGTAAACCGCATCAGGGAACTGATACCCAATTGTGGATTATCGACCGACATGATTACCGGTTTCTGCACCGAAACAGAAGAAGATCATCAGCAATCATTAAGCCTTATGGAGTATTGCAAATATGACCTGGCCTATATGTACTTCTATTCCGAAAGACCCGGAACACTGGCTGCACGTAGATTTGAGGATGATGTGTCACTGGAAGTTAAAAAGAGAAGACTGCAGGAAATGATAGATCTGCACCGCATACAATCATTAAAAAGTATGCAAAAAGATGTTGGTAAAACTTTTAAAGTGCTGGTTGAAGGAACGTCTAAGAAAAGTGATGATGAATTATTTGGAAGAACGGATCATAATAAAGTTGTCATTTTTTCGAAAGGGGATTTTAAGAAAGGCGACTATATAACAGTTACGATAGATAAATGTACAGCTGGCACATTAATTGGCAGCGTAATCTCAAACAAATAAAAATACACCTGGTGCAACTTCGTGCCTTCGTGTCTTTGTGGTTAAACAAACATGGAATTACAATCAATAAAAAACCGTTACGGTATCATCGGCAACTCTCCCGGCCTTAATCATGCTTTGCATGTGGCGGTACAGGTTGCCAATACCGATCTGAGTGTGCTCATCAATGGAGAAAGTGGCGTGGGTAAGGAAGTATTTTCTCAGATCATACATTCTTTAAGTGCCCGCAAGCATAATAATTTTATTGCCGTTAACTGCGGAGCCATTCCCGAAGGCACCATCGACTCGGAATTATTCGGTCATGAAAAAGGTTCATTTACCGGTGCTGTTGACAGCCGTAAAGGCTATTTTGAAACGGTGAATGGCGGTACTATTTTCTTAGATGAAATTGGAGAATTGCCACTTGGAACGCAGGCACGTTTACTACGTGTGCTTGAAGCCGGCGAATACATCCGTGTGGGAAGCAGTAAAGTACAGAAGACCGATGTACGTGTTATTGCTGCCACCAACAAAGAACTGATAGAACATACTCATACAAACCGTTTCAGGGAAGATCTGTACTATCGTTTAAACACGGTCCCCATCAGGGTTCCGGCATTAAGAGAACGTAAAGAAGATATTTATTTATTATTCAGAAAATTTGTTACCGATTTTTCTGACCGGTATAAAGGCACACCGGTACAACTGGATGAGGGGGCAAAAGATGTGTTAATTAACTATCCATGGCCGGGTAATGTAAGGGAATTGAAGAATATTGCAGAACAGATATCAGTATTGAGTCCGGATAAAGATATCAATACGCAAACCATGAAAAGTTTCTTACCAGAACATAATTATTCACGTCTGCCTGTTTTAGCCGGTGGTGCAGGTGCAGTAAGCCAGACAGAATTTGCAAATGAAAGAGAGATACTGTACAAACTTTTCTTCGACATGAAAAAAGATGTGAACGAACTGAAGAAAATGTTTTTTGACCTGCTGCAGAATCCAAATATTGCACAGTTCACAGAATCCCGTGGGCATGCGCCGGTTTATAACGACCAGTCTTTTGCTGAATTGAAGAATAATACAGGCTCCGGTTCTTCGCAACCTGTATTCCTGTCCCGCAATAACAATGATGCTATTGACCAACATGAAGACGTGGAAGAATCTTTAAGTATTGTTGACAAGGAAAAAGAACTCATCATAAAAGCATTAAAGAAACATAAAGGCAAACGTAAAGATGCATCGCTTGATTTGGGAATAAGTGAACGTACTTTATACCGTAAACTAAAAGAGTATGATATTGAAGAATAAGTTTGACGATGGACGACGGACGACAGACAACGGACAAAGGATTGCTGCTGACAGTGGTCGGTGGTCATTGGCTGGTGGTCTGTGGTCAGTAGTCGGTGGTCGTATTCTCATTGCATTAATGTTACTGGGTATCTTCAACTTTGCCACCTGCAAATATGGTTTTAAAGATGTAAGCCTGGAAGCAGAAGTAAAAACCTTTCGGGTAAATTATTTTGAAAACCGTGCCGACTATAAGAACCCGCAGCTTAGCCCACAACTCACTGAAAAATTAAAAGCAAAGATCATCAGCACAACCAGGCTACGCCAGACCAATGAAGATGATGCCCATTATGATATCAGCGGGTATGTTTCAAATTATTTTACAAGCACAACCGGTATCACAAATAACAATACAAGTCTTAACCGCTTAACGGCAACTTTTCATATCATTTTTAAAAACACACTGGATGAGAAAAAGAATTTTGAAGCCGATGTAACCTACAGTGTTGATTTTGATGCCAACCTCAGCCTGAATCAGGTTGAACAGCAGAGAGGTGATGATATTTCGAAGAATTTAACGGATGCCATTTTCAATAAGATTTTTTCTAACTGGTAACGCTACCATAGATTTGCAAACATGCCAAATAACCAGTCAATTTTTGAATCGTTGTTTAACAGAAAATTTTCTGATACAGGGAATATTGATTTCTTAAAAGAGCTTACAGCAAAACATCCGTATTTTTCTCCGGCCCAGTTTTTCCTTTTACAAAAAACAAAACAGGATAGCTTTTCATTTGACAAACAGGTTAACAGAACAAATATCCTGTTTAATAATCCGCTTTGGCTGAACTTTCAAATAAAGCAGACAGAAGTAACAGCAGAAAGAGAAGTTGATTTAGAATCAGTTGCCGTATTGCCGCATATTACAGAAACAACTGAAGATATTGTGCAAGAACCTGAACATGTAAAACCTGAGGAAGAATCAACTGTTCATCCTGTTGAAAATAAAATGGTTGAACCTGTTCTGGAAATAATTGACGACTCCCCGGATAATACAGAAGCTGCTGAAGAAACAGGAAATGAGCCTGAGCCTATGAAAATAGAATTGAAAATGCCGGAGCAAAAATTGAATCTAAGCGAAGCAATGCTGTTTGAACCCATGCATATAGTAGATTATTTTGCATCGCAGGGTATTAAATTAAGCGAAGAAGTACAAACAGCCGATAAACTGGGCAAGCAACTTAAGAGTTTTACCGAATGGCTTAAAATTATGAAAAAAGTGCATGTTGAAAATGAAGTGGAAACAACTGCACAAACAGATAATAATGTACAGGCTCTGGCCGAAAACAGTAATACAAGTACAGAGGTTTTAACGGAATCCATGGCCGAAGTATTTGCCAGGCAGGGAAAAACAGATAAAGCAAGCGAAGTGTACCAGAAATTAAGTTTGCTCAATCCTGCCAAAAGCACTTACTTTGCAGCCAAAATAGAAAACTTAAAAGGAATATAATATGTTAGTTTTATTTGGAATTTTAGTGATTATCGCCTCTGTAATATTAGGCTTTATTGTATTGATACAGAATCCAAAAGGTGGTGGATTGTCGAGCAGTTTTGGTGGTTTTGGTAACCAGGTTATGGGTGTTAAACAAACTACCGATGTACTTGAAAAAGGCACCTGGCTATTTGCCGGTATTGTGGGAGCACTTTGTATAATTTCACCTGCTTTTATTCCAAAAGAAGGTACCGGATCGGCGCCAAATAAACAACTGATGGAAGACGTAAATTCAAAAATGCCTGCGTCAACAACTCCGGCCAATACGGTAACTATGCCGGCAGCAGGAGATACCAACAAATAATATTTTACAATTTTTTTTGAACCCCGTCGGATAATGACGGGGTTTTTTAATTTACTTTGTTTATTATGAAAAAGAAAATCATCCTTTGGATACTGATCATCCTGGCAGTTGCCGGTGGCTATGCTGCATGGAGCGTTTTCGGGCCAACTGTTTCTGCTCCCGAAGCAAAGTATTTCTACATAAAAACAGGTTCTGTTTATGCAGATGTAAGGCAATCCTTAATTGATGAGAAGATCATCGTCAATACTTTTTTCTTCGATCTTATTTCTAAACAATTAAAATACCCCGCCCGTGTAAAAGCCGGACGTTATCAAATAAAGAACGGCAGCAGTGTATTGAATTTACTGCGAATGCTTCGTTCTGGCAACCAGGCTCCGGTAAACCTGGTCATCAATAAATTAAGATTAAAGGAAGATCTGGCGCAAAAAATTGCAGCCAATTTTGAATGCGATTCAGCAAGCGTAATGAAAGTGCTGACAGATGAAGAGACTTTACGCAAATATGAAGTTAACAGCAATACCATGATGACGACAGTTATTCCAAATACGTATAGTTTTTTCTGGAACACATCTGCAGAAAAGATTCTTGATAAACTCCATGATGAAAAAGAAAAATTCTGGAACGAAGAAAGACGGGCAAAAGCAAAAGCATTAAATCTTACTCCCCTGCAGGTGTACAGCATGGCCAGCATTGTGGAAGAAGAAACAAACAAACAGGATGATAAAGGAAAAATTGCCAGTGTGTACATGAACCGTATTGCTACCGGAATGAAACTACAGGCCGACCCCACGGTAAAATTTGCTATGAAGAACTTTGCATTAACAAGAATTCTCCACGGGCATCTGAAATACGATTCACCTTTTAATACCTATCAGAATACAGGATTACCCCCCGGCCCTATCTGCACACCATCTATTAAAACCATTGATGCAGTTTTAGATGCACCCCAAACCAATTATATTTATTTTGTAGCCAAGCCAGATTTTAACGGGTATTCAAATTTTGCATCCGGTTATGCCGAGCATTTGGTTTATGCTAAAGCCTACCAGCAGGCATTAGACAGTTTAATAAAAGCAAAAGCCAATAAATAATTGTTTGCATCAGTTAAGAACGGCTGCAATTTCAATTTGAGTATATTGCAGTAACAGCTTCAGCGTACATGACCAAACTTGAACGATTAATAATAACCAGAACACCGGTTGCTTTTGTACTTAACAAAAGCAAACACTGGCACCTGCCCGGCTTTGAAGGCGTACCGTTGTATGATGTGGTGCGTTTTTTTTACAAACAGATAAAAACAGTAGGACTTACAGAACGGGCATCGGCCATTGCCTATAATTTCATCATGGCTATACCGCCATCGTTTTTATTTTTATTTACGCTGATACCAAACCTGCCTTTTATCAAGAAGAAGGAAATACTTAAACAGCTTTCGCTGATCATAAAAGATATTCTGCCGGTTGAAGGATACAATAAAACAATCATAACATTTATTGATAAGACATTTTTTCAGACCCCGGTTTTCGGTTTATTATCCTTTGGTTTATTGCTGGCACTTTTTTTTGCCAGCAATGCCATGATGGGGCTTATGCGTTCCTTTAATAAAAACTATATCGGTTTCGAAAAAAGAAGAGGGCTTCACGACCGCTGGATAGCGATCCGCTTAACAACCTTAATTTTCGGACTGGTACTTGGTTGCCTGATATTGCTGATAACACAAGGAGCTGCATTAAAATTGTTTGGTTTAAAAAGCAATTTCTGGCTGGAGTTTATCGGTTATGTGCGCTGGCTGGTCATTATTGCCCTCGTATTTTATTCTATTGCCTTTATTTACAAATATGCTCCTGCTGTTCAAAAAAAATGGAGCCTGATTTCTCCGGGTACTATACTGGCTACATTCCTTTGCATCCTGGCTTCTCTAGGATTTTCGTATTTCGTTAACAGTTTTGGCAGGTACAATGCTCTCTATGGTTCAATAGGAACAATCATTGCATTAATGGCGCTTATATTTATTAATTCGCTTGTATTGCTGATTGGGTTTGAGCTGAACGTAAGCATCAAGTCGCTAAAAGCCATGGCAGAAAAACGTGAAGCCGAAGAAAAAAAGCTGGAAGCTGCTAAAAAAAATACATGAGTGGTTTTATATTAACTGCTCTGTTGCTTAACTTTAATAAAAATCAAAATCATGAAAAAAATATTATTGGGTTCAATAGCCCTTGCAACGATTGCAACGCTGGCTTTTACTTACGGTGATCCTTTACAGATCGGCAACACCATGCCCAAGGCAGATTTGAAAATGAAAAACATCAACAATAAAGATGTTTCGATGAAAGATGTCAAAAAGGAAAATGGTATACTGGTGATGTTCAGTTGCAATACCTGTCCTTATGTAGTAAAAAACCAGGAACGTACTTTGGCTATAAGTAATTTTGCCGATAAAAATAAAGTAGGCGTTATCATCCTTAACAGTAATGAAGCTTACCGTGGCAATGAAGACAGCTTTGGTGCCATGCAGTCTTATGCTAAAGATCAGGGTTACAAATGGAACTATGTTGTTGACCAGAACCACGAAGTAGCTGATGCATTCGGTGCCAACCGTACACCCGAATGTTTCTTATTCGACAAGAATCTAAAGCTGGTTTATCATGGAGCTATTGACGACAGCCCATCGGATGTAACTGCCATTAAACGAATTCACTTACAGGAAGCCATTAATGAAATGGTTGCCGGAAAAGATGTTACCGTAAAAGAAAGCCGCAGCGTGGGTTGCTCTATTAAGCGGAATAAATAAATCGCAGACCTGCCTGCCTGCAGGCAGGTTATTTGATTGAGCGAATAATTTCGCAGATATACAAATGCCGGAATCTGAGCTTCCGGCATTTGTATGAAACGATTTATCGTTTTCGTTTGCGTCTTCGTGTCTCTGCGGTTCAATTTCTTATTGCGGTTCAAGCGGACTATCAAGCCTGTCTATTGAATGATCCCCAAGCCGCTTATCCTTTCGTGGAGTAAAATTTTCTTTTGTAAGTACAATGTTCTTTTCTGCATCATTTACATAAAATTCAACAACAGGTCCGAATCCATCCAAATCAACAGTTGCATAACCAATCAACTGATCTTTTTTTACAACATCACCCTTTTTTAAAACAGTAGAACCCAAATTGGAATAAGTATAAAAAAGATTATTATTATCATCGGTAATAATTACAACTTTTATATCATCAATCCTAGCAACGGTATTTACCCTGCCATCAATAACTGAATAAACCGAACTGTCTTTTGATTTAAATGTTACGTAATCCCTTTCTGCATAAGAAGTTCCTTGTATCGCCCCAACATAATCAATCACCTCTGCATCATTCATCGGCGCTACATATCTTCTAAAGGCACTGCCTCCTATCGCTTCTTTTAACGATGATTCCAGTTCTTCCGCACTCATCTGGTCTTCTACAAATTTGCGGTAGCCTGTTTTATTATTTGTAATGATGGTTGATGGAATGGCTCCGCTCCACTTCTCATCAATGGCCGGACAAAAATGATCGGCATTGGTTTCATTCAGCCAAACAATATTGGTATTGTAATTATTCTTTTTTGCAAAAGCAGCAATTTTTGCAGGATAATACGATGGCAGGTCGAGGCTTACCAGAAGCAGTTTTACTTTCTGCTCTTTGTATTTTTCAACTATTCTGATAAAATCTGGTATCTCCTCAATACAGGGCTTGCAAAATGTAGCCCAAAAATTAACTACATACACCGTATCATTCTTTGCCGAATAAGATTTAACCACATCTTCAATCTTCCATTTGGCAATGGTCTGGCTGTTTGCAGTCATTACAAACCCAATCAAGGCAAACAGTACGAGGATTCTTTTAATCATGCTCAAAAATAACCAGAAAAAACAAGGCCCTGCTCATCAAAACGTTAAAACAATCCCCAAATTAGCTTTGGCTAATCCCCCGTTTCAGGTTAAATTTGCAACTTATAATTCATCATTCATAACTCTTAATTATAAAAATGGCATACGACGTAATAGTGCTTGGAAGTGGCCCCGGTGGTTATCCTGCAGCAATAAGAGCAAGTCAGCTCGGTAAAAAAGTAGCAATTGTAGAAAGAGAAAGCCTCGGCGGCATTTGTCTGAACTGGGGATGTATCCCTACCAAGGCATTGTTGAAAAGTGCCCAGGTATATGAATATGCCAAACACGCCAGCAATTATGGTATTAAGGTTGATAATCCGATGGCCGAGTTTGAAGCGGTTATCAGCCGCAGCCGCGGTGTTGCTGATAAGATGAGTAAGGGCATCCAGTTTTTGATGAAGAAGAATAAGATAGATGTGGTGATGGGTAATGGTAAACTGATTGCAGCCAACAAGCTGGAAGTAACAGCAGCCGATGGAAGTAAACAAATTCTGGAAGCTAAGAATATCGTTTTAGCAACCGGCGGACGTGCACGTGAATTACCAAGCATGCCCATTGATGGCAAAAAAATAATCGGCTATCGTGAAGCGATGGTACTGCCCGTACAACCAAAAAGCATGATCATTTGCGGTAGCGGTGCCATCGGCAGCGAGTTTGCTTATTTCTATAACAGCCTGGGTACAAAAGTTACCATGGTGGAGTTTATGCCACGGCTTGTTCCTGTTGAAGACGACGACATCAGCAGAGAACTGGAAAAGAATTTTAAAAAACAGGGCATGACCATCATGACCAGTGCAGAAGTTACCAGCGTTGATATTAGCGGTGCAGGTGTAAAAGCAAAAGTAAAAACGGCCAGTGGCGAAGAAACCCTGGAAGCAGATATTTTATTAAGCGCTGTTGGCGTTGTTGCCAATATTGAAAACATGGGCCTTGAAGCCCTGGGCATTAAAACCGATAAAGGAAAAATTAGTGTTGATGTAAATCAGCAAACCAATATACCCGGCATTTATGCTATTGGTGATTGTACACCCGGCCAGGCGCTTGCACACGTTGCCAGCAAAGAAGGTATCAATGCGGCCGAGCATTTAAGCGGACTTCATCCCGAGCCAATGGATTATAACAATATCCCCGGCTGTACTTATTGCCTGCCGGAAATTGCAAGCGTTGGTTATACCGAAAAAGCGGCCAAAGATGCAGGTTACGAACTGAAGATTGGTAAGTTCCCGTTTGTGGCCAGCGGTAAAGCTGTTGCCAGCGGTGCCACCGAAGGTTTTGTAAAAGTTATTTACGATGCCAAATACGGCGAGTTTTTAGGCTGCCATATGATTGGACTTAATGTTACCGATCTGATTGCCGAAGCCGTGGTTGCCCGTAAACTTGAAACTACTGCTCATGAAATTTTAAATGCGGTTCACCCTCACCCAACCATGAGTGAAGGATTGAAAGAAGCTACTGCCGCTGCTTATGGCGAAGCGATAGATATTTAACTAACTTCCGCTTCTGTCATGCTGAGGAACGAAGCATCTCAACAATATTCAAAATCCCATCTTTCCGGTGGGATTTTTTATTTTGTTACCAGCTCCGGTTTTTCATAGCATCATCGTTGTGTCACTCACTTGTACTACATACCAATGTGGAAGTTTTTTCGCCGTTACTGTCGCCTGGCCAGAAATTTTTGATTATCCATCAGCCTCTCCGCAATATTTATTATCTTCAAAATAAAAAATAACATGAGCCAGAAATTTGCTGACTCTACTGCCTTTAAAACAAACCTTCAACCTTAAATCCTGCATATATTTACATAAGCGGTATCAGCAAAACTGGTTTTTGGTATATCATTGCACAATTTTTTAAAAGTCCCCGATAATTTAATAATCAAAACAACCGAACATGAAATTATTCCTGAAGAGTCTTTTACTGACGATCTTTTTATTGAACACGGGTATTTTAATGGCCCAGAGAGATAAAAAGCCCCCCGAAGTTACGGCCATGCCCGACACTTCAAAAAAAGCAAAAGTACCGGCCAAAGGGCCAAGACCTTATGCTGAAATTATTACTCCCAAAACCAAAACGGATGAAGGAATGTTTAAAGTTCATTTTTTGGATGATAAGTATTTTTTTGAGATACCCCACAGCCTCCTGAAAAGAGAGATACTGGTAGTGAACAGAATATCCAAAGCACCATCGTCAGGGCGCAACGCCGGACTGTCATATGCCGGCGACGGCATCGGTCAAAATGTGATCTGGTTCGAAAGAGGACCGAATGATAATATTTTCCTGCGTACAATTTCTTATGCAGAATACACCAAAGATTCCACTTCGCCCATGTTTACATCGGTAAACAATTCCAACATACAGCCTATTGATTTTGCTTTTGATATTAAAGCATTTTCAAAAGATTCATCGGCTGCAGTAATTGATGCCACCGATCTTATAAATGGTGACAATGAAGTGTTATTCCTGGGAAGCTCATCTAAGAAAAGAGCTAACCTGGCCGCTTTACAAAAAGACAAATCGTATGTGGTTACAGTGAAAACATTTCCTATCAACCTTGAAGTGGTTGCTGTAAAGACTTATGGCAGTTCGCCAACTGCAGCAACTGCAGGCAACACCACACTCGAGCTTAACAGTTCATTTGTGCTATTACCCGAAAAGCCCATGCAGGCAAGGTATTTTGATCCACGTGTTGGATACTTTACTGTTGGCTATACCGATTTTGATCTGAATCCCCAGGGTGTAAAAAGAATCTCATTGGTTAAGCGCTGGAAGCTGGAGCCAAAAGAGGAAGACATGGAAAAATATAAAAGAGGCGAATTGGTAGAACCCAAAAAGCCGATCATTTATTATATAGATCCGGCAACGCCTGAAAAATGGATACCTTATCTGATACAGGGTGTGAACGACTGGCAGAAGTCTTTTGAAAAAGCCGGTTTTAAAAATGCTGTCATGGCCAAGAGGGCTCCCACAAAAGCAGAGAACCCGGAGTGGAGTCTGGAAGATGCACGTTACTCAGCGATTGTTTACAAGCCATCTACTATTCCTAATGCCAGCGGACCAAGTATTTCTGATCCCCGAAGCGGCGAGATCATGGAGAGCCATATCAACTGGTATCACAATGTAATGTTGCTTTTACGCAACTGGTATTTTGTACAGGCTTCGCCGCTTGATGCCCGTGCCAGAAAAATGGTTTTTGATGATGAACTGATGGGCCAACTGATCCGTTTTGTATCATCGCATGAAGTGGGACATACATTAGGACTGCGCCATAATTTTGGTTCAAGCTCCGCAGTACCGGTTGAGAAACTGAGAGACAAAGCATGGCTGGATGCTAACGGGCATACACCTTCCATTATGGATTATGCACGTTTTAATTATGTAGCACAACCCGAAGATAATATCGGCGATAAAGGAATTTATCCACGCATTGGCGATTATGACGACTGGGCCATTGACTGGGGCTACCGTCTTTTCCCTCAATACAACAGTCCTGATGCTGAAAAAACACATTTGAACAAATGGGTGATGGAAAAAATGAAAGACAAACGTTTGTGGTTTGGAGATGGAGAATCAAACAGAGATGACCCACGTAACCAGACAGAGCAGGTTGGTGATGATCCTGTTTTGGGTAGTCAATACGGTATAAAGAATTTAAAACGCATTGTTCCCAATTTAGATAACTGGACCAGAGAATCAAATGAAGATTATGCAAACCTGGCGATGATGTATGGAGAAGTTACCACGCAGTTTAACCGTTACAATAATCATGTGTTGAGAATTATTGGCGGTGTTATGAAGACGCCGAAGATGACTGAAGAAGCGGGTGTTGTTTATGAAACTGTACCCAGGGCAAAACAAAAAGAGGCTGTTGTTTATTTGAACAATACTGTGTTTGCTACGCCAACATGGCTTATCAATAACGACATAAATGCAAAGACCGGGTTGAACAGCCTGAAAGAAATAGGGAAATTACAGGAGAATATTTTGAACGGACTTTTCAGAAACTCTACGCTTAATCACCTGGTGGAAGCAGATGCATTCCCCGGTAGCGATGATTATAAGATCACAGAATTACTGAGCGATATTAAATCAGGTATCTGGGGTGAATTATCAACCCGTAAGCCAATTGATATCTACCGCAGGCAATTGCAACAAATGTATGTGGATAAAATAGATAAACTGTTGAATCCCGAACCGGTAAAACCTGTGGAAATACCGGCTGCGTTAAGGGCATTTATTATTCCGGTAGATGATGACCTGGTGGATGTACAAAGTTCATTGAGAGCAAGTCTTTCATCGCTGAAAGCTGAAGTAAATGCAGCGGCAAACACATCAACAGACCAGATGACTAAAATTCACCTGAAAGAAATGAGCAGAAGAATAGATAATGCGCTTGACCCTAAAAAATAAATGACAGATCATATCTAATTAAAAAATGAGGCTCCAAAAAGAGCCTCATTTTTTTTAACCGGAAGTGATCTCAGCATAAAAAGCATCCGTGTTCTCAATTACAATATTGCAGGATATCCGAAAAAAAATCTGTTATCTTAAAAAATTTATCGAACTTTCTTTTTTATAAAATATAAAAACAAGAGTTACCCATGCAGATACAAAAAGCAACTACAAAAGATGAACTGGCACTTTGTTATCAGGTTATGAAAGACCTGCGGCCGCATCATACACAGGAAACTTTTATCAACACTGCAGAGCAGATGCAAAAAGAAGGCTACCACCTTTTATTTTTAACTGATGCAGGCAAACCTGTTTGCGTTGCCGGTTACCGCATCACCACCACATTGTACGACGGACCAATAATAGACTTTGACGATTTTGTAACTGTTGCAGATGCAAGAGGTAAAGGTTATGCAGGTAAACTTTTTAATCATCTTGTTTCCATTGCAAAAGAAAAATTCATCAAAACCATTCATCTCAACTCGGGGCATCACCGTTTTGATGCTCATCGTTTTTATTTGAATAAAAAAATGAAAATCATTGCTCATCATTTCAGGATAGAGATATGACCCATATACCCTTGAACAATTATTGCTGACTGGTTTCAACCGGAGCTGTAAGTATCATAGATAAGGCAAGTCGTAATAAAAAAATTGACCTTGTGCGCCTTAAAGAATTTTACGAGCTCTATATGCGCCGCCACGACAGGATTAATAACTGGGATCTTGCAGACCAGGGTTATCTGCACATGACCGGCAGTTATCTTTTTGATAAACCCCGGAACATTGTTGCGGTACTCTATTGAAAAGTTTGATAAGAAACAAAGGGAACATTACTTGGGGTTGAAGAAGGCTGAGAAATAATTTCTTTATACAAAACTTAAGCTCAAATGTCCAACATAAATACCATCAATGAAGTAATTGCTGCGCTGGACAATATTATAACTGATGTACAAAAAAATAATGACACATCAGGATACTTTGCCGCATTGTACCGCAAAGTAACCATTAAAGTAAAGGAAGGTATTGCCAACAATGAATTTGAAGATGGCCCACGTATGGAAAAGCTGGATGTAATCTTTGCCAGCCGTTACATAGATGCATATCATGCCTGGAAAAACAATGAAACCGTAACGGAATCCTGGAAAAAAGCATTTACCATTTCATCAAATTACTGGCCCATTGTGTTGCAGCATTTATTAATTGGTATGAATGCACATATCAATCTCGATCTGGGTATTGCCGCTGCAGCAGTATCAAAAGATAAAAACATCAATACACTGCAAAACGATTTTAATAAGATAAACCAGATACTGGCATCACTGGTGAATGAAGTGCAGGATAACCTGGCAAAAATATGGCCCACACTTAAATGGATATTACAGAAAACAAAAAAGGTTGATGATTTCCTAGTTGATTTCAGCATGCAACTGAGCCGTGAAGGTGCATGGAAATTTGCAACCGGCATTGCCGGTAAAAATGATTCAGAATTAAATATATTAATTGAAGCCAGGGATAATAAAGTTGCTGAAAAATCGAAGATTGTAACAGGCCCCGGGTTTATCGCTGGTATTATTCTTGGTATCGTCCGTATTGGAGAACAGGGACCGGTAAAACAAAAAATTGAAAATTTGAAATAACAAGTTTATTCAATTTTTATGATCTCATTAAAAAAAACAAAAAAAGTCCTCCGCAAGCGGAGGACTTTTCAATATCAATAATCATTTATTGTTTTACAAACTTCCTCGATATCATTCCTTCTTCAGTAATAAATGTTGCCAAGTAAATACCGGGTTTCAATCCTGATACATCCAGTTTATAACCGGTTTTAATTGCTCCAAACTGTTTTACCAATGTTCCGTTCACATTGTAAATTTTAACAGTAAGCACATTTTCGGCAGTTGCTACTGTCAATGTATTTAATGCAGGTACAGGATAGATCATCAGGTAATTGGTAAGCTCTGTTGCATCCAGATCGGTACGGGTCAAAGCAACCAATTCGCAGGTTTGTGTATTTCTACCACCATTCCCTTGCGATGCAGCAGTAGAACCTGTAAGTGTAACCTGATCAATGTAGATAAGATCAGAATTATCACTGGCATCACACTGAATGCGGAATTGTGCATTGGCTGGAAAATTCACATTTGTTAATGTTACTGTTGCATGATAGAAACCATTATTACTGAAACTGGTACCAGAAACATAAGTAGCTACAGTACTCCAGCTGCTGCCATTATAATATTGTACAAAAAAATCTTCTCCTGTTTCCATGCTGGTTGCGTAGAAATAAAAATCGAAGATCAGTTGTGTATAGGCACTTACATTATAAGCTGATGAAGTCATGGCCGATACCAATCCCGAATTATCACGGATATAAATTGACCATGAGCCCTGGTATGAACGTGTGCCGCTGTAACGGGCAACATCACTGCCACCATCTGCCCAGCCATCCCAGCCGGTTTCAAAAAAATGTGCAAAGATATTTGTTGATCCTCCTGCAGATTGTGTACTCACATTAATCGTATTTGAATTGGTACCATTGCCTGCAGCATCTTTGGCTCTTACATAGATGCTGTAAGATGTTGAAGCAGCCAATCCACTTACCACATAAATAAGTGCAGTGGTAGTTGTTCCGTTCAACGATCCGTTTACATAAACCTCGTAACCGGTAACGCCAACATTATCCGTTGCCGCCGTCCACGATAAACTGATGGTTGATGCAGTAGAACCTGATGAACTTAATACCGGAGCCGACGGAGGTGTAACATCTGCCGCAGCTTGTGTGGAAGGATTAATGGTATTTGAATTGGTGCCGTTACCAGCCGCATCTTTTGCCCTTACATAAATGCTGTAAGCTGTTGAAGGTGCAAGTCCGCTTACAACATAAGTAAGTGCAGTTGTTGTTGATCCGTTCAATGAACCGTTCACATATACATCATATCCGGCTACGCCAACATTATCTGTTGCCGCAGTCCATGATAAGCTGATAGTATTTGAAGTAGAACCTGTAGAACTTAATACAGGAGCTGATGGTGGTTCAGTGTCTGCGGCTGCACCGATAATAGTTGTAAAGATACCCCGGCCATGTGTGGCCGCTGCAAGTAATCCATCACTGGCACGGTATTGTAACATATCCGTCCTTACGTTAGGAAAGCCTGTTTCAGGTCCCCAGCTTGTAGAGCCTCCGTTAATATTATCTGTTTGCCAAACACCGGTTTCAGTTGCAATGATTGCTTTGGTATTGCTGCCGGGATAAAACATAGCCCAACGCACAGGCATATCAGGAAGGTCTCCGTCAATAGCTGTCCAGCTTGTACCGCCATTGCTTGTTACCCAAACATTGCTTACACCGTAGTTGGAAACAGACACGATGATATTATTTTCTGTAGTTCCAAATTCGATGCTGGAAATATTAGTTCCTGATACCTGCATACCACTTCCTATAATATTTGTAAAGGTTGGCGTGGCATTGGCGTTGGTTGCTTTAAACAATGTTGGCACCACTCCACTTTTTCCTCCACCAAAATAAACCGTGTTATTTGTAAAAGGTGAAACCTTAACATTTGAAACAGTGCCGGTAGCTAATCCACTCATCGTAACAGCAGCAAATGTACTTCCTGTTTGCGGGTTACTCCACCTTACAAAAGTATTGGCAGCACCGCTGGCATATAGTATGTTGTTCGTATTGTCGTAATCAAAAGGATTTATAAATCTTCCGGCAGAACTTGAATAGTTAACAGAGGTCCAGCTTGATCCGCTGTTTGTACTTCTTCTGTATTGATTATATACATAAGCACCAAACTGGTACTGAGGCTGGTTCTGATCAATCTTTGTCCATGCTCCATCGCCGCCGGTAACTTCAACAGAAGTAGTTAAACCTGCACCATTCAGTTGGTGTGTACCATTATCCTGTGCACCAGCTAAAAAATAATTGGTTGATGTAGGATGTATAGCTACTGAATAAAACTGTTTCAGTCTCAAGCCTACATTTCTATCTGTAATGGTTGTTCCGCCATTGGCTGAATAATGAATACCGCCATCACTTCCAAACAACACCACATTGTTGTTGCGCCATGTAATTATTTGCTGATCGGCATGTACATATTGCCCGGTAGTTCCAACCCAGTTGGAAATCTTGGTCCATGATGTTCCGCCGTTTGTTGTTTTATAACAATCCAGGCTTCCTACAATAACATTATTTGCATTGTTGGGATCAACAGCAACAGCCATACAATACCAGGCCTGGCTGCTGGTGAAAGCAGGTGTGGTACCGGTTGCAGACCAGTTGGCACCGCCGTTTGTTGATTTATACATTGTAGTAACATTCCAGGTAGAACCTGATGGCAATGCATACAAAGTATTTCCATTACTTGCTAACGCCACATTATATTGTGTAGTAAAAGTAGTTGCGGGGCTCGTCCAGCCAGAAGAAGTTACAGTGGCCGGGTTATCGGTATACCGATAACCTGAGCTTCCTGCAGCAGTATTGTAATAACCACAAACTATATGAAATCTGCCTGTGCTGCTTAATTCTATATCAGGTACACGTGGGTCGAGACCGGTTGGCGTAATATTTGTCCAGGTTGAAGTTGCTTTAGTGTAACGCTGAATTCCCGAATTATTTGAGATTGAATTACAACCCACATATAAATTACCGGCAGCATCGCAAACCACTTTACTCACGTTCCAGAAATTTGCAGTTCCTGGCATTAAGGTCCATGTAGCACCATGATCTAAACTTCTCCATAAACCTGCACCTCTTACTGCATCGGCATTAATTGCTTTTTCACCGGTGCCAAAATACATGATATTGGTATTAGTAGGATCCTGAGTAATACTTGAGATTGAAAGGTTACCCAAAAAATCATTGATGGGCGTCCATGTCGCAGGATTTACTGTAATATCATTTGTTTTCCAAACTCCGCCATCAATACCGCCAACCCAAACAGTTTTACCTGTTGCATCAGCAAGATCTGTCCAGATAGCTCTCATCCTTCCGGATGTTACACCATTGCCGGGCCTTGTATTGCCATTACTTGGTCCAACAACATCACTGTACGGACCTCTTTCCGTCCAGGTAAAAGTTGGAGCAAGGCTGTTCATGTTTTGAATTTTCTGTTGCCTTTCTGTGTAGGCGTCAAATAACCTTCCTTTTGGCACATAACCAAGAGCTGGATCTTTGGTTATATTAATTTCATGTTCCAACCTTGCCGAAATCCCTTTGCCTTCTTCTTTCTGCTCGCCTACCTGTGCCGAAACACTAAGTGATAAGATGGTCAGCAGTAATGATAAACTGGTAATTTTTTTAAACATAAAATAAATGTTTTGGTGGTAAATAAAATGAATATAACAATGTAGATTCTTTTATTTGTATTATCAGCAGTAATTATACGGCGGCTGTAAAGTTGTGGATAAATATTTTTAACATTGTAGCGGTTTTTCTACAGCCCGTTATTTTGAAATTTCTATGTGATTAGATACGGTTTCAAAACAGGTAATTCGCATCATGTTCATTTTAATTATTGTACTTAACTTCAATTATAAAATACAATAAATGCCCGTACAAAATTTCATATCAATATTCAGGTTGTTATTTTCCTGTGTTGTATTATTCCTTTTTTCCTGTGGCCAGATACAAACAGAAGAAGATGCCCTGAAAAAAAACCTGGAAGGTGTAAAGCAGATGAATGACGGAAAATATGAAGCGGCTGTAATTGCATTTAGAGAAGCAGTCGGTAATCCAAAACTCACCACAGCAAAAAAAGGTATTGTTTTAAGGAACCTGGCGCTGGCTTTCCAGGAATTGAGTAAACCGGATTCTGCTGTTCATTATTCAACCCTTGCAGCAAAATGCTACCGCAAAAACAGTTACGACTATTTAATAAATATGGCCAGTGTTGATCTGATTACCGGCAAAACAAATAGTGCACTGTCAAAATTACTGAAAGCAGAAAAGCTGAATCCCGATGACCTGAGTATTAATAATACATTGGGATTATTATACCTGGGCGACTATGGTGAAGAATTTGCCGACCCCGAAAAAGCATTAGTCTATAATAAAAAAGCCTTTGAAACAGGTAACAGCCCCATTACAGAAGATATACTCGGCCGCAATTATTATGATCTGGAAAATTATGAACTGGCAGAGGAACACTACGAAAAAGTTTATAACCAATACCCCGATAACCTGACGTATAAACTGAATTTAGGAATGATAAGGTTTAAATTAAACAAGACAGGAGAAGCGGATCTTATGTTTAAAAAAGTAATTGAACAGGACAGCAGTTATAAAGAGACAATTGAATTGTTCAAGGAAAATAACAGGTAGCAGATTTAATCAGTTTTAAAAATATCACCTGTGCCTGCTCTGCAGATATTTTTCATTCACCACCGCACTCATCGGTTTATCATACACTTTGCTCTCCACCCAACTGATAATATCCAGGTAAGAAAACACCCTGGTCTCGTATCTGTTCTTTTCAAACTGCTTTATCTTTTGTAATAGTTTCTTTAAGCCTGGTTTTAGTTTAGCAGCCGATTCATACACATTATTACGTAAAAATTTAAACATTTCCTCTTCCACCACAGTCAGGTTTTCCATACGGGACATAAAGCGGAATACAGATTTAATAAGTGACTCTATTATGGCGTCATTACCCAATTCAAAATGAGCCATCAGATGTACAAGGCGGGCATAACATTGTAAATCAATCCGCATATCAACCGGCCCGTTGATGATCTTTTGCAAGTGGTCAATTGCTTTTTCATAATCTGCATTTCCAAAATATAGCAATGCCGTTTTATATTGAATTACCAACACCCGGTGCCGGTCTATGTACATATCAAATTCTTCAAGTCCCCGCTCAATGGCAGGCGTAAGTTTTATCCCTTCCCCAAATGTTCCCTTCATCAAATGCTGATTTATCTTAGCACTGGTCAAATACACGAATGCCTGCATGCGGAAATTATCATGCTGTGTTGCCGGTTTCGAAAAGGTAAATCGTTCGAAACGGGCAATATACTTATCAAACTGTTTAAAATTCCGCAGATTAAAATTGGCAGTAAGGAGGTTGTGCATTCCTTTAATATAATGGCCGGTTTCAACTGTTATCATCATCGGTTCATTCTTAAACAGGTCGGCCCATTTGCGGCTGTAACGGTAGTACATCAAAAAGTCCTGCCTGATAAAAGCATACCAGCAATAACTCTGATACAGATATAAGCGTTGATAAAACCCTCCAATATTATTTGTTTCAATCTGCAGATTCTGTTTAAAGAATTGTTTTACTCCTTTTTCGTCTTTAGCATTGCGGGCATGACCGTATTTTACATACCATTGATACAACTGCAGCGCCAGATTTGATAAGGCAGTTATCTCATTTCGCTGAATATTTACTTCATTAGATTCAGCCGTTAATTTATCAGCAGCGCCATCGCCGCTTCTGGTAATGTGCAGGGTTTCAATTTTCTTTTCAAGCGATATTACCTGTATCAAAAAACTTTCCTGGTGGTAGTTTTTGGCAAGGTCTTTTGCACGTTCAAGTATTTTTAAACTTTGTAGATATAAACCTTTGTTGTAGAGAATGCGGGCATAATCCAGTTGTTCGTGCAATTGCAGATCAATACTGTCGGAGCTTTTTAAAAGGCGCAGACTGGCCAGCAGTTCTTTATACAGATGTGCTTTTAGATTAGCAAACTGAGGTTTTTCTACACCAGGCAGTTTATTCAGTATTATCCGCTCATCATAATCCTTTCCCTTATCAATAGCATCAAAAAGTTTGATGATCTTAAGGTCTTCTCTTGATGAACTTCTTTTGATATAAAGCTTAAAATGCCGCTTCTCCGCTTTTTCAAGCGACTTGATCAGTTGAAATAATATGTCTGTTGAGCGGTTGGACATCATATATTTTATTTATCAAAACCCTTTACAGTAAAGAGTTCTATCAAATCAAACTGCTTTAAGCGTAGTATAATCAATATGATGTTGATTATGAACACAAAAATAACCACCTTACTTTTGTTTTACAAAGTTGGTAGTTCATACAGCAGCAATCGTTAAAAAGGGAACAATCAATCGTTAGGCGGCTAATTTAAGCCATAAAGCTGAATCAATCAGCAAGTAAAAAGCAAATAAAGATTTTCATATAGCAAGCAATCGTTAAAAAGTCACTCCGTTTCTACGGAGTGGCAATTTTATTTGCACTGCAATGATACTTAATAATTTCTTAACAAACCAAATCGGGAATTATTTTTTTCCAAGTTGTTTTAATATCTCATCCACTGCCTTGTCAACCTGTGGGTCTCTTCCGTTTATCTTATCTTCAAAACTGTTGATGATTTTTATATCCGGTTGCACTCCCGACATTTCAAGATCTTTTCCATCTAACGAATAACAACCCCAGCCGGGCATACGAACCGATGAGCCATCTACTAATCCCACACCACTGGTAAAAATTATCCATCGGTAAGTTTCATTCCCAATGATGGTTCCCAGCTTCAATGCCTTAAATCCCTGCGCCGTCATTTCTGCATCACTTAAAGATTGCTCGTTTATCAATAAAACAATCGGTTTATCACTGGGCGAAAAATTCGATTGCTGGGTAAGACTTCCTTCCCTGTATTTCCAGTTCAGGTAAGTTTTTTGCGATAAGAATTTCAACACTTCATCATGTACATTTCCACCGGTGTTGTACCTGAGGTCGAAGATGAGCGCATCTTTTTTATTGAGCTCCTGTGTCATATCAATGATGAACTGGTCAAGTTCCCCCTGTCCCATATTTTTCATATACCCGTATGCAATGCGCCCTTTGCTTTTTTCATCAACACGTTTCTGGTTATTGTCAATCCATTCATCGTACAGGTTAGTAAATAAAGTTGCCTGCGGGTGAATCTTTACCTGTACCGGTTGGCCGCTGCGGGTAAAGGTCAGTTTCAATTCACTGTCTCTTGATGGAACCGTGAAATAATAATTCCTGTCCCTGGTTTTTTCAATATCGCCGTCGTTCACTTTCACCAAAACATCTCCCGGCCTTATATCTATTCCTTTTTTGTCGGCAGCAGAGCGCTTTACAACATACTTCACTTTATAAGGATCGCCATCTTCAAAAATGATTCCCGTTTCCATTGTCTGGTTCTGCAAGGCAATGGTTTCATCATCGCCGGTGGTACCAAAACCCTGGTGAGAGGAATTCAGATCGCCCAGCATATCGTTGAGCATCACCCGCATGTCGGCACGGTTATTTAGATGCGGTAAAAACTGTTTATAATAATCCTTTGTCTTGTTCCAGTTAAGGCCATGAAAATTTTCATCATAATAATTCTCTTCCATCTGCGCCCAGGCCTCGTAAAACATCTGGTCAAATTCTTCGGAGAGGTTACGCCTGAAAGTAAAACTGATATTTACCGCTTCCACTTTATTTCCCTCAAGGTTCAGTTTATTAATGGTTCCGTTGAACAAAACATAAAGCTTATCGCTTACCTCTGCAATATCAAAACCGAAACTGTTATCTGTTCCTGCAATTTTTTCAGTTTTATTCTGTTCAAAGGGTTCTGTAATGGTTTTCCACAAAGCATTCTTTGCATCACCATGATTACTGGTGTAGAGTACAGTGGTCTTTTCGCCTTTCTGGTAAACCGACTGCAGGAACTGGGCACCCAGCGACGGGCTTATCTGCTCCAGCCGCTCCATCAGGAGGTCGGTATCAATGGTAATTGATTTTAAAGAATCAGTTGCTGTTGCTTTTTTTGTTGTGTCTTTCTTTTCATCTTTAAACAGTTCATTGAATTTATCAATCTTATAAGGCTCATCTAATTTTTCCAATGGCACACGGTACACTCTTGCATTAGCCATGCCAAATGGATACGATGCTTTTAAACGCTGCGACGTAAAGAAAATATATTTACCATCAGGCGACCATACCGGGCCAGACTCTGTAACCCCCGTATTGGTAAGGTTTGTTGTTTTATTTTCTTTAATGTTATGTACAAAAATATCCTGCTCAAAATTCCGTATGGCTGTAAACAATACATAATCTCCATCAGGCGAAAAACCCGGGTCGCTGTTTTGAAAACCCCATATCTCATCCTTTACAATGGTTTTGCCCTGCATGGTTTTTAAATCCATCAGTTTTACTTCATCACGGCCACAAAGATAAACGGCCTGCGTCCTTTTCTTATTCAGCACAATACTGCGGTTATTCTTTTTATCGGCAGTAAGTTGTTTAAGCGTACCGCTACCATCAGCATTTATCGAATACCAGTTTGTATAACCATCAAGTGTCTGGTTAAGCAGCAGGGTTTTATTATCGCTCATCCATTTAACTTCCTTTACCCTTTCTGCCGAATTACGGTTTACCTGCCGTACAAATTTTCCTTCCACATCGCTAACAAACAATTCACCTCTCGAAATAAAAGCCATTTTCTTTCCATCAGGCGAAATATCATAAGCCGAAATTTTTCCTTTCACATCAAAATCTTTTTCTTTAGGCAGTGTATTGTTGCGGATGATGGAAATTTTCAGTTTGCTTTCCTTATCTGACTTTACATCATAAAGCCATAGCTGGTAATCCTTTTCAAAAACAACTTTTCCGCCATCGGCATTTACCTGCGGTGTTTTTATAGACGACGAAAACCTGGTCAATCCTTTTTTCCGGCTATTATCTAAAGTGTACAGGTTGTATTCTCCGTTCGCTTCATCCGATATGAAATAAATATTTCCGTTCCTGTCGATACTTGCTGCAAAATCTTTTCCCTGCCAGTCGGTATATTTTTTATGTTGTTTTGTTTTTGGGTTATACGATTGTATATCGGGGTTAAAAGGGCCCTTGTATCTTTTACGCTGCACCTGGTTATTGCTTTCCCAGGTATCGTTAAAAAATATTTCGCCCGATGTTGGATGCTCTGCTAAATTATGATCGAACTGGAAAAAATAATTCCCAAATACCCTTTGCGGCGTACCGCCATCAGCACTTACTTTGAACCCCGCAATCTGGCCCATGCGGCCACTGTTGAAATAAATATATTTCGAATCCCAGCTCCAGCTGGTAACTTCATCGCCGCCGCTGTGGTAAGTGATCTGCCTTACTTCGCCGCCGTTTGCTGCCATTACAAACACATCGGTATTGCCATATTGCCTGCCGCTGAAAGCTATCCATTTGCCATCCGGCGAAACCCTTGGGCTGGTTTCGTAACCCTGCATGGCTGTTAACCTGCTGGCCTGGCCGTTATTTACATTGGCTTTCCACAGGTCACCTTCAAAACTGAAAATCACAGTCTGCCCATCGGGTGTTAAACAGGGATTTGACAGGAAGTATGCATTATTATCCTGCGATGTTGCCGAAAAAGAAATAAAAATAAGGAGGGTTACAAAAATCGCTCTCATTGCAATTGGTTTTAGCTGTGAATATACAGCTAAGCTGAATTATTGGAATACCGTTTATAAAGAAAGGGAATGATTTGGTTTAAATTGATACTTCTGTTAATTTTTCAGCAAGATGTTATCGCAGCTTAGGGCAGGACAACGTCCTGCCAGCCTTTCAGCAAGCATCTATGTATGCTGCTATTTAGCATTTAGGAAGCATAAGAGTTTAAGTTCATCCAACTGATTTTCAATAGACATTCCTTTTGCATATAGCTTGATACTATAGGTGATATTGTCCGCTGTTACCAGGAGGCGATAAAATCCGTTTGTATTACTTTTTATCTCGAAAATTACAAAAGTTTCTTCTGCACTTTCTTCAATTTTTAAGATAGATATCTCCTTTTTATTTTCCATTTGATTCACTTCCCATGCATAGAAAGCTTTACTTGTCTCAAAGTTTGTTTCTTCAGGATTATAAAATTGAAGGCTTTGAGTTTTAAAAAATTCAACTTCGTATTTAGTAGAGTCATCTCTGATAAAGAAAGGCTGCCCGTTTGCTTTTACTATTCGCTGCAAACTCCAAGCACATGGGAATGCCGTAGTATGAATTACTCTTTCAAATGACGATTCGATGCGATCTAAAATCGAGTCTTGAGAGTAACCATTAATTGTAATAATAGCAAAGCAGAAAAATATCAAGAAAAAATTTTTCATGATTGAATGGTTTAGTAGTATACAACTAAAATATATGCTAAAATCCTTCTTCTTAACGCTACTTATTTCAAAATTAAAGTTACTTCGCAAACACCTTCTTCAAAATATCGGTAACCTGTGCAGCAGGGTCTTTACGTATCTTCTGTTCTTCCAGGCTGATATTATAGAACAGTCCGCTTAAAGCTTTTTCGGTAACATAAGCTGTAAGGTCGGTATTCACTTCGTCTTTGGAGAAACGGTTGTAATTGGTAAAAATATCTTTCCAGTATTTGGTGGCATCCACTTTTACAAGCGCTGCTTCAATTACCGGGCGGAATTTTTCGGTGAGTTCGCTGGTAGTTACTGATTTCAAATAATCGGTAGCCGCAAAATCGCCGCCTCGTAATATTTGTAAGCCATCTTTAATGCTCATGCCTTTAATGGCTGTCCAGAAAATATTTCCAACGCCGCTTGCTGCATCTTCTGCTGCACGGTTCATACTCAGAATGGCTTTATCAACCATGCTGCCCATTCCAAAACCACGTAAGGTATTTTCTACTTTCTTCGCTTCTTCGGGCATTAATATTTTTATTGCAGCATCGCCAAAAAAACCATCAAGCTTGCTCAATTTTTTTGTGCTGCTGTCGGTACCAACACGCAGGGCTTCTTTTAATCCGCTGATTATATCATCATTGCTGAGATTACTGCCGGAGGATGGAGAAACAGCTTTAGTAGCCTTATCCAGCAAACCTTTTATCCCTTGTGCATCTGCTGATTGAATGGCAATAAATGCGACTGCAAATAATAATATAATTTTCTTCATAATTTTTTATTGAAAGTAACGCAAAAATAACGCCATTGTTGCTAATAAAGGGTTAAAAAGGAACTGCAGGTTTCATTCAGGTTTTATCAAAGCCTGAATAAAGAGTTATTATTTGCTTAAATTTGTAAATATAAAATTTGCATATGAAAAAATATCTTCTCTTATTAGTTATCAGTGTTTCTTTATTCTTTAAAGCATTTGCCGAGGAAGGCATGTGGTTACCGCAGTTGCTGCAAACACTAAATGAAAAAGAAATGAAACGCATGGGCATGAAAATAAATGCCAGTGATATTTACAGCATCAGCAAAGGAAGTTTAAAAGATGCCATCGTAAGTTTTGGCGGATTCTGCACAGCAGAAGTGATCTCCGATAAAGGTTTACTGTTAACCAATCACCATTGCGGATTTGATGCTATTCAAAACCATTCATCAATTCAAAACAATTATATACGTGATGGTTTCTGGGCTTATAACCACGGGCAGGAATTAAAAAACCCGGGACTGTTTGCTACATTCATTATCCGCATTGATGATGTTACCAAAGCTGTGCTTGGTGGTGTTGGCGATAACTTAAGTGAAAAAGAAAGACAAAGCCTGATTGATAAAAATATTGCAGCGCTGAAAAACATGACCAGGAAAGAAAGCTACCAGGATATACTGATCCGTTCTTTTTTTGAGGCGAATAAATATTACCTGTTTGTAACAGAAACTTATAATGATGTACGCCTGGTTGGCGCACCACCAAATACCATTGGGAATTTTGGAAAAGATACTGACAACTGGATGTGGCCAAGGCATACCGGCGATTTCAGCATGTTCCGTATTTATGCTGATAAGAATAACAGGCCTGCGGCTTATTCGCCGGATAATGTTCCCTACAAACCTAAGCGTTCGCTGAATATTTCTTTAGATGGAGTTAAAGAAGGTGACTTCACGATGGTATTTGGTTTTCCGGGCCGCACCAATGAATACCTGCACAGCACCGCCATTGAGCAAACTGTAAAAGTGAACGATCCTGCAAAAGTTGCCATCCGTACAAAAGCCCTGAATGTGATTGATGGTTTTATGCGTAAGGATGAAGAAATCGGCATTCAGTACGCAAAAAAATATGCCTCCATTTCCAATGCATGGAAAAAATGGCAGGGCGAAATTTTAGGATTGACAAAAAGCAATGCAGTTGAAAAAAGAAAAGAACTGGAGGCCAGTTTTGAAAAGATAGTAATGAGCAAACCAGAGCTGAACATGGCATACATAGGACTACTCGGTAACCTTAAAAAAGCTTATACCGATATAGAACCTTACGGCCTTGCACGGGATTATTACAGCGAGATAACTTCCAAGATAGAGATACTTGGATTTGCAAACCAGTTAAAAGGAATTGTAAATGCTTATGAAAAGAATGGTGAAGCAGGTTATGCTGCTGCAAAAAGCAAAGCGCTCAGTACATTAGAAGACCAGTATGGAGATTACAGTATTGACGTTGATAAGAAATTATTTGAAGTGTTGATGGAAATGTATGTGGCCGATCAGAAAACTGAATACGTATCGCCATATTTTAAAGACCTGTTGAAACAAAATGATAATAGCTATGCAAAGACAGCGGCAACGGTTTTTGAAAAATCAAAAATATACTGCCTCAAAGATCTGCAGCCACTGTTAACGGGCAATGCAAAAGATATTTGCGAAGCAATTAAAAATGATATAGCCTACCAGCTAACGCTGGATATGCAGGAAACATTCAGAAACAAGGTTGCCGAAAATCTCAACAGCATGCAGGCCGAAATAAACCAGTTGCAGAGATTGTACATGCAGGCGCAGATGGATGTGTTTACACAAAAAGCATTTTACCCCGATGCCAACAGCACCCTGCGTGTTACTTATGGTAATGTAAAGCCTTCGTACCCACGTGATGGTGTGAAGTATGATATACATACATATATGGAAGGTGTGATGGAAAAATACAAGCCGGGCGATTATGAATTTGATCTTCCTAAAAAAATAATTGACCTGTATAATAAAAAAGATTTTGGCAGATGGGGCGTTAATGGCCGCCAGCCGGTTTGTTTTATTGCTGCTAATCATACAACAGGTGGAAATTCGGGAAGCCCTGCATTGGATGCTTACGGAAATTTAGTGGGTTTGAATTTTGACCGTGCATGGGAAGGAACAATGAGTGATATTAACTACGATCCATCAATCTGCAGAAATATTATGGTTGACATCCGATATGTAATGTTCATCGTTGATAAATATGCAGAGGCAAAGAATCTGATTGCTGAGATGAAGTTTGTGAGTAAAAAAACAGCAGTTAAGAAATAAAACAATAAGGTTATCAGCATTACATTTTAATGCTGATAACCTTACACTAATAATTTGAAAATAGTATTTACATACACACATTTCTACAGGCTTTCAGCCTATAAATCCATTATGATGAATGGAACCTCGACTCTGTCATTCTGAGCGATAGCGAGGAATCCCATAAAAACAGAGATACTTCGTTCCTCAGCATGACAATCCCCTTTTAACAAAGATTTCATCTTAATAAATCAACCTCATGGTTCTTTCTTTTTTTAAAGAACTACGGGGTATAAAATACATTTTATGCAAATAGCAATTTTAGGGGCCGGGATGGTAGGCCGTGCCATGGCGATAGACCTGGCGGCAAAATACAATGTCACTTCTTTTGATGTGAGTGAAAAATCATTACAGATACTTACAACAAAAAATAATTCGATAAAAACAATCAAAGCCGACCTGAGTGATTACAGTAATTACAATTCCTTATTAAAGGAATTTGATTTTGTAATTTCCGCTGTGCCAGGTTTTATGGGATATAAAACGCTTGAAGCAATCATCAATGCCAAAAAGAACGTGGTTGATATTTCTTTTTTTCCGGAGAATGCGCTGGCACTCGATCATAAGGCCAAAGAAAATAATGTCACCGCCATTGTTGATTGCGGTGTAGCACCGGGAATGAGTAATTTAATCCTTGGTTATCATAATGAGCGGATGAAGATAACAGACTTTGAATGTATGGTTGGAGGGCTCCCCATAAAAAGAGTTTATCCTTTTGAATACAAAGCGCCCTTCTCTCCTATTGATGTGCTGGAAGAATATACAAGGCCCGCAAGATATGTAGAGAACAGCCATATTGTAACCAAGCCTGCACTGAGTGATGCCGAGTTGATTGATTTTGAAAACGTAGGTACATTGGAATCATTTAATACAGACGGATTGCGATCCATTTTATTTACGATGGGGCATATACCCAACATGAAAGAAAAAACATTACGCTACCCTGGTCACATTGCATTGATGCAGGGTTTGATAAAAGCAGGATTTTTAAATACCAGCCCTGTTAACTTTAAAGGACAGCAGGTATCTCCCATGGAATTCACTTCTTCACTTTTATTCGATCAATGGAAACTGGGGGAAACAGAAGAAGAGTTTACTTTAATGAAGATAAAAATTAGTGATGCAGAAAAAACAATTAGTTACGATCTGTATGATGAATACGATGCTGCAACTCAAACATCATCCATGAGCCGCACCACGGGTTATACCTGCACGGCTGCATTAAATATGCTGATAGAAAATCTGTTTACTGAAAAAGGAGTATTTCCTCCGGAACTTGTAGGTAAAGATGAAACCTGTTTTAACTTTATATTGAATTACCTCCATGAACGGAACATTCATTACAGGAAAACAGAAAGCTGATCATACTTAACTATTTATTTGCATTCTTTTATTCTGTAAAGGCTGTTGCTACAAAACAGTTTGCTATTTTTGTCCATATTTTGAAAACAAGATGATGAAAAAATATTTTGCGATTGGGCTGGTGATTTTTCTTGCTGCCTGTAACGGAAATGAAAATAACAATAAGAGCTACGACCCAGAGCTGGTAGTACCTAAAACGCCAACTATTCCTTATACCATTATCGCTGAATATCCGCATGATACCAGTGCATACACACAGGGACTGGAATTTCACAACGGTAAATTATATGAAGGCACCGGCGATTTTAAAACTTCGTCACTTAGGGTTACCGATTACAAAACCGGCAGGGTTGAAAAGAAACACATGATGGGTACCGACTCGATATTTGGTGAAGGTATTACCATACTAAAAGATAAACTTTACCAGTTAACCTGGGAAAGTAATATTGTATATGTGTATGAAGCCGGTAATATTGATAAACCTGTAAAGACTTTTAAATGGCCTTATGATGGATGGGGACTTACCAATAATGGAACCAGTCTTATCATCAGCGATGGCACGTCGAAACTTTTTTTTGTAAATCCTGATGATTTCAGATTAATGAGTACTGTCAGGGTTTCTGACAAGAGTGGGCCTATTGACTCAATAAATGAGCTGGAATATGTTGACGGATTTATTTATGCCAATGTTTATCAGACTGATGTAATTATTAAAATTGATCCATCAAACGGAGATGTTGTTGGCAAGATGGAGTTTTCAGGAACGAAATTTTTTGCTGACCAAATTGTACCCGGAAGAACTGATGTGTTAAACGGTATTGCATACGACAGCACTAAAAAAACTTTCTTTATTACCGGCAAGCGCTGGCCCAAAATGTTTGAGTTGAAGCTGAATTAAGATTTAGATATAACATAGATCACCGAACTGCATTTCCTTACAACACCCCAGGCTTTAATATTCGACAGCAGTCCGTTAAAAACAGCTTTCAATAAATTTCCTGTGCCAGTCTTATATTGCTCACTCAGCATACTCACATAAAAACTATCGAACCACATGGGTTTAACTTTACTGAGTTTTAAATTATGCTGCGCTAATAAATTCTCCATGCTCTGTGGAGAGAAATGATACAGATGCCGGGGGACATCATAAGCAGCCCAATGCTCTTTATAAATTTCAGCATCCTTTGAAGTGTAGTTTGGTACTGCGATAAATAATTTTCCTTTTGGTGTAAGCAGTGTTTCTATCTGCTTTATGTATGCATGCAGTTCATGTACATGCTCAAGCACATGCCACATGGTAATAGCATGAAAGGTGCCCGGCTGCAGATCAAATAATTTCCCCGAAGGTTGTGGTTCTACATTGTACAATTCAGCCGCTTTTGTTCTGGCTGTTGCATCAGGTTCCAGTCCATTAATCACCCAGCCAGCTTTTTTCATGGTATCTAAAAAAGCGCCGGTACCGCAACCAATGTCAAGAATTGCCCCCTTACTCATTCCAGCTTCTTTCTTTACTAAATTCCTTTTTGAGATAAGTGTTCTGTTCCGTACCAAATGATACAGACTGTTGATGATCCCTTTTCTTGTATCACTGTGAGAAATATAATTATCCGAAGCATAAAAAGCGCCAATGGCATCTTCAGTTGGTACATCCTGTGTAAACCTGACTGAGCATGTATTACAATGCCAGATAGAAAAATTGTTTTTAGAAACAGTATGATCTTTTGCTGTCAGTTGCTCCTGTATCAATTCGCTTTTACAAACCGGGCAACCCGTATAATGAATCATGGATGAGTTAAATTTTTATGGCATTACCAAATGATGTGGTACCGTTCAAGAGGAATATATAAATTACCAGCATCGCCAAACCCAGCACTCCAAGTACAATGGCCCAAATCAGCCACTTCTCTTTTATTTCAGATTTTGGTGCCAGCAATTCGGTCATCAAGGTGTTAGTTGTTTCTTTATCGCCTACCAGTATCTGGTGCTCTGCTTCCGGATGTACCACCCGTTCGGCAATAACCGGCTGTAAAAATGCTGATGGTAATTCTTCGGGTTTAAAACTGAACTTACCACCTGCATCAACAGATAAATTTCCAATATGATCAAGCGATACGTTTTTACCTGTAGCCATATCATTTTTAAGTGTTGAACAAAATTTATCAAAAGCTTCTGTTACTTCTGATTTACTTTTATCTACAGCAGCAGCGATATAATTCAACAATCCATCAGCATCGGTTTCGATATTTGTAAACTGTATAAATGGTTTTGGAGATGCGATGCTTTTATTTGTAAAATCAGCTTCAGCACCCGAATGAAGCACAGACAGTGTACCTAATCCGGGTAACGGACAGGTTTTATTTTGAAAAAGATATGAAGCGATCAGTTGTTGCATGCAATATAATGTGTGGCGCAAAGATATGCTGTACAACTGAGCCCCGCAAATGCAGGGACGATGTTGCTATTTTTTTACTGCCGGGACAAAAAAATCCGGCAAACACGTCATTTGCCGGATTACTATATATACAGTACGGATTAAAAATTAACTCTAACACCGCCCATCAGGTTCAGGCCAAGTACTTCGTAATTATGCCAGCGCTCATATTTAGTATTTAAAATATTGTTCACGTCCATCCAGGCACTGAATGTTTTATTGATCTTAAATTCCACTCCTGCACTTAAATCAGATCCCGGTTTGAACGCCTTGCTAACATTTCCTTTGTCTAGGTAAAAGCTTCCGCCGTAAGCATAAAAATCGGCTTTAATTAAAACCTGCTTTATTGCCCACCATCGTAGTGAACTTGTAAATTCCATTGGCAACGTATTCCATGCTTTTGCATTACTCTTCATTCCTGTGTATCCATTAAAAGTAACACCTGCGGTAACCGTAAATTTTTCTTTGCTTACAAAACTCACATCGCCATGTATTCTAAAGTTTTTAACTTTTGTTTCATTGCTGATGAGGAAGGCCTTGCCATCTGTTGCCGTATCATTGATGAAGAAAGGAAGATTTTCGTAAGTAACATAACCGGCCTTTGCATTAAAATTAAAATGTTTACCCAGCGTTCCTTTTATACCACCATAATATTCCGTCTCCTTAGTGTTCAACTGTGCAGTAAATGCAGCGAGGTAAGGATTTACAGCAGATAAGTTACGATAGGTGTTTTTTGTAAGACGTCCCACCCATCCTGCCTGGAAAGCAAAAACATTTTCGGCAATATAAGCTTCGGCAAAAACATTGGGCAGCCAGATGAACTTTCCGTTATCCCAGGTGGGCGCTATTCCGCCATTGATACTGAAGCGTGGTGTTGAGAAAACCAAAGAAGGAGCAATCTGAAAAACATTGTTATTGATCTTGACATCAGGAACAAGATTTTTCGTTTTATAAACCGTAACATCAGCTTTACCTTCAATTTTAAAAGTAAATGCTTCTCCAAATTGTTTTTCAACCGGTGCATTTAAAATGAAAGAGGTTTCTGAAAGCTTATTCACATTGGTGAAACTGCTTACCTGCAGGCTTGGATTATAGTTGATACCGAACTCGCCTGTTTTTGTATTGCGGATACCGATGTTAAAACCAAAATCCTGGAACTGCTGGCGAACATCTTTTTTTGTGTACTTATATACGGCTGTATCATAACCATACAGAAAATTTTCATGCATCCGCACATCAACTCCGGCATATACTTCATTTGTTGGCAAAAAGAAACTGCCGGCAGCTTTAAGATTTAATTTTGAATAATCCTGATATAACAGCTTTCCTTTTTGAGAAATATAATCGGCATATACATTAGCCAGGAACTGTTTACCATCCCCAAAACTGAATCCGGCGCTTACATAAGGTGTTGCAAAATTTCCGTAACCGGCTTTTACATAATTACGTAAACCCAGGTACAGGTTGGTATCCTGTTGCAAAGCCAGTGGCTTAAGTGGAATTGGCTGATAGGAATAAAATAAATTTTGTGCCGGAATACTATACGTTAAGTTTGGAGCTGTTGTATCAGCATTCAAATGCGTGGCCGAAAAATTTAGTTTTACTGCATTACGTAAAACCGGTTTATAAGATGAATTAATATCAATGGTTGAAGTTTTCTTTGGTGGATTTTGAGCATGAACACTTACTGTTACCAGGCTGAATATCAAAAGCATTGTGCCTGAAGAAAAAAGCAATCCTGATTTTTTATTTTTGATCATTGAATATTTTTTATTTGAATTTTGCATGGTTTCTTTTCTTAGTACTTTATTTAGTTCTAATTAATCATTACTCACTTTACTCACCGTCTTCTCTTCTTCTATCGCTTTATCCAGTTTCTGTTGTGCCTCATTTTTCAGTTCAGGGATTACAGAATTTTTTGCCACACTTTCATAAGTTGCTTTTGCATTGAAATAATCTTTCTGCTGCATAAAAATATCACCCAGTAAAATATAACTTTTGGTTACCCAGTTATCATATGATCCTGTCTCCTTGATCACAGCCAGTGCCGATTTTTCAGCAACAGCAAGATTACCTATAGTAAACTGGCAACTGGCCAGTTCGTAACGGGCTTCGGCTCCCCATGCAGCTTTGTTTATGGCAGCGCATGATTTAAAAGAAGCAATTGCACCTGCACAATCATTATTCAACTGCTGCGATTTTCCCAACACTAAAAACGCAACCGACTTATCATCTGTACTTAGACCTTTCTTAGTCAGCAAATCTTTTGCGGCATCATTTGCCAGTGCATAATCTTTCAACTGGTAATAGCAACGTACCAAACCACGCAAGGCTTCAAGTTGATTGTCCTGGTTAACAGAGCCGCTGGTCAACGATTCAAAATATTTTTTTGCTTTAGCATAATCCTTCAATTCAAAGTAGGTGATACGGGCCGCTTCCAAAGTAGCTTTTTCAAAGAAACGGTTCAACCCCTTGCTGTTTACATAATCGTAACCGGCCAATGCATTTTCCCACTCCTTACTTGCACGGTAACATTCGCTGCTGAAAAAATTTGCTTCCAGTACATAAGAGCCAGTAGGATATCTTGATAAATAGTTTTTAAATCCTGCAATGGCTGCCGGACAATCATTGGCATTGTATTTTAAACCTGCAGCTGTATAGGTGAGCGAATCAGCTTCGCTTACGGTGATGTTCTTACCATTGCGGCGCATCATTTCAATAAAATCATTGGGCTTACCAATCTCCACATAAATATTCTTCATGATGTCGGTTGCTTCATCGGCCTCGGATGATTGCGGATATTTTTGAACAAGAGTTTGATAGTTCGTGAGTGCCTCATCATACTTATCGGTATTATAATAACACAAACCCAGTTTTAGATAAGCCAACGGCTTTAATCCTCCTGCGGCGGGATCATTCAACACATTGTTCAGGTAAGGAACCGCTTCCAAAAATTTCTCATCCGCAATATAGGTCTGGGCAATTTCCATATTCACATCCGCCACCAGGTTGCTTTTTGGATATTGCTTGAGTAAACTGTTCAGCGTATTTATTTTACTGCTCGAACTTTTTACACCGGCAATTAACGATTTCTGAAACATGGCATAATCACTCTACGGCAAGGCATTACTCACCACATTATCGTACATGGTATTGGCTTTTGAAAAATCTGAATTCATGAAATAGCAATCGGCGCTACGTACATAAGCATCCTGCTCCATGAAAGCTGATGTTACAGAAACAGTTCTTGTAACCTGCTCAAAAAAGCCAAGTGCTTTGGGATAGCTTTCTTTTTGTAACCAGCTATATCCCAGATTATAATTTGCAGCATTCCTGTTTGCTTCTCCTTGCGAAGGCACATTGGCCTGCAGATACAGACTTAAATATCTGATGGCATTATCGTATTCAGCATTGCGGTATGCAATTTCTCCTTTCCAGAAATTGGCATAAGGCGTTACAGAAGAACCTGGTAATGCCAGTATTTTTATAAACAGATCATCGGCTCTTTTTATTTGCTGATCGTTTACCAGTTCCACCGCCCTGCCGTACAAAATGCGTGGATACACTTTTTGCATGGATGCCGTTGGTTTGGGAAACGACTCATACATTTTTAATGCATCTGCAAAATTGTTGGTATTGGCCATCAGGCTCACTAAAATTTCTTTGGCTTCGGTATCATACTCACTGTTGGGATAATCAGTAAGGTATTTTTTCATTTCATTCAATGCAATATCCTGGTAACCTAATTCGTAAGAAAGTTTTGCATAATTAAAACGGGAGATCTGTTGCTGTAATTTATTGCTGCTGTTGAACGCACTGTACTGGAAAGCATTTCGGGCATTCGCTTTCTGATTAGTACGCAGGTAACAATCGCCCAACAGGTACATACTGTTTTGCCCCATCGAATCTTTTTCTGTACTCAGTTGTTTAAACCCTTCAATGGCTTTGTCCAGTTTATTGGCATCGTAATAACAGTAACTCAGTTCGTACATGATCTCCTTGGTTACAGTTTCGCTGCTGTTTACATAAGCTTCAAGCAAAGGCAATGCTTTCTGGTAATTCTTCTTTTCAAAATACAATTGTCCGATGAGCAGATTCATTTCTTTCTGATAAAATAAAACACCGGGCCTGCCCAAAACACTTTCGCCGTAACGAAGTGCTTCATCTTTTTTCCCCTGGAAATAAAGTATCTCAGCAATATAGTAAGGCACCACACCTTTATAATCTTCATGGGTTTCAACCATTTTAAAAGACTTCATGGCTTCATTAAAATTGCGGTCGTAATAGCTGATGAATCCGTAATAGTAATTAGCAGGAATATAATATTTGTTATCCGGCAGTTGGTGTATTTCATCAAACAATGGCTTGGCTTCTGCAAATTTTTTAAGGTTGAAATAGCAATATGCTCTTTCAAATTTAGCGTCAGCAATTTCATCATTACTTAAATTTTCGAGGCCTGCACGCTCATAATAATTGATGGCATTGCTGAAATCTTCCTTAAGAAAATAATATTTTGCAAGATGGTAACTCAGCAACTGGCGGCGGGGCTCATTACTTACCACATTGATATAATGTTTGGCTTCCTGTTCTGCAACAGGCTGCTGCAGCTTTAATTCGCAGACAATATAATAATAGTTCACATCGTCGTTAATGTATGCATGGTCGCTTACGGTGCTGGCAGGATACTGAGCTTTCAACTCCGCAAACAAAGGATAGGCTAATGAAAACTGTTCTTTTACGAAAAGCTCCTTTGCATCTTTAAACTTTTTTTCGGGATCGGTAATGGCGTGGGTTGGTTGCGAAAAAGCGGAGAAAGAAATTGCTGCCGCAAACAGCATGAGGGTAATTTTTTGTTTTATCATGGTTGTTGATTCGTTCATTTTTTTACTGGTTGCAAAATTACTTGTTAATAACTCCTTTACAAACATCATTCCAACTGATTGTTAATAAGTGGATAATTGATGTAAACAAAACGAATGTATTTTTACATTGCTGTTAATAAAATGATAAATAAACTTTAATGCGCCTTTTTATAACAGTTGTTTAAAATCTAAATCACTTTTAAAAGAAAAATCGAATGAGAAAATTATTGTCAACAAAGTATTCCGCCGGAGCATTTAATGCCGCCATGTTGTTATTAAGATTAGGGGCTGGTGTATTAATGATGAATCATGGTTATGACAAACTGGTTAACTTCAGTAAATACAAGCAGGGTTTCATGAGTTTCCTGGGAATGGGCAGTACCATTTCCCTGGCCATGGTAGTTTTTGCTGAATTCTTTTGTGCGTTGTTCATCATCCTTGGTTTATTTACAAGGCTTGCTACCATACCGCTCATTGTTGCAATGAGTGTTGCATTGTTTAAAGCACACAACAGCCAGTTTTTTGGAGACGGAGAAATGTCGGCACTATACCTGGCAACATACCTTGCACTATTATTGGTTGGCCCAGGCAAAATAAGTGTAGACAGCATGACCGGGAAATAAGTAATATTGAACAAAAATCTATTAATGTTTATCACCGAAACTCAAATCCGCATACATTACGCACTCACTGATCAGATGGGTGTGGTGTACTATGGCCACTATGCCCAGTTTTATGAAATAGGAAGAACAGAAGCCATACGGCAGATAGGTTATACTTATAAAGAGATTGAAGCACTGGGTATCATTATGCCCGTGGTGGAAATACACAGCCGTTTTTTACGTCCGGCAAAATACGATGACCTGATTACTGTGAAAACCACTTTGAAAGAAATGCCAACTCATTTCAAGATCGTTTTTCATGCAGAAATTTATAATGAGCAGGATGAGTTATTAAATACCGGTGAGGTTAGTTTGTTTTTTGTAGATGCTAAAACAATGAAACGTTGTGATATGCCCGAAGATTTAAAGAATAAATTGAAACACTATTTTTAACAACTGTTTAAAAGGAAAACAGGCAATTTACAATTGACTAAATTGCCTGTTTTTATTAAAATTCATTTACACCCTGTTATTATCCGCCTTCCAGTTCTTTACTGCCATTTTTATTTGTTTCTGCGATAAATTTTCGTCAATGGCTTTTTTTGCCAGATCCAAAAACTCATCATCGCCTGCAAAACGCAAACCAATGATCTGACTCATCCTTAGGCGGCTGTCCAAAAGTTTACCTGTTGCAATAAAATGACGCATGTTTTCTTCGGCACGAATAGCCCTGTCCTGGGCTCTTAATGCAAAGGACCGTGCATACCATAATGCCAGTACCACTGCAATTACCAATGACAGCATTGCTGCGGCATACAGTCTGCCGCTTCCATCACTAATGGCTCTAAAAAAATGAATTGCTGTTATAAACAAAGGAAAAAGTGCCGCTGTGAATGCTACATAATGAAACATCGGTACCATTCGTCCATGATTTTTGAAATTCTGTTCAGACATTATTTTTAGTTTTGGATGAAGCTGAAAGTTACTTTAAAATATCCAGCAGTTTCCACATTTTTTCACGTACAGCACCGGGGCTGCCATCAAAATTATTGACGATAAAAGAGAAAGTATATTCATTCCCTGTTTTAGATTTTATATAACCGGTATAACTTCTTACACCACCGATATATCCCGATTTCATTCTGATACCGTTCTGCTCGGGCAGGGCATTATAAAAAGAAGAAAACCAGTTTTGCTTTTTTGCATATTGCATAACCTCTACCAAAGCATTTGTAGTAACCCGGTTTGCCGGTGAAAGTCCGCTCCCATCTTTAATATTCAATGCTGATTTTTCTATCCCGTTTTTACTCCAGAAATCTTTGATGATGTTGAGACCGGTATCTGTGGCACCAAATCCCGTTTTTTCGTAAGAGATGGTTTTTACAAAAGCTTCGCCAAAGAGGTTTACGCTTTTTTGAAGGAACCAGTAATTGATGCTGTCGAGTGGTGGAGAATAAAGACTCATTAAAATTTTAGAAGCTGACGGCAGTTTTTGCTTATTCATAAGGTATAAAACACTGGTTTTTGATTTACCTATCAGGCTGATATTATTATTCTTCAAAAGTTTTTCAACTTCATATGTAAATGATATCGATGCATTGGGCATAGATCCTGAAACTGTAAAGTTGTTAGTTCCGGCAGCTACTGTACCTCTTACAAAACCGATCAATCCATCTTCGGGCAAATAAATGACTGATTTATCTCCGCTCCCCGGTTTTCCTGTTGTTAATTCATTGATCAAAACCGAAACTTGTAATTCAGGCTCCGTTCCCACGATCTCTACCGGGTCGCCTTCCTTTTTCCCGGGCTTTAAAATAAGGTCGTATTGATTTTCATGCCAGTTCAATCCTCTTGCACCTGCACCGTAATAATTACCGATATCATCCCAGGTCCAGCCCCTTGGTGTGGCCTGTGTTTCCCATCTGGAATCATCAATGATAAGATCACCGGTAATTGTTGTTATTTTTTTTTCTTGAAGTATTGAGATCAATTTTTGCCGGATCGTATCTTCCTTTGTGGCATACCATCTCCAGCTCCCGAGTGTAGGATCGCCTAAGGCTTTAATAAAAAGATTGCCATTCAGTTTACCGTCTTCAATACTTCCGTCATACCCAATATCAGTTTTGTAACGATAATCTTTTCCCAGTAATTCAAATGCGGCTGCACTTGTAACTACTTTCAAACAGCTCGCCGGTGCTAATCCCATTTGAGAATTCTTATCAAAAATAACTTTACCCGTTTTACTATCCACTACATACAGGCTGATGATGGCGTGTTTAAACTGATTGTCTTTTTCCATTGCCTGCATCGCATTCGTCAAACTGCTTTCAATCTTCTGCCCAAAAGAAATAGTACCAACGAATAAACTAAAAATCAAAAAAAATGTTTTCATGTGTTAAATTAACTTGCAATAAAATTACTCTTTTTAAAATTATACATGACACAAGCTTCCATCATCACCATCGGCGACGAACTTTTAATAGGGCAGGTTGTAGACACCAACAGCGCCTGGATGGCGCAGGAACTTAACAAAGCAGGCATACGTGTGGTGCGCCGGGTGGCGGTGGCCGATGTATGGGATGAAATATGGACGGCACTGGATGAAGAACAAAAACACGCAGATATTATTTTACTGACCGGCGGGCTTGGGCCAACAGCCGATGATATTACCAAACCGCTACTTTGTAAATATTTTGGTGGCAAGATGATTGTTCATGAAGAAACCCGGCAAAATGTAATAGACATCTTCACCAAATTAAAAAGGCCGCTTATAGAACGTAATTTAAAACAGGCTGAAGTGCCGGATACATGCACCGCCTATACAAACAAACGTGGCAGTGCTCCGGGAATGTTATTTACTAAGGACGGGAAAGTATTTGTAAGTATGCCGGGTGTTCCGCATGAAATGAAAGGTTTGATGACAGACGATGTAATACCGATGCTGTTGCAAAAATTCAGTTTCCCTTCCATCAGCCATAAAACATTATTGACTGCAGGCATTGGCGAAAGTTTTTTAGCCGAGCTGATAAAAGATTTTGAAGAAGCATTACCTGCCCACATCAAATTAGCTTACTTGCCCAATTATGGAATGGTAAGGTTGCGCTTATCAGCAATAGGTTTTAATAAAGAAGACCATGAAAAAGAAATTGCTCATCTTTTTGAAACACTTAAAATGCTGGTTAAAGATTACCTGGTTACGGATACCGATGAGCCAATGCAAAATGTAGTTGGTAAAATGCTGTTGGCAAAGGGTAAAACCATGTGTACTGCCGAAAGTTGTACTGGAGGATATATTGCCCACCTGCTTACAGCTATCCCCGGCTCTTCAAAATTTTATGACGGCAGCGTGGTGAGTTATTCCTACAAGGCAAAAGAAGATTTGTTGCAAGTTGATAAAACAACCCTGGAAACTAAAGGAGCGGTTAGCGAAGAAATTGTTTTACAAATGGCGAAGGGTGCTTTGCAAAATATAAAATCTGATTACGTGATTGCCGTATCCGGCATAATGGGCCCCAATGGTGGCATGCCCGATAAACCTGTTGGTACTGTCTGGATTGCCGTAGGAGATAAAAACAAAATTGAAGCCCAAAAACTCCATTTCCGTTTCGACAGGATGCGTAATACCCAGTTAACAGCAACCAATGCATTGAATTTGCTACGGAAATTTATATTAGCCGGATACTGAAGACGAGTTTAAGGGGATTGACAGGAAATAATTACCTTTGAGCCCGATTGCGGACAAAATCCCGGCGGGATTTGTTCAGTTTACATTTGCAAATTTCAAATTACATCTATATATGAGTTTAGTTGATTTAGTAATGCCGAAGCTTGGAGAAAGTATCATGGAAGCCACCATTTTAAAATGGCACAAAAAACCAGGCGATACCATCAAGCAGGATGAAACCGTTTTGGATATAGCCACCGATAAAGTGGACAGTGAAGTTCCCTCAACTGCCGAAGGTGTTATTGAAGAAGTTTTATTTAATGAAAATGATGTGGTACCCATTGGTACCGTCATTGCAAAAATAAGAGTTGGTGCTAATGCGGCTGTTTCAAATAACGAACCTGCACCTGCACCTAAAAAAGAAGAGTACGAAGATGCAAGTGTGGTGGAAGAAATCCCCTATCAGCCATCGGACAACAGACCACAAACCGCGGCAAATGCATCGTCGTCAGCTGTCGGTGGTCAGTCGTCAGATAATAAAATCAGATTCTATTCTCCGCTTGTTTTAAATATTGCACAACAGGAAGGCATCAGCATGGCCGAACTGGAAAATATTCCCGGCACCGGACAGGAAGGAAGGGTGAGTAAGAAAGATATTTTGGCCTATGTGTCGAACAGAGCTGTTAGCGGTAAGCCTTTAGCTGTTAGCCAGCCTCAGCAATCACAAGCCGCTGCTGAACCAAATAGCACTTCAAATGAAATTGCTGTAGCTAAAAGCCAGGAGCTAATGGCTAACAGCTACCCAGGCAATGTAGAAATTATTGAAATGGACCGCATGCGCAAGTTGATTGCCAAGCACATGGTTGACAGCAAGCACACATCAGCACATGTTACCAGTTTTGCAGAATGCGATGTTACCAACCTGGTTTTATGGAGAGAGAAAGTAAAGAAAGAATTTGAAAAACGTGAAGGAGAAAAAATTACGTACACTCCCCTGTTCATTGAAGCCATTGTGAAGTGTATTAAAAAATACCCGTGGCTAAGCAGTAGTGTTGATGGCGATAAAATTATTGTAAAGAAAGACCTGAATATTGGTATGGCTGCCGCCTTACCCAATGGCAATTTAATTGTGCCTGTTATAAAAAATGCAGATCAATTGAATTTGACCGGCCTAACCAAACAGGTTAACAGCCTGGCCAATGCTGCCCGTTCCGGTAAATTAAAACCCGACGATACTGTTGGCGGCACTTTCACTTTAACCAATGTAGGTACATTCGGCAGCATCATGGGTACACCCATCATTAACCAGCCTCAGGTAGCTATCATGGCTGTGGGCGCCATTAAAAAAAGACCCATGGTTATTGAAACTCCACAGGGCGACAGCATTGCCATCCGTCACATGATGTATATCTCTTTGAGTTACGACCACCGCATTATTGACGGAGCATTGGGCTCTACATTCTTAAATGCAGTGAGTAAGGAACTGGAGAATTTTGATGGGAACAGGAGTATTTAATTTTTCTGGAAATATTTGTTCCTTTTTAAATTTATTATCAATTGTTTAGGGAACAAGATTAGCATATCTCACTGAGCTGGCAGCAACTTACATGACAATGCTCGTTATGAAGAATACTTTTCGCCTACTTACTCTGCTCTTCATCTGGGCAAATACTGGTTGTAATACTAACAGCAAGTCAAAATATATTGTTCCTGCTGAGTTTGATGAACAAGAATATATTTGGTTGAGTTGGGTAGAATCAGGCTTTCTTAGCGGAGAACCCTTTTACTTTACAGCAATAAGTGCCATGAAAGAAATAACTCCTAATGTTAAAATCAGACTGTTCTATGGCCCCCAGCTTTCCTGCAATAAAGAGCAAATGGAAAATAGAATTTATCAAAAATTGCTTGGGAATAACATTGATACATCAAGAGTGATTTTATTTTATAATGATAAAAGCTATGGTGCTATTCAGGACCCCGGCCCTGTTTTTCTGAGGAACGGAAAAGGCGAACTTGCCGTTGCAGATTTTAAGTTTATTCATCCTGATAAAAGCTCAGAAGCAATTGACAGAAACGTGGCTGCTAAATTAAATCTCCCTACAATTTCTTCAACCATGGTTTCGGAAGGTGGTGCCTGGCAAACAAATGGCAGAGGAACATTACTCCTGGTTGAGGCGGTAGAATTAGACAGAAATAAAACAATGACGAAGGCACAAATTGAAGAAGAGTATAAACGGGTATTGGGTGTATCTAAAATTATCTGGCTCAAAAAAGGTATGAAAGAAGAAGAATGGGGGAAATTGGATAATGGAAAATATGGTATTGGCACAGGTGGACATATAGATGAGTTTTGCCGCTTTGTAAATCCCACAACTGTATTGTTAGCCGAAGTGAGTACAAAGGATACAGCAGGAAATGACATTTCGAAAGAATCCTATCGCAGAATGGAAGAAAATTATCAAATATTAAAGCAAAGTAATACTCAAGATGGAAAACCTCTTGAGGTTATAAGACTGCCTGCCGGGAAATTAATGACAAAGAAACTGTTGTATAAAACATTAAATAAAGAAGAACAATCCTGGTTTGACAATGTAACCACCGATTCGGTAGAATTTTATCTTGCGACAGGTTATATGAATTTTGTAATTGCCAATAAAGTAGTAGTGACTGCAAAATTTTGGAAAGAGGGGCTTTCGGATGACTTTAAAATAAGAGACGAAAAAGCAAAACAAGTTTTAGAAAGAGCATTCCCTGACAGAAAAGTGATACAGATAGATTGTATGCCGCTGCATCATGATGGTGCAGGCCTGCATTGTCATTCAAGGAATCAACCCAGCCAAAAAATATCTAAATAACGAAAAAATACTGCCAATATTTGGTTTTATGCAAGGCTGGCAGGACTAGATAAATTCTTCGCAGTCGTCAAATATTTTCAACAACGACAAATAAAAATCACCACTTAATTCTCCTCCACTCCTCCTTCAACATCGCATACAAATGCAGATCAATAAACTTCCCGTTCAGCCATTCAGCTTCACGTAAAATACCTTCTTCCCTAAACTTCAGTTTTTCGGCAATAGCCCGGCTACGGTGGTTGCCCACGCCGCATTTAATTTCAATTCGGTTCAACTGCAGCTCAGTAAACCCAAATTTAATCATGGCCATACAACAGTTGGTTACAATACCTTTTCCCTGTTGCCCGTCGGCCAGCCAGTAACCAATCTCTCCTATTTTATTTTGCTGATTAATATGGTGCATGCCGATGCGGCCAATTATGTTCTTATCAAGAATTATGGCAAAGCCAAAATCTGTTTTTTCTGCTGCACGTTTTTTACTATCGCTTATATAGTGACTAAAGTTTGCAACTGTCTGCATATTATCCACCCAGGGCAGCCATTCCCTTAAATACTCCCTGTTGCTGTACACCACGTTAAACAAAGATTCTGCATGAATTTCTTGCAGAAATTCCAGGGTTATATTTTCGTCAACCTGTATTTTCATTTGTATTTTATTTTAGTGAAGACTGATTATTCTTGTTAACCTCCAGTTGCCATTTTCATTTTTCCAGAGCTGAACAAATTTACCAATCGAATGTTCTTTAGGTTCGGGTTCCTGGTTATTATGAAAAAAATGTTCCCCCATCTCTACTGCACCATAACCGGCTATCGGATATACTTCAATGCTGCCTTTAACAAGCTCTCTTGTTACTTTTCCGCAGATATTCTTTTTGATAGCTTCCATCACACTGTCTTTAGATGTCATCAGCCCGCCCAGATCATGATAGAATTCCAGGTCTTCCGAAATCAGGGAAGCCATAGTTACGGTATCGCATTTATCATAGGCCCTAAAAAAAACACTGTCCAGGTAAACAATACTGTCATAGAGCGATTTTGAGTCGGGCTTGTACTCATTTTTTGTATGCTCCTTTTCTACAGTTGTACAATAAGACAGGAATAATGTAACCATAATCAATAAAAATGCAGGCAACAGATTAATTCTCATTTTTACAATTTTGCGTGAAGGTAATTATTATAAAAGATATGATGTTTACAGAATTGGATTTTAAATATGCAGAGAATTTATTTTACCGGCTCAGTCTTTTCATCCTGTCCTTCAATATAAAAGCGATTGCCACATTTATTACAATAAGCGGCTGTTAATTCATTGCTATGTTTACATGCAGTACATTTTTTACGTTGCTCACTTGATCTCGCCATAGCTACGGTAACAATACCGGTTGGCACGGCAATAATAGCATAACCGGTTATCATGGCAATGGACGAAATGAATTTACCAATCACAGTATGCGGCACCATGTCGCCATAACCAACTGTAGTTACGGTAACAACGGCCCAGTAAATACTTTGCGGTATGCTGGTAAATCCTTCTTCACCTCCTTCAACAACATACATGATGGTTCCTAAAATAGTAACTATTGCAACAACAGCCATTAAAAAAATGCTGATCTTATGCAGACTTAGTTTAAGCGCTTCCCGTAATATTTTTGCTTCGGAGCTGAACCTGGCCAGTTTAAAAATCCTGAATACCCGCAACAAACGGAATATCCTTACCAGTAATAAATAATGATACCCACCAAAAAATATACTGAGGTAAGTTGGTAATATTGACAATAAATCAACGACTCCCCAAAAACTAAAAATATACCTGAATGGCCGGGGACTTATCCATATCCGTAAAATATATTCAATGGTAAAAATAATGGTGATGATCCATTCTATCACTCCAAACTCCAGTGTAAAGCGTTCACCGTATTCGGGAACGCTTTCAAGCATAACAACCAAAACACTAAAGAGGATTATCCAGAGTAAAACGACATCAAATCGCCGGCCCGCTTTGGTACTGGTGCCAAAAACAATAACATTTAATTTCCTTCTCAGTATGTTCATGCTTTAAAGCTAATTAAAAATAATTATACCCTTCAGCAATTGAAAAAACCAGGAATTAAACAGTACACACCATAAAAAAATAAGGAAAGAATACTGCTTTAATCATGTTGCCCTCTTTGCCCAGCAGTTCCATTATTCGCAATCAGGTCGGCAACCAGCGAGGTCCAGCCTGTTTGATGACTTGCTCCAAGTCCTGCTCCGGTATCACCATGAAAATATTCATAAAATAAAACCAGATCTTCGTTACCCGGTCGTTTGTAAAACCAATTGTACTCTCCATAAAGTTTTCTCTCTCCATTATCAGCTTTTGTAAAAAGACTCACTATCCTGTCACTTAAAAATTTTGAAACTTCCACCAGGTTCAGCATATTACCCGTACCAACCGGGCATTCCACTTTTAAATGATCGCCATAAAATTCGCCGTACTTTTTTATGGAGCGGATGATAAGATAATTGATGGGCATCCATACCGGGCCACGCCAGTTGCTGTTGCCGCCAAAAAGATTACTGGTGGAATCACCTGGATCGTACTGTATGGTATAATCAACACTGTCAATATTTACGGTATAAGGATTGGCTTCGTGATATTTTGATAAAGCCCGGATACCGCCTTCAGATAAAAATTCCGTTTCGTTCAATAAACGGTTGAGTAAAAAAAACAGCCTGTCTTTTTTTACAAGCGATAATAACATCATCTCCCCATCACCACGTTCTTCGTTGGGCCAGAAAAGATTATTCTTTAAACGGTATTTTTCGAACCAGTTAAAACGCTTTTTAAAATCGGGGAGTTTATCAAATATATCTGTGTTGAATGTGCTCACTGCATACAGACTGGTAAGCCCCACCGCACTTTGAATACGCAATGGAAGCGGGTCGGCCCCTGCAATACATAAAGTATCGTAAAAGAACTTATCCTCTTCATTCCACAAACCATGGCTGTTAAGCGACTCTGCAATGAGTACAAAATGCTCAAAGAATTTTGTGGTAATATCTTCAAAACCTGGATCATGCCGGGATACTTCCAAGGCAATATCCAGCATGTTCAGTGCATACATACCCATCCAGGCGGTACCATCTGCCTGCTCCAGGTTCATCTTATCATCAAAGTGATGGCTGCGGTTAAACACACCAATATTATCAAGCCCCAGGAAACCTCCTTCAAAAATATTATTACCACTCCGGTCTTTACGGTTTATCCACCAGGTAAAGTTGATGAGGAGTTTCTGAAATACCTTTTTTAAAAAGATAACATCACCTTCGCCAAATCGTTCTTTTTCAATCCGGTAAATTTCCATAGCAGCCCATGCCTGCACTGGTGGATTCACATCACTGAAATTCCATTCGTAAGCAGGTAATTGTCCATCGGGTTTCATATACCACTCACGCATGATGAGCTGCAACTGGTGTTTTGCAAAGCTCACATCTACCATGGCCATCGAAATGCAGTGAAAGGCAAGATCCCATGCGGCATACCAGGGATATTCCCATTTATCAGGCATGGCAATTACATCCTGATTTTTAAGGTGAACCCATTCCTTATTACGGCCATTTTGTTTGCCTTCATTTACTTCGGTAATTCCATCGCCGGTGGTTAACCATCGTTTTACATCAAAGTGATAAAACTGTTTACTCCAGAGTAAACCCGCCAATGCCTTTCGTTGTATATTTTTCAGATCAGGAGAAAAAGTTGCAGGTAAAATAGAGTTATAAAAATCATCGGCTTCCTGTTTACGCAGGGTAAAAATATTTTCAAATCCATTTAAAAACGGATCGCCTGTTTCCTGGTCGGTAAGCCTGCAGTAAATCGTTTTTGTTTCGCCGGCATTAACTGAAAGTTCATAAACAGGTGAAAACTTGGTACCCTCTTTTTTGGTTCGGAGTTTTGTACGGTTTGTGCCGCTGATGATGGCTTCGTGAAATGCATCTTTGGTAAACACCGTTTTATTTTTGCTGCCGGTTACTTTACTGAAATTGGTTTCGTTTTCGGTAAACATCCTGTCATCTGCAGGTTGAAAATAAAAATAATAATTACCCAGATGGCCATGTTCTGTTTTAACAGCTGTTTTATTAAGCAGGCTTATAGCAGGTTTTACATTACCCGGACTATATATCCAACGGTTATAAAACCAGAGCGTGGGTAATACAGTAATTGGTGCAGCAACTCTATTGCGGTTGGTAATATCTATTTTAATAAAGATATCGGTGCTGTTTTGTTTTGCATAGGTAATGTTGATATCAAAATATTCATCATTATTAAAAATACCGGTATCTAATATTTCGTACTCGGGCTGTAGTTTGGTTCTGCTTTTATTGGTAGTAATTAAATCGCTGTAAGGAAATTCGTTTTGAGGATACTTATACAGGTACTCCATATAATAATGCGTAGGGATATTATCCTGGTAGAAATACAATTCCTTTACATCTTCACCATGATTACCGTCGTAATTACCCACGCCAAACAGGCGTTCTTTCAGGATGGGATCTTTTCCATTCCATAAAGCCAAGGCAAAACATAGATTTTGAAAATAATCGGAGATACCTGCAATCCCGTCTTCGCCCCAGCGGTAAGCCCGGTAATGCGATTGTTCAAAAGGAAGGTATCCCCATGCATCGCCGTGCAGGCCATAATCTTCTCTTACGGTACCCCATTGCCTTTCGCTTACATAAGGCCCCCACTGTTCCAGGGGAGTTTGCTTTTTATTGTTGTCTTCCAGTCGCTGTTGTTCTGCTGTCATGATATTTTTTTATTAAAGGAATATCCATATCATAACTATACAGACAGGTATTATTCCGGTTTCATAACAAGCAATCGATAGAAATAGCCGGCTAAAAATAAACATTATTCAGGAATATGCTTTTGGAGATGTATTCTGATGCTGTTTTATGTGTTACGCCATGCTATCAACACATTAACCTATCTTCAGCGTTAACTACAGTTATGGAGATCGTTCCCACACTTTTTGAGTACAGCCTTTCTGATGATATTGACAGCAGCAAAATTATATCAAAAGAAAATGCTGAAGCGATCATGCTGTTTTTTGCAGAATCACCGATTTTTAACCGGGCCAATACCCATAATGGCTGCGAAGCCAGGGCTGATGCTATTTGTGTATTGCTTGAAGCATGGAATATCCCGGTTTACAAGGCATGGGTATTCAGCGGCAACTATCTGAAGAAGCATATTGGCGGATTGAAAAAGAACTGGAACTTTCATGTTGCACCGATGCTGCAGGTAGTAGAGAACGGAAACCTGATTCATTATATTATTGACCCGGCAACTTCACCATGTTTGCAAACCCTGCTCAGTTGGGCAGCCGGTGTTACTGAATATGCACACAGTTATCATTTTGTGAAAGAAGCAGACTGGTATATTTTCTCCGATAAAAAAATTACACAAAAAAACTGGAACAGCAGGAACCGGCAAAACCGCAGATGGATGATACAGGGTCTTGCAGGTATAAACGGCCTTAGCAATATAGGAAAGGCTGCTCTTGTTTTTAATAAACGAAGTATAAAAAACACTGCTGTTGCATTTGAAAAAATAAAAAATGCCGGGGTTTCAGTTATCGGGCTACACGTACTATGATTATGAAAAAACACTGCTTACCTGCTTGCCAATTCAGTAATACTGAATTCCAGTTCAAGCAATTTATAATAAAGCGACTTTGTAACATCACCGGGCTTCCCGTCGGCAACCAACTTACCGTCAACTTGTATTACTGGTAATATTCTTTTTGTTGAGCTTGCGTAGAATAATTCCTTAGCACAGTATAATTCTTCCGTTTTAATATCCCTTTCTTCAATCTCCATTATCCCTTCAGCCAATGCCAGTATATGTTTACGGGTAATCCCCAACAAAATATTATTTACAGGCGTTACCAGTTTATCATCAGCGGTTATCATAAATAAATTACAACGGGGAAATTCAGTTACGCTATTATTCTGAAAATACAGTACATCGTCGGCCAGTTGTTTTTTCAGCAAAGGCTGCAGCCATACGGCCATCTGGTAATTGATACTTTTTATATGCGGCAAGTCACGTTGAAATTCATAAGTAATTATGGATATGCCTTTATCAAAATCTTCTTTTGTTGGTAATTTAAGCGGGTTACAGGTAATTACCAGGTTAGGTTCCACCGGATTATAAAAATCGGGGGCATAACCTCCGGTGTACATCATTCTTACACCAGCCACAGGGAGATTTGTTATTCTCAATAATTCAACAATTATATCGTCCAATTCGGTTTTCGATTTACTAATGCTGAAATGCATGGCAGCGGCTGATGCAACAAACCTGTTGAGATGATCATCAATAAAAATGGGTACTGAATTTATTGCACGCAGGTAATCGAAAACTGCATAACCCCGTTGCATGGACAGATCGGAAACATGCAATACCGCTTCTTCATTATTTACAAACCGGTTGTTGAGGTAAGCTGCCATCCTTATTTTTTGATGCGGTTATACTTTTTAAAAATTGCTTTTATTTTTTCTAAAGGTAAAGCTTCTATTGTTCTTCCGTTCTTACCTTTCATACTTACAGCAGCAAACAACGAATTGATGATAGCTTCTTCTGTCGCTTCAATGGTTGCCATAAACAACGGCGACATAGCATCGTTACTCAACAACTTTTGCTGCAACAGATCCGGTGCATTGTGTGGTATCCTTAAAGTGCTGTCGGTTGAAAACGCAATGACATAATCGCCGCTACCGTTGCTGGCAATACCTCCGGTTTTTGCCAGACCCATAATTGCCCGTTTGGCCAGCCGCTCCAGGTTACGGGCATCCAGCGGGGCATTGGTAGCAACCACAATCATGCAACTGCCATCGGCCGTTTCATTCAACTGATCTTTTAAATAATATTTATTCAGTTCCTCTCCTGCCGGTACACCATCAATATTTAACACACCGCCAAAATTCGTCTGCACCAAAACACCAACTGTATAGCCGCCAGATTTTGCCGGCAATACTCTTGAAGCTGTTCCGATGCCTCCTTTAAATCCAAAACATACTGTACCCGTTCCTGCACCAACATTTCCTTCGGCCACTGGCCCTTCGCTTGCTGATTGAATTGCATTTAATACATCCGTTTCTTTTACATGCTGCCCCCTGATATCATTAAGATAACCATCATTGGTTTCGCCAACAACTGCGTTAACCGACTGCAGATTTTCATTTCCTTTCTGCTTCATGGAATAGTTTACTACTGCATTAACCGCCGTTGCAACGCTTAGCGTGTTCGTCAATACTATCGGCATTTCAATATTCCCCAGTTCCTTTACCTGGGAATAACCAGCCAGTTTACCAAAGCCATTGCCCAGGTAAATTGCTGCCGGTACTTTTTGCTGAAAAAGATTTCCGCCATGCGGAAGGATGGCAGTTACCCCTGTGCGGATGGAGTCGGCTGTAATTAAAGTAGTATGACCAATTTTTACACCTGGTACATCGGTGATGGTGTTATGTTTGCCGTATTTCATTACGCCTATACGGATATCAAGTTCTGCTGGTGTTCTTACCTGCTGACAAAACAAGCCGGTGCTGAAAAAAAATAAACCGGCAAATAAAACAAAAACTTTCATAAGCAAAATTTAATAACCCATTCAACAAAGATTCAAGTTACAAATTCCCGATTTTTAAATTAATACCCCGGGTATAATAAAAGCCGGCTATGTGCCGGCTTGAATAATTTAATAATCAAGTCCCCAGTCCTTTCCCTTTTCGGTGGCGGGCAAGCCTTCCTTAATCCACCTGGCAGGTTTCCCATCTTTTAAATAGTAATCGAAGAATTGCCCTAAACGGATGGAAAGATCTTTGCGGTTTTTTCTTTCAACCAGGTTATGATCTTCGCCATTGTATTGCAGCAGCCATACTTTTTTATTTAAACGACGTAATGCCGTAAAGAATTCAATACCTTGATACCAGGGCACAGCGCCATCTGCATCATTATGCATCATCACCAGCGGTGTTGTTACTTTATCCGCAGAAAATAATGGAGAGTTTTTTAAATACAGATCCTGACGCTGCCAAAGTGTTGCACCAATCCGGCTTTGTGTATGCTCGTATTGAAACTGTCGGTTCATTCCGCTGCCCCAACGAATACCGCCGTAAGCACTGGTCATGTTACTTACCGGTGCACCAGCCCAAGCCGCACGGAACTTATTGGTTTTTGTTACCAGATAGGCAATCTGGTAACCGCCCCAGCTTTGCCCCTGCAATGCCATTCTGGAACCATCAACATAAGGCAATTTGGAAAGATGTTCAGCCGCACTTACCACACTGTTGTAAGCACTGTTGCCCGGTTCACCATCTTTATAATAAATATTGGGATCAAAAATTAAATACTCATTACTTACAAAATAAGCCGTGTTCACCGTTGATGCACTGGGAGCAGGTGCTTTGTATGAATATAACCCATCAGCATTTCTTTCATAAAAATAAAATATCACCGGGTACTTTTTCTTAGGATCGAAATTTTCTGGTTTGTATAAAAGCCCTTCACTCATTTTGCCATCAAACATTTTCCACTTAACCAGTTCAACAGTTAACCAGTTGAAATCTTTTTGCTGGGCAGCAATATCAGTAAGCTGATCAAGGTTCTTTAAATCGGCTGAAGTATATAATTCGCTGCTTCGGATATTTGAACGCTGCACAATATACTGCTCTGCCTTATCTGCCTTTACCGGATTGCTGTAACTGAACGGACCTTCAGTAATAATTACCGGATCGGAAACAACATTTATTTTTTTGGTATAGAATCCACCAAACTTATTTGTTTTGTTTTGAGAGCGCAGTAAAATAGTTTCATCAGCATCAATGAATCTTTTTTCCCTGTCGAGATTTACATAATTAAATTCGGTCTTATTCCTTTTACCAAAACCATTGCTGATGTTTTTTGGCAGTTCAATGCCGTTGGGATCAGCTTGCCAGATATCGTACACATCATTGATGAGCATATACTGGTCATTGGCTGTCCAGCCGGTAAAGCCCGCCGGGCGTGGATAATCGGGCACATCATTTTCCACATCATAAATGGGCCCGGTAATTTTCTGGCTCACATTTTTTGTTGTCCCATTGCTGCTGTTCCAGGTATAATAAATTTTAGTATCGGCTTCGTACCAATAAACAAATTTGCCTTTTGGCGATGCAGAAAAATTACCCAACGAGTTTGTTTTGATTAATCTCCGGCTTCCATTGGTGGTGCTGATGGCATATGCAGTAGTTTTGGTTCTGCCTTCCCATTGCATAGCAATACGATTACCGGAATTAGTTTCGGCCAGTACCCAGTCAGCATTGCCTTCGTCAACTAAACTAATGCTCTCTGCATCATCAGCTCCCAATTGCACTATCCTGTCTTCCTTTGGATTCATCACAGCCAGGTAACTCTTCTTCAGGTCGGCACTTAACCGCTTCAATTGCATGGGTTGTAAATAATCATCATTGTAATGCCATACATCCAAACGGGCAAGTTCAAAATCAACCAGTGTGGTATCTTTTGCAGGAGTGATTGGTGCGGTGCCGAAAAATAATTTCCTTCCGTCTTTGCTGAAATTGGGTGTTGCATTTTCGCTGATGGTAAAACCAAGTTGCATGCCAACCGTATTTTTTTCAGCAATCAGCCTGGCACTGTCCTGCCCGGTTGTGTAATACCAGAGTTTATAAAATTTCTGCAGGGATTTTTTGCTACTGTCACGTTCGGCAACAAAAGCAAGTTGTGTTCCTTCCTCATCAAAGTTGAAATTTTTTCCATCGTTAAAATTCCGCATGAGGGTATCTGTTTTTTCAGAAGACAGGTTATACAACAAAATGTATCCCATGCTGGTGCTGTCCTTACTCTTTGGCGTAGTTTCAATCAGTAGTTTGGTTCCTTTTTTATCAAACAGGTATTCACTAACCAGTTTAAATTTCGTTTCCTTTCCACTTTTCATGTTTCTTACAATCAGTTCAGTTCCTTCGGAAGATGACCCGCTACCCGGAGCATCATCACCATCCGCATCTAACAATTCATTTTCTACGGAAAAGATTTCATCCCTCCCTTTTTTCAATATTTCTTTAGCTGCTTTTTTTACCGCAATTATTACTTCCTCATTGGTCAGCTTTTCCTGAACCGAGTCAACGGACTTCCGGATGATGGAATCAGCGAGCTTCATCAGCATATCTATCTTCAATTTTGAAGAATCAATTACAGCTTTCTTCGTTTTTTTTGTGGTATCCGGCTCCGGCTTCTCCATTTGGAAAGCCATATAACCAAAACCTTTTTCGGGTGCCTTAAAACTTTTCACCCGGGCAATTTTTACAACCGCTTCGTTACCCAATTCAATAATGCCGATAGAATCCTTCGGCATATCATCAGGTTTTTTCTTTTTAATTTTTGCCTGCCGGGTTTCCTGAAACATTGGTTTTATTTTAAAAACAACATAGCGGCTGTCTTCACTTATTACAGCCCCGTAACCACGGGCAACAGTATTCTTTGCTTTAGTAGCGATATGTTGTACTACCAGTTCACCATCGCCTTCCTGCGGGTTAACTGTATAAACCACATACTGACCATCATTGCTGATAAGCCTTTCGCCTGCGCTTTTCCAGCCATCATATACATCATGTGTTAACGGTTTTTTTTGTGCCGAAGCAGAAAGGCATAACAAAAGAAATGCCGGGAGAAATATTTTCTTCATGTAATTGGTTTTGGAGGGTTAAAGATAGTGGGATGCAGGCAGAATAATGAAGCCGCTTATCAATCTTTAAAAATATAGGAAAAATATTGCCGATAATGCGGAACAACGATAATATAAATACAAGGCTCTGTTTATAGTCTTCCCGACTTCCCGGTCAAAAAAATCATTCTTCTAAAAAACCCCATTCCGTTCGCAAGCCCTCAAGTTTTCCGCCTTCCAGCTTAATGGTATCATAATGCCCGGCTTGATTCTTCTGCCGATATGCTTCGTACAAACAAACCGCACAGGCCACCGAAATATTCAGCGACTTGATAATACCCACCTGCGGAATAATAAAATTACCATCGGCCATGGCAATGATCTCTTCGCTGATGCCACCATGTTCGTTACCAAAAACAAGACAAACAGGTTCGGTTAAATTCAGTTCATGCAAACCAACTGCATCGCTGCTTAAATGGGTAGTGTATATTTTTTTGTAGTGTTTACGTAATGCTGTAAAACATTCATCAGCATTGGTAAACTGGTGAATGGTTAACCATTTCGCTGCACTTGATGAACTCTTAGCTCCCCATTTTTTATGTGGCGGAATTTTTGTGTTCAATATATATATATCCTGAATGCCTACTGCATCACAAGTACGCATCACGGCGCTGATATTGTGAGGATCAAAAACATTTTCCAACAGTACTGTTAAATCAGGTTGACGTTTATTTAAAACTGAAGTCAGTCTTTCGTTTCTTTCGGGAGTCATAACCTCAAATATAATTATAATCAACTGATAGCAGCTGCAAATAAAAAAACCCGGGTATTCGGTAAAGTCTGATCATCGTTACCTCTTTATCTGATTCTGATCATTGTCTCATCTGTTACTGAATGGTACCTTTATCACCTTAATAATAAATTATGATAAGAGACCTGAATGAAACCGAAATAAAAAATATTCTTACCAGTCAGGTATTTGGCAGATTGGCCTGTACCAACGGGCTTAACCCTTATATTGTTCCCCTCACTTATGTATATGATGGAGAATATATTTACGGGCAAACCATCAAAGGAAAAAAACTGAGTATTCTCCGCAAAAATCCAAATGTTTGTTTTGAAGTTGATGTTCAAACAGACATGTTCAACTGGAGTAGTGTTTTAGTATTTGGAAAATTTGAAGAACTTAAAGATGAAGCTGCCGATAAAGCAAGAGCGAAACTGTTTAACAGTGCATTTACATTGCTTACCGGAAGTGCTGTTCATAAACATGAACATGAAACGGTAGCTGGTATAGATGACAGCAGCCGTAAAAAACCGGTTATGTACCGTATCAAAATAAAAAAGATAACCGGAAGAACGGAGAAAAAACAAGCACCAATATAAAGCACATTAAAATAACGTGTTGAGTTTCCCACAGATACCCTGATTGTAATTATGTTACTGATATGGATCATTGGAAAAACAAATAATGGGAATCTTGTTATTCCGGAAATAATAACTTTAGATTAATTATGACCAATCACCACCTTTTTTTAAATACTACCGTAAAATATCTTCTTATCAGTGTTCTGCTGATTTTCATTTTATATTTCGGACAAACACTTTTCATACCCTTGTTTTACGGATTATTTATCGCCATGGTCATGTACCCGGTTTGCCGCTGGCTCGAAAAACATCGTTTTTCAAAAAGCTTGGCAATTACTGTGGCCCTTTCTATAGTGGCAATCTTATTTTCTGTTTTGATCTGGTTGCTCATTTTGCAATTCAATGCACTAAGGCATGATATTCCGGAATTGAAACAGAAATTCGCACCTGCTTTAGTTGAGTTACAGGATTGGGCTGCCGCCAATTTAAACATCAGCATTGCCGCACAAAATGATTGGTGGCAGCAAACATCTGATGGGCTGGCAGCTAAGGCTCCCGGATTTTTATCAGGCGTATTAACAAAAACAATTTCAAGTGTCTTTATGCTTTTAATTATCCCGGTATTTGCTGCCTTGTTCCTCTACAACCGTAAAGACCTTATCCTGTTTTTCGAAAAACTTGCCGGAGAAAGAAATATAAACAGGATTCATCTGGTGCTGCACAAAACCATTGATACTTATTTTGATTTTATAAAAGGAATGGGGCTGGTATATATCCTGGTGGGTATCTTAAACAGCATCGGTCTTCTAGCCCTGGGAATAGAGCATGCAATATTATTTGGCTTCTTAACCGCTGTTATGACCATCATCCCATATTTTGGAATAATTATAAGTGCGTTATTACCCATTACTGTTGCCTGGATAACAAAAGACAGCATCTGGTACCCGTTGGGCGTTATTGCTGTATTTGCTTTTGTACAGTATCTGGAAGCCAATATAATTTTTCCGAGAATTGTAGGCAAACAACTAAATATCAGTACTTGGGTTACTCTGGCTGCAGTTATTGCCGGTGGAATTTTATGGGGAGTAAGCGGAATGATCTTATTTATTCCGCTTGTTGCAATATTGAAATTAATAACAGATGATATTCCGGAAATGGAAGCGATAAATGTGCTAATAAGACGAAATGACTAAATGAGAAACAATAAATAAATTGTAGCAATTAAAACAGACTGCGTTTTTCGGTTTTTGAATTCATACCCTGCCTGCTTTCGGCAGTTACTTTTTTTCCAATCTCATTTTGTTCTGCCAGATCCAGCTTATCTGTACCGGCGGTTTGTATCCAGTTGTTACCCTCCATTCTGAATACCTGAACATGTAATCCGAATTTTTTCCGGAATGTTTGTTCCATATCTCCTGTTTTATTCCAGGAATGTATTTCCAGTTCGCCATGTGCATGTTGCTTTCTTATCTCCCCGATTTTTTTGTCAATTGAGTATGGAGTTTTATCAAGGGAATCTTCATACCAATGGTGCGGATGTTCAAAAAATTCAATTTTCAGAAAAGGAAAAAAAGTGTTGAACTTATCCCGGATATCTTCAATGGTCTTGGTATCGTGTATTTCGATGATCATATTTTTACAGGTTGATTTTGAATGAATATTTCATAAAGTCTTGTGAGCACGAACACAACAATATCAATTATGAATCTGTACCCTGTAACCAGTAATAAAACAAGTACAAACCACGCAGCTAATGCTGTAAATTTCATTTTTTCAATATGGAGATTATTTATTTTCATTATCCTAAATTTTTAACTTATCAAAGATTGATAAGTAAACAATAAAAAGCTATGATGCCAGTCAGTCTATATTATGATAAAGAACCCTGACAGTAATCTTCAAGGAGCTTCTCCAGGTTCAGGCACTTCATATGGCGGTGTTAAATAAGGATCTTCATCCGGAATGATTTCCGGATCATCCTCTTCAATCAGTGGAATTTCCGGAATGGCATCAGGATGTATTTCAGGATTTTTGCCTGGTGCCGGAATTTCTTTTATTTTCTTTTCCTGCTTTTTCATAAACCGGTATTTTTAGTATTAAAATAACAGCATTGTCTTTCTTTTTTCAATGAGTATAGTTAGCTTACAGCATGACTATCGTCATTACCAGATTAAACTGTTGAAAATATATTCGACTTTAATTGCACAGCAATAGATTTCCTAATCATTTATTATGAATTGGCACAGATTAAGCGTTGAAGAGATTTTTAAAATACATGGATCAGGTCCCATGGGCCTTTCTGCTTCAAACGCAGAAGAAAGATTATTGCAAGCAGGACCAAACCAGCTTATTGAAGGAAAGAAAAAAACAATAGCCCGGATATTTTTATCGCAGTTTACTGATGTGATGATCCTGATATTAATTGCAGCGGCTATCGTATCTGCAATTATCGGCGATCTGACAGATACCATTGTAATACTGGTGATTGTTTTTTTAAATGCACTGCTTGGTTTTTTCCAGGAATACCGTGCAGAAAAAGCCATACAGGTATTAAAACAGATGACCATAACCCGGGCAAAACTACTTCGAAACGGAAACCGCATCTGGCTGTCAGCAACCGGGTTGGTACCCGGCGATATTGTTTTACTGGAAGCCGGTGATGCAGTACCTGCGGATCTCCGCATCACTGAATCAATAAACCTGAAAATTGAAGAAGCAGCGCTTACCGGCGAATCAGTTGCAATTGAAAAAATTTCTTCGGTACTGGAAACAGATAATTTGCCAATTGGCGACAGAAGGAACATGGCATTTAAGGGAACATTTGTCACCTATGGTCGTGGTACCGGCATTGTAACGGCTACCGGCATGCAAACCGAACTGGGTCAAATAGCCAGGCTGTTGCAGGATAATGAAGTGCAAACAATATTGCAACAACGAATGGCTTTATTTGGCAAAACACTTTCGGTATTAGTTTTATTCCTTTGCATACTTTTTTTTATTGCCGGCTGGTTGCGTGGTGAAGATGTTTACAAAATGATCATAACCAGTATTTCGCTGGCAGTGGCTGCCATACCTGAGGCCCTGCCGGCTGTTATTACCATTTCGCTGGCATTGGCAGCCAAAAGAATGATCAGGTATAACAGCCTCATCCGGAAATTGCCTGCGGTTGAATCCCTGGGGTCGGTATCCTATATCTGCACCGATAAAACAGGCACCCTCACCAAAAATAAAATGCATGTAGAATTGATTCATGTAAACGGCCACCTGTTTGAAAGAAAAAACATGCCACCTGCACAAACAGATGATAGCGTATCACTACTTTATCAAGCCTTTGCTTTAAACAACGATGCACAAATTGATGGCAATACGATGAAAGGAGATAGTACTGAAATTGCCTTGCTTGAAGTTGCGCTGGAGCATAATTTGCCTGCGGATAAATGGCAGCGACTGGCAGAAATCCCTTTCGATGCGGAAAGAAAACTCATGACAACCTTTCACTCTACAGGAAATAAATTCATCTCATTTACAAAAGGCGCACCCGATATTTTGTTGCAAAGATGTACCGATGTTGATCTGGAAAACATGCTGCATGTAACAGATGATATGGCTTTAAAAGGCGAACGGGTACTGGGCTTTGCTTATCGTTATTGGGATTCTTTGCCCGAAACAATCAATCCTCAGATTTGTGAAAACGATTTACAGTTCCTGGGATTGAGCGGCATGATTGATCCTCCAAGAGAAGAAGTTTTTGAAGCCGTTGCCCAGTGTAAAACGGCAGGCATTGTACCGGTGATGATAACCGGAGACCATCCTGTTACTGCCAAAACAATTGCTCAACGCCTTGGTATTTTAAATAACGAAAAGGAATTGGTTATAACCGGTCAGCAACTGGAATCTATGGATGATGATGAGCTGCTGAACAAGGTTGAAAAGATAAAAGTTTATGCAAGGGTATCGCCCGAGCAAAAATTACAAATTGTAAAAGCGCTTCAGCAAAAAGGACATTATGTAGCCATGACAGGCGATGGCGTGAATGATGCGCCATCGTTAAAGAGAGCAAATATCGGTATCGCAATGGGTATCAGCGGTACCGATGTATCAAAAGAAGCAGCCGATATGATCCTGCTCGACGATAATTTTTCAACAATTGTTAAAGCTGTTCGTGAAGGTCGGCGGGTGTATGATAATATACTGAAATTTATCAAATACCTGATGACAACCAACTCCGGCGAGTTATGGACTTTATTGCTTGGGCCGCTAATGGGCTTGCCAATCGCATTATTGCCGATACATATACTCTGGATAAACCTGGTATCGGACGGATTACCAGCCATTAGTTTATCATTTGAAAAAGCCGAAAAAAACATAATGACCCGCCCACCCCGGCTCCCACGGGAAACTGTATTTGCAAATGGCAATGGCCTGCACATGATTTGGGTAGGTATGCTTATGGCGGGTGTGGCACTGGCTGCGCAGGCATATGCCATCAGTAACGGTTTACACTGGCAAACCATTGTTTTTAATGTACTATGCTTAAGTCAAATGGCGCATGTAATGGCTATTCGTTCGCAAAGCCAATCAATATTTTTAGCAGGAATTTTTTCAAACAAACCGTTGATATTCTCGGTGCTGTTAACGCTGGTTCTTCAAATAGCCATAACCTATATACCGTTTTTACAAAATATTTTTAAAACGGAAGCTTTATCCTGGTTTGAATTTGTTGCCGTTGGCCTGTTATCTTCAATAGTTTTTTTTGCAGTTGAGATAGAAAAATTTATCTCTTCAAGAAAAGGTAAAAAGCAACAAATGAGTAACGGTTGACATCCGGTTTGTATGACAACAATCATTGTCTTTCAATGTTTATATCATTGTATGTTCTGTTGTAACAATTTACTTTACCCGTCCACAAAGAAGATAAACGACATGAAAACAACATATACATATCACCCCGAGCATTGCATATATCCCGGAACCTATGTTCCCTTTATGCCTGAAAAAGAAGTAAAGGAAGAAATAAAGCGAACCCGGAAAAAAGATATTATTCATCCGCCGGTAAAAGTAACCGAGCATGAGGAATTCTTTGCCGTTGAACTGGATATACCCGGTGTAAAAAGGGAAGAGTTTTTAATTGAAGCCCGGGAAAACATTTTGTCAGTTTATGTAGTTCACAATAATGCAAAACTATTTTCAACCGAAGAGATATTGTTACAAAAAAATGAACACACCTGTTTCGACAGGCATATCATACTCGATGAAAATATTGATACAGAATTCATCATTGCAGAATACCTGGCAGGAATTCTAAAATTACATGTTCCTAAAACCGACAAGCCGGTTAAAGTACCTAAGGTAAAGATCATTGTATATTAATATGATATAGCCTACCCAATTATACCGAACACTAAACATGGCTATTGTTTAGCCAGTATATTCTTACTAACCATATCCGCTACAATCAGTTTTCCATATTCATGGCCAAGGCTTTCGGAAGTTGCAGGATCAAAAGATTCTGTCTGTACTGAGTAAACCAGGTTTTTGGCAGCCATTTCATATAAATTACTTTCCCAAAAATATTTTGTATCGGAAACATAATATCCCGGAGTATAAACACGGTCGTAAATTGTAGTAAAATACCCTCCAAAGCGGTTATAATAAACTGACCGTGTATAACCGGAACGGCGTGCCGGAACATAATACTGCTCTTTTGACTTATCAAGCAGAACCACTGTAATCACAGCGTCGGCTCCGCTGTTTTTAATCTTATCAACAGCATCCTGTTCACAAAGGTTATCGAATGCCTTGGGCCCAAATTCAGTAAATGATGATACTGCATGATATCCCAGACTTTTCAAATCTCCCACTAAATGCATTTCCATTTGTTCCCGTATACGCCTGTCCTGATCACCAATTAAACCCAGTACAATTATTTTTTTATATTTTGCCGGAGCAATGTCGGGTGCATTCCAAGATGAAGTTATTCGTGAATTGGAACATCCACTAAATATCATTCCCAAAACAAAGCCGGCAAGTATTAACTGTTTCATAAAATCTACATTTAAATGAGTTGAACTACATTATCAATCCTAAAAAATCCCCGCCGCCTTTTGCGGCAGGGATCAAAACAGGGGTATAACCTGTTTATTTTACGGCTATATGCTTAGCCGCTAATTTCTTGGTTTCTTCAGTTTTGGGAAGCAACAGTTTTAAGACCCCGTCTTCGTACCGGGCATCTATCTTATCTACTTTAGTTCCCTCAGGAATGGTAAAACTTCGGCAGAAAGAAGAATAGCTATACTCCTTACGGGTGAACTTCTTGCCAGACTCATCATTTTCTTCCTCTCTTTCTGCGCTGATGGTGAGTATGTCACCTTCCAGGTCAATTTTAAAATCGCCCTTCTTCATGCCGGGTACTGCAAGGGATATTTTGAATTCTTTTTCTTCCTCAACAATGTTTACGGCAGGCACGGTAAGCATATTGTTCCATAAACTGCCGCCATTGTTGGCATCAAACCAATTGTTCCATGGTTTCAATAAATCTCCAAAAACAGATGGTATTAAATCACCTGTTTGTACTAATGTTTTAGTTGTCATGATAAACCTCCTTGTTTTTTATTGTTACTTAATATTTGAGCTTATCTAAAAATAATAAATATACACTGCCAAAAACAACGATCCCGGTCAATAACTTCCATGAGATTGGTCACTAAAAACAGTCCAGCTTAATCATGAAGAATCAATAAAGGTTTATTGGCCTGATAGCTCATCGATTTGGTATGTACTGTTCCAAATAACCGTTCAAAAAGGTTATGTTGATGCGCCACCATCACAAGCATATCAATTGGGTTTTCTGTAATAAAATCATGAAGCCCCTTTTCCACATTTTCATTTAACATTGTATGGAATTGGTGATTTATTTTTTCAAAAAGCAGATCGCCTTTAATTTTACCTGATATTTTTTCACTGCTCATGTGTTCGCTATCTGTTGCCACATGCACAATATTCAATACAGCCTTATACTTATCTATAATTTGTGCCAGAGTTTTGTAGCTTTTAAGTGATGGCCACTTGCCAAAATCAGCTGCAAAACAGATGCTTTTTACCGGGCTGTATTTTTCATTTTCCGGTATCACTAAAATTGGGCACACTATCCTGCGGATAGAAGATGTTACTGTGCTGCCGAAAACCCCTCCTGCCTTTCCGGCCCCTTTCATACCCATAATAATAAGATCCGGTTTTAGCTCATCAACCATATCCTTAATAACTACAGTAGCTGTTCCCATTCTCACATAGCCATCGGTTCTCACATCTGTCCTTTCTGCAAGCCGTTCTATTTCCCCTTGCAGCAGGGCTTCATTTTCTCCCTGCATATCTTTTAAAGACAACGGAATATATCCCGGAAAGTCGCCAACAGGATTAGGTATAAACAACGCATACAACAAAACAATTTCAGCATTAAATACTTTTGCAAATGCTGCTGCATAGTCTGTTGCGTTACGTGACGCATCCGAAAAATCAACCGGTACCAATATTTTTTTCATTGTTTTTGTTTTAAGGATTATAACTGTTTCTTTTTACTGAGTTTTTCAATTTTTAATTTGCTTTTGTGTGGCATAAGCAAAGTTTCTTCTTTGCCATATTTTTTGTTTTTACCATTAGCTGTAGTTTGCTCCGGTATTATCAGCAAAGGCTGTTTGGTTATATAAGCCATATTTTTTGTGAAACTTCCAATAAAAAATTTTTCGTAGAAGCCCTTTTTACGACGAACCATGCCAATGATATCGTAAGGCATTTTTTTATCCAGGTTCTCCATCGTTTCCGTTACCGAATCCGTATCCAGCAAACTGAATTTAATTTTGTCCTCATTAAAATCCCGCTGCAATGCAAAAGCATAGGCATCAAAATCGGCCTGCGCTTTTTCTTTTTCAACAGCCGATAAATAAGTATTGCGAAGATGTAAAACAGTTACCCTGCTTTTAAACAGTCTTGCAATTGAAAGCAATGTATGTAGTGCATCCTTGTCGGATTTTGAATAATTGCTTGCAAAAACAATATGCTTCGGATCTTTCCAGTCGTATTTACCGGGGATAAGCAATATCGGTATGTCTGCCTGCTCCGCAATCTTTGCTGCAACTGTTCCTATTATGGTTTTCCTTATTCCGGTTGCACCCTGCGTACCCATGATAATCAGGTCTATGCGGTTGGCTTCGGCAAAACCCAATATATTGTCAATGACAGGGCTGCGTCCCAACACAGTTGAGACAGATACTGCATTGTTATCTTCTGTTACTTTCTTTTTCAGTCTTTGCATTTTTTTCACCAGATTTACTTCGGCTTGCTGATTATACATATCCCGGGCTTCAATAGTTCCCACAAATTCATTGGTTACAGGTTTATGTACATGGTAAAGAATTACCGTGCCTGAGGACCGCTCTGCAAAATCCAATGCAAATCGTAGTGCTCTTTCGGCTGTTGGTGAAAAGTCTGTTGGTACTAATATCCGTTTCATGATTTATTATTTTTATATGATTAACTATGTGCTATAAATAAAGGGGTGTCCAGTTCTTTCATCAGCATATCTGCCATACTGGTTTTAAACAGCCGTGATAATTCGCTCCGGCGGTATGCACCCAAAACAACCAGTTCGTTTTCCTTATGATTGCGCAGGTGTCCTACTACTTCCTCCTCTGGATTACCTTTTACCACAGTGATTTTTGCATGTGGAAAATGTCTTTTGATATACTCCCTCATCAATTTATTATCCGGCAACCGAAGGCTGTCAAGAAAAGCATCCTTAACGGTAAATATTTCCACCGGCAATGTTTTCAAGCTACCCAACAGGTAACTGAACATTTTGAGTGCGTACAAAGAAGATGGCCTGCCATCGTACAGCAGAATAATTTTGTCTAAAGAAATAAAAGACCGGGGCACCACCAGTACAGGGCATTGCATGTCGCTCAGCAAGTTTTTTATAAACCGTGTTGGCTGTTTCTCTTTAAATCTGGTAAAGGTTTCTTTCTTATTGATTATAATCAGATCGGCAAATAAACTCTCATGCTTTAATTCCTGTATGGCAATACTTTCATCCCGGTGAACAGAGAAATTGATTTTAGCTTTTTCGCAGGCTTTTTGAAAAAGCGATACTGCTTCATCTCTTTTTTCCTGGTCGGCTTTATCAAGTTTTTTTATCAGTTTATCCGGAGTTTCCGATTCATCAAAAACTTTCCGGTAACTGTAGGTATGATAAATGAAATCATCCAGAAAAACACCTACAAGATGCGCTTCGTTAAGTTGAGCCAGTTGAATAGCATAATTCATGGTACTTTTAGAAAATTTGTACCCATCAAAAACTGCCAAATATTTTTTCATGTTGCAAACTTGTTATTGTGAGCAGTCAAGTTATCTATGTTAGCTTTGAAATAAAATGACAATTATCATTCAGGCAGATGATATTAATAACTGTTAATGATCCGGAATTTTGGTTTCTTTCATGCTAAATGAATGGTTTCCGCCTTTCCATTGACTCCCATTACTAAATTTACTTTCCAGCTCAACTAAAGTTTTACTAATGGATTTATGAAAAATATTTCAACAGCATATACCAGTACTAAAGAAATAAAACTTGTCCGGGGAGGTGCGGAGTACTTTAGTGTATTGCTTGATTTAATCAACAAGGCTGTTGAAAGCATACATATTCAGATTTATATTTTTGATGATGACCAGACCGGGCAAACGGTGGCTTCAGCATTAAAAGACGCTGTAAAAAGAAATGTGCAGGTTTACTTGATGGCAGACGGCTATGCTTCGCAGGTAATGGCGGGAGCTTTTATAAAAGAACTTAAAAAAAGCGGCATTCACTTTCGTTTTTTTCAACCCATTTTTAAAAGCCGTAATTTTTATTTTGGCCGGCGCATTCATCATAAACTGGTTGTGGTGGATGCTGTATATGCATTGGCCGGCGGCGTTAATATTGCCGACCGGTATAATGATATGCCCGGCAAGCCAGCCTGGCTTGATTTTGCATTGTATGCCGAAGGTGAAATTGCAAAACAGCTTTGTGTACTTTGCTGGAAGTCGTGGAAAGGTTATCCGGTCAACATGGGGTTAACGCCTTGTGAAGAAAAGCCAGCCAGTCTTATAAACACCCCGTTGAACGGAACATACATAAGAATGCGGCGAAACGACTGGGTACGGGGTAAGAAAGAAATATCGGCATCATACATAGACATGCTGCGTAATGCAAAACATGAAGTAATTATTTTGTGCAGTTATTTTTTACCCGGCAGAATAATTCGTAAGGAAATGACCGATGCTATTAAAAGAGGTGTTACTATCAAAGTAATTGCAGCCGGCTTTTCGGATGTGATGCTTGCCAAACGTGCCGAACGCTGGCTATACGACTGGCTGTTGCGCAAGGGAATTGACTTGTATGAATACCAGGATAATGTTTTACATGGAAAGCTGGCCGTTTGCGATGATGAATGGATGACGATAGGATCGTACAATATAAATGACATTAGTGCTTATGCAAGTATAGAGCTTAACCTGGATGTAAAGGATCGGGTTTTTGTAACCCAAACCCGGCAAATGTTGGATAGCCTGATCAGCAATGAGTGTATCCATGTCACAACAGAACAGCACATCAAAACAAAAAACATTTTTAAACAGTTTGCCAGGTGGATTTCGTACCGGTTTATAAGAGTTGTATTTTTTCTGCTTACTTTCTATTTTAAACAGAAACCCTAATTACCTTTTATGCGTTTCATAAAATTTTTAACCACTTCCCGGTTCCACCCGGCAAAGCGGCCGCGTTGCACCACCAGTTCGTTACCATCGGGATGCTGCAGGTAATAATGAAATACAAATTTCTCTTTAGGTTCCTGCCAACCTATTATTTGCCCAAAGCGCAGATCATTAAATACCAAACTGTCATTCCATTTTTCAACGGTATAAAAACCCTGCGAAAACCTGATTAGTTTTTGCAGGTCTTCCTGATCGGCTATGGGTTTCAGCAACGAATCGTTACTGGGGAAAAACTGAAAGTCAATATGTTTTTTACTGTCGAACAAAGAACGGAAACCAACGTAATAACCACTGTCGTTACCAGCCACTACATACCATAGCCAGTTTTGCAAAGGCGCAGGCGTAGTAAAATATTTTTCATGCGGAATATTTTGTTCGGTAAATATCTCCTGCACATCATTATCAATCTTAGCCTTATTGATGCAGCAATAGCCCAGGTAAATAAACGGAAGGATGATACCAAACCGCCACCAGAATTTGCGAAGAGCGCTTTGTGTATTTAAAAGCAATAGAATCACAAATGCAATACCGGGCCAAATTGAAAAGAATGGATCGGCTACATAAACTGCATTAAACGAAAAACGGGCATGGCTGAAAGGTTCAAACCAACCGGTGCCATAATTATTAAATCCATCAAGCAATAAATGAACAAATATTTCAGCAGCAAAAAACAAAAGCCAGTTGCGGAACGTAATATTATGCGGCCGGTGAATCTTTTCAGCAACCAACGCCAAAACGGGAACAATCAGCACAGCAAACAAAATGGAATGCGTAAACCCGCGGTGAGCCAACAGATCTTCAGACGTGTTCATCCAGAAGGAAGCTACAAAATCTATATCTGGGAGGGATTGTGCCAACGCACCCCAAAGCATGGCTTTTTTACCGAAGCCTCTTTTAAAGGAAGCTTCGCCAATACAGGCACCAAGTGCGATATGTGTTATTGAATCCAATTTATTTTGATCTTATACCAGACGGTAAATCAAAATTATGATTATTACGATAAGGATGCCGGTATAAATAAGTTTATTGTATTTAGCCAGCCACCCGGGCAGGTAAATATCAAAATTTGCTTTGGTTGAACTGGAATATCTGCGGGCCATTACCGTAAGCGGACAAAAGTTTTTAAACAGCAATAACACAATTCCTTCTGCCAAAAAACAACCCAGACCAAGCCAAACCCAACGATCAATTTTATTTACAACAACTGCATACAGCAAATAAAAAATAACTACGTTAAAAAAAAGCCAGATGATGCTGTGCACTATTTTAATAGCAACAAGTCGCTTATTTGTATTCATTACAGACTAATTTTTCTGGTACTTTTTCCGACAACTTAATAGAAACTGAACCGGCAGTTAAATTTATGAGAACAAACATGAAAGTATTCCCGCAATCCAACTCAATCAATGATATAAATCAAAATCAACAATGACTCCAGTCATACTGAATAAAATTAAAAACCGATTTGTCATTATTTTTTCGTATATTAAGTTAAGATGTAAAAACATCTGGAAAGAAATTCAGTGGACAAGATGCTGCAGCGGATTAGTTTAGTTACCCTACCTGACAATCATCATTATTATTACTGAGGTATATCATTGGCAACAAGGCGTTGTTGAGTTAACTTTCATATTATTCATCATTAAACTAACAAAAATGAACAACACAAGCAAAGTACTAGTAACCCTGGCTTCAGGAGTAGCATTGGGTGCGGCATTAGGAATCCTTTTTGCTCCCGACAAAGGATCAGAGACAAGAAAAAAGATTAAAAACAAAAGCAAGAAACTTGCCGATGATGTTAAACACAAATTTGAAGACCTGAAAGGCAGCCTGAAAGGAAAAGCACAGGATCTGGCTAAATCTGAAAATTAAAAAAAAGTAATTTACAGATAATGGAAAAAACATTCGCCAAAGTTGACGAACTGGTTGTTCATGTAAAAGCATACATGAACAACCGGATCGACATGGTAAAATTAAATGCCGCAGAAAAAGGCTCAAAGATGATGGCCAACACAATTACGCTGGTTATATCATTATTGGTTTTTGGATTATGCATTGTATTTGCAAGTCTTGCATTAGCCTTTGTATTGGCCAAATTAACCGGAGAAATGTATTGGGGCTTTTTGATAGTTTCCGGTATTTATTTATTACTGGGATTCTTTCTCTGGATGCTTCGTGAAAAATTATTACGGATCCCGATCCTGAATGCCTTGCTAAAACAATTATTTAAGGAGGAAGATGAAAAAGATTAAAAACATCGGCCAGTTAAAAGCTGAGCAACAAAGACTAAAAGAGCAGCAGCTTGAATTGGAAGATTTGATTGATGACGACTGGTATGAAATAAAAGACAGTCTGCGGCCCAAAAACATTACCCGGCAGGTGTTTTCGGCGGTATTCTCTAAACCCGAACCCGGCGAAAGCAAATCTATATTTAAGTATCTGGCATCATTTGCTGCCGCTGGTATTGCCGGTAAACTCCTCAATAAATTAAAACGGAAAGTGGCGGGCATGTTTTCCTGAGTTAGTTGTTGATTGCAGATCAATTATTTTTTTTACCACAAAGAGCACAAAGTTTAAATTCACACAAAGGACACAAAGAAAAATCTTTGTGTCCTTTGTGTTTCTTCCTTAGTGTCCTTTGTGGTTAAACCCTCCGCTTAGATAATTATCAATATTTTTGCTTCAAACAGATTCCATTTGAGCATTCCCATACTTTTAATAACACCCCCTTTCACCCAGCTTAACACGCCCTACCCGGCCACCGCATACCTAAAAGGATTTCTCAATACAAAAAACATACAATCACACCAGGTCGATTTAGGCATTGAAGTAACCTGCGCACTCTTCAACAAAACAGGGTTACAAAAATTATTTGAAGACATCAACGCTCAACCAAAAGAACATTCAGAAAACATAAAACGCATCATCACTTTACAAAATGATTATATCAATACCATTGATGCCGTCATGTTATTCCTGCAGGGTAAAAGCCCCACGCTGGCGCATTTAATTGCCAACCGTAATTTTTTACCCGAAGCAGAACGCTTTGCTCAACTCGACGATTTAAAATGGGCTTTCGGCAGCATGGGCACCCAGGACAAAGCCAAACATATTGCCACCATGTATTTGGAAGATCTCAGCGATCTCATTAAAGAAACCGTTGACGAACATTTCGGTTTCAGTCGTTATGCCGAACGCCTGGGCCGCAGCGCCAACAGTTTTGACGAACTGTACACAACACTGCAACAACCTTACACATATCTCGATAATATCTTAATAGAAATACTCAAAGAAAAAATGGACCGACTGCAGCCACAACTCGTTGCACTCTCCGTTCCTTTTCCCGGTAATTTATATACAAGCCTGCGCTGCGGACAATACATAAAACAACATTACCCAAATACCAAAGTAGTTATGGGTGGCGGCTTTGCCAATACCGAACTGCGCAGCTTGAGTGATGAACGTGTTTTTGAATTTTATGATTTTATTACGCTGGATGATGGCGAAGCGCCGTTGGAAATTTTATTGCAACATCTTGCAGGAGAAAAAAAGATAGAAGAACTCAAACGAACTTTCACTTTAATAAAAGGCAACTTAACCTACATAAACAATACCGCCTGCGCCGATTACAAACAAGGCCAGGTAGGCACGCCCGACTACAGCGATTTCTTTTTAGATAAATATATCAGCGCCATTGAAGTGATAAACCCCATGCACAGCCTGTGGAGCGATGGCCGCTGGAACAAACTCACCATGGCACATGGCTGCTACTGGGGCAAGTGTACTTTTTGCGATATATCGCTCGACTATATAAAAAATTACGAGCCCCTCACCGCTTCGCTGCTGGTTTACCGCATGGAGGAAATGATTGCACAAACCGGACAAAGCGGCTTTCATTTTGTTGACGAAGCCGCACCGCCTGCCCTCATGCGTGCCCTTGCGCTGGAAATCATCCGCCGCAAATTAACCGTAAGCTGGTGGGCCAATGTACGGTTCGAAAAAAGTTTTACCCGAGACCTCTGCATTTTATTAAAAGCCAGCGGCTGCATTGCCATCAGCGGCGGACTGGA
>Ga0138256_10000082_pt1 | contig 112959 bp, 90 predicted proteins | sample KNB2016incub_MG_FD_105486 | JGI IMG/M metagenome (GOLD analysis project Ga0138256, IMG submission 105486) | Active sludge microbial communities from wastewater in Klosterneuburg, Austria - KNB2014incub_MG | ecosystem: Engineered > WWTP > Activated sludge > Unclassified | place: Austria... | reverse complement strand
AGTAAGGGGAAGTTCAAAATAAGATTGACTTTAGGAATCTGGAAGTACAAATTTTTGTGTGAAGGGCAGCGATTTTATCACAAATAAAAAAGAGACTACTTTCTGTAATCTCTTTTTGTGACCGCGTTAGGATTCAAACCTAAAACCTTCTGATCCGTAGTCAGATGCTCTATTCAGTTGAGCTACGCAGCCATTATTTTTTCGGAGGGCAAAGATAGGCATTTAAACTATTCAGGCAAACTACAATCCACTTAAAAATTCATTATGAATTAAATCCACTACATTAACAAGGCTTTTGGTTTCCTCAAAAACTTTTAACTGCCTGTCGGCTCCTGTACCCATTTCCAGCATTTTATGTACATGACTGATTGCATGGCGGCTGCCCAGGTCGGGTACCACATCATCAATAAAGTCTAAAAGTTCATATATTAAAACACGGGTATTTACTTCCATTTCTTTACCAAAATCAATCATGCTCCCATCAATGCCATACCGGCCGGCACGCCATTTATTCTCATTCAGTAATGCTCTTGAATACATCATGAAATTAAGATTCTGGCTGCGTAGCTTATATATTTTAGCGCAGATAGCCTGAAACAGGGCTGCAATGGTAATAGTTTCCTGTGCTGTCATAGGTACATCACATATCCTGAATTCAACGGTGTTGAAAAAAGGATGCACCCGCAGGTCCCACCATATTTTTTTTGCATTATCAATGCAGTTTGTTTTTACCAACAGCTTAATATAATTATCATAAGCTTCAATACTGTCGAAAAAATCAGGAATTCCGGTACGGGGAAATTTATCAAATACTTTAGTACGGAAAGATTTATAACCGGTTGTTCTGCCTTCCCAGAAAGGAGAGTTTGTACTCAATGCATAAATATGCGGTAAAAAATATCGGGCCGAGTTGGCAATATGAATAGCCATTTCCCGGTTTTCCATACCAACATGCACATGTAAGCCAAATATTAGATTGCTACGGGCAGCTTCCTGAAGTTCGTTTACAATTTCACTATATCGCACATGATCTGTAATCAACTGTCTTTCCCAATGGCTAAAGGGGTGTGTGCCTGAAGCACCAACCCAAAGACCCAGTTCATCTGCAATGCCGCTGATGGTTTTGCGTAAAGTGCCTACATCAATAAGCGCTTCATCAATATCCTGGCAAATATCTGTTCCTACTTCCACTACGGCTTGGTGCATTTCCGCTTTTACTTTGTCCTTGATAACTTTGTGACCTTCGTGTACAATTTTCTGTTCATGGCTTTTTAGCTCCCTTGTTTCAGGATCTATTACCATGTATTCTTCTTCTACACCAAGGGTAAAATGTTTATATGATAGATTTGCCATGAATATTTATTTGTACAATTTCTTTTTTGCAGAACTGTTTTTAATATAATTTCCCCAGGTTAAATTATCGGCGTTGTCTTTATGTTCCATTGCTTTTTCAATGGCATAAGTTGCAGCAGTTTCTACAACCCAGTCAAAATTTTCCTGGCCTACGCTGCTTACTTCGGCATCGGGTGCAGGGTTACAGAAATCAATGGCATAAGGTACACCGTCTCTAAGTGCCAGCTCAACCGTATTGAAATCATAGCCCAGGTAATGGCAGATACGTAAAACAATATCTTCCATTAATTTATATCTTTCAGGTGATGGTTTAAAGTCGGCAACATAACGAAGATGGTGTGGGTTGCGTGGTTCGTAAGGCATGATGCGTACATATTTACCGCCTATGCAGTAACACCTGTAGTACTCATCAAATTTTATTTCTTCCTGCAGCATCATTACCAACTGTTCTGTTTCTGCATGTTTTTCAAAAAATTCTTCCATGCTGTTTAACTGGTAAACACTTTTCCATCCGCCACCCGAAAAGGGTTTCATATATGCAGGAAAACCAATGTACTTAAAGATGCCATCCCAATCCATAGGGTATGCAAGGTTGCTGAATGATTCTTCGCTGGTATCATTTGGTAAATCCCTTGATGGCAGGATAACCGTTTTGGGAACAGGAACATCAATTTTAGTAGCCAGACAGTTATTAAAGAATTTTTCATCGGCACTCCACCAGAAGGGATTGTTAATAACAGTAGTACCACAAAGTGCCGCATTTTTTAAATAAGCACGGTAAAACTCAACGTCTTGTGATATGCGGTCGAAAATAACTGCATATCCAGATGGTTCGCCCTGCATCACTTTATCTATCCGTACAGCTTCGGCCATGATGCCATCTATTTTTTTACTGTTTACCCTTTCAATGAAAGCTTCCGGAAAACTTCTTTCTTTTCCGAATAATACGCCTATTTTTTTCATACTTGATTTTTTAGAATTTAGAAAGATGTGTTCTGGGATTTAAACCTATTCAAATATATTTTTTAACAGGCAATAAAACAAATTATGTTTTAAATATAGATTTTTTTCGAAAAAGGAGTAATACAAACAGCTTTTATTAAAAGATCAGCATAAAATAAGCAGGTAATTTCTTATTTTTGACGATATGTCAATAGTAAAGGCAGCCAATATTTTAGTGGAGAATCATATTATCGTTTCCAAATTTCTGCACCGTGAAGTGAAAGTTGATTTTTATTTCCCTCCTGATTCGGTTAATCCTTTAAATCTTAGTTTGCTATTGATAAATGATGGCCAGGATTTAGTAACCATGAAGTTTGAAGATATTCTTGATGAATTATATAAAGAAGCATCAATAAACAATCTTTTTTGTGTAGGTGTTCATTGTTCTAAGGACAGAAAAAATGAGTATGGCACCGCCAATCAACTTGATTATAAAGGACGTGGCGCCAAGGCATCATTATATAACATGTTTGTTTTTGAGGAATTAATACCCTTTATAAGAAGTTCACTGGCTGTTTATTCTTTTAGAGAAAAATGCTTTGCCGGCTTTTCTTTAGGCGGTTTATGCGCTTTGGATATGGTTTTGAACCATCCCCTGGAATTCAGTAAGGTTGGTGTATTCAGTGGTTCGTTGTGGTGGAGGGATAAAGACCAGGATGAGCCCGACTTTGATGAAAATGTTAACCGCATCATGCACCGGCAGGTAACAGAAAGCAATAATTTTTATCCATGGCTTAAATTCTTTTTTGAAGTAGGTACTTTGGATGAAGTTGCCGACAGAAATAATAATGGCGTGATTGATTCGATTGATGATACCATAAGCTTTATTGATATACTTGTTGAAAAAGGTTACAACAGAAACAGGGATATAAAGTTCCTGGAATTAAGTGAAGGAAGGCATGATGTACCAACCTGGGCTAAGGCATTTCCGGATTTTTTAAAGTGGGGCTGGGGAAAAGGGGAACCATAAATAATCAGATATCAATCCTTGTAATAAACAATTCAATCAGATAATAAAAAAGAGGCTGTCAATTATTGACAGCCTCTTTTTTATTATCTGAAAATGTAGTATTAGAATATCAAACGAAGGCCTAATTGTAACGACCATGTACTTGCTAAACCGGTATTTCTGATAAATGATTTATCAATTAAAATAGGTGTTGTAGCACCATTAGGTGTATAGGTCTGCAACTGGTATCTAACTTCACCAGTACTGGCATTTTTAGTTGCCCTCAATGGTTGAGTAGTAGTTAAGAAATCACGGTTACCCCAGTCTTTATTCAACAGATTCAGGAAGTTAAAACAATCAACACTAAGTTGCAAAGTGCTTCTTCTGCCCCCTATATTGGTAAAGATATCTTGCAGGAATTTAGCATCTACCCTGTGGTAGAATGGAAATACAACTCCATTTCTTTCAGCATTCATTCCTTTACGCTTGTTCAGATATTTGTCCTGGGCAATAAAGGCAAAGAAAGCATCGCTTTGCTGCTGAGCAGTATAAGTAACTGCAGAAGCACCTGATCCCACTGTTTGGGGGATAAAAGTGATTTGTGATGGATTATTTGGAATAAATATTAAGTCGGAACTGTTTCCATCATAATTGACATCAGCAGTATTGCTAAACCCGGTTGGAGCCGTTCCACCGGCAGCACCATAAATATAGCTTAAACGGTTACTTTGTCCAGTTGATCCTTCATAAAACAACGAGAAAGTGGTAGCTAAATGTTTGATGTATTCTTTTCTGTAAGAAAAAGTTCCTACAATTCTGTGCGGCGTTGCAAAAGAAGAATAAGATAATTCTTTGGTGTTTTGTGTTCCGGTAGTTTGGTTAAACTGCCAGGTAGAAGAAGCAGTAGAACCTGGGTTTGCCGTTACATCCTGGGCAGCACTGAATGTGTATGCCAATGAAGCATAGAATCCTTTGCTGAATGCTTTAGAAACCTGTGTTGTTATAGAGAATGAACCACCTGCGTTATTGTTTTCTAATATAATGGCATTAGCATACCCACTGTAAATTCTGCGACTGGCACTAGTGTTAGCAGCAAAACTTGGCCTGATTGAACCACCAAGGTTTACCGTACCGGTTTGCACTGCTTCATTAGCATTACGCATCACTGTAGCATTCAAATCTTTGGTATACATGGCGTCCATAGAAAGACTCCATCCTTTTCCAAATTTCTTATCAAATCCTATGTTTGTACGCCAAACCTGTGGGAATTTATAGTTTTCATCAACCAACACAAATCCGCCAGAATTAGGTACCGGAGCCGGGGCAGTAAATAAAGATTGCCATGCTTTTGGATCAGGGTTAAATGAAATTTGCGCCAGCTGAGCAGCATTTGCAATTACACTTACCTGGTACATACCACTGTTAGTTGGCATGTTTGTTAAATAAACAAACGGAATTCTACCTGTGTAAACACCGGTTCCGGCACGTACAATCATGCTTTTATCTCCATTCATATCCCACCGAACATTAACACGTGGAGAATAGTATAATGTTGATTTTGGCCACATTCCTGTTGAATAGTTAGTCGGACTTCCATCTTTGCCAGGGAATGTAAGAGCAGTAATGGCTGGATTCTCCAAAGGATCTTCCAGGTAAATTGGTTTATCAACGCGTAATCCAACAGATAATTTAACCCTGGAGTTGATGTTAATCTCATCTTGTAAATAAACTCCTAGCTGACCAATTTTCATTTCTGCAGAATAAACAGCATCCTCACCTGGAATTCTTGAAAAAGTATAGGTATAGGCAATTGGCCTGGCAGCTGGATTTATGAATTCCTCCAATGATCCGTATGCATAATAGCTTTGAGACCCTGGCATAAACATATTACCTACATATTGATACTCATAAGTTCCTCCTAGTGTAATGCTATGTTTGCCTTTGTAATAAGTTAAATTATTAGTTATATTGAAGATATCATTTTTCACATCGTTGTTGTTAGAAAAATTCTCTGTACCGGCAGCCATGTAGTTTTGCCTGGCGCCACCTGCATAAGTAGCAGCTACTCCGCTCTTGGTTGGATCTCCCATAATCTCAACAAAAGGAAATAATCCACCACCAACAGATCTGGTAGTGCGGATTTTAGTTCCGGTTGCAATTAGCTGATTCGAAAATTTACCCTTCCAGTTACTGTTTAGTTCCAATGAAGCGGTTCTTACATTATCGCGGAAACTGTATTGCGAATTCTCGAAAGACATAGCATTCGGGCCAAAACGGGTTTGCGTAGTCCAGGTGTTAGGTCCTCCAGAGTTAACACCATTGGGTGTACTGCTCGACATTAACCTGTCATCATCGCCTTCCATCTGGCTGTATTTCAAGGTTAACTTGTGTACAGTGTTTATGTTCCAGTCAACACGGGCAAGTACCTTGTAGTTCTTAATCTTGGTATTTGGCATGCCATTGTAAGAACCTGTATTATAACCCCAGCGAGAAGCCAGGTGATCCGAAAATCTCTTCAGAGAATCAATTTTAACATTGGATACATTTCCTGTACCACCACCACCGGCTGGCGTAAATGTGGTAACGGGCTGGTTAATCCTGTCTTCTATTTCTCCGTTTACAAAGAAAAATAATTTGTTTTTGATAATTGGGCCACCAATACCAACGCCGTAAACTTTGCTCTTTGAATCTGGCTGTTGAGGTAATTTAATGTCACCAACATTACGTCCTAAATAGCTTTGATCGCGGTAGAAACCATAAAGAGTTCCTTTAAATGTATTAGTTCCGCTTTTGGTAACGGCGGCAATATTGGCACCGGTAAAATTAGCTTGTCTAACATCAAAGGGAGCAATATTAACACTAACTTCCTCAATGGCGTCCATCGATATTGGTTGGTTATTACCACCTGGTAATGGATCGGTACTTAAACCAAAGTTATTGTTTAAATTAGCTCCATCTACGGTAAAGTTGTTGTAACGCCCATCCCTTCCTGCAATGGCATTGCCATTGGACTGTGGCGTCAGCCTGGTAAAATCTGTAACGCTACGGGTAATGGTTGGCAATGTTGCAATCTGGCGCTGCCCCACATTAGTAGATGCACCTGAAGTTACTGCGGAAGAACTTGATTTGCTTGCAACAACCACTTCCGTAAGTGTTGTTGAGGAAGGAACCAATGCCATGTGAATAGCAAAGTCTTCACCCAGAATCAGTATAACATTTTCTACATCCTGCTTTTTCATACCCACAAAATCAAAACTCACAGTATATGGACCTCCAGAACGCAGGCCCGGTAATGTATAGGTTCCTGTTTTTGTACATACCGTTTGGTATTTGGTACCCGAAGGCACGTGAACAGCAGTAACAGTTGCACCACCAAGTGCCTCTCCGTTAGATTGCTTAACAGTACCAGAAATACTGCTATTGGTTACCTGTGCAAACGAAAAACCAGTTATCGCCATAAAGGCAATGAATAAAGTAATAATTTTTCTCATTCTCATAAATGTTTGTTTTACGGGGGCAAAGTAAGCGAATAATTGCCGAATTAGAGCAACTTTATATTAACAAATTATTAGGCAATTTAAACATTGTGTCTGCTGCATATTTTAAAGCAGTTTCACTTTTTGCAAAAACAGCGCAAATTCACCAGCAATAAAACATTTACATGGTAAAAATGTGCTATTCCTTAAGTTGAAAAATGCAGCTTAAATACATTCATCTGTTTAGTTTGATAATAATTTCAAATGCATATTAATTACAGCACTTTGGTCGTGATGAAAAGATTTACCAATACCGAAAGTTGTCAACATTCAAATCTTGCTAACTTTGCCCTATAATTTATATATATGTTAGATAGTATTGAAAGTGCCATTGAAGATATTAAAAATGGTAAACTGATTATAGTAGTTGATGATGAAGACAGGGAGAATGAAGGTGATTTTATTACAGCAGCCGAAAATGCAACACCCGAAGTGATTAATTTTATGAGCACACATGGGCGTGGACTTATTTGTACTCCAATAACAGAAGAACGTTGCAGGGATTTGAACCTGCAGCCGATGGTTATTGATAATACTTCACTACATGAAACTGCATTTACAGTGAGTATTGATTTGCTTGGAGATGGCTGCACAACGGGCATTTCGGCTCACGACAGGTCCAAAACAGTTAAAGCACTGGTTAATCCAAATACAAAATCCGAAGATCTTGGAAGACCCGGGCATATTTTCCCTTTACGTGCAAAAAAGGGAGGGGTATTACGCCGCTCAGGGCATACAGAGGCTACTATTGATATGGCCCGCCTTGCCGGGTTTGAGCCGGCCGGAGTTCTTGTTGAAATTATGAATGAAGACGGCAGTATGGCACGTTTGGCCCAACTTAAAGAAATTGCAAAGAAATTTGATCTTAAGCTGATCTCTATAAAAGACTTAATTGAGTACCGCCTAAAACAGGAAACTTTAATTAAAGAAGAAGTGCGGGTGCAGCTACCAACTAAATTTGGTGCTTTTGAACTGATTGCATTTGAGCAACTGAATACCGGTGAAATTCACATGGCTTTAAAAAAAGGAGAATGGGAAAAAGACGAGCCGGTATTGGTAAGGGTACACAGCAGTTGTATGACCGGAGATATTTTAGGGTCGCTCCGTTGCGATTGCGGAGATCAGCTGCACCATGCCATGAAGATGGTGGAAGATGCCGGTAAAGGAGTAATACTATATATGAACCAGGAGGGGCGTGGTATTGGATTGATAAATAAACTTAAGGCTTACAAACTGCAGGAGCACGGCCGTGATACCGTAGAAGCAAATCTTGAACTGGGTTTTGATATGGACGAAAGGGATTATGGTGTTGGCGCACAAATTTTACGTCACCTGGGTATCAGTAAAATGCGGCTGATGAGTAATAACCCCCGCAAACGTGCAGGCCTGCTTGGTTACGGACTGGAAGTGGTGGATAATGTGCAGATTGAAATTGCATCAAACCCACACAACGAAAAATATTTACAAACCAAAAGAGATAAGTTGGGTCATGAAATTCTGAATAGCTGATCAGGGTTTTTGAGCTTTTCTGTTTTTGCGTTCCTCCCGCTGCTGTATTCTTTCTGCCTTGGTTAGTTTATCAAAGTCGCGACCGTATGATAAACGCACACCGGTTCTGTTACGCTGCCCAAGTGTAGCATCCACAACAGTTCTGTTAAAACCAACTATCCTCAATTTGCCATCTTTTGTTAAAAGATATTCAACTGTTATATCGGGTGTAAGCAGCACGTTTGTATTACGTGCCTGTAAAATATACGGATTGTTATAATCAATATTGCCGCCAAGTGAAACTACCAGCCTGCCATTTATATATGTCTTTTTAAAACCAAAATTTCCTGAAGCTTCCAGGGCATTTATAAGTTCGGTACTCGTTAAATTATAACTCGAGTTGAAAGATATGTATGGTGTTATTGACGGGTCTTTAAATAATCTTTGAAAAACCCTTGTTAACTGGTTATTTAAAAACCCGGAAATTACCTGGCCCGCTGTGCCCGATAAAAAATTAGCTGTTGATGCCCCAACTCCGCCTGTACCATCATTTATAAATGAATTGAATAAAAGGAGTGAAGCTACCTGCCTGTTTTGTTCATTCTCATCTCTGGAGAATTTTTTCAGGTTTTCGAGCAATACCGGATCTTTTGAATAATCGGTTTGTTTGTTTTTAGGAATCTCAAATTCAAAAGCAATTTTTGGCGCTTTTAAAGTATTGGTAAGATGGGCAATGATCAACAGGTCAGATTTTTGTTGAAATTTCCCACGACTTGTTGCCAGTGTACTCAAATCCACATTGGGTGCAAGATAATCTGCATGAATATTTATTTGTGCTTCATATGGGTCTCCGTTCCAGGTAATGGTTGACCCGTCATTAATATTGAAGTACTTCTGCAAAAAGGTTTGAAAATTGAATTTGTATTCTCCATCAGTAATATCATAGCGGCCCCTCATGGTCAGCGGTTCCTTGGTGCCAACAGTAATATTTAATAATCCATTGCCACGTCCTTTAATAATATCACCGGTTACTTCATCCAGTATCACATCAATTTTACATGCAGGGTTTGCTGTCAGGTTCATCGTAATTAAAAAATTAGATTCCTCCCGGCCTCTATACTCATCTTCCATCTTGCTACCGTACTGTACAAAATCTATGTAATCAATCTTTCCCGATTCCTGGCTGCTGCTGGTTGGTATATATATATGGCTGCTGTCTGTAGCCGATGGTTCGCCTGTTATATTCATACGCATATCTGTAACGGGGCCATTTAAGGTCATCAGGGCTTTCCCTGTCACGTTTCCGTAAAACTGGCTGTTATCCCGGCTGGTAGTGTTCAGCAATAACATTTTGTTGGTTTCAAAACGGATATTATCAAACCCGAATTCATCAAAGAATTTATGTTGCAATTTTCCGCTGGCTGTACCATTATTATTTAAAGTATCTTTTAACTGAAGAATGCCAAAATCAATTTCATCAGGATTAAAAATAATTGTCTCGTTGTTGAATTTATAAACACATTGTGTGTAATCTACTTTCAGTTGTCCTTCTGTAATATTTACTGTGCCTGTTACATATTGATGATTGGGCCCGCCATAAACTTTCAGATCGGAGTTAATATTACCTTTCATATTACTGAAGATGCCGCTGAGGTAGTTGTCAAGAATACTGATATCGAACCTGTCGGCATGAAAATCAAAATTCATCCGGTTAGCCGATGAATCTTTATAATTATACTTGCCGTCAACTTTAAATTTATAAAGTTCTCCATCGGCATCGGCCTTTGCAGTTACCACGCCGGTAGTGGTGTTTACGTCTGCTTTTAAATTTACTTTTCCAAGTTCCTTATTATCTAACCTGAAATCTTCAGCGGTTCCTTCAAACTCAATAATCTGCCTGCCAAAAGGTTCTCTTAATTTAAGTGTGCCTGTTAATATACCTTCCAGCCTTGGTTGCTTAAAAACAAGTGGTGTAAAATCATTGATGTTTACTTTTTTGATTTTTGCTACCAGGTTGGTGTGATCGGTAAGTTCATCAAGCTCGGTTGAGATAACGATCTCCTGGTTGCCTTGTGTAAACTTTACGTCATTGGCTTCTATGTAAGATTTACGCAGGGTAATTTCACCATCTTTAGCAAGGCTCCATTTTTTTTCATTCAAAATAAATGATGAAGGAAAGAAATGCACCTTAACGCCATCGGTATAGGATTGCACCCTTGCATTTAATTGTGCATCGCTGAGTGATTTACTGGCACTGGTTGATAGCTGAATATCTGAAATGTCATTTTTTGAACTTAAGATCAGATTGGTATTTGGAAAATGTAAACTGTCGGAAACATAAAAGTCGCTTACTGATATGGTTGTATTCAGACTGTCGAGATTACCTTTACTTTTCAGCTTTATATTTTCAAATCTTTTGCCGTCGTAACTGAATTCAGGCACTTCAGCATGTACATTGAATTCGTTTTTTGCAAGTTTAAGATTCCCGGAAAAAACAGAATTATCAAATCCTTTCAGGCGGTTATCAAAGAGCTTTACATATTCATCAACCTGTTTTGTCTTTATCAAAAAAGAGAAATCCTGATCGCCAATATCATAATCCGGTCTTTCGAAATAAGAAGGATAGTACCGGTTAAGAAAGAGATTGAATGCATCGGGGAGTTCAACTATTTTAAATTTACCTGTCAGATTTCCTTCTACTTCATTTGACTGTAAGGTAAGTACCTTGTTTTCTCCTTCTTTAAATGAGTTTAAATAAAGCGAATCAAATGACAAACGTGTGGTGTCATTTTTTAAACTGGCATTGTACATTTTAGCCGAGCCCAGGAAATTATCAATATTATTACCAACAAAATTCAGGCTTAAAAGTCCGGATAGGGCAAAGCTTCCTGTTGTAATGTGCAACTCTTTTAAATTTGCCTTTTGCAGATCAGCATCAAAATTAAATTTGGTTGTATCGCCCAGCAGACTCACTGAGCCATTCAGGTTATTGATCTTTAAATTCGGGTCATCCATATCAAGGTGCCCGTTAAACAGGTTCTTTATAAATGTTCCGTTCAACGAAATATTCTGATAAGTGTAACCCGAAAACTCAATACTGTAAATTTTACCGACAAAATCTGCATTTAAATCTTTTAATGTAAATCCACTGCCTTTTACTCTTCCATCAAGTGCCACTTTGCCAACCTGGGTATTATTAAAGAGCCTCCCAAGGTTTAAACCTGCCGAAGTGATTTTTCCGGAGTAGGTAGGTGTTTTGTTGTCCGGTAATTTCATATTCAGATCGGCATTTAAATTACCAATGCTGCTGTTTATATTTCCGTATGCAACAAAATCCTGAATAAAACCGGTGAACTTGCCTTTGAAACGGATATTGCCCAGACTGCTTAATGTCTCTGGTCCAAGCACTTTTATAGTAGGCACCAGTTTTACAAGGTCAGTGTAATTGGTTTGTAAATCGTTCGAATTAAAATCTATGAATGTATTGTAAATATCAGGCAGACCTTTCAATGAAATATCGCCATCAATGGTAGTGTTATCGCTTTTAAGTTTAAAATTGGTTGCAGTAAGATTATCAATACTGCCTTTGGCATCACCGTCAAATTCAATAATGCGGTTCCAGAATTTTAACTCTGGCGCAAAAAATGCAATATCATCTGAGTGAATAAGGCTTTTTTCAAAATGCCCTTCAAGTTTTACGCTGTGTAAAAAATCACTCATGTCTTTGTTGAAATCTTTATACCGCATTATATAATAGTTCCCAATCCTGCTTTTGTCAGTCACAACATCAAGGTTGTTAAACTCCATATATGCCGGAGTCAGTTTCATCAGTGCTGCCAATTGTTTCACTTCAAAACCACTTTTTTCCTTTGTTGATAATTTGACGTTAGTGGTAATGGTATCTTTTGAAAAAAATACATTACTCAGTTCGCCATTAATATTTGAGAAGATGAAATGTTGTCCGTCAAAACGATCGGTGTAAGGCGCTCTCTCAGTTTCCCTTTCATTAATAAATGTTCCGTTTTTTAAAAAGACCTTAGCAACATTAAACTGCCAGCCAGCGTCATTCCATTGCAGCTTACCCGAATCGGCCGTATTAACCTGTAAATTTTGGGTATTGATTACCGGAGGTTTGTTGCCAGTGTAATCATATATGGCAAATACGGGATTATCGAGATCTATTTGTTTTATGGCGATGATCTTTTTGTTAAAATCAAAATCATCTGCAGTGATGTATAGTTTTTTTACAGAGCCTTTTAAATCCTGCCCTATCCATTTATCTGTTTTATTAAACACAATGTTTTTCAGGTCAAGAATCTTCAAGTCAATTTGTATAGCACCTTTATCAGTACTGGTAGTTTGTTTAGGTCCCGAAAAATAATCAATCAGGAACTGGTAATTCCACACAGCATCACTGCGGCTCATATTAATTACCGCATCGGACAGGCCAACATATTTAAGTGTGGGTCTTTCTTTAAAGAAAAACCAATCGGTAATATTTACTTTAACCGTACCGGCATATAGCAACGTATCTTTTTTTCTGTCTTCAATTAATACACCTTCAACCAGCATCTTATTAAACAAGCCAAAGTCAACATGTTTAACCTCCACTTTTGTATTTAATTCCTTTGATAAAGTTCGAGAGACTTTTTTAACCAGCCAGTTTTGAACCGGGGTCAGATTAATTACTCCCCAAACACACAGAACCATAATTAAAAGGGTGGCAAAAAAAGTGGTTTTATGGAGGGCCTTTTTAAAAATGATTCCCCAAACTGCAGCCCATGCGATAAGTGAAAAAACAAACAACCAGGTAGAAAACGGAAGCAGATAAATAAATAAAACGGCAAGTACCAGCCAGAACAGCAGGATAAGCAAAAACCACTTCGATATGTTTATTAATCTGTGCAGGGATAATTATTAGTTGTAAAAATAGCCATTCGGCCCTGTAAAGGCAAATTCAGTACCAAACTTTAGAATTATTTTACAGGTAGAAGTTTAATAATAATCAGCTCTTTACAAGCATATCCTTATTATACTGTTCCGAATTTCCTTTTGCAATGGACAGGATTTTCCAGTCTTTGTTTTTGATGATCTTGGCCAGGTAAATGATTTGGCCTGTATGGTACGGATAGTGCGCCAGTTGTCTGTTGATGGCATCAATAACCAGCAGGCCTTCGCTGCGGATATGGATTGTTTTTAAAAGGTCTTCTTCAGTTAATGAATTCAAAGTATCGAATAAACAATCCCATCCTTTTTGCCAGAAATCAATTAGTTGTTGTTTAGTTAAATTTTGTTCTTCAAACTCCACATCACGATTACGCCATTCTTTTTCCCCGTCGCTGGTTAAAAAACCGGTCCAGCGGCTCAGCATATTACCGGCCATATGTTGTATAACTACCGCAATACTGTTGCTTTCTTCATTGGGCTGAAAATGGAAATCTTCATCATGTAGCTGATCAAATGTTTTATCGCCCAGTTCTTTATAGTAGTTCAATCTTTTTATTGAAGATTGAAGAAAGGCATTTCCGGTTGTCATGTTTAAAAATTGAAAATCAAAAATCCTAAGGTTGTGGAGCATATCCTCTGGCATCATCATCACCACGCTTGTCGCCTACTGCAATAATTTTTTTATTTTTCACCTCGATAACTTCTGTCCGCCCAATTGCCCCCCTTTTTTTAACGTCGTATCCCATGGCTTTAAGTTGTTCCTGTACTTCATCCGGGAAATCACGTTCTACTGAAATTACATCGGGCAGCCACTGGTGATGAAACTTGGGTTTGTTAACTGCGTCATCTGCACTCATGCCAAACTCAAGCATGTTAACCAGTGTTTGAAAAACACTGGTAATAATTGTTGTTCCTCCCGGTGTACCAACTACCAGGTAAGGCGAGCCGTCTTTTAAAACAATTGTCGGCGTCATGCTGCTTAGCATTCTTTTGCCGGGTGCTATGGCATTTTTATCATTACCAAAAGCCCCGTACATATTCGGCACGCCGGGCTTTACACTAAAATCATCCATCTCGTTATTTAATAAAAAACCTGCACCTGTAACTACAGTACGGCTGCCATAGCCACCATTTAATGTTGTTGTAACAGCGACAGCGTTGCCATAATTATCCACCACACTCAGGTGTGTTGTTTCTTCACTTTCTTTAATGTTGCCGGCCAGCATGGTTTTGCTGTTGCCAGCTTTGCCGGGTTCATAATCTTTCATGCGTTCATTTAAATAACCGGCGCTCACTAAAGTTTTTACCGGCACTTTCACAAAATCCGGATCGCCTAAAAATTCAGCACGGTCGGCATAGGCCCGCCGTTCCACTTCAGTCATCAGTTGCACCGATGCTGCAGTCTGAAACTGCATGGCAGCAATATTTTTATCTTCAATCATCTTCATCATCTGCTGCAGTATGATTCCTCCGCTGCTAGGCAGGGGCATGGTAACAACCTGGTATCCTTTATAATTAAATTCAATGGCCTCTCTTTCTTTGGCCTGGTAATTTTTCAAGTCATCCAGCGAAATAATTCCTTTCCCTTTTTGCATTTCTACAACAATCAGCCTGGCTGTTTCACCCTCGTAAAATCCTTTTTGACCATTGTCTCTTATTCGTTTTAAAGTATTGGCTAAATCTTTTTGAATTAATATATCACCGGCTTCCCATTCATCATCTTTTACAAATGCAATGGGAGCCATGTTAAGATCAATAAATTCTTTCCTGGTGCTGTTAAAAGATGAAGCCTGTGATGCTGTAACGGCAAATCCTTTTTCAGCAAGGTCAATGGCAGGTTGTATTAATACAGCAAAAGGAAGTTTAGCATATTTCATGCTGGTAAATAAACCGGCAACTGTGCCTGGTACACCTGCAGCTAAATGTCCGTCCTGAGATAAATTCATAAGTGGATTTCCATCCTTATCAAGATACATATCCCGGCTTGCTTTGCCGGGAGCTTTTTCACGGTAATCCAGCGTAATATTTTTCCCGTTCTTTAAGTGTGCCACCATAAAACCACCGCCACCAATATTTCCGGCACCGGGATAAACCACGGCCAGCGCCAGTTGTGTGGCAATGGCTGCATCCACTGCATTGCCTCCTTTCTTTAAAATATTAACACCAACCATACTGGCCAGCGGGTGAGCCGAAACAACGGCACCTTTACTGCAGTTTATTGTTTTCTGAACTTTATAATTTTTGCTGTTGATTGTTTGCGATTGTGCAATCGCAGCTAAAGAGATGGAAACTGAGATCAGCCCTGTAAAAACTAATTTGTAAATCTGCATATTTAAAATTTCACCGAATTTACTTTATTACGACCATATTATTATTTAAATGACGTTCAGTTTTTTAAGATATTTAACAGCCTGAATCTATATTATGGATAAGTGGCATGTGCAAGTCATCTGCTTTCTTTATTTTCACGTAATATTTTGGCGGATCGGGCTAAACCGGTTTGCTGAAATCATAATCATTAATCAGGACTAAAATCAAATAATGAGAGCAAGACTATTTACACTTTTCATGCTTTTTATAAGCAGCAGTTTATTTGCACAATTAAAATCGCCGGACGAATTTCTTGGATATCAGTTGGGCAGTAAATTTACCCCGCATTACAAAATTGTAAATTACTTTAATCAGGCTGTTGCATCCATGCCGCAAATGATGCAGTTGCAGAAGTATGGAGAAACAAATGAGGGCCGTGATTTATTACTGGCAATTGTGTCAACACCTGAGAACATGACTAAGCTGGATGAGATCAGAAAAAATAATTTGAGGCTTACCGGAATTTTAAAAGATAAAGCGGCTGACGCAACGGCTCCGGCAATTGTCTGGCTCAGTTATAATGTACATGGCAATGAGGCCAGCTCATCAGAAGTTTCAATGAAAACTTTGTACGAATTATTGAATCCGGCAAATGAGCAAACCAAAAACTGGTTAAAAAATACAGTTGTAATTATTGATCCCTGTTTAAATCCTGATGGAAGAGACAGGTATGTGCATTGGTTTACGCAGATGGTTGGAAAAAATGCAGATGCCAATATCAACACCCGTGAACATAGTGAGCCCTGGCCGGGCGGAAGAGTTAATCATTATAATTTTGATCTGAACCGTGACTGGGCCTGGCAAACGCAGGTGGAAACACAGGGCAGGATTAAAAAGTACAATGAGTGGATGCCGCAGATCCATTGCGATTTTCATGAGCAAGGTGTAGGCAACCCGTATTATTTTGCTCCGGCGGCTGAGCCGTTTCATGAAGTGATAACTCCCTGGCAGCGACAGTTTCAAGCTGCCATAGGAAGAAATCATGCCGGTTATTTTGATGCAAATGGGTGGTTATATTTCACTAAAGAAATTTTCGATTTGTTTTATCCGGCTTATGGTGATACTTATCCAACTTACAATGGCGCAGTTGGTATGACCTACGAACAGGCTGGTCATAGCCAGGGCGGGTTGGCCGTTAAAATTGATGAAGGTGATACCCTTACTTTAAAAGACCGGATAGCACATCATTTTACAACAAGTATGAGTACGGTTGAAATTGCTTCTCAAAATGCAGGCAAACTCATCAGCGAATTCAAAAAATATTTTGATGATGCCAATACAATTGGGATTGGTGAATACAAGACCTATGTAATTACTGAAACCAATGCAGGCAAACTGGGTGCTATCAAAAACTTTTTCGATATTAATGGAATTAGTTACGGCAGCACAGGCGCTGGCACGAATAAAGGGTATAATTATTTCACCGGTAAAGAAGAGAGCTTTGTAGCCACAAACAGCTTATCAGTTTCTGCATACCAGCCTAAATCGGCACTGGTAAAAGTTTTGTTCGAGCCTAAATCGAAGTTAAGCGACTCAGTTACTTATGATATTACAGCCTGGAGTTTGCCTTATGTATACGGCGCACAGGCTTATGCGGTTAAGGAAAAACTCCCTTTAAACAGCTACACAAATACAGCTATCAATCCTGTTGTGTCAACATCTGCTTATGGCTACCTGGTAAATTACAATTCATTTGCCGATGTTAAATTTCTGGCATCTTTAATAAATGCAAAATTTAAAGTGCGTTATGCCGAAAGGGAATTTACATTCAAAGGAAAAGCATTTCCAAAAGGGACAATGATTGTTTTAAAAAGAGGGAATGAAGAAAAACTACAACAGTTTGTAAATTTAGCGAGGTCGTATAATGCTGCGGTTACAGAAGTTAGCGGAGGCTTTATGGACACCGGTTTCGACTTTGGAAGTGAAAAAGTTCACCTCATCAAAAAACCAACAGTAGCCTTGCTTACAGGTAGGGGCGTAAATCCCAATGCGGCCGGCGAAGTATGGCATTTGTTCGATCAGCAAATGAATTATCCAATCAGTTTAATTAATGCAGATGAAATAAATTCAGCTGCATTAAAGAATATAGATGTGCTGATAATGCCAGATGGCAGGTATAAATTATTTAATGATAAAGATGCAACCGCCGAGTTAAAAGCATGGGTACAGCAGGGCGGAAAGATCATTGCTATGGATAACGCAGCAGCACAAATTGCAAAAGCTGAATGGGGTTTCAAACCAAAAAAAGAAGATGATGAAAAGAGCGATGATAAAAAAGATAATAAGAATGAATACGCTGATTTAAAGCGCTATGAAAACAGAGAACGTGATGGCATTATATACAATACCCCGGGCGCCATCTATAAAGTTGAAATGGATAATTCGCATCCGCTGGCTTTTGGTTATAACAATAATTATTTTTCGTTAAAGCTTGGCAGCGATATGTACGAGTTTATGAAAGACGGATGGAATGTTGGTGTCATCAAAAAAGAAAACCAGGCATCTGGTTTTGTGGGTAGTAAGAGCAGGGAAAAAATTAAAGATGGTACTGTGATAGGAGTACAGCCGATAGGAAACGGTTCAGTTATATTTTTTGCAGATGATCCCATCTTCAGAAATTTTTGGGAGAACGGAAAGATGATGCTGGCCAATGCAGTTTTTTTGGTTGGGCAGTAAATTAATAAGTCAAAAGTAAAAATTCAAAATCAGGAACAAATATCTATTATGATCAGAAACAAAGTAATTGCATTTTTAATTTTTAATTTTTCATTTTTAATTGGAATAGCCCAGGCTCCAAAATCGTACACTTCCTCCGAAATTTTATTGCAGTTAAAAAAACTAAATGTTCTTGGTTCGGTATTATATATTGCTGCTCACCCTGATGATGAGAATACAAGACTGTTGGCTTACCTGGCCAATGAAAAATTATACCGCACGGGTTATTTAAGTTTAACACGTGGCGATGGCGGACAGAATTTAATTGGTGATGAACAAGGCGTTGACCTGGGGTTGATACGTACGCAGGAATTGCTTTCTGCAAGGCGGATTGATGGTGCTGAGCAATTCTTCAGCCGTGCATTTGATTTTGGCTACAGCAAAAGTCCCGAAGAAGCCATGCGTTTTTGGGGCCACGATAAAGTACTGAGTGACGTGGTTTGGGTGATACGGAAATTCAGGCCTGATGTGATCATCACACGTTTTCCTACAACCGGCGAAGGTGGTCATGGTCATCACACGGCTTCGGCAATTCTTGCAGGCGAAGCATTTGATGCTGCCGCTGATCCAACAAAATTCCCTGAGCAACTTAAACAGGGAGTTACAGTATGGCAGGCAAAAAGAATTTTATGGAACACATTTAATTTTGGAGGCACTAATACCCAAAGCAGCGATCAGTTTAAATTAGAATGTGGCGATTATAATCCCATTCTTGGAAAAAGTTACGGTGAGATTGCAGCAGCAAGTCGCAGCCAGCATAAAAGCCAGGGCTTTGGTGTACCTGCACAAAGAGGCAGTGTGATTGAATATTTAAAAGCGATAAAAGGTACATCGCCTGTTGCTGATCTGATGGATAATGTGGATGTAACCTGGAAACGGGTAAATGATGCAGGCCTGACAAATGCAGTCAATAAAGTAAGTGAAAAATTTGATGTATCGCATCCCGAAAAATCAATTCCGGCCCTTGTTGAAATATATAAATCGGTTGAACTGCTGAAGGATGATTACTGGAAAGAACAGAAATTAAATGCAATTAAAGAACTGATACAAAATTGCAGCGGCCTGTTTATAGATGCTACAACAACTAAGCAATATGCAGTACAGGGAGATAGTTTAAAAATAAACCTGGTTGTTAATAATCGTTCGGGTGCAAATATTTTAAGTGCCGATGCTCATTTGAATAACGATTATGTCATTTTTGACCAGTTGAAAAAGAATGTGAATTCAACAAAGGATTATACCATGTACATCGGTACCAATACAAAGCTTACGCAACCTTACTGGCTTGCAGAGCCGATGGACAAGGGAAGTTTTAATATAAGCGATCAGCAACAGATTGGCAAGGGCGAAAGCGATCCCTTCAGTGTTGTATTTAGTATGATGATAGAAGGGAAAGAATTTAAGTTTTCTAAACCCATAAGGTATAAACATACCGATCCTGTTAAGGGCGAATTATATCAGCCTGTAACAATTTTGCCAAAAGTTGAATTGAATTATAATGCTGATGTATATCTTGCCATCAACAATAAGCCGGTTGAAATTGGTACGCATGTAAAGACAAATCTTCCGGAGCCATCTGCAATTACTGTTACCAAGCAAAGTTCTGAGAAGATAACTAATAGTAATAATCCGTTTGTTTTTAAAAGTGATGCAGATCATATGGTCAATAATGAATCATCAATTTTTAATTTTACCGGAACTGATGGTGATTATGTAGAAGAAATAAAAATGCAGGCAGGTAATGGTCAGCAGCTTTTTCATCAGTACAAAAAAAGTATTGATTACGACCATATACCATCCATTGTATATTTTCATGAAGCCACAGCCAAACTTTCAAAAATTGATTTGAAAACTGAAGGCCATTATGTTGGCTATATCCCTGGTGCAGGAGATAAAATCCCTGAAGCTTTGCTGGTGATGGGTTATAAAGTAGTAACGCTTAAAGAAGCAGATATCAGCGCAGCAAATTTAAAACAGTTTGATGCGATTGTAACCGGCGTGAGGGCCTATAATACCAACGAGTGGATGAACAATGTATATGATGAGTTGATGAAGTATGTAAATGAAGGTGGTGTTTTACTTGTTCAGTATAATACCAGTAACAGGATTGGTCCTGTTGTGGCAAAGATTGCTCCTTATACATTTAATATTACCCGCAACAGGATTACTGATGAAGATGCCAAGGTGAATTTTTTAATTCCCGATCATCCGGCATTAAATTATCCGAATAAAATAACCGATAAGGATTTTGAAGGCTGGATACAGGAACGCAGTATTTATCATGCTGAAAAAACGGATACAGCCTATAAAAAAATATTCAGCATGAAAGATCCCGGTGAGAATGAACACGACGGAAGTCTTATCATTGCCAATTATGGTAAAGGTAGATTTGTTTATACCGGGTTGGTTTTTTTCAGAGAGTTACCTGCTGGTGTGCCGGGTGCATACAGACTGTTTGCTAATTTGATAGCGAATAACAGGAATAAGTATATAAAATAGAACCCCCTCCGCCCCCTAAAGGGGGAACTGAATTATGAGGAGATTGTAGCGAAGCGAATGTGTACTGTGAACTTTTACACTACAAAATAATATTATGCAAAACGAAAAATCATATTGGAGTAAATGGTATTTAGCAGTATTTCTTTTTCTGGTTATCCAGATCATTATTTTTTACTGGATAACTAAATCATTTTCATGAGTAGTATTGATTGGATCATATTATGTGTTACACTTGCCGGTATTGTTATTTACGGAATTTACAAAAGCCGTACATCAAAAGACCTGGATGGATATTTTTTAAGCAACCGTTCACTACCCTGGTACCTGGTGTTGTTAAGCATTATGGGCACACAGGCCAGCGCTATCACTTTTTTAACCGGTCCGGGGCAGGCATATAGTGATGGAATGCGCTTTGTGCAATATTATTTTGGTTTGCCGCTGGCGATGATTGTCATCAGTATATTTTTTGTTCCGGTTTTTAATCGCTTAAAAGTTTATACAGCTTATGAGTTTTTAGAAAACCGTTTTGATCTGAAAACAAGAACACTCACTTCCTTTTTGTTTTTGTTATCACGTGGCTTAAGTACAGGCATCAGCATATTTGCACCATCCATAGTTTTAAGTTCGTTAATGGGATGGAATATTTATTATACCAATCTAGTTATGGGTGGACTGCTTATCATTTATACAATGACGGGTGGCGCTAAAGCAGTGGCACATACACAAAAACTGCAGATGATCATTGTATTTGTCGCTTTATTTATTGTAGGATATTTAGCTGTAAAATTATTGCCCGATGCAATTGGTTTTACAGATGCTTTGAGTAAAAGCGGCGAAATGGGTAAGATGAATATCATCACCACAGGATTTACAGAAAAAGGATTCGACTGGAAGGATAAATACAATATCTGGAGCGGACTGATTGGTGGATTTTTTCTTGCACTGAGTTATTTTGGTACCGATCATAGCCAGGTGGGCCGTTATCTTACCGCAAAAGATGTAAAAGAAAGCAGGAGAGGATTGCTGATGAACGGATTGGTAAAAGTACCCATGCAGTTTTTTATTTTGTTGCTGGGGATATTGATCTTTTCGTTTTACCAGTTTAACAAAGCACCCATTTATTTTGATCAGGCTAAAGTTACAGTAGCCAAACAAACTGTGTATAAAGATTCACTGACTGCGTTAGAAAACAGGTACGACCTTGCTTTGAATGCAGGAGCGTTGCAGGAATCAAAAGAATTAAGAACACAATTCAGGGTAGTGCTGCAGAAAGCATTACCGGGACAGGATACCAACGACAATAACTATATCTTTTTGCGGTTTGTTATGGATTATCTGCCACAGGGGTTGATTGGCCTTATCATTGCCATTATATTTCTGGCATCCTGGGGAAGTATAGCCGCTGCCTTAAATTCTCTGGCGGCAGTAACTGTAGTTGATTTTCATAAAAAGTTTTTTGTAAAGGAAGATACCGGGGCTAAAGATTATAAGGTATCGCAATGGTACACATTTGGCTGGGGAGTTTTTTGTATCATTATTGCTATGTTTGCCCAAAACATTGGTAACAGTTTAATTGAGGCTGTTAATATTCTCGGGTCATTATTTTACGGCGTGATATTGGGTATTTTCCTGGTGGCGCTGGGTATGAAATTTATAAGAGGCCATGCAGTTTTTTATGCAGCTGTAATTTCTGAAATACTCATCATACTTATTTATCAGCAGGAGATTGTTTCTTTTCTGTGGCTTAATGCAATTGGTGCCATATTGGTGATTTTCTTTGCTACAGTATTTCAACTGGTAGGAAAACAAAAAGCGTTGCAATAACGCAACGCTTTTTAATGAAAGTATTTTTGGTGTTTATTTTAAACTCTTCTGTAAATCTTTATTCATTTTCACATAATCATCGTTTTTAGCTTCAGCAGCTAATTCCAAAGATTTTTTTGAACTGGCCATTGCGCCTGTTTTGTCGCCCATTGCTTTTTGAATTTTAGCTTTGTATATCCACATCCAGAAAGCTTTATCATTTCCTTCAATTGCCTTTGTTGCATTTTCCAAAGCCAATGCCAGGTTGTTATCGTACTCATTGTAAAACTGTGCTGCCTGCCAGTAAGGTTTTTTATCAGTTTTCATCGCTGCTTCAATCTGCGCTCTTACTTTATCTTTAAAGCTGGCTGCAACAGGAATACTCACGGCAGTATTTTCCCATTTGATTTCCAGGGAGCAACTTGTTGGGGTTACGTTCGAAAACTCCATGGTAAAAGTTTCAATCTTGTTTTTTATTTTAGATGATGGTACTTTAAACCTGGCAACATCTTCAGTCTCTTTATATCCATCTATACCCCAGTTACCTAACCCTTTGTTCAGGATCACTTCCCATGAATCAGCACCGGGAATTGTGTACAAAACATAGGTTCCGGTATCAATCATTTTACCACCCATTTCAACCGGATCGCTAAACACGATACGTGTTGCAGCATTGGCACCTGTACGCCATAATTTATTATAAGGCACCAGGTCGCCGTAAATTTTACGGTCTTTGGCCGATGGCCTTGAGTAAGTTAAAGTAACGGAGCCAATTGCAAATTCCTGTTTAACTGTTTGTGTTGGAGAAGGAGCAGGCATTTTTACCTGTGCGGTGCTTAGCAAAGCAAAGCCGGTAATTGCAACGGCCGAGACTAATATCTTTTTCATATAATTTTTTTTAGCTGACTAAGTTACGCAAATGAAAGTAAAAGAGGAGTAGAGAAGCTGGATAAGTGGTAAGATTTAAAACTGCAGCTTCAAGCTTGCTGAAGTTTTTTTGCCCTTTTTAACTTTCCACTGAGGGCCTTCCAATAACAGGCGTTTGGCGGCTTCATCATATTCGGCGCCTGCGGATTTATTCACACGGATATTTGAAATGGTACCATTTGCCTTTACATCAAACGTAAGTTCAACCTCACTGCGAAGATCCCTGTTGAGCATTTCTTCAGGAATATCAAGATTATTGGCAACATAAGTACTGTAATTTTCCCAGCCATCTTTTGGCTCAACATTTACTGCTGAATCAGTAACCAGTGTTGCCCTGCGTGATTTTGCACTGTTTGTTCCTTTATTAATTACAACCGTGTTTCCCTTCATCGCTTCTTCATCTTCCTGCAAAACAATCCTGCTTTGCGGCTGGCCACTAAGTAGTATAATTGTTTTAGGTAAATAACCAACAGATTTTACTTCCACATTCAGGATACTGTCGGTTGATACAAGTCTCACCATTCCTTTTATATCGGCATAGGTTCCAAAATTTTCTTTCTTTATAGAAATGTTTGTGAATGGCAGGGGAGAGTTATCTGCACCAACAATCTGTGCTGTAAAAAAATTATTTAAAGCCTGATCTTTTTTAACAGTTACCATTCCCTGGCTTCTCTGGCGGCTCAAAACTTCAGCATCATTAATTGATTTTGCAGCGGCTTTGTTATTTGCTGTCATGGATTCTTCTGCATGCACAGCATCCCTATTTGCAGCAGGGGAGTTGTTGGTTACAGACGGAACAGTTGCAATTACTTTGTCATCAACAGCAGATACACTAGCTGCTTCATTTTGGGTTAGCTGTTTCTTATCTGGTTCTGAAACTGATTTATTATCAGTTTGGCTGGTCATTTTTGGTTGCACCGCTACCTCATTTTTTACAAGCATTTCTTCCTTTGCAGAAGACGCTGAAGGGTTCAATGATTGTGTAACTGATCCTGGAACTTCGGTTGCAGGTTGAATCAGGCTGTCTTTAACAGCAGTTATGGTTTGAGCAATTTGTGGGTTATTTGTTTCTGCGGGTTTATCCCTGGTAAGCAGAAAAGTAAATATTGAGCCGCCACCTAAAATAATAACCGCAGCAGCAATTTTCCTCCAGTCGTTTTTTGTTTTATGTAGAGGGATCACTTTTGCAACAGCGCCTTTGGCTTGAATTTGTTCACGCAGTGCAACGAGCTGGTTGTTCCATTCCTTATCTTTTATGCCTTCGTACCCTTCCATGGCTTCAGCTAAAAATGGATCATCCAAAGCTGCTTTTTCCATGGTATGCATTTCCGCAGGCGAAAGATTACCTGCAAGATATTGTTCAATATCCCTGGCTGTGTAAATAATATTTTTATTATCCCTGCTCATTTATCTTACTCATCAATTTTTAACTGTTTTTCTTCTATGCAAAGCTTCAGATTTCTTTTGCCATTTTGGATATAACTTCTCACTTTATTCCATTCAAATCCGGTTATAGCTGCAATTTCGTTATAACATTTGCCTTCAAGATAAAACAACATGACAGATTGCTTTTGCTCTTCGGGTAAAGTATCCATGCATTGCTCTAATTTCCTAAAATTTTCTTCTTTTTCCAAAGCCTCGCCATTCAGATGCTCATTTTGTTCAGAATGCATAAAAACGGGGTTAAATTCTGTAGTCTTTATATTTCTGGGGCTTCTCAACTGCATCAGGCAGTAATTTCGTGCCAAAACATGCAACCAACCTTTGAAATTATCAACTTCATGTACCCTTAATTTAGTATTCAATTCGTCAAAAATGTCCATTACGGCATCTTTACAACGTTCCGCATCTTTGAAATATTTCAGACAAACACCAAATACAAGGTCCATGTATCGTTGATATAAAGTGCTTAAAACGTTGATATCACCTGTTTCTTTAAAAGAAACAAGTAGCTCTTTGTCTGTGGATTTATCCGGAGATATGTTTTTTAAAAAAGCCAAATATCAATAATTGGTTAAAGCATGGATAAAATTACCCAGGCTACTCAAAATAAACTTTTACAGTTTGATAAAACAACCGGCTGTTCATATACTGGCTCTGCTGCAGTTGTTTTTCAGAAAAACCCTGCAATCCCAGCAAGCCTGCTGCATTGCCCTTATTGATGGCAATTTCCAGGTAGCCTGCCGAATTAAACATGGCCAGCTTTTCGCCCTCATTTACATCAGCATAGGTTTCACTTATTTTATCAATTACCTCATCTCTTTTAAAAACAATTTTGAAACTGCGCCCTTTGCGTTGCTCTTCAAATTCATCTTTATGAATATTAACGATTACGTTTTCAAAATTGTCTATAAAAATAATCTGCCCTTCAATATAATCATTACCCAACAGGGGCCTTAGAGGATTTTTAACATGTATCGAAATGCCATCATCACCCAGTTCTTCCAGCTTTTTCCCTTTATTCAATTCATTAAAGGCTTTTGCAAATACTGAAGTACAGTACAACGTATTTTTCTGTTGATTTTTTTCGAGGGGAAGTGCCACCACTTTTTGCGGAATTTCTTCAAGAATCATAGTCAATAATCCATTATCGGCACAGCCAATATAATGGCCATTATGTTCAGCAAGGAGCATGTGCTCTGGCCTTTCGTCAAACAGGTTAACCAATATTAAATGAAAAGTACCTGCCGGGAAATTTTTTATTGCATTCCTGCACACATAAGCAGCCTGGGGGTAATTAAAAGGAGAAAGGTTATGGCTGATATCAACTAAAGTAAAAGTTTCAATGCGCTGTAACAACTGGCCTTTAACTGCGCCAATGAGGAAATCCTGTTGGCCAATATCGGATGTAAGCGTTAGTAAAGGCACGTTTAAATTTACTTATTTAAAAATTATTTGTTTGAGTAAGATAGCCAATAAAAGGTTGAAAGCCATTTACAACCGGGAATCCTATTTTTCCAGTTTACCATTTTTAAAAAAGAATTTCTTTACCAGTTTATCGGCAAGCGAAGGAAAAAACCTGTTCAGGAAAACCGTTTGTTTTCCTTTGAATGTAAGTATTATCGTTCTTTTTCTTTTTTCAACAGCTTTTAAAATATGTTCAGCACATTTTTCCGAACTCATCAGTTTGTCTTCAGCCATCGGGCTTTCGCCATGCGACTGCCCTGTTTTATTCAACGCAGCATTACGTATATTAGAAGAAGTAAAGCCGGGGCAAACCCACATTACATTAACTCCACTATCCAGCATTTCTGTCCGTAAAGCCTCCAGGAAACCATTCATAGCATACTTACTTGCAGAATAGCCGCTGCGGCCTGGTAATCCCCTGTATCCTGCAATGGATGAAACACCCACGATTGTTCCTTTGCGTTCAATAATTGAATCGAGTGCCAGTTTTGTACAGAACAGGGTTCCGTTAAAATTAACATCCATCACTTTCTGGATAACTTCAACATCCAGATCTTTCAGTAATGCCCTCATAGAGATACCTGCATTGTTTATCAGTATATCAATACCTCCAAAAACCTGAATTGTCGTATCAATAAAATTTTTGCAATCGTTATAATTGCTCACATCTGCTACAATAGTGTGCAGGGGCCTGCCGGAATGCAGCAATTGCAGATCGTATAACTTATCCTGGTTACGGCCACAGGTTGCTACTTTTGCACCTGAAGAAATCAGTATATCAACCAGTGCTTTTCCAATACCATCACTGCCGCCTGTAATTGCTACAACTTTATTTTTAAAGAAGTCTGTTATCATAATATTACAAAAATAGAGGGAATAAACTGCCCCGCACAAATTTAGTAAATAAAAAACCCCCGATAAACGGGGGTTAGTGATCCGGCTGGGACTCGAACCCAGGGCCCATACATTAAAAGTGTATTGCTCTACCAACTGAGCTACCGAATCATCCTTTTAAAACTCAAAGACTTCAGTAAAGCATCAGCTTTATAATTCAGTCTTTTTATTTTTTGGATTGCAAAGATAAGGGTATTGATGTAAAAAATTCAACCTGAAGTGAAATTTTATCAAGACCCTAAAAATTATGTTGATAATTAGTTTACAGCACCATCAGGCTGCAGCCACGTATCTCACTGCTGTCAAGCCTTCCAAGCACTTCAAAGCTTTCATTATTATGTAAACGGCCCACATCATCTGTAGCAATAAAACTGCAACTGTAAATATTTGCCAGATCAATAACATTAATTACACCCGTTAATGGTTTTTCAATTGCCTGTGCTGCCTGCCTCACATGTAAAGGATTATCTTCTTCCCTTATTAAAACCTTCATCCATTCCGGACAATGAAAAATGCCATCACCTTTTGAATATGCCTGCGATAATAATTCTGTCATCCCGTACTCGGAATGAACCAGGCTTATATCCAATTGTTTTTGTAATAACGCATGTACTTCCTGTCTGGTCATTTCTTCACGCCTGCCTTTCATACCACCCGTTTCCATAACAATGGTATGCCTTAACTGCATGGGATATTTTTCTGCAAAATCAATGAGTGCGTATGTAACGCCTATCAGCAGTGTAGGTACTTTCAGTAATTCATTGTGGATTAATGTGCGGTGCAATTTTTCAAGATCGTATAAATAAAATCCGCTTAAATCGTTCTCACTGGCTTTTATTAATTCTTCCGTCATCATTACCAGCGAAGAGTTTTTTCTTTCGAGGTACGAAGGAAGCAAACCAAGTATGCATTTATATTTTGGCAGCCCGTAAAACTTTTCGAAGCAGGCTGAAAAGCTTTTCCTGTAAACTGAAATATCTTTTACATAATGTTTGCTGTTAATAGACTGGCTTGTACCGCTGCTTTCAAAAATGGTATCTGTTTCAAACTCAGTAGTAGTTACAGCGTGTGTTTTAAAAAATGATATAGGCAGAAATGGTATCTTTTCTATTAAATGTACTTTGTCAATATCCACTTTCAAAGCATTACAGTATTGCCTGTAGATGGTATTGTTTTTATATTGATATCTGAACAAATCGAGCGCCAGTTCGTTAAACTTATCCGCCGAAGCAGCAAAAACTCTTTTTTCGAACTCCATATTTTTAACAGGATGTTTCACCGGCAATCATTAAATTTGACAAACAAAACACAAAGATGCGATACAGTTTACTATTTACCATAGCAATTTTATTTTTTGCGGCCTGTAAAAAGGATAAATACACCACTGCTCCTCAAATTGTTTTCAAATCTTATAATCCAGATCAGGGGAGTAATTACAGCAATGATAATAATCAGCCGGTTATGATATTGGAAATTACCGATGCAGAAGGCGATCTGGGCTTTATAGCAGGAAAAGATACTGCTAAAGTATATATTAAAAATTTGCTTACCAGTAAAGAGGATTCATTAATTTTCCCGGATTTAAGGACTGCCGGAAAGTCGAACTTTAAAGCAGATATTGAAATAGGATTGCTTAGTGTTATGGGTGGAAGAAACCTTCCGTTAAACCAGCGCCCGTATGTAGATACACTGTATTTTGAAGTTTATGTAAAGGACTTTGCAAAGAATAAAAGCAATGTGCTTATTACTGATAAACCGTTTTATTATTTTTCACTTCCATGATGAAGTGGTTTCATTTCATCTTATCTCATTCTATTTTTATAGCCATTTGTGCAGTTGCACTGGCTTTGCAGACTGCACAGCTACTGCAGTTTACCAATAATGTTTTTGTTTACGGGTTTGTTTTTTTTGCAACCCTTTGCAGTTATAACTTTTACTGGCTGTTAAGTAAAACAGTATTATCTAGTAATAAGATGCTGAGCGACCTTATAAAGAAAGAGCAGTCAGGTTTGTTCCTGATGTTGATTGCTGCTGTGGGTTTGCTGTATTGTTTTTTTCAATCAGGCTTGTCTGTTTATTATGTATTAACTGCAATTGCATTGACTTGTCTTTATGCTGTTCCGCTTCTGCCTTTTAAATTCTTACAGTTTACCCGCAGGGCAGGAGTGCTTAAAACGTTTTTATTGGCTTTTACATGGGCTTATGTTACCGTTTTTATACCCATTCAAAAAACGTATTGGGACTTAGATAATTCCGATATCTTCATTTTTACACGTCGCTTTTTATTCATGCTTATGCTTTGTATAATTTTCGACAACAGGGACAAAGCTGTAGATAAGATCAGGGGATTGCACAGTCTGGCAACAGATTTAAAGCCGATGGTGCTTAAAATTCTTATCTACATCATTTTTGCAGTACTGTTCATCAGTAATTTGTTTTATAAAGATTTCAACATACATTATTATCATTCTATCGGTTTGCAGGTTTCCACACTGGCTTTACTGATCGTTTATTTTTATTCTCAAAAAAAGCAAGGCTACTTCTTTTATTATTTTGTTGTGGATGGAATGATGTTATTTTCGGCATTAGCAACATTCATAGCTGGTATTTAAGTAATTTTGCGCCAATAAAAATATTATTATGGCTAAAGCAAAAAAGACAAAGAGTATCCTCAGCGAACAATCTTACAATTTTTTAAAAACATATATCAACAATCCTTCGCCAACAGGTTTTGAAAGCGGCGGACAAAAGCTGTGGCTTGAGTATATAAAACCGCATGTGGATAGTTTTTTTACAGATCCATATGGTACAGCGGTTGGGGTGATTAATCCTGATGCTCCTTTTAAAGTTGTAATAGAAGCTCACGCAGATGAGATCAGCTGGTTTGTAAACTATATTTCTCCCGAGGGATTGATTTACCTGAAACGTAACGGCGGTGTTGATCACCAGATTGCCCCCTCAATGAGAGTTTTAATTCACGGTAAAAAAGGAATGGTAAAAGCAGTTTTTGGCTGGCCGGCCATACATACCCGTATGGGGGGTGGGGACAGCAAGGAAACTCAGCCAAAAGTTGATAACCTCTTCCTGGATTGTGGTGCACGTAATAAAAAAGAAGTGGAAGCTCTGGGCATTCATATAGGAGCAGTGGCTACTTATGAAGAAGGTTACGAAGAAATTGCATACGGTCATCTGATTGGCCGTGCTTTTGACAACCGCATTGGCGGATTTATGATTGCGGAAGTTGCCCGTTTATTAAAAATGAACAAGAAAAAATTACCATTCGGTTTGTACATTGTAAATGCAGTGCAGGAAGAAATTGGTTTGCGTGGTGCCGAAATGATTGCCCGTCGCATTAAGCCTGATGTGGCTATCATTACCGATGTAACCCATGATACCACAACACCCATGATCAGTAAAATGAAAGAAGGGGAGTGCAGTTGTGGAGCAGGCCCGTCTTTAACTTACGGCCCTGCGGTACATAATAAACTGCTTGATTTTGTAAAGACAACCGCGGAAAAAAATAAAATTCCGGTACAATATCATACTGTAAGCCGCAGTACGGGTACCGATACTGATGCATTTGCATACAGTAACGATGGTTGTCCTTCGGTTTTAATTTCAATTCCTTTACGTTATATGCACACAACTGTTGAAATGCTTCACAAGGATGATATTGAAAATACTATTAAGCTGATGTATGAAACCTTATTGAGCTTAACACCAAAAACCAACCTGAGTTATTTTAAATAATCTTTATGGAAGACAGGTTTGTCAAATATTCAAAATTATATGCGCTGATCTTTTTATTGTTTCTGTGCATACCTGTTTTTTTGGGAATACTGATCGCTGCATTTTATGGCATATCCAAACTGGTTTCCTCAAGTATTGTTGATGTTATTTTTGGATTAAGTGTGGTAACATTGGCACCGGCACTTTTTTCGTCCGTGTATGTTATCTTTTTTAAAAGAACAACCAGCCATCCTGTTGCAGCGGTACGTATAATTTCCAAAATATTATTTGTGGCTGGCATAGCCATCAGTGCTTATGTGTTGGTAATTGATATGATCTCTTTTTTCAGTAAGTTTAATATTGATATTTCGGCTTACCGTTGTTTCAGTCTGCCATATATGGCTGGCAATGTTGCAGGCTTGTTTCTGATTGCCATTATCCAGGCATTTACCAGCAGCAAGGAAGTAGACTGGATGGATAGAAACAAATAAAATCAGATCAACAAATAGCTGTTAAAATGTAAATTCCCTCCCGGGAACGGGAAGGAATTTCTTTAACCCTTAAAACAACCAACATGAAACCTGTTGATAGCTTAACAACTATACTTACGGTTAATTATGGTTATTGGTTGTGCGGTTTTAATAAATTTTATGTTAAAGCTAAATCCAGCACCTGCTGCATTGTTTTTACGTAGTGAAATTTAATGCCTTTAATATACTGAGGGTTGATTTCGTCAACATCTTTTTCATTCTGCCAGCACATGATAATTTCCTTTAAACCCGCTCTCCTGGCTGCTAAAACCTTTTCCTTAATTCCTCCTACTGGTAACACCTGTCCACGTAAAGTTATCTCACCCGTCATGGCTAAATAAGGTTTTATTTTGCGGCCGGTAAATGCACTTGCCAATGCCGAAAGCATGGTTATTCCTGCACTAGGGCCATCTTTGGGAACGGCGCCTTCTGGAACGTGTATATGAACATCCTTTTTATTGAAATCTTCTGGGGCTATATTCACTTTTTTGCAGTTTGCCTCAAGGTAAGTCAGTGCGGTACTGGCACTTTCCTTCATCACATTGCCCAGGTTACCGGTAAGTTTTAATTCACCTTTGCCTTCGCTGAGTTGTGTTTCTATAAATAAAATATCACCCCCAACATAGGTCCAGGCCAAACCTACTGCCACACCGGGCATGTTGGCAATCTTGTACAAATCGTTGCTGTATTTTGGCTTGCCCAGAATTTTCTCAACATCATTATTGGTAATAGTGGCTTTCAGTTTTCCTTTTATTACAAGTTCTTTTGCCTGGTAACGCATTATACTTGCTAATTGCCGGTCTAATTCCCTTACACCACTTTCTCTGGTATAATCCTGTATCATTTTTTCCAGTACTGTGTCACTTAATTTAAAGCTGTTGTCTTTAAGCCCATGCATGTCTTTTTGTTTGGGCATTAAATGACGTTTAGCAATTTCAATTTTTTCTTCTACTGCATAACCACTCAGGTCAATAATTTCAAGCCTGTCTCTTAATGCAGCAGGAATATTACTTAAATTATTTGCAGTGGCAATAAATAAAACTTTGCTCAGGTCGTATTCAAGTTCCAGGTAATTATCGTAAAAAGTATTGTTCTGTTCCGGATCCAAAACTTCCAGTAACGCTGATGAAGGATCGCCACGATGATCGCTGCCCACTTTATCAATTTCATCCAGTATCATCACTGGGTTGCTCGATTTTACTTTTCTAATAGATTGTAAGATGCGGCCGGGCATAGCGCCGATATAGGTTTTGCGGTGCCCACGAATTTCACTCTCATCATGTAGTCCGCCCAAACTAACCCGTACATATTTACGTTGAATGGCTGCTGCAATACTTTTTCCCAAACTTGTTTTACCAATACCCGGAGGGCCAAGAAAACAAAGAATCGGCGATTTCATATCGCCTTTTAATTTTAATACGGCCAGGTATTCTAAAATGCGTTCTTTAATTTTCTGCATGCCATAATGATCCTGATCCAAAACCTTTTTCGCTTTTTTCAGATCATAAGAATCTTCGGTGTATTCATCCCAGGGAAGATCAAGCATTAAATCTAAATGATTATACACCACCGAATAATCAGGTGTTGACGGATGCATACGCTCCAGTTTCTCCACACCTTTGGTAAACATTTCTTTTGCAGCAAGCGGCCATTTTTTATTCTCTGCTTTTTTCAACATCTCTTTTACTTCAGCCACGTTATCGCCACCCAGTTCATCCTTGATGGCTTTCATCTGCTGTTGTAAAAAATATTCACGCTGTTGCTTATCAAGCTCGGCACGGGTCTTATTGGTTACTTTATTTTTCAGTTCGGTGTATTGCAGTTCGGTCTGCATCAGGTTCATCAGTAATTCGGCCCTTGCTTTAATATTACTGATCTCCAAAAGACGTTGCTTGTCTTTTATTTCGCTGTTGAGATTGCTGCTTACAAAGTGAATCAGGAACGAAGGGTTCTCAATATTCTTTAAAATAATAGCTGCTTCGCTGGGCAGGTTGGGAGATAGGTTGATGATCTGCCCTGCCAAATCCTTGATGCTTCCAATCATCGCATTAAAATCAGCATCGTCTTTTAACACCTCATCAGTTAACACTTCAATCTTTGCTTTAAAATATGGATCGTCTGTTGTTACCTCCTGAATTTTGCAGCGTTTTCTTCCTTGTATAATGATAGTTGTTCCGCCATCGGGCATTTTTATCAGCTTGGCAATTTTTGCAACTGTTCCAATATCTTCCAGATCGCTTACAGTTGGTTCTTCAACTGTACTGTCTTTTTGCGCTACCACACCTATCAATTTGTCAGCCTTATAGGCATCCGTTACTGCTTTAATACTCTTATCTCTGCCAACAGTAATAGGAATTACAACACCTGGAAAGAGTACAGTATTTCTTAAAGCTAAAATGGGTATTTCGTCGGGAATCGGCTGGTCATCGGCACTTCCGTCATCATCTTCGTTCAGGGGAATGATGGGCATAAACTCCATTTCGTCTTCAGATCCCTGTAAATAAAACTTGTTATCCATAATTTTCTCAATATATAGTCAAAATGTCAAAACTTACAGCAATTCGCTGTTTTTTATGTGGATGGGTATATGGTCAATATTAGTGCCAACAAAGAAAAAGGCCATTAGCTGTTAGCCTTTAGCTCCTGGCCAGAATGCATTGCGAATGGCTAACAGCTTATAGCTAACGGCTAATCCCTAAATTTGCAACGCATGTATATAAAATGTAACGATAAGGAACTGGAGATATTACAGAAGATTGCTCTTTCTGCAGAAGAACTGGGGGTACCCTGTTATTTAATTGGCGGATTTGTAAGAGATAAGATATTGGGCAGACCAACCAAGGACATGGATATTGTATGTGTGGGAGATGGAATTGAACTGGCGGCAAAAGTTGCCGAAAAATTTGATCCAAAACCTGAAGTCAATTTTTTTAAAAATTTTGGTACTGCACAAATTAAGGCCGATGGGTTGGAGATTGAGTTTGTAGGAGCCAGAAAAGAAAGTTACAATTTCGACAGCCGTAACCCGGTTGTTGAAACAGGAACCATTGAAGATGACCAGAACCGACGTGACTTTACCATCAATGCCATGGCTATAAGTTTAAATAAGATGGATTTTGGTGAACTTGTTGATCCGTTCAATGGGATTAACGACCTGGGCTTAAAAAATATTCAAACACCACTGGCACCGGCACAAACTTTCAGCGATGATCCGCTGAGGATGATGAGGGCCATACGTTTTGCAACGCAATTGAATTTTACCATACATCCCGAAACCTTTGCTGCTATTGGTGAAAATGCACAGCGTATTAAGATTGTAAGTGGCGAACGCATTGCAGATGAACTGAATAAAATATTGATGAGTGAAAAACCATCCATCGGTTTTGACTTGTTATATAAAAGTGGGTTGCTGAAAATTATTTTTCCGCAGATGGTTGACCTGGCAGGGGCTGAATATATTGACGGGCACGGGCATAAGGATAATTTTTATCACACTATACAGGTGGTTGACAACATTGCTAAACACACAGCAGATCTCTGGTTGCGTTGGGCAGCGGTATTGCATGATATTGCAAAGCCTGCAACAAAAAGATTTGAAGAAGGTCATGGCTGGACATTTCACGGTCATGAAGTTGTAGGTGGAAGAATGGTGCCTAAAATTTTTGCAAAACTTAAATTACCGCAGAATGAGAAAATGAAATTTGTGCGTAAGATGGTTGAACTGCACTTAAGGCCAATCAGTCTTACCAAGGAAAGTATTACCGACAGTGCTATCCGACGGTTGTTGTTTGATGCAGGCGAAGATTTTGATGCATTGATGACCTTGTGTGCAGCAGATATCACTTCAAAAAATAAAACTAAAGTAAAACGGTTTTTAGAAAATTTTGAAATGGTAAAGAAACGTTGTGCCGAAGTTGAAGAAAAAGATCATTTACGTAACTGGCAGCCACCAATTACCGGCGAAATAATTATGCAGACATTTAATTTATCACCTTCACGTACAGTGGGCGACTTAAAAACAACAATCAGAGAAGCCATTTTAGATGGTATTATTCCAAATGAATATGATGCTGCCTACCTGTTTATGCTTGAAAAAGCTAAAGAACTGGGAATTTCTGCATCTAATTCCTGATTCTTAATTCTTAATTCTTAATTTTACATATGGCTATTTTACGATTCAGAATATATTGGGAAGATGATGACAGTGTGTACAGGGACATAGCGATCCTGCATACACAGAATTTTTTCGACCTGCACAGCACAATATTAAAAAGCTTCGAATTTGATTCGATGCATAAAGCAACATTTTACCGCAGCAACGATAACTGGTTGCGTGGCCGTGAAATATCGCTGGAGAAATATGATAAGGTATACAAGGCCGATCCATTGATTATGTCGGACACGGTTATCGGCTCGGAGATCAGTAATCCCAACCAGAAATTCATTTACGAATACGATTTTAATAAGTTCTGGCATTTTATGGTGGAGTTGATTACTGTAGATAAGGAGGAGGATAAAAAACTCATTTATCCCTGTTGTATCCGTACTGAAGGTATTGCTCCTTCGCAATACGGTACCAAGGGCCTGGTTGACAGCCGCCTTGCCGAGATGGAAGAAAAATACGATCTGCGGCCCGATGCTTTATCTGATGGTTTCAGTGAAGAAGGTGATGAGGTGGAAGCAGATGGGGAAGAAGAAGCTCCGGCAGATGAAGCTAATGATGGATTTTAGGAGTTATAAATTAAGTATGAAGAGTTATGAATTTCTTTGAATTATAGAAAGTCTACTTTTCATTTCACCAACACATAATTCATAACTCATAATATATAATTTAATAGAGCTCTCTACAAGCTCAACAAATCTTATGAACAAAACCTGCATCGTAATCGTTGGCCCTACAGCAGTTGGTAAAACTTCCCTCGCTGTACAAACAGCACAACATTTCAACACAAAAATAATTTCGGCCGACAGCCGTCAGTGCTTTAAGGAACTGAATATTGGTGTTGCCAAACCTTCGGCGGAAGAATTGAAACAGGTAGAACATTATTTCATAAGTTCTCATTCCATAAAAGAAGAAATGAACACTGCTGTATTTGAACAGTATGCTTTAGGCAAGGTAAAAGATGTATTTAAAGAAAAAGATGTGGCTGTAGTGGTTGGTGGTACCGGTTTGTACGTTAAAACATTTTGCCAGGGTATTGATGAAGTACCGGTTATTGATGAAAAGATAAGAAAAAAGATAAATGCCGATTATGAATGGGAAGGATTGGAATGGCTGCAAAAAGAAGTGGAAAAAAAGGACCCATTGTATTTTGCAAAAGGCGAAATAAAAAACCCACATCGTTTATTAAGGGCTTTGGAAGTAAAACTTTCAACTGGTAAATCAATTATTGAATTTCAAACACAGGAAAAAAAACAACGGGATTTTAATATCATCAAAATAGGACTTGAACTACCCAAAGAGCAACTTCACAAAAACATCAACAGCAGGGTAGATACCATGATGAAAGCTGGCTTACTGGATGAAGTAAAAAGCCTGCTGCCACATATAAAATTACACGCCTTACAAACTGTTGGTTATCGTGAATTGTACGGCCATATCATTGGCGACCTTAGTTTAGAGGATGCTGTTGAAGCTATAAAAATAAACACACGCCAATACGCCAAACGGCAAATGACCTGGTTTAAAAAAGATGAAGAAGTGATTTGGTGTGAGCCAGGGTTTGACCAGATGATGGAGATTATAAACGGCAGATAATTTTAATTATAAATTGTGCGTTTTTTTAGTCAACCTTTTCAGGGCGAGACAGTTACAAAAGTATAAGTTAACAAATAAAAATTCAGCGATGTTTGTCCAGCTCAGATGAAGTTGATAGCGATAATATGCCCATTGCTCCAACGTCCAGCCAGCCTTGCAGCAAACCCAATGTTGTATGCTGTGCTATTACGGAGACGATTTAAATACTTAAGAAATCACTTGGGTTTTAAATCGAACTCAATTTCCTCGAAAAGTTTAAGTCCTGAACTTGGTGGTGAAGCGTCAATGTTTACTAGCTTTTTATTTTTATCGAATAGCAAGTATCGTGGAATAGAAAAAGCGTCAATTCCTCCCCAAATCAAAGTGGTTAAACTGTCTTGCAACTGTTTACTGGCTCTGATATGATTGCCGAAAAGTTTGTTTTCATTTATTTTAGTCTTCCATAAATTGTCTTCCGAGACTTTGTCAAAGGACACATAAACAATCTCAATACCGTTTTTGTCTAAATAGTCAAATAACAGTCTGCTGAACTCAAATTCTTTCAAACATGGGCTACACCAAGTTGCCCATAGGTCAATAAAAACGGGTTTGCCTTTTTAAACGAATCTAATAATTCAGAAATAGAAGTTATCTGAGAATAATTTTCGACGAACTTAATTTTATTACTATCATTTGCCTTGAAATAATAGCATGAGTTGTTATTCCTAAAAGTTTCATCCTCTTTTTTATTATCGGTAAGAATAATACTTAGTAAGAAAATTGGTAAAAATGTAAAACTTAGAAGTCCTTTCATGTAAGGGTTTAAAAAATTAAAAGTACGGTTATTCTAAGGGTTGTCAAAGCATAGCATACAACACATAAATATACGCACCTTTTTGTATAGAAATTGATTAGTATTCAATTGGAGTTTTTACAGAAAATAAAATAAATAAAAACGCCCCGAATCTCTCCGGGGCATTCCTAAGCACTTAGTCCTGTCTAAAATTTTAAACCAACAGTTGCCACAACATTTCCTCTTTGTTGTTTAAGGCTGGCATAGGTATTTGCCCTGTCTTCGAGCCGGTACGGGAAATTAACATCTTTGTTCATCGCATGTACATAAGTAAGGTCAATAAAATAACCTTTGTTGCGGTAGCCCAGTCCGCCGCTTAATAACATGCGACTGGCTTTGTATGCAGCATCTTTATAAGGGTTGCTGTAATAAGCAAAACCAAGCCGGGCCATAATAACATTAAACTTCAGTTCGCCACCAACACGAAAATTAAAACTGCCTTTATAATCTCTTTTAACCACACTATTCAAGGCCTTATAGTATATCTTCTCTTCATCAGTCACAGTTTCGTTATCGCTGTTGAAACGGCTGCCTTTGTGAGCCACATATTCAATATCGGCAGTGATAAATCCTTTTTGTTTTTTAACATCCGATATTTCCCTGAAAACATAGGAAGCACTGATGATTGCTTTAAATGGCGTGCTTTGTATATACTTTGCCTTACCTGGCTGGCCGCTGGTGAATTCTTTGGAAGATATTTCAATTGTTGTGTCTGTACTGTAAGGGCTACCCCAATAAGGCCTCTCTATTTGCGTAATTAAATTGGTTGTCCGGGTATCAGTTAAGAACATATAACTGGGTGTGTGAATTGCCAGGCCCAATCGGATATAGTCCTGTGGCCGGTAAATGATTCCAATTTTAGCATTGAGCCCGATGCCGGTAGTCTTAAAATCATCGCTGTATTCAAACTGAATAAAAGAATTGGAATTATTATTTGAAGTATCCGATTCTCTGAAAATAGTATTGCTTTCATAGTGCACTAAAGGCACGCCAAGCGTGGCACCAATAAACCATTTGTCTTTGCTGTTATGTGCAAAGCCGATGGCAAGTTCGGAAATAGCTCCCTTGGTTTTTTTAATCATCTCTTGTCGTAAAGCCTGGTCTGCATCCAGTATATATTCAGGAGCACCTTTAACCTGTACAATACCACCTACGGTAACCGTATCAATCAGGTAAGTATATAATGCCGGGGCTGAAGTGTAAGGGTAGCGGGAGTTAGAATTTAAAACCTCGTCAATACTTAAACCGCTTTTTGCAAACTCCTCAGCAAACTGTTCGCTGAAGGAGCTTTCATCATTTAAACCTGAGTACTGCACTTCATTATTAAAATTGGCTGTTTGTGTAATGGCAATACTGAATGCACTGCTGGTTTGCGGATTATTCCTGTTTACACTGCCAAAGACCCAACCCGTTGTTCCAAAGCCAGCACTGTTCTTATTATTCTTCGAATCTGTATCTCTGAATTTTGCTTTATTATTATTCAGCAGGAAACCTGGTGTTATCACAAATTCATTGGTCTTATAAAAACCAAGCCCTGCAGGGTTTACAAAAGTTGCATTAATATCTCCACCTAAAGAACCCATGGCACTGCCTATTGCTGCATTACGGGCCGTACCATTTTGCGGATAGAAAGAATACCGTATCGCATCTTCGGGAACCTGTGCGTAAATAACAGAGCTGATGAATAAAAAAGAAAGAAGTAAATATATTTTCATGGAAACGCTTTTGTTAATACAACTTGTTCTTTGCATATGTCTTCGCAATTTCCCTCCCCTCCGGGGAGGATAGAAGGGGGCCTACCCACCTCTTCCCGGCCTGCTTACCGGAGTTCCCGAACTGCTGCTGCCCGATGATGAACTTCCACTGCTGCTGCTTGATGAGGGAGTATAAGTTCTTGTATTGTTTGTTCCGGAAGATGAATTGTTATTACTATTGCTGCTTGGTAAAATTATTCTTCGTCCTTCATTTCTTGTGCTGCTGCTTCTGTTGCTGTTATTATACTGATAGGGGTTAGACCATGTAGTAGTACCGGTTGTTTTACCTGTAGCCACTTTGGTATTATACCCGTTGTATGCATTCAGGTTAACCATCCGTGGTGTTGTATTAACAGGCGGCGAGTAAGTTATTCTGCCTGTGTAAATAGCCCAGGGATAATAATATGGGTTATAATAATATCCATAATTATAAGTTTTGCAGGTAGCATAATTGTAAGGACTATAGTCATAACTGTAATCATCCCTGAAATCACGCCAGCGCCTGTCACGTATGCCCATCACGATTTCGTAATCGGTAGCCGGTTCGTAACGCACCTGGTTACGTTGCTCTGTCCGGTTATCATTTTCAATTACCCTGGCCGGAGAATAATATACATCATCGGGAGTTTGCCCGGTTTTATAGGCGGTGCTGCAACTGCTGAAAGCAGCCACAGATATAGCTAAAAGTAAAGTTTTTGATTGCATGACGATTTGTTTAAAGCATTTAAAATTGAAGTTACTACTTTTGTGCAGTTTTAAAGTCATTTGTATAACTGCAACGCCTTTATCAACAGACAATAAAGTTAAACAGTCTGCTGTTAATGACATGCTAAAAGAACAATGTGGAATTATAATAAATATAAAATTTAAATGAGTAAAGAATTAACATCAAGAGCAGAAGATTATTCGCAGTGGTACAACGACCTGGTAATTAAAGGCGGACTGGCCGATTATTCTGCCGTACGTGGCTGTATGGTCATCAAACCTTATGGCTTTGCCCTTTGGGAAAACATGCGTGACCAGTTAGATAAAATGTTTAAAGAAACCGGGCATGTTAATGCTTACTTCCCGTTGTTTATACCTAAAAGTTTTTTGAGTAAGGAAGCAGCCCATGTGGAGGGCTTTGCCAAAGAATGTGCCGTGGTAACGCATTACCGTTTGATGAACGATCCGAACGGAAAAGGAATTGTTGTTGATCCGGATGCAAAACTGGAAGAAGAACTTATTGTTCGTCCAACATCCGAAACGATTATCTGGAATACTTATAAAGACTGGATACAATCTTATCGTGATCTTCCTTTATTGATTAACCAATGGGCCAATGTGGTTCGTTGGGAAATGCGTACCCGTTTGTTTTTACGTACTGCCGAATTTCTCTGGCAGGAAGGACATACGGCACATGCAACAAAAGAAGAAGCGATTGAAGAAACCGAACGCATGTTGAATGTGTATGCCGATTTTGTGGAAGAGTTTATGGCTTTGCCGGTTATTAAAGGTGTAAAAACTGCCAGCGAACGTTTCGCCGGTGCAGTGGATACTTACTGTATTGAAGCATTGATGCAGGACGGAAAAGCATTGCAGGCAGGTACTTCTCATTTCCTGGGACAAAATTTTGCCAAAGCATTTGAAGTACAGTTTTTAAATAAGGAAAACAAACAGGAATATGTTTGGGCAACCTCATGGGGTGTTTCAACAAGATTGATTGGTGCATTGATTATGGCTCATAGCGATGATCAGGGATTGATACTGCCGCCAAAAATCGCACCGCTTCAGGTTGTAATCATTCCTATTTATAAAGGAGAAGAAAGCAAGGCAACCATTGATGCAAAAGCTGATGTGATCATCGCTTCTTTAAAAGCTTTGGGTATAAGGGTTAAATATGATAACAGCGATAACAGCCGCCCCGGATGGAAATTTGCACAATATGAATTGCAAGGTGTTCCCGTAAGGCTTGCCATGGGCCTGCGTGATATGGAGAACAAAGTGGTGGAAGTTGCACGCCGTGATACAAAAGAAAAAAACAGTATGCCTATGGAAGGGCTTGCTGATAATATTGTAAAACTGCTCGCCGATATTCAACAGAACATGTATGATAAAGCGCTTGCTTTCCGTACAGAAAAAACAACCAATGCCGATAACTGGGATGATTTTGTAAAACTGCTGGATGAGAAGGGTGGATTCATTGCTGCTCATTGGGACGGCACTGCCGAAACAGAAGAACAGATAAAAGATAAGACCAAGGCAACCATCCGTTGCATACCGATGAATAACAAACTGGAAGACGGTACTTGTATTTTAAGTGGTAAGCCAAGTAAACAAAGAGTGTTGTTTGCAAGAGCATATTAAAATTCTAAACAAATAATAGTTAAAAAGCTGCTGATAATTCAGCAGCTTTTTTTTGAGTTATGGGTAAAGTTTTGCATATTCGTAATCTACTTTAACCAAAACTATTTGTATGGAAGATCAGGATCAGGATCATTTACTGGAAATGGATCTGCAGATTGACAGCGATGTACGGCAACAGCTTTATGAAGCTGCCAAATGGTCAAAATTTATTTCAATTGTTATGTTTATAGCCTGCGGGTTAGTATTGTTCTTCGGCGTAATTGGCGGAACTGCACTTTTCTCCGTGTTCAGAAATTTTGGATCTGAGTTCGACATCGTTAATGAATTTGGCGGAGCTGTCCTCATTGCCATAATTGTTATAGTTGTAGCGGTAGTGGCCCTGATATATTACTTCCTGTTTAATTTTTCGCAGAAAATAAAAACTGCGCTGATTTCAGATAATACTGAATTCCTGAATGCAGGATTAAAGTCGCTTAAGATTTTCTTCATCATTACCACTGTCTTTGCAATCCTTTCTTTAGTGAACAGCGTTGCTCAGATATTCCGGTAAAATTTAAAAACAACCGTCATGGAAAATAATCAGGACAGCAGTATTTTCGAATTTAATATTGATGATGAAGCTAAATCCAGTTTTTCTTCAATTGCCCGCTGGGCCAATATCAATGCTATAGTTGGGTTTATCGGTATTGGTGTTTCTGTTATTGCTTTTGTTATAAGCCTCATCAGGATAAATCAACTTACAGGAAGTCCGTTTGCTGCAGTCCCCGGTATTCTTGGCTTGATTTTTACCCTTATCATTGGCCTGGTATTGAATATCACACTTATTAATGCTGCCATCAATATTAAAATAGCAGTAGATCATTCCAGCCAGGGCTCACTGGTAACGGGGCTTACCAAGCTAGCCACTTACTTTAAAATATTCGGCATATTAACTATTATCAGCCTGGTAATTGTTGCGTTGGTTTTATTGGTGATTATGATGTTTGGGTCGGGGCAAAGGTTTTAAAATTATTTCAAGGATAAAACTTTATAATTACCGGAATAATCTGCACTTATACTTTTACAAATTTGCTGAAATACATATACCAATTCCATTCCCATGTTTTTCCATTGTCTTCTGAAAATGCCTGGCTCCAGACTGGATTCTCTTTATCTCTTTTATCCCAACGGAAAACAACAAGTATTTGTTTATTGTTAAAACTGTCTTTAGTAAAAAAGTGTGCAATATCCTTTTCAAAGGAACCAAAAACGGCTGGTTGCAGTTTACCTTAATTCGAGTCGGCCCAGTAAATAGCCCACAGCCTGGTTTTAGGATTGAAAAGCCGGACAGACATCCCTTCAAATGGTTTTCCGTCGAATGTTGCAAGGTAGTTATCAATATTACCGATACCATTCAGCACCCGGTACATTTCCTGCGTAGATTCAAATGTTGTCCATTCTGTACAATTGGTTAACCGGCCTTTTAATTTCCTGTTATGCAGTTGCCATTTTCCTTCATAAAAATCAAAATCGTGTTCAGATGATGTTGCCGAAGCTGTAATTATTAATTCTCCATTTGCATCGAATTTTACTTCGGGTATTTCTATTGTTTTGTTATTTGTCATTTTGTTTTTTTATTGACAGATGTAAAATGTGAAGATAAGAGTGCTGTCATAAAATATTTCACGGATCAAAAAATAAATTTAGTCTGGATATTTACCTAAAAGCTGCAGTATTCTCAGCTTACTCACAATTCTGGAGAGAAATATTTCTGTGGAAAATGGTTGTAGTTCTGATGTTCATTTATTAATAATCTGTACTGTTGTATTTTTGTATTTTAATTTCGATACACCTGTCCCGATGCATATCAGAAAAGATCCTGTAAACAGTACGTTTGTTATTTATTGATTTGGGAAGGAAACACTTGCGACGGAGGGAGCGGTTTTGTTTCTCCATCATTGTTGAAAAACTCAATATTTAATTTCTACATTTAATTGTCTTCCTTCATCTGCTGCTTTTTTGTCCATTTTGGAGCCAACTGCCATTCCAATTGCCATACCAATGGGTAAACCTACAGCCAGGAATCCCATATTACCCATGCTTAATCCCAAAGTCAATCCAACCGGCACTCCAAAAGCAGACATTCCAACAGCTAACCAAAGATTTCGGTAATGGTTTTTTGGAACAATCTTAAGTTCTTTTTCAACTTGTTTCATGATTTTCGTTTGTTTCTGTTTTACAAACTTCCTTAATTCATTTCCTGTAAGTGATGAAGCGTTTAATTCTTCAACATCCCGATTAACAGATTCAATAATATTTTGAGATAATTCCTTCTTTTTTAATTCTTGCAGAATTACTCCAAGCTGGGAATAAATGCGGCTTAATTTATTATCGCCGGAGATATCTTGCCTGTCTTTTAGTTCAATTATATTCATATTGTTTATATTTTTCAAACTGACCGCTAACGTTGGCGTACAGCCCAGGAACCCCAGCCAATAAAATTACTGATGTACAAGGTAATAAATAAAAGCTGAGCGGTGATTCGGCACTGGCACACTCTATTGCCTTCGTATTCCCACGAACCACTTCTCCATAGTCTTCAATTAAAGTCCAATAAAGGAATACTCCACAAGTGAGTCCCGAATCAGCACACAAATCTCTACTCGGGATTTTTCAATGACACAAGGATTCCGCCATGAAAATCAAATGCCCTTAAACAAAAAAACTTTCTTTTAATTATTCCTTTTCTCATATTCTGGCTGCTTCGGCGCAATATATCCTTTACTCTTTAAGGCAGCTTTTATTTCGGTAATAGCACGTTCCAGTTGTGGATCAATGCCCTTGCTCATCATACCCAGGTTTTCGTCAACATGTATATCGGGGTCCACACCATGGCCTTCTTTAAACCAGGATCCATCGGGATTATACATACGGAAAGTTGGCGCTGTAATATTACCGCCATCAATCAGCAAAGGCATTCCACTAATGCCGATCAATCCGCCCCAGGTACGTGTACCAATAAGCGGCCCAAGGTTTTTCTTTTTAAAATAATCGGGGAAGGCATCGCCGCCGCTGCCGCTCCAGCCGTTTATCAGCATTACTTTGGGGCCAAAATGTGCAAAGGGAGGCCAGGGCCATGCAGCGCCATCACGGGTGGCCCAATAGGCAAGGGGAGTGCGGTTGAGCATTTCAATAAAACGGTCGGGTATCTGTCCGCCGCTGTTAAAACGTTCATCAATGATGAGGGCTTTTTTATCCCACTGTGCATTAAACTGGCGGGTAAGTTCTTCCTGTCCGTCGCGGCCGGTGCTGGGTACATATATATATCCCACATCACCATTGGTTGCTTCATCCACTTTTTTGCGGTTGCCTTCCACCCAGGCCAGATAACGCAGGCTGTATTCATTATCCATGGTTTCCACCACGGCAGTTTTTGCACCTGTAAAAGTTGGGCTATTGTTGTACGTTAGTTCCACTGTTTTTTTAGCAAGCCCCTGAAAGAAAGCAAACGGTTCCTGGCTGGTTGTAATGGGCTGGCCATTTACAGCAAGTATGAAACTGCCTTCTTTTATATCAATGCCTTGCTGGTCAAGTGGCGAACGTATTGCCGCATCCCAGGCAGCGCCACGGATGATGGTTTTTATTTTATAATAATTACCGGCAGCTTCCCAGTCAACTCCAAGGTAGCCAACGGGTTTGTTATCCTGTTTTTCGGTGTCGCCGCCGCCATGGTAGGTATGTGAGGCATTCAGTTCGCCAATCATTTCACCAATGATGAAATCAACATCCTCTCTTGTTATGGCGCCTTCCATCATTTTTGAATAACGAGTTTTAACCGTGTTCCAGTTAACGCCGTGCATATTGGGGTCGTAAAAATAATCACGTTCCATACGCCAGGCATCGGTAAAGAGTTCCTTCCATTCAGCAACAGGGTCAACCATCATTTCCATTTCGTTAAGGCGGATTGGTTTTTCAAATTTCTGGTCGGCATCGGGTTTAATGATATCGTAATCATTTCCTCTTTGCGCCAGTATCTTAGTACCGTTGGCAGCAAGCCAGTACCTGTTTATATTGTCGGATATGGTTTTATCTTCTCTTTTATCGAGGTCGTAATATTTAAGTGCAGGCTTTGCATCCCTGTCGCTGCCAAGGTTAGGGAATTTTTGATAAATGATTTTTCCTTTTACAGCGGCAAGGTTTCCATAATTAGCTGCAGGCATAGGTAACAAAACCATACGTGCCTGTATGCCATCAAAATCAATTTCAACAGCAGTTGATTTTTTTGCTGCTGAATCTTTTTTCTTATCGTCTTTTTTGTCGCCATCAATTTTTACTGCAACGGTATCATTTTTTGCAAAGAGGATGGAAGGAGTGCTTTTCTTTAAAGAGATGGCAGCGATTTGTGTACTGTTGCCATAGATAAATGAATTGTCAATATCGCTGTAATAAGGAGTGAAGTTCTGGTTGGTTGTGAGGTAAAGATATTTCCCTTCCGTATCGAACACGGGATTGTTACAGTTGTAAAAGCCATCGGTGACCTGCTGTAATTTTTTATTTTGTGTATCATAAATATAAACAGCGTTGTGATAATTATCCAGGTCGCGGTCGTAAGTAAACCAGCGGCTGTCGGGCGACCAGCTTACCGAAAATCCTTCGCAGCCGCCATGCATAAAACGCAATGCCTGATCAACATCGGTTGTGCTGCCGTTTGCGGCGTCAACCATTTTTATCTTCATGGCCTGATCAATAAAAGCAAGCTTTTTACTGTCGGGACTCCAGAATAAATTATACCGGAATCCTGTATTATAGTTTGTGATCTTCCTGGGAGCAACATCGCTTCCGGCACTGGCGAGCCATAAATTGTATTCGCCGCTTTCATCGCTCCAGTATGCAACCGTATTGCCATCCGGCGACCAGGAAGGGTAGCGCTCGTTTGATGCTGTTGATCTTGTAATATTTTTTACAAAACCATTTTCGGCAGGTAAGGAAAAAATATCTCCTCTTGATTCAATCAGCACACGGTTGCCATCGGGACTGATATTGGCATGCTGAATAAATTTATCAACGGTAACCGATCTGGGTTTCAGCGCCGCTTTATCAATTACCAGGTTTACCGAAACTGTTTTTACTTGTTTGGTTGCAAAAGAATAGAGCTGCAGTTTTCCGCCCTGCTCAAAAACAATTTCATCGGGCCCGGCCGATGGGAAATGAATATCATAATCTTTGAAGTTGGTAAGCTGTTCATATTTTTTAATGCTCACGGTGTATTTCCAGAGGTTCATGCGTTCTTCTGTTCCTCTATCCGACAAGAAATAAATATCTTCTCCATGCCACATCGGAAATTCGTTACCTGCAGTTTCTGTTGCTGAAATATTTTGAGAACTGTTATTGGTAAAATTGTACAGGTGAATGCTGGCATTCATTCCACCACGATAGCGCTTCCAGTTGCGGAAAGCCTGCGATACAAAAACCACAGCCATCTGTTTTCCATCAGGCGAGTAAGAACCAAATTCGGCATAAGGAAAAGGAAGTTTTTCTGCTGGCCCCCCATTTGCTGCAATGGTATAAAACTGGTTAAACCTGTTGCGGGCACTTTCACGGCCCGATGCAAACAACACAGACCTGCCATCGTTCGTCCAATCAACCACACGGTCGCCAAAGCCGTGCTGGGTTAGCCTTACCGGCACACCGCCATTTACCGGAATGGTATATACATCCTGGTTGCCATCGTAATTACCTGTGAAGGCAATGGTTCTTCCATCGGGAGAAAATTTTGGAAAACTCTCAACACCCGGCGGCGAACTTAACTTTTCGGCGCTGCCGCCATACTTTGGTATTATCCAGATATCGTTACCATACGTAAATGCTATCTGTGTTTTTGAAACATCGGGAAAACGAAAGAGCCCGGCATCAATCTGGGCAGTTGAGTTAAGACTATACAAGACAGTAATGCAGCAGCATATTAACAGTTTCTTCATGACTGGGGGTTTATGTAGTAAAATAAATAAGTGGGGATATTGAAAGCAGGGTAAGTTAAAATAAATCTGTTGATTTTTATTTAGTTTTTGTACCGACGGAAAAAAGTAATTGAGGAAGGGATTTCTTAGTGTTCTTAGTGCAAATCTTTGTGTTCATTGTGGTTTATTTAACCACGAAGAACACAAGGGGAATACAGCACAAAGAACACAAAGGGGGTTTTAAACAAAGCTTGCAAGGTTATATATCGCAGATTTTTTATTTAGGCCGGAAAAAAATCTTACCTTAACAATTACAAAAAAGTATAATCATGAAAAAAAATCTCATACCAATCTTAGTATTGGTCATCCTTGTTTCGGCGTGTAACAACGAACCCGAAGCCCGTAAAGATGTAAAGAAATATACTGCTGAGCAGTTGTTCAACAACAAAAGTATTTACGGTGCTGCTTTTAATGCAGATGAAACCAAGATACTTTCGGGTGCAAATATTACCGGCATCAACAACGTATATGAACTGAGTATTGCCGATACCAGTATGAAGCCTTTAACCAGTTCAACAAAAGAATCATTTTACCCGATAGGTTATTTGACCGGCACAGCTAAATACCTGTATAGCGCCGACCAGGGTGGAAATGAGAACAGTCATATCTACCTGCAGTCTCCCGGCGATACGGCAGCGAAAGATATTACGCCATGGATTGGCAGCGCCAACAGCATGTTTGGATGGAGTGCCGATAAAAAATCAATTTACATCAGTAGTAATAAACGTGACCCCAAATATTTTGATATCTTAAAAGCAGATACCACCGACTGGAATTTTACCATGTTTTTCCAAAATGATTCGGGACTGAATGCTAATGATATCAGTAAATCTGAGCGGTACATCACACTTTCTAAATCTATTACTACTGATAAGAATGAATTGTATATGTACGACCGTACAACAAAAGAAATGAAAAAATTAAGTAACGATAGTGAGGCAACCTGGTTTTCAAGCGGGTTTGAGAAGAACGACAGCATCATGTATTATATCACCAATGACGGTGACGAGTTTTCGTACCTGGTGAAGTATAATGTTAACAGCGGCAAGGCCGACAAAATGTACAGTACCAACTGGGATGTTGACGGGATGAGCCTGAGCGAAAATGAAAAATACCATACCATCTTTATTAATGAAGACGGAAAAAACAAGGTGCTGCTTTTTGATCATGCAACCAATAAGCCAATTGATTTTCCGGCGATACCTGACGGAGATGTAAAAGGAGTGATCATATCGCCCAGCGAAAAAAATATGATGCTTACAGTTGGCAGCAGCCGCAGCCCTAATAATTTATACAGTTACAATTTTGAAACGAAAACTTTAAAGCAGCTTACACAAACACTCAACAGTGAAGTGGATGTGAATGACCTGGTAAGTGCCGAAGTGATCCGCTTTAAATCATTCGACGGAAAAGAAATTCCGGCTATTTATTATAAGCCGCTTACGGCATCAAAAGACAACAAGGTTCCGGCATTGCTGTGGATTCATGGTGGCCCGGGCGGCCAGTCGAGGATCGGATTCTCAAACAGTATTCAGCATCTGGTAAACCAGGGCTATGCTGTACTGGCTGTTAATAACCGTGGCAGCAGCGGCTATGGCAAAACATTTTATAAAATGGATAATAAGGATCATGCCGGTGGCGACCTTAAAGATTGTATCTGGGCAAAAAAATGGCTGCAGCAACAAAACTATATTGATACCGCAAAGATTGGTATTGAAGGCGGAAGTTATGGCGGTTGTATGGTATTGGCTGCACTGGCTTTTTACCCCGATGAATTTAAAGCAGGGGTTGACCTGTTTGGCGTTGCCAACTGGCCACGTACTTTAAAAAGCATTCCGCCATATTGGGAATCGTTCCGTAAAGCGTTGTATGATGAGTTAGGAGATCCTTTTACAGCCGATTCGGTAAGACTGAAAAGTATTTCACCTTTGTACAATTATGAGAAAATTAAAAAACCACTGATTGTTTTCCAGGGAATGAATGATGTAAGGGTACTGCCCGTGGAAAGTGAAGAAATTGTTGCAGGTGTTAAAAAGAACAATGTGCCGGTAGAGTATATCACTTATCCTGATGAAGGGCATGGTTTTGCCAAAAAAGAAAACCAGATTACCACATCAAATAAAACAATTGAGTTTTTGGATAAATATTTAAAAGGTGACGGTTTTGTGCCGAATAAGAAGCAGTAGGCTGTTAAATAAAAAAAGTTTACAATTAGATAAAGAAAAAGCCGGAACAATTTGTTCCGGCTTTTTCTTTTAAGTATAATGAAGGAATATTGAACCAGTACTTTGTTTTAAACGTATGTATCTGGTAGCAGTTTCTCTGCCAAATTCTATTTGTAGAAAAAAAGCAATAATTTAGAAGGATAAAACCAAGGCTGACATTTAGCAGACATCAGCTTTATCAGATTTGGTTTAACATTGTACAATTATGGTAAGAACAGTATTTATATGGCTTTTACGAATCATTGCAGCAGTAATACTGTTGCAGACTTTGTATTTTAAGTTTACGGCTCACCCGCAATCGGTAGAGCTGTTTACTACATTAGGCATGGAACCATGGGGTAGGATTGGTACCGGAATTGCAGAATTGGTCACTGCTTTTTTACTGTTAATTCCACGTACAACTTTATTAGGAGCATTTATGGGACTTGGATTGATGTCGGGAGCCATTTTCTTTCATCTCACCAAACTAGGTATTAATTTTGGCGGAGACCCTGTTTTATTTTCTTATGCTGTAATAACTTTTGTATGTTGCAGTTGTTTGATTGTTATATTCAGAAAAAATATACCACAACTTTTAAAATTGAAATTTTGACAAGTGTCTTTCAAAAATCAAATGAAGCATTGCACGACCTGATTAATGTACTGCAGCAATTGCCGGATCAGGCTTTGTATGCATCGCCATGTGAAGCTTTAAGTAATGCAACCATTGGCCAGCACAGCAGGCATATTATAGAACTGTATCAATGCCTGATTGCAGGATATAATGCCGGCGAAATAAATTATGATGACCGCAAAAGGAATACTTTATACGAAACTGATATTGAAGCAGCAGTTATTGAGGTTAAGAAAATTCAGACTGGTTTGAACCAGCCGGATAAATTTGTTAAGATATTTTGCGGTACCGACGGCAACACAGTTTGCATAGAATCTAATTATTACCGGGAGGTTTTGTATAATCTTGAACATTGTATTCATCACCAGGCATTAATAAAAGTGGCTTTACTTTCCATAAAAGATATTCAGATATCCGAAGGCTTTGGTGTAGCGCCTTCCACGCTTCAATACCGCCAGCAATGTGCACAGTAAGTTTTGTTTCGGTAAAGGACAGTATCATCATCACATCAAACAGAGATGAACATATTCAGCGGGAAACTGCTGCGGCACCTGATTTTGAAATGTTGGGAGAAAAGAAAATAATTTTTCCTAAAGATGCCAAAGCGGGAGGAACATGGTTTGCAGCAGGCAACAACGGAGCCGTAGTTGTATTGCTGAATGGTGCTTTCGTAAAACATACTTCATCCCCGCCATACCGAAAAAGCAGGGGGCTTATTTTACTTGATATTATTGAAGCCGATGACCCTTATTCTTTTTTTAAAGAGATGAACCTGTTGAATATTGAACCTTTTACGGTAATTCTATATCAGTCTGTCAGCTTGTATGAACTGAGATGGGATGGTGATAACAAACATGAAAAGAAATTGAATGCAGTTGGTAAGTATATTTGGTCGTCGGCAACATTATATACTGATGAAGTGATTGCAGAAAGAAAAAACAAATTCGATCAGTTTATCCAGGCAAATACAGATATAACCGCAGGGTCAATCTTCGATTTTCATAACAGCAACCAGGGCGATGCCGAAAACGGATTTATCATCAACCGGGATACGGGGATGAAAACATTCAGCATAACACAGGCCATCATCGGCACAGACCTTGTAGACTTTTATCATACCGATCTTTTGCAGGACAGGCAATACGAAGAGATATTGCCCATTAATAGTAAATTAAAAAGTGAAAAAATTTAAGTTATTCATACACAAGCTTACGCACTGGGAATACTGGCCTTTCGATATTGTATATATCCCTATGTACTTTGTATGGTTTTATTATTCGGCCAAAGCAAGATCGTTTTTCTTTTTTAATGCGGCTAACCCAAGAATTAAAAATGCCGGTTTCTTGATGGAATCTAAGAAAGAGATTTACGATATCATTCCTGATGAATATATACCGAGGACTTTGTTTTTTAAAAAAGATGAAGCTGTTGAGCAGATATTAAATGCAGTAAAGCAAGCTGGTATTTCTTTTCCTTGTATTGCCAAGCCCGATATTGGCGGAAAGGGCAGGGGAGTGGAAAAGATTTTTGCTTTGAATGATATTGCCACGTATGCTGGTAAAATAGATATGGATTTCCTGGTACAAGAATTTATTCCTTATCCCGAGGAAGTTGGAATTTTTTATATCCGTATGCCTGATCAGCCGGATGGATTTATTTCGGGAATTGTGGCCAAGGAATTTTTAATTGTAAAAGGCGACGGGATTTCTACCCTCACACAACTTTTACAAAAAGATCCCCGTTATCATTTTCAACTGTCGGCACTTGAAAAAATTTATGGCGAGGGTTTACAGGAAGTGTTGCCAAAAGATGAAACAAAAAATCTGGTACCCTACGGTAATCATGCAAGAGGGGCAAAATTTATTGATGTAAGCCATTGGGCCGATGAAGCATTTACAAAAACATTTGACAGCATCTGTAAACAAATACCTGAATTTTATTTTGGCAGGCTCGATATCATGTTTAAAAATGTGGAGGATCTGAAAGCAGGTAAAAACTTCTCAATCATTGAGCTGAACGGTGCTGGTAGTGAACCTACTCATATTTACGATCCCGGGCATTCCCTGTTTTTTGCCTGGAAGGAGATTGCCCGGCATTTTAAACTGCTATGTAACATCAGCATACAAAATCATAAAAGAGGATTCCCGTATTTAACAGTAAAGGAAGGTATGCAGATGTTTAAGGAAAATAATGCAGTGGTAAAAAACCTGAAACAATTTTAGTTAAATATCTCCATGAGTAAAAAAACAAAAAGGAAATTGAAATTAGGATTCCTGATATTTTTGTTGCTGTGGATAATACTTGCACAGTCCTGCATGAAATTCAGGATTGCAGACAGTGATGCAAAAAAAGAATTTGATAAAAAAGGAATTGCTGTTAGTTTTTACAATGAAGCTGTTGATAATACAAGCCTGCACTACACAAAAACCGGCGCCGATAGTTTGCCAACCCTTTTTTTTGTACATGGCTCACCGGGCAGTTGGGATGCATTTAAGATATACATGATGGACACGGCCTTGCTCCGTCATTTCAGGATCATTTCAATAGACAGGCCGGGCTTTGGTTACAGCAATTTTGGCAACGCTATGAATTTAGCTGAACAGGCAGTGATCATCAATAAAATAATTCAGAAAGAAGATAATAATAAGCCTGTACATCTTATCGGTCACAGTATTGGCGGGCCGGTAATTGTGCAACTGGCCCAGGATTACCCCGATGAGTTTGCATCTTTAACCATACTGTCCGGATCTATTTCGCCAAAGCACGAACCCAAAGAATACTGGCGTTATCTTTTTATGTATACGCCATTAAGATTACTGATGCCGGGAGCATTTAAACCATCCAATGACGAGATTGTGTATTTTAAAAAAGAACTGTACCGGATTGATACGGGCTATGCAGCAGTACAAATGCCTGTAACATTTATTCACGGCGATGCTGATAAATTTGTTACGGTAAAGAATGTTGAATATGGAAAAAAAAAGCTGGCCGGTAATCTCAACGTTAAGGTGATTATTATTCCGGGGGCAGGTCATTTTATTCCCTGGGAGCATTTTGAAATTATCAGGAAACATTTACTTGGATTAAATGAGCCCGTTCCTGAATAAGTAATCTATTGAGGTTTTGTCGATTTTCTCAATTCCAGGAACAACAAAATCATATCAAGATCTACCGGTCTTATCTTTTGTGCAAAAGCATGATTTTTCGGGTCTTCAAGTAATATTGATGAGCGGTATGCTTCAATCTGTGTCTTCGAAAAATTTGGAATACTGTCCTTCCCTTCGGTGAATATACCATGACAGGGACTGCATTTCAGCTTAAAAAGTTTTTGCCCGGTTTCAAGCCGCTTTACAAAATTTGCCCTTGTCTCTCCTGTGTATTCTTCGGGCACCCAGTATTCAGTTCTTTTCTGCGTGGCACATTGCATCAGCAATACACTGCAGAGCAGTAAAAAGGAAACCGATATAAAATATTTTAGCTGCAATTTTTAAGTTTGATTTTTATCTGTTAATATTTTCCGCCAACCACTCTTCTGTTTAACTCTTTGTTTTTAGAATCCGGAAGTTTTGATGGCGGACTCTGCAAAGGTATATCTTCATTTAGTGAATTGATAAAAGCGATAAGCTCTTTTTTTTCCTGGATGGTAAGCTTTAAGGAATCGGATGAAAGTGTCTGGTTACTGATATGCAATCCTTTTCCTGCTCCGCCGCCATCATTATAAAAATTTATTACCTGCTCAATGGTATTAAAAACGCCGTTGTGCATATAGGGTTTTGTAAAAGCGATGTTACGTATGGTAGCTGTTCTGAAGGCAGCATCCATTTCGGCTGCCGGGTTTATGATAAATCGTCCTCTGTCGGTACTCAGCTTTTTAGAACCGGTATCAGCAGGTGTTCCAATCACTTCAAACTCCGAACCAATATAAGGCGGCTTGTTACCGTTGAACTGTGGTACAAAATGACAGGTGCCACATTGTGCCTTGCTCATAAATAAATTAAAACCATTTTTTATTTCGGTACTTACCGGTGTTTTATCATTGATGGCTTTATCAAATGCTGAAGTATAGTAGCTGAAGTCACTATAATACAAGATCAGCGCAGAAGTTATGTGATCTATATTAACAGCATTATATTGGGGAGTTTCTTTTAAATATTTTTTGAAAAGCAATTTATACTCATTAATGCTGAGCACTTTTTTTACAATTTCTTTTTCATTGCCGCCAAGTTCAATGGGGTTGGTTAAAACATCCACAGTCTGGTCTTCCAGGTTTATATGTTTGCCATCCAGCATCAGTAAATGATTGTGCAATGCATTTACAAGAGAAGGGGTATTCCTGCTCAATACATCTTTACCATTAAACTGCAGGCTGGTGGCTACGGCTGTATCAGTAAAATATTCGGTTGGCTTGTGGCAGGATGCACAGCTTCGTTCATTATTCTGCGACAGCACAGGATCGTAAAACAATAATTTGCCCAATGCCTTTAATTCGCTTAACTGGATTTCGTCATCAATACCAATATAAACACCCTTGCCATTCTGTGCCCTGAAAAGGTTTTTATCAAATACCGATGCTGCATATTTATTCAGGGAATAGTCGTTGAAATTATTTGTGCGTACATTATATTCCAGAATCAGTTTATGGTTAAGGTTGTACAGCGGGTTTACAAATTTTTGTATGTAAGTAAAATGATCAAAGGCAGTAAAGTCTATAGACTGGCTTTTTACAAATGCAATCAGTTCTTTGTAGAGGTTGATATATTCATCTGGAATTTTATGGTTGGGGAAGCTTTGGTTATAAGAGTAATACAAACCGGCATTAGCTTCCAGCATGTTTAATAATTCAGGAATGATCTGTGTTTTGTCGGGGCACTCAAAACCGGTTGTGTAAACAGCAGCCAGGTTTAAAACAAATAACCTGTTGGCCAGGAAAAAATGATGATAGGCTTTCAGGTTACGTGTAATTGAATCGGCCAGGAAAACATCGGTTGATTGTACTGAGGTATTGATCAGTGCTGCCAGCGAATCGGTTTTAGGTTCTTCAGTTTCCAGGTACAATTCGGCAAGGGTTAAACCGGCTCCCTCTCTTTTATAAGGGGCTTCAAATTTTTCAAATACTTCGGTTTCCCATTCAACCGGCAACGGGCCGTTTATTTTTTTATAAGCTATTGGCTCAAAATACCGCAGCCAGAAATCAATCTCTTTTAAGGCCAGGCGGTTTTTTTTGATCTGATTTAATATTAATTCAGATTGCCCCACCGACAAGGGTTGTTCTTTAATCAGTTTTAATAAAGCTTCCTGGCTTTTCTTAAACTGATTTACTTTTTGAAAATAATATGCAGTGTAAACATTTTCATCTGTTGGTTTGAATGAGTTGGCTAAAAATAACAGCAGGGTAAAAGAGATAAAAATGGATACTGTTTTTTTCATTCCTGTATAGAACTTTTTGTGAAACTGATTTGCTGTGTAAAAATATCTTTTTTTTGCCTAAACCCTCAGCCATGTTTACTGAGTTTATTACTTACTATTAACGGTCTTGATTATAATTTAGTGTTTTACTGTCAGCAGAGAGGCTAGTTCAAAATATGGAATTTTGTTTGCGGATTTACAAGCAAAGGCAGCCAGATTGACGCTTGTTACATTTCCTGAACAGGCTATACTAATCATCTTGCCTTATTAATTTAGTAACTTGACTATCAGATTGGATATAACCTGGTAATTATTAAAAATAAATACAGGGTTTTATATAATAATATGCTGTAATTATAGTTATATGCCAAGGTTATCGAACCAATATCATATAAATACATAATGAGATGAAACTTTTTACAACTTTTATTTTCTGTTGTTTTATCACCAATACTATTCAGGCTCAAACCATTGGTACTTTTAGTTCTGTAACTCCAAGTGCCCAATCGCAGGTTTTAGTTATTCCAACTACACATACTTTCCAGCGGCTGATTAAGTCCGGCGATGGCCTGTCTTTAGGAGGAACCCTCGGCAATGACCTGGATTTTACAGGTTATATTTCAAATGGAGGAAGCAGTACCAGCGGTAAATTATCCATCAGCAGCGAAAGTACGCCTGCACAGGTGGCTATATTAGATTTGTCGTTTAGTACCATAAATTCATTATGGTCGGTTACAGCCGGCGGAAAAGTAACTTTTAATCCAACAGATATTGGAGATGTTGCCCGGTTTTGTTCGGGCACGGTTACTCCAAATAACACCATCATTGTAAGTGAAGAAAACCTGGCGTCGGGTAATTCTAATTCTGGCGTTGACAGTTATGAAGACAGGGGATGGCTTATAGAGATAGATCCGGTGACGAGAACGGTTATAAATCAGGCAGGTGATAATCCAAATGCCGATAAGCTTTGGGCATTGGGAAGAGATGAGCGTGAAAATGCAGTGATTAAAAGTGATAACACGATATTGTACACAGGTACTGATAATTCTACTAATGGATTCCTGTATAAATTCATACCTACAGTACCGGGCGATTTCAGCAGTGGTGCTTTATACGTATTGCGAACAACCGCAAGCTTTGGAACCGGTACCTGGAAACTGCTTAACAACACTACTGTAGCAGAAAGACATAGCATTCGGACACAGGCAAACGCCGCACCGGCAGCATATAATTTTAATGGTATAGAAGATGTTGAAATTGGCCCCGATGGTAAAGTTTATTTTACTGCTAAAGGATTAGGCAGGATTTACAGGTTTACCGATAACGGAGCTACTGTAAGTAATCTTGAAGTGTTTGCCGGCAATGATGTGGCAGGAGTATCCTATGATGTTGATGGGGCAGGACCATTAGGTACTGAATCCTGGGGCATTGGTAACGATAACCTTGCTTTTGATGGTGAAGGAAATTTATGGATACTACAGGATGGAAGCAGAAACCATATATGGGTGATAAGCCCTACCCATACACAGGCATTGCCGCAGGTAAGGTTGTTTGGTAAAACACCATCGGGAAGCGAACCAACGGGTATCTCATTTACTCCGGATAACAGGTATATGTTTATTTCGCTGCAGCACCCAAGCGGCAGCAACAGTTCGCCTACAACAGATGCCGCAGGAATAAGCGTTATTTTTAATACACATACTACCTTAGTAATAGCCCGAAAAGAATTTTTAGGCCCACAGTCTGTGCTGCCGATTATTTTTAATTCAATTGATGCAAAACAGTCGGCTAACGGGGCAACTGTAAACTGGCATATCACCAATATAAATAACCATAGTTATTTTGAAGTGGAAAGATCTGTTAATGGTACCGATTTTATTTCGGTACATAAAAAAACAGACATATTAGCTGACAATACAGCTTATACATTTAGTTTTGAAGACAGTAATCTGCCTGAAGGAAATATTTTTTATTACCGTATAAAGCAGTGCGATATTAATGGAAGCTGCCGCTTTTCGGAAACTAAAACGGTAAGAATTTCGAATAAAAACCAGATAGCTCAAATTTTTCCCCAGCCTGCTAAAGAAAACCTTAACGTACAGTATTATTCATCGGCACGTGGCTATGCAACTATTTTATTAACTGATGCAAATGGTAAAACTGTATTTCAGGAAAAGCGGAGTTTAATTAAAGGAACCCAGACTTTAACTGTTAATATAAAAAACCTGAGCAATGGTATGTACACACTTTCTATAATTGATAATACTGATGAAAAAACATCGCAAATGTTTGTGAAGAACTAAAAAGTGTTTCAGCATAAGAAAGAACAGGTATCTTTCAATTCATTTTTTTGCGGTAAGATATTAAGCAGGTTGTACAACCTGCTTTTTTGTTTTTAAATTTTCCTATACCGTTTTTATTAAACTTATCTGTTCTGAAAAGGAGTTAAATTTCTATTATATTTTTCCTAGTATCTACTGCCAGAGGAAAAGTTACAATCAGTTCGCAACCTTCGCCGGGGCTGGATATAATGGAAACAGTTCCATTGTTTACTTCGGCCCGGCTGCTGATATTTCTTAAACCCACACCGTTCTTTTTAAGTGCAGTATTAAAGCCAAGCCCGTCATCTTTAATGTGTACAATTAAAAGCTGGTCCTTATGAGCTATACTAATAACTGCTTTTTTTGCATCAGCATGTTTAATTACATTATTCAGCTGTTCCTGTACAATTCTGAAAATTGTAAGTTTAAGCTTATCACAAATCTCGTTTTCGTTCGTGTCGTTCCACAGGATGGCAATGTTTAAATTGTTTACCTGCTTTATATTATCAACCAGCTCGTGTAAAGCCTGTAATAAACCTACTTCACCTAAAGATGGCGGTAATAATGACTTTGAAAGGTTCCTGATCTCAAACATGGCTTTTTCCAGCATAGATTTACTTTCTGCAATCAGATCCTTTCTTGGATTTTCATCTTTCAGCGCACACTCTATATATAGTTTAGTAGATGCCAGTATCTGGTTTATGTTATCATGTAATTCCTGTCCCAGTTCTGTACGTTCTTTTTCCTGCCCGGTAATTACTGCTTCTGTAATTTGCTGTTGCCTTAGTTGCCGTTCTTCGGTCAAGCTGTTCTCAAGCTGTATTTTTTCTGTTATATCATTTGCCAGTGCCAGTACTGCCTGTTTCCCATTGTATTTTATTTTATAGGGAGTAATTTCCATAATCACTTTCGAGCCATCTTTTTTAATATGATGCCAGGTTGATACTTCATTATCTGTTTTATTCAGTATCCCTCCGTTGATGAGTTTCAAAAAATCAGCTCTTTCTTTTTCGGGCCGCAAGTCCAGTACATTTAACTGTAAGAATTCATCACGCTTGTAGCCATATAATTCAATTGCCGTTTCATTTACCTCAATAATGTTCAGGCTTTCTTCATCCCACACAATTATGCTTGCAGGGTTGTTATTGAAGAGATACCTGTATCTTTCTTCCGATGCCATTAACCTGGCCTGTGCATTTTTGCTTTCTGTTATATCCCTGGTTACTGCAAGCAGTGCAATAATATTATTTGTTTCATTTCTTAATGGCACACAATGCGATTCCAAAAAAAGCCTTCGCCCTTTGAAACCTTTAATTTCAAAAACCAGGTTTTCTTTTTTTCCGTCGAAAACGTTGTTCAGCATCTTTCTGAATGCTTCCTGGTATTTAGGTAAAACAAGATTCAATGCATTTTTGCCAAGCACCTGGTCAACATGTTCTGCTTCAACCATTTCCAGCCCCGCCGGATTCATTTCGAGAATGATGCCTTCTTTGCTTAATAATTTAATGCACTCAGGATCTGTTTGTACAATAGCCCTTAAATGATTTTCATTTGCAGCAAGTGCACGTTCTGCCTTTTTTTGCTCTGTAATATTCCGTTGTGTTCCCCAGGCTCTTTTAAGATAACCATCTTCAATAATGCCAACCATATTGTTCATAAAGATGAGTTGGTTGCCGTCCTTATCTGTTTCGTAACTGATCTCATTCTGTACATTAAACCCTTCAGTTAAAAATTTAATCAGGTACTCCTGGTTAACAGGATTAGTAACCGGTAGTACTTTGCTTAATGGTACACCAACCATGCATTCGGCACCAGTATAACCATACATTTTTGCAAATGCATCATTGCACTCTGCAATATGGGCATTATTAAAACATAATTCAAGCAGTTTATCAAGCGGGGTATCAATCTTTATGGCTTCAGTTAATTCTATACGCCAGATACCTTCGGTACTTTGTTTCAAAAACATTTTATACCGTTTTTCACTCTCCTCAATCGCCAGTGCCGATTTTTTACGCTCAGTAATGTCTTCGGCAGCGCCAATCATACGCACCACTTTCCCTTTTTCATTGCGTAGTAAATAGCCTTTGTCGTTGATGTAAACATAACTGCCATCCCCACGTCTGAAACGGTATTCAAAATTGAAATCCGTTTCATTGCTTGAGTTTTTATAGTAGTCAATTTTTTCTTTAATCCTTTCTTTGTCTTCGGGGTGAATATATTCGGCCCAGTCTTTTATATTCTTTATAATTTCATTATCGGTATGACCGTAAACTTCTGAAAGGTTATTTCCATTTCTGTAAATTTCGCCAGTAACAAGGTCCCAGTCCCAAACAAGGTTTTTGGTGGCTTTCACCACCAGGTCAAATCGTTCGTTGCTTAACAGCAAGGCTGCTTCAGCTTTTTTGCGAATGCTGATATCCGAAATCATAATACTGCTCCTGTTCTGGCCTGTATGATCTTTAAAGATGGAAGAAGAAACCTCAATAGGAAACTGTTCTCCGTTTTTTTTAATTCCAACAGCTTCTGTTAAAGTAAATCCTTTTTGTTCACGTTCCTTTAATGCTTTTATAAAATACTCATCAGTATGATCAATAACATGCCATCTTTTAATATTCTTAAATTCTGCTGCTGTGTATCCAAACATGGTTGATGCTGCATTGTTTGTTTCCAGGATGGTTCCATCAGGAACAGCAAGTAAAAAAGCATGAATGGAATTTTCAATAACCGCACGGTATTTATCTTCTTTATAAATATGCAGGTATTGCGACGAAGGATTTTGTTCGACAGAATTAAAAGGAAACCTGAAGCCGTTTTTTTTCATATTGATAACTGTTGTGTAACCTGGAAAGTTGGATTTCTAAATTCATAATACCTTTTTAAGGCATTTCAGCCATACATAGCCGCAAAATTGTCAGTTAATGCATAACGTATATGTACGACTGTAGTGTAGTAGATGTACTATAGGCATTTACCAGGTAAAGGTTAATAAAAAAGAGTTAGTAAAATATAGTTGATTAATGTATTATTATGTAGAAATAATTCTATCTTCATTTGTAATCATGTTAAATATCTTTGCACCCTAAACTTTGCAAATGAAAAGGTTTCTATTAGTTGATGATCATGTAGTAGTCCGTTCGGGCATTAAGATACTGTTATCGGAAATGTACGATCCGGCAGAAATTCATGAAGCCATGAATGGCGATACTGCTGCTGCAAAACTTAAGGAGAACCAATATGACCTGATACTGCTGGATATCCAGATGCCCAACACAGATACGCTTGGATTGATGGAATATATTCATATTACCTATCCTGATGCAAAAGTGCTGATGTTTTCAATGAGTGCGGAGAATATTTATGCCAAAAGGTTTATGAAAGCCGGTGCTTACGGATTTATTTCGAAGGAAGCACCGCTGGAAGAAATAACCAAAGCCATTAATGTAATTCTTAACGGGAAAAAATATATCAGCGAAACACTGGCCGAAAAACTTGCCGAAGATTCTTTTTCCGGAAAATCAAGTAATCCGTTTAATGAACTATCTCCACGTGAATTTGAAATTGTTACTTTACTGCTTGCAGGAAAAACGGTTACTGATATTTCGCATGAATTGAATATTCAAACTTCCACGGTAGGTACACATAAAGCCCGCTTGTTTGAGAAACTTGGAGTAGATAATATTCTGAAGTTAAAAGAGCTGGCTACCACATATAACCTGTAAAACTTAAATAGCTTTTCATTAATAGAAAGCAGGGCACCTTACATTGTTCACCGATGAATTCTGGTTGCTGGTAAACGCCTTGTAAGAAAGCGTTATCTCGAACGAACCTCTTAATTGTGATGCTGTTTTCAGTTTGCTGATGTTTACATCATAGTTTACCCCAATGCCAATCTTATTGTAATCAAGTTTGATAACCGGTACTACAGCGTCTTTATAACGATAGAACAAACCACCGGATAAAGATATTTTTTGAAATTCATCAGTCTGCACAAAATCATGACTTAATAATAATCCGCCCTGTATCTGCCTGGCGCCGCCCTGCATAAAATAATCTGCATAAACAATTAATTTATTCAGATCGGTTAATGGTTTCGAAAATCCTGCATTAACCACCCATTTTTGATTTAGTTCAATGTCGTATTGTTTTTGAAAAGCAACTTTGGGTTTTGTGATATGAAATAACCCTGCGCCTATATAATACCTGGTGTCTTCGCCTGCAACGCTGCTGAAATTAAGGCCTGCAGAAACATCCCAATAAGTAAAGCCAGTATTGTTAAAAGCCTGTTTTGTTGGGTTTGATGAGCTGTACGATCCATTTACAAACTGGTCATCAAATTGTAATTTCGATGGATCGAACCGCTGCATAACTGCACCACCCATTACACCGGCTGATAAATAGGTGTCACGTTCTGTATCAAGCGATTTATGAAAATTAAGTACCGGGAAAATTTGTGTGCGCCTGAGTCTTGAATCACCTGCTATATCATTAGTGGCCTGTAGCCCATAAGTAATAAAATCATTGGAGTTACCATTTAGTGCCCGCTTGTATTCTACCCCAAGGCCAATTGTACGGTAGGGGACAGTAACACTTTGCCACTGACTTCTGAATGCCGATGTAACTCTTATGTCTCCGGCAAATATTCCGGCTAGGGCAGGGTTCCTTAATAATGGCAATTCGTAAAATTGCGAAAAGTTTATGTCCTGGCTTTTTGCTGTGTTTGTTGCAACCAGCAGGAACAATATTAATTTCAAGTGTATATTTTTTTTCATAGTATAGGTTATTTCAAAAGGGTAGTGTTGCCTTTATAAGTATAAATAATTCCGTTATCACAAATAATTTCGGCTGTGTAAACAAATACATCCGGTGTGGCAGGGATTCCTCTCACCTTTCCGTCCCATCCAAATTTGGTGTCATTGGGGTTAAAATTTGTCCGTTCAAAAACCAGTTCTCCCCAGCGGTTAAAAATGCGGAAGGTCTTTACAAAGATCCCGTTACCCCTCACCATTAATATATCGTTCAACCCATCGCCATCGGGTGTAAATGCATTGGGAATAAATACCTGAGCACTTTTACAGAAAGTCGAAATGAAGATGGTATCCCGGACAATACAACCGAAACTGTTTGTAATTGAAAGAATATAATAGATATTATCAGTAACAGAAGTAGTGGGATTGGGGCAGTTTGTACAGCTTAAACCTGCTGCCGGAGTCCACGACCAGTTTATGATTGGCCCGTTTTGATACACCGGTTTAAAAGTGACAACAGTACCCGTTGTTAAATTGAGATTAGGTCCCAGATCTAATGTTGGCCTTGGCCCAACCGTTACTTTAACAAAGCTTGTATCTGTAAAACAATTATGTCCATCGTACCCTATAACACGGTAATTGGTTGTAACATTTGGCCTTGCTGTTGGGTTTGCAATATCGGTTCTGCTTAAGCCTTGTGGTGGCGACCATAAATAGGAGTTAGCACCGTTTGCCGCTAAATTGGTTGATTCGCCAATGCACAATGTGTCATTTGGCGATATCAGCATCTGGAACGGCCTGATAACAGTGAGTAAAATAGAATCAAAAGCTTCGCAGCCAAATGAGCTTACACCTCTTACAGCATATCTTGCATTAGTGGAAGGAGTAACAACCGGGTTTGCACAATTTGAGCAGCTTAAACTATCCGCAGGACTCCAGTAATAATCTGTTGCACCTGTTGCATTTAATTGCACTGATTTTCCTAAACAAACATTTAAATTGTTGCCTGCCCGTACCGATGGTGTTGGATGCACATTTATCCTGAATGTTTTTACTTCGCCTGTACAAGAGCCCGACGACGGGGTTACAGTTATTGTTGCCGTTACTGATGTGGTTCCGTTATTGATAGCGGTAAAAGCAGGAATATCACCATTACCATTTGCTGTTAATCCTATAGAAGTATTATTGTTCGTCCAGTTATATGCTGTGCCAGCAAGCGATCCGGTGAAAGCTATTGCATTTGTTGTTGCACCGTTACACAGATTTTGATCTGCTGGCGGAGCTACATTGGGTGATGGATTTACTGCAATGGTAAATGTTTCTGGCGTACCTGGACAACCGGCCATTAATGGCGTTACAGTTATTGCTGCGGTAACTGCTGAACTACCGTTGTTAGTTGCTATAAAACTTTGAATATTACCGGTGCCACTTGCAGCCAATCCAATTGAAGGCTCTGTATTTGTCCAGTTATAAATAGTGTTGCTGATATTGCCTGTAAAATTTACAGCATTTGTTGCATTGCTGTTGCACAATGTCTGGTTTGCCGGCTGATTCACATTTACTGTTGGATGAACTGCAATATTAAATACAACTGGAGATCCGGTACAGCCAGCAGCTGATGCTGTAACTGTTATTGCAGCATTTACCGGAGTATTTCCGGTATTAATTGCAGTGAAAGAAGGAATATTACCATTACCACTGGCCGCTAATCCAATTGATGGGTTATTATTAATCCATGCAAAAGCTGTATTGCTTACAGCGCCGGCAAATGCTATTGCAGTTGTTACCGAGCCATTACATAAACTTTGATTTGCAGGCTGATTTATATTGGGTGTTGGATTAACTGTTATTGTAAAAGATTCAGGATTTCCGGAACATCCTGTTGCAGTTGCTGTAACGGTAATAGTTGCAGTAACCGGAACAGTGCCTGTATTTACAGCTCTAAAAGCAGGGATATTTCCGTTGCCGGTGGCGGCCAAACCAATTGATGGATTATTGTTTGTCCAAACGAATATGGTGCCTGTAACTGAACTTGAAAAGCCGACAGCATTTGTCACAGCATTATTACATAAAGTTTGATCTGCAGGCCGCACAACATTTGGTGTTGGGTTAACTCTTATTGTAAAACTTTTAGGAGTACCGGGACAACCTGCTGCTGTTGGCGTTACAGTAATATTTGCAGTAACCATTGTGGAGCCTGTATTTATCGCTGTAAAAGAAGGGATATTTCCGGTACCACTTGCCGCTAAACCAATTGAAGGATTATTGTTGGTCCAGTTATATATTGTACCATTTATCTGTCCCGTAAATGTTACCGGGTTTGAAACTGCTGCATTACATAAAGCCTGGTTTGCTGGCTGTGCCACATCAGGTGTTGGATTAACGGTTATTGTAAATGTTCTTGGAATACCTGGACATCCTGCAAATGATGGTGTAACAGTAATTGTTGCTGTTACCGGAATGTTGCCGGTATTTATCGCTATAAAGGATGTAATGTTTCCGCTACCACTGGCTGCTAATCCAATTGACGGATTATTATTTACCCAGTTATAAATTGCACCACTTACTGTGCCCGTAAATGCTGTGATATTTGCTGTTGTATTATTACACAAAACCTGGTTTGCAGGCTGATTAACTGCCGGTGATGGATTAACTGTTATAGTAAATGTTTCAGGCACACCTGGGCAGGTAAGATGCATGGGTGTAACTGTGATTGTTGCAGTAATCTGGCTGTTGCCGGTATTGATTGCCGTAAATGAAGCAATATTACCACTGCCACTTGCTACTAAGCCAATCGATGGGTTATCGTTTGTCCAGTTAAATATTGTGTTAGCCGGCGTGCCGGTAAAATTAACTGCACTGGTTCGTATGCTGTTACATAAAGTTTGATCAGGAGGTTTAACCACACTTGGTGTGGGATAAATAGTTATGGGATGCAATGCTGTACCGGTACATCCACCCTGCATGGTTACCGTAAATATTACATTGTATGTTCCGGGCATCAAATAAGTATGTGTTACTGTATCGCCGGTGGCAGTATTACCATCTCCAAAATCCCAGAACGTTGTCAGGGAAGGGAGATTTCTGTTGTAAAAAGTAAAGGTTTGGGGTGCACATCCATTATCGGCCGACATATCAAACTCTGCGTCAAAGTCGCCATTAATATTTACCAGCAGTGTGTCTTTGCAACCAAAGTTATTGTAGGGGATCATCTCAAGCCAGATGATAGTATTAATTGAAGGCCCGGGGTTCATATATAACTGCTGACCGGTACCCAGTAATGTTGCATAGGTCTGATCCCACCAATTGTAAAATTCAAATCCGGGAGGGGCAGTTAAAGTAGTTTCATTTGGATAGGTACAATCGTAGTGTATTTCAACCGGGCTGCCGCAATTACTTTCAACATCCAGATATGCATACCCCCAATGGGCTCTTCTTACACAATCGGCATTGGTAAACTCCAGGTAGATTGTTTTGCCGGCATAACCTCTCAGGCTGTAGAAAACCGAGGACCATGGTTTGTATATAACACCTGGGTTAACCGGCGAAACACTAAACCCCGGCAGGCCCGAGGTAGAAATATATTCAAATGATGCACAGTCTATATAATTGCCTGTTGCTGAATCACGGAGTTGGGCATTAAATCTGGGCTGTGTCCATGATGTATGACCAGGATCCTGAAAAACAACAGCATAATTATATTTTATAGAAAAATTTGAATCGTTTAGCGGGATATGTATGGCGTATGTAATCCGTTCTGCCTCAGCACCAACATTGGTATTGCCAAGCTTTACTGCAAAATTACTTCCATCAGGAGGGTTGGTTGGGAATAAACCATATGGGTCAATTGCAGAAGGAATCGCTCTTGTTACAATCGTATGCCTGTTTGCTGTTGGTGGCGAAGGATTGACTGTGATAACATTTGTGTTACCTATCGAATCAACCTGGCCAAGATAACATTGCCAGTTTGTAAAATCTCCGTATTCAAAATTGATATTGTCAGGACATTCTGCTACCAGAGAGTTTGCGTTGGTATTTGGATTATAAGGGATAGGTTTTTTAACTACCGGGGAAGCCGCATTTAAAACTATTCTTCCATCAGCATATAAAACACCTTCTTTATCATCCTTGGTTATTCTGGCCTTGCCATTCTTAAAACCATAACAAACTGAAATATCCAATGGCTTAATAATTTCAGCTTTGTTGTTAACCAGCCACCACTTCTTATTGGCATATACTGCCGTTACTGTGCCATCAAAATCAAAAACTATATCGTAATTGAATGGAAGTATTGTTTTGCCCGATTCGCTGATAAAGCCCCACTTGTTATCTTTTTTAACTGCTGCAAGTTTATTGCTGAAATCCCGGGCATCTTCAAATTCAACAGGAGCAATCAGTTTGCCCGAAAGGCTGACAAAAGAAAATCTGTTGTTTAAAAAAACTCTTGAAAATCCGTTAATAAAGGGATCAACTTCGTCCCATAATTGGGGATTAAGAGGTATTTGTGTTACACTGTTTACAAATTGAAATTTGGAATCAATGACCCTGACTTTAACAAGTGGATCAGCCTGTTTTTGGGCGGAAACTATTGTAGAAAGCAGTAATAGGAAAAGAGGTAAATATCTTTTCATGAAGTATCATTTGGTTCATAGAATATTATTACTGCTGATCGAGTAATTGTTTCAAGGGTTTATTATTAACGGTTTTATAGTATTAATAGTATTGGCAGCAAAGATGTATTTGTACTTTACTTTAGCGATGTGGAAATTACTATGGTTAATAAGGTAAGTATGTTCATATACCGGCAGCTTATAGTTACAACTATCTGATTAAATGGATGTAATAACCGGTTGAATTAAAAAGGCCGGCAGATAGCTTTTTAAAGGAAAATAAAGCATAGCGGAATATCCGGAGCGATAAAACATGTCTGTTTAGCCGGCTTCTCCTATTTTTTTTATGGCACTGATATTATTGAGAATGATTTCTTTTTTAGATATTGAAATTAAATGCTCTTTTTCAAACTGGTTTAATGTGGTGGTTACAGTTTGCCTGGATGAACCGATAAGCCTGGCCATATCATCATGAGTTAAGAATTTTTCAAGAACTGCTTTATTATCCATTATACTGTTGTTATCTGCTGCTAATTGTAAAAGGAATTGGGCCAGCCTGCTTTTTACATCCTTGTTCAGGATATTCAACAGGCGGTTTTCAACCTTACGTAATTTGTTACCCAGGTGAAAACTGTAAGCCACAGCCATATCGGGTTTCTTTTGGAGCAGGCGTAAAAAATCTTCTATTGTAAAAGCACAAAGGCTTACATCAGATTTGTAAGCCTGGGCAAATTCATCCTGGTCATTATTTTTCTCTAAAGTAAGCTGGCCAAAAACCTCACCCTTCTGAATAATCTCCTTAATCACCTCATTGCCCTGTTCATCGATATAGCCAAGTTTGATGAATCCGTCTTTGGCAAAATAAAGTTTGTTGTGATTTTGGGATGGAAAATAGATATACTCTCCGCTTGCAGCTTCCGTAAAATTATGAACAAGGTCCAGCTCTTCATATTCTTCTTCGGTAATATGCTGAAAAATATCAAACCCCCTGATGAGCAGTAAGGTGGAGTCGCAGGAGCCGGTATCAGATGTCATGTTTATTTTTTTTGGAGCAGTAGCGATGCAGAGTTTATGCAATATTGCTGCCCTGTTGTGGTATTGGCCCGTCGTTAAAAACATGGCCAGGATGAGCACCGCATCTGCTGCAATTTACTTCAGTTATTCATGCTGATAAACAATTATTTCAGGTTAATTGTTTAAGTACTAATTTTGAGTTCAATAAAATAATATGGGCATATTTAACCAGATAGCAGAATATTTATACCTTAAGAAAAAAGACCCTAACAGGCCACCGTCGCAATTTGTAAAATACATGCACGGCATAAACAGGTTGTCTATTTTATTATTCCTGCTGGCCATGATCATACTGGCAATAAAATTATTGAGGTAGTTTGGTAAGGTAGCTGTAAATGCTTCGGGCAGCATTGGCCGATGCATGGCCGCCTTGGCTCAGCAGATTTTTAAGAGCTGTGTAATCTTCCTTTAATTGTGCTTGTTTTTTTTCATCTGTCAATAGCAGGTTCAATTCTTTTTTCAGATTTTCAACTGTCAGTTCATCCTGTATCAGTTCCTTCACCACTTCCTTATCCATGATAAGATTAACCAGGCCAATGAATTTTATTTTGATAAGCCGTTTGGCAATCTGGTATGAGAATGCACTGCCTTTGTAGCAGATAACTTCCGGTACTGCAAACAATGCTGTTTCTAAAGTAGCAGTGCCGCTTGTTACCAATGCAGCTTTTGATTGCACCAGTAATTCATAAGTTTTATTTACAACCGATGATACGTTTTGGTATGGTGTCAGCAGCTCAGCATAAAAACTTTCATCAAGGCCGGGCGCTTTAGCTACCACAAATTGATAATCCGGAAAGTGTTTGGCTACTTCCAGCATGATGGGCAGTTTTTTCAGTATTTCCTGTTGCCTGCTGCCGGGGAGTAATGCGATAGTTGTTAGTGGTTTGTTGCCTGCCTGTCCGGTAGGCAGGTTTGTGGTTTGTTGTCGATGGTTTATAAATTCATCAACCACTTCCACCAACGGATGCCCCACATACTCCACTTCATAATTCCATTTCTTGTAAAAATCTTTTTCAAAAGGTAAGATGACCAGCATCTTATCGACACAATTTTTTATCAGTTTCACCCGGTTTTCTTTCCATGCCCAAACCTGCGGCGAAATATAGTAGATGACTTTAAGGTTATTTTCTTTTGCCCATTTGGCAATGCGTAAATTAAAACCGGGATAATCAATAAGAATTAATGTGGTGGGTTTGAATTGTAAAATATCTTCTTTACAAACTTTTATATTTCTTAAAATAGTACGCAGGTTTTTTATCACTTCTAAAAAACCCATAAAGGCCAGTTCCTTGTAATGCTTTACCAGTGTGGCTCCGGCAGCTTCCATCTTATCGCCGCCCCAGCAACGTATATCAGCATCAGCATCTCTTTTCTTTAATTCCTTGATAAGATTACTGCCGTGCAGGTCGCCACTTGCTTCTCCGGCAATGATGTAATATTTCATACGCTAAAGTAAACGATAATTACCCAAAAGTTTTTATGCTCAGTGCGGTAAGTGCATAAATAAGTGTTGCCACAAAAATGCCCTTGGCAGTATTATCAATCCGGGCATTAATATAAATAGTGAACAGGATGGCATTTGCCATTAATGAAAGGCTGATTGCAGTCGTCAATAACCGATGACCAGGCTGTATAAAAAGATATTGCAGTGCTTCAAAATAATTAAGGGGACCCAGCTTGGTATATTTAAAAACAGCAAAACCAACAAAGGGCGCTATCAGGCCCATGATAAACCCGAAAATAAAATTGTCTTTCTTTAGTATCATTTGAACAGTTTCTTTTTCTCTAAAATATTTTTCAAAGTATAGTTTGTAAGATCAAACTGTACCGGCACCACACTTACATAATTATTTTTAAGCGCCCACACATCAGTATCCTTAGCTTTATCAAAATTTATAAATTCGCCGGTTAACCAGTAATATTTTTTACCATGGGGATCAAGCCGTTCAGCAAATTCCTCCTTATATTTTGCATAAGCCTGTTTGCACACTTTTATTCCCTTTATCAGTTCAAACGGAACAGAAGGAATATTTACATTCAGCAACAGGTGTTTATCCAGTTTTTTATCCAGCACCGTTTTTATTATTTCATGTGCATAATGCCTGGCAGCGGTAAAATCGGCTTCAAACTTATAATCAAGTAATGAAAAACCGATGCTGGGTATACTTTCAATGGAAGCTTCCATAGCAGCACTCATTGTGCCGCTGTAAATTACATTGATGGAATGATTGGCGCCATGGTTGATACCGCTGATGCACAAATCGGGTTTGCGGTGCAGTATTTTATCAACGGCAAGTTTAACGCAGTCAACCGGTGTGCCAGATGTTTGCCAGGATTCAACACCTTCAAACATATCCACTTTATCCATCCGCAGCGGATGTCCGATTGTGATAGCGTGTCCCATGCCGCTCTGTGCTTTATCAGGAGCAACCACTATAACTTTACCTAAATTTCTTGCAGCTTCTACCAGGTTTTTAATACCGGGAGCCGTAATACCATCATCATTTGTTACCAGTATAATTGGTTCGTCTTTCTTCTTCTTTGCCATCTGTATTCAAATCATTTTAAAACTGAGGAAATAGTTCACGGGCAATACCTGCCTGGCGGAAAGGCCAGGGAATCATTGCCAGTATAAGGATTAACGCTATACCGAAATAGATTAGTGTGCGTTTGTGTTTTTGTGCATCGGTATCGGCACGTTTTACCATGCTGCGGCCAACATGCACCAGCAGCCAGGCAATTATCATCATCAATGCATGTTCTATTGCAAAAAAACGTTCAGCAGGGTCTTTCATCACAGCACCCATGCCGCTTTTTACTTTATCGAACCACATGCCGGTAAAGTATAAGATAAGGCCCATCAACAACTGAATATCGCAACTGATCATAAAGAACAGGCTGATCTTATTATCGCTGCTTTTATATTCTCTTTTGCTCATCATAGCAAATAAAGCAGATAAAACTGCCCAAACACCTAAAATTAATACTGCCCAGCGCAGGATACTATGAGTTATGAGTGTATGATTCATAATAAAATATTTTGCTGCAAAAATAGGGGATGTGTTTTAATTGCCACGGATTACACCGATTTTAATGAAAAGGAAAAAAATCAGTGCTAATCTATGTAATCCGTGGAGATAAAGATTTTTAGTGGTAACTTAATTTTAAGTTAATCGCCTTAATTTAGAGAACTTAAAACCGATTGTATGCAAATGACCAAAACTATCCTCACTGCTTTAATATTGTTTGTTTCTTTAAATATAATTGCCCAGAAAAAAACAGATACAAAACCTAAAGGGCCCGATTCGCTAAAAAATATTTCCCTGGCGGGATTAAGTTTCCGTTCTGTAGGACCGGCCATTACATCAGGTCGTATTGCCGATATTGCCGTAAACCCAAATAATTTCAGCGAATATTATGTTGCGGCTGCAGCAGGTGGTGTGTGGAAAACAAAAAATGCAGGTGTTACTTATGACCCGGTTTTTGATGGCGAAGGATCCTATTCAATCGGCTGCCTGGCCATTGATCCTACTAATACAAATGTAGTTTGGGTTGGCAGCGGCGAAAATAATAACCAACGGGTTGTTGCTTATGGCGATGGTATTTATAAGTCGGAGGATGGCGGTAAGAGCTGGAAAAATATGGGGTTAAAAAAAGCGGAACATATAGGCCGCATTGCCATTGACCCAACTAACAGTGATATAGTTTATGTGGCTGCTTATGGCCCGGTTTGGAATTCGGGCGGCGAACGTGGTATTTATAAAACCACCGATGGAGGTAAAACATGGAAACAGGTGTTGAATGTTAGTGAGCATACCGGTTTTAATGAAGTGATGGTTGATCCACGTTTTCCAAACATTGTGTATGCGGCTGCCCATCAACGCCAGCGAAAAGTGTTTACTTATATTGGTGGAGGCCCCGAATCGGCTTTATATAAAAGTACTGATGGCGGCGCCACCTGGAATAAGATGATGAGTGGAATACCAAGTGGGGACCTGGGAAGAATAGGATTGAATTATTCACCAGTTAATCCTGATGTGTTGTATGCTGTTGTGGAAGCCCCGGATGGAAAGGGTGGTATTTTTAAAAGTGTTGATCGTGGTGCCAGTTGGGAGAAACAAAGTGGTTACTCAACCAGTGGAAATTATTACCAGAAAATATTTTGCGATCCCAAAGACATAAACAAGATATTTATTATTAACGCTTACATGGTGGTTAGTAAAGATGGAGGTAAAACGGTTTCCATTCTCGGGGAGAAAAGCAAACATATTGACAGCCATGTGATCTGGATCAATCCCGATAATACCAATCATTATCTTGTTGGTTGCGATGGCGGTATTTATGAAAGTTTTGATGCTGCCGAAAACTGGCATTTTAAACCTAACCTGCCTGTAACACAATTTTATAAAGTTGCCACCGATAATGCTTTCCCTTTTTACAGTATCCATGGCGGCACACAAGATAATTTTAGCATTGGCGGCCCTTCACGTACTACCAGCGCAAACGGCATCATGAACTCCGATTGGTATTTTACAAGCATAGGCGATGGATTTGAGACACAGGTTGATCAAAGCAATCCAGATATTATTTATGCCGAAGCACAATACGGAGCATTGAGCAGGTACGACAGAAAAAGCGGTGAGTTTTTATACATACAGCCGCAGGAACAGGAAGGTGAAGCGGCTTTTCGCTGGAACTGGGATGCTCCTTTACTGATTTCGAAATTTGATAATAAGCGTTTGTATTTCGGTGCCAATAAATTATTACGTACCGATGATCAGGGAAGTACCTGGCAAAGAATCAGCGGTGATTTAACCCGGCAGATAGATCGTAATAAACTGGAAGTGATGGGCAAAGTATGGAGTGTGGATGCGGTTGCTAAAAATGGCTCAACAGATATTTATGGACAAACCACAACCATTGCTGAGTCGCAGTTTGATGAGAATACAATTTATGTGGGTACAGATGATGGTCTGATTCAAATAACAAATGACGGCGGTAAAACCTGGACTAAAGTTGATAATATTGCCGGCGTTCCGGAAAGGACTTATGTAAACCAGATTATCACATCGCAGCACGACAGGAATGTAGTTTATGTAACTTTCAATCATCATCGTTATGGTGACTTTCATCCTTATGTTTATAAAACAACTGATGGCGGAAAAACATGGAAATCTATTCAAAATAATTTACCCGAAAGAGGAACAGCTTATACCATTGCCGAAGATCATGTGAATGCCAACCTGCTTTTTGTTGGTACTGAGTTTGGATTTTATTTTTCGGTAGATGGCGGGCAGGAATGGATATCACTTAAAAACGGATTGCCAACTATTGCTGTAAAAGATATTGTGATTCAAAAAAGAGAAAACGATATTGTTATCGCAACTTTCGGCCGTGGATTTTATGTGCTGGATGATTATTCACCGCTGCGTAATTTTAAAAAAGAAGATCTTACAAATGCTGCAACAATCTATCCCATCAAAGATGCATGGATGTTTATTGAATCACTGCCTTTGGGAGTAAGAGGCAAGGGTTTCCAGGGCGAAAGTTTTTACACAACGCCCAATCCTAAAGTTGGCGCCGTATTTACTTATTATTTAAAAGATGATATTAAAACCATCAAAGAAAAAAGGCGTGAAGCAGAAAAAGAAAAAATCAAAAAAGGCGAAGCTCCATATTATCCATCAATAGATTCATTGCGTTTGGAAGATGAGCAACCTGCTCCTCATTTATTATTTACAGTGATGGATGAAGCTGGTAATACAGTCCGCCGCATTAAAGCACCGGCAAAAAAGGGAATGAACCGGATTGTTTGGGATTTCCGCTATTCGCCTTTCGGTCCAGTTGATTTAACCCAGTTTGATGAGTCTTTTGTATTTAGCTCACCTGAGACTGGTTATATGGCCCTGCCTGGTAACTATAAAGTTTCACTGAGTAAGTTCGAAGACGGACAATACAGTGAATTGGTTGCTGCCATTCCTTTTAAAACTGCTGCATTAAATAATGCAACGCTGCCGGCAACCGATAAAAAAGTCCTGGAAGAATTCGGCAAGAAAGTGGGAGAGTTGAGAAGAGTAAGTGCAGCAACAGATGAGTATCGGAAGGAGCTTGTGAATAAAATTAAATACATTAAACAGGCAATTCTTGAAACACCAAAACTATCAACCGGACTTTCTAAAACAATAAATGATTTGGAAAAAAGATTGACTGATGCAAATACAAAAATGAATGGCGATGCAACAGTTGCCAGGAGAGAGTTTGAAACATTGCCGTCTATCAACGGAAGGATAGGTTCAATTGCCGGTGCATTGTGGTCAACTACTGCAGCGCCAACAACAACATTTATAAATTCGCTGAGTGTTGCCGAAAAACAATTTACACTGGTTTACAATGAAATAAAAGCAATTGGAATTGCTGTAACTAATATAGAGTTGGAACTGGAAAAAAATAAAGCACCCTATACTCCGGGCCGCCTGCCTGTTTGGAGTGGGAATTAATAATTGTAAAAAAATAATTTTGTCGAACTAAATTAATTAGTATATTTGTGCTAATCAAATTAGTTCATCATGTCTATAGCTGGCCAAAATCTAAAATACCTTCGTAAACTCCGTGGCTGGACACAGGAGGAATTCGCAAACAAACTTGGTATCAAGCGCTCCCTGATAGGAGCTTATGAAGAAGAACGTGCTGATCCCCGGCTGGAAGTGCTGGAGATACTGGCCGATATGTTCAAGCTTTCGCTTGATGAACTTTTGCTGAAAGATTTAAGTGTTACTTCGGACAGCTATATGGCAAAGCGCCGGCAGCAAAAAATGATGAGTGCCGACAGGAACCTGATTCATTTTGTTCCGGTTAAGGCAGCAGCGGGCTACCTGGCATCTTATGCTGATACAGAGTTTATTGATGAATTGAACACATTTACATTGCCCATGTTATCGGGTGGTAATTACCGTGCCTTTGAAATTATCGGCGACAGTATGTTACCCACACCAAGCGGCAGTATAATAGTGGGAGAGAAGATTGAGAACAACACTGATATTAAAAACAGCCAAGCCTATATAGTAGTAAGCCGTAACGAAGGTATTGTTTATAAAAGAATTGAAAAGAACAATAAGACTAAAAATAAACTGACCCTGGTGAGCGATAATCCTCAATATCAGCCCTATCAGGTAAATGCTGAAGATATCATGGAGTTATGGGCTGCACAAATGGTTATCAGCAAAGTGAGCAGTCAGCAGCGCTGGGATGTTAACTCACTTGCCAGTATGGTGAATAACCTGCAGAGCCAGGTAAGTACGTTAAATAAGAAATTGAACTAACAATTTTAAAAGAAGGAAATAACCGTCAGGCCATGAATGCAACAGAATTGCTGATACTTAATTTTGAAGAAGTGAGGCGAAGGAGTATAAAAATATGGAAATCCATTTCGGAAGAACAGCTATTTTGGAAACCTGATCCGGAAGCGATGAGCTGTTTTGAAATGATTCGCCATGTGCTGGAATCAGAAAATATTTATCACCATATCATTTTAAAGAGAGGGGTGCTTGGTAATTACGAAAGTCCGCTTACCGGAAATCCGTTTACTACACTTGAAGATGAAATAAAAAATGCACAGCCTTACCGGGAGAAATTCTTAAAAATGGTCCATTCGTTTACGGCAAAAGAATTAGATGAAGTTTATATCACCCGGAAAGAAAAGAAACAACATCGCAAACTTGGAGATTATTTATTGCGTATGGCATACCATGAGGCTGTTCACACCGGACAGTTGCTTGATTATTTACGCACAATAAATGCACCCCGGGCCAATATATGGGATTAGATTTTACCTTTATCCATAACTTAGCGCACAACCAGATACATCGATTAATAATTTAAAAACACAGTTATGATTAAGCTTCAGATCATCGGCAATCTTGGTAAAGATTGCATCGTAAAAGAGATCAACGGTAAACATGTTATTAACTTCAGCGTAGCACACACCGAACGTTTTAAAGATGCACAAGGCACACAAAAAGAAAGAACCACCTGGGTGGAATGTGCTTACTGGACAGACAGGACAGCCATTGCACCTTACCTGGTAAAAGGAACTTCTGTTTATGCAGAAGGTTCGCCAGAGGCCGATCCTTATACCAATAAGGAAGGACAGGCGGCAGCAACACTGCGGATGAGAGTGCAGAATATTCAGTTATTGAGCAGCAACAAAGACCAGGGTTCAAACCAGGGGAATGTTACCAATACCGGATTGACAACGGCACCTGTTGTTAAAACGGAGCCAGCTAATACAGCAGCACCGGTTGATGACTTACCGTTTTAAAAAAAAGATTCTTTTAATTAATCAGCTCCTTAACCGGAGCTTTTTTTATTACCCTTATTTTTTTTGATAATGTTTTAACTTGTGTAAAACGATTTGCATGAAAAATAAAATATTTTTTCTTTTTTCTTTTTTTCTCCTTTTTCTGCTGAGCATGCCGAAGCATGACCTCTTAGCTCAAAAAAACTATTCCGGTTTTGTTGATCCATTTATTGGAACAGGCGGACACGGACATACATATCCAGGTGCCGTGCTGCCACATGGTATGGTACAACTTAGTCCTGATACCAGGCTTGATGGATGGGATGGTTGCGGTGGTTATCATTATTCCGATGATTTTATTTACGGGTTCAGTCATACACATCTCAGCGGTACCGGCGTAAGTGATTATGGAGATATTTTATTGATGCCGATGACAGGATCACCATCGCCGGACAATAAAATTTATGGCTCAAGGTTTTCTCATAAAAATGAAAAAGCATCTCCGGGTTACTATGCAGTACAACTGAGCGATGATAATATTGCAGTTGAATTAGCAGCAACTGAAAGAGTTGGAATTCATAAGTATCGTTTTCCCAATTCTGAAAGTTCAAATATTGTTCTTGACCTTAAACACAGAGATGAAGTTTTAGAATCTTCACTTAAAATAATTAATGACCGCACTATTGCAGGGCTGAGGCGAAGTAAAGCCTGGGCAACCAATCAGTATGTATATTTTGTAATTGAGTTTTCATCGCCATTTATAAAATATGGTATTTGGGATGATGAAAAATTAAAACAAGATGTAAAAGACATCAGCAGTAAAAACCTGAAAGCATTTTTTCAGTTTAAAGATCAGGAAGTAAAAACCAAAGTTGCTATTTCGGCTGTAAGTATTGAAGGTGCCATGAAGAATATGGCAGCCGAATTGCCGGGATGGGATTTTGAAAAAGTAAAAGAAGATGCCACGAAGAAATGGAATACAGAATTGAGCCGCATTGATGTTAACAGTAATGATAAAAAACAACTCAGAACGTTTTACACTGCTTTGTATCATACAGCTATCGTTCCAAATATTAACCAGGATGTTGATGGGCAATACAGGGGAAGAGATAATAAAATTCACAAAGCCGAGGGATTTACAAACTATTCAGTTTTCTCTCTTTGGGATACCTATCGGGGAGCACATCCGCTTTATACGATTATTGATAAGAAACGAACACTGGATTATATCAAATCTTTTTTGGTACAATACCAGCAGGGCGGCCGTTTACCTGTTTGGGAGCTCAGCAGCTGCGAAACCGATTGTATGATTGGCTATCACAGCGTATCTGTGATTACCGATGCCTACATGAAAGGCATCAATCAGTTTGATACAAAACTGGCACTGGAGGCTATGAAGAAAAGTTCAACCTGGAACCATCTTGGTTTACCTGCATTGATGGATCATGGTGTTTTGGAGATGGATGATGAACATGAAAGTGTAAGTAAAACACTGGAGTATGCTTATGACGATTGGTGCATTGCACAATTCGCTAAAAAGCTGGGTAAGGAAGAAGATTATAAATATTATATCAAAAGAGCGCAGAACTATAAAAATTTATTAAACCTGCAGACAGGTTTTATGCGGCCACGAAAAAACGGTAACTGGATTTCTCCCTTCGATCCCCGTGAAGTGAATAACAATTTTACTGAAGCAAATAGCTGGCAATATTCTTTTTACATGCCACAAGATGTGTTTGGTTATACAGAAATTATTGGTGGAAGAAAAAATCTGGAATCAAAACTGGATGACCTGTTTACAGAAAATTCACAAACGACCGGAAGGGATCAAAGCGATATTACCGGATTGATTGGTCAGTATGCACATGGTAATGAGCCCAGCCATCATATTGCCTACCTCTATAATTTTACGGGTGCTGCACATAAAACTCAGGCCATGGTTCATCGTATCATGAATGAAATGTATAGTGATACTCCTGATGGACTGGAGGGAAATGAAGATTGCGGACAAATGAGTGCCTGGTATGTGTTGAGTGCACTCGGTTTCTATCCGGTTACGCCGGGAACAACCGATTTTATCATCGGTACTCCGTTGTTTCCATCAGCAACCATATTTTTGGAAAACGGAAAATCATTTACCATCAATGCAAAAAATGTAAGCAATAAAAATTTTTATATTCAATCAGCTTATTTAAATAATGCAGCTCACAACAAATCTTATCTTTCGTATTTCGATATTGTAAAGGGTGGGCAGTTGAATTTTAACATGATCAATAAACCATCAGATTTTGGAAAGACAGGTATGCCTGTTACAGCCATTCGGGATAATCTTATTGTATTAAACCCGGTTATTGATGGCGGCCCGATATCTTTCAGGGGAACTAAAAAGATATTTATTTATTCCAACCAGCCGGATGTAAGTTTTTATTACACAACTGATGGATCAACGCCTTCTGCCTTATCGAAAAAAGTAACCGGCGATTTTTATGTTGACAGTTCTGTAACAATAAAGGCAATCGCTATTCATAAGAACGGTGATAAAAGTTTTGTAACAACTGCCCGTTATACAAAAATGCCTCATAACTGGACAATTAAACTGAATACACCCTACGAGCAACAATATGATGGCAATGGTGAGAACGGCTTGATTGATGATATTCGTGGCGAAGTTGACTGGCGTAAAGGTAACTGGCAGGGTTATCAAAAAACTGATCTGGATGCAGTGATTGATCTGCAGGAAGTAAAACAGGTTTCAAAAATTACCATCGGTTTATTGCAGGACAGTGGTCCCTGGATAATTATGCCTAAACAAATTATTATTGAAGTATCCAACGATAATAAAAATTTTATGCAGGTGTACAGCGGACAAAATTTTTTACCTGTTGAAGATGCTAAACCACAGATTAAAAATGTTGAAGCTGTTTTTACTTCCGTTTCAGCAAGGTATATACGTGTAAAAGCAATTCAGTATGGCAAGTTACCCGAATGGCATTTAGGAGCAGGTGGCGATACACATATTTTTGTTGATGAGATTATTGTTAAATAAAAAATCCCTCCAGATTTAATCGGGAGGGATTTTTATGAATACTTTATTTACTAATCTTTTTCAGCTCTTCCTAATTTGCTTCCATAAACAAATAAATGTACAGCAGCAAAAGCAATCGAAACATATAATAAAGTTCTGTCGGTATCAAATCCAACGCTGTATTGATGCAGGAAACCTACTATGGCAAGTAAAACACATAGTGCTATTCCAGAAATCCTTGCGGTCTTCATTCCAACTCTGGAGTCAGTTCCATTTCCTAACTGACTGTGTTTAGAACCATAAACCAGATAGATGTCGTAGCCTATCAGCATCCATACCAATAAGCGTATCCATGTATCTGCCGGCAAAAATACCATCATGAAAAGGCAAACAACAATGCCAAGTATTGGAACCAGCGGAACCAGCGGTGTTTTAAATGATCTTTTTAAATCCGGCATTTTAACACGCATTACCCATATTCCGATACATACCAGAATAAAGGCGAACAATGTTCCTATACTGGTCATTTCTCCAACAACACGGGCTGGCACAAATGCTGCAAACAAACTCACAAATACCATAAACAGCATATTGCTCTTAGCAGGAGTTTGCGATTTAGGATTTACTGCCGAGAAAACTTTAGGGATTAAACCATCCTTACTCATACTGTAGAATACTCTGGACTGTCCCATCAACATAACAAGTATAACAGATGAATAGCCAAAAAGAATAGCCACAATAATTGCCCGGTTCAGCCAGGGATAATCAGGAGTAACAATACCAGCTGCATTTGCAGTACCCATATGATCAATTGCAACTGCAACAGGAGCTATACCATCCTTGCCGGCAAATGAACTGTAACTGGTAACACCAGTCATAACATGTGCAAAAAGAATGTATAAAATAGTACAGATAAGTAATGAGCCAAGAATACCAATCGGCATATTACGTTTCGGGTTTTTTGTTTCCTGTGCAGCAGTACTCACGGCATCAAAACCGATATAAGCAAAGAATACAATGGCGGCAGCCCTTATAATTCCGCTAAATCCAAAATCACCAAAGTTGCCGGTATTTTCAGGAATGTAAGGTGTGTAATTTGCTTCATTAATATATTTCCATCCAAGAAAAATAAAAACCAGCACAACAGTAACTTTAATGGCAACAATGACTGCATTAACTGTAGCACTTTCTTTTGTACCTTTTATTAATAATAAACTCATTAAAACAATGATTGAAACGGCAGGCAAATTAACAATACCTCCATCCCATGGACCTACAGTAAGATTATGCGGCAGGTAAATATCAAATCCTTCTAAAAATTTAACAAGATAACGGCTCCAGCTGATGCCAACTGTTGCGGCACCCACAGCATATTCTAATACAAGATCCCAGCCAATTATCCAGGCAATAAATTCACCCATGGTAGCATACGAATAAGTATAGGCACTACCTGCAACAGGGATCATAGATGCAAACTCTGCGTAGCAAAGCCCGGCAAACAAACAGCCAAATGCAGCAACTATAAAAGAAATGGTAATGGCAGGGCCGGCATGATTTGCAGCAGCCATACCTGTAATAGAAAATAAACCTGCACCAATAATGGCACCAATGCCTAAGGCTACCAGTCCACCGGCACCCAGGGTTCTTTTTAAGGTATGTGAACCGGTTTCAGATGCTTCATTCATCAAAGCATCCATCGGTTTTCTTGCGAAAATACTCATGTCAGTTGGTTTTGTTTAATTTAATAAACGGAAAAGTAAGCATAAAATTCTTAATTAAACCACCACTGATACTTTTTTGATACAATATGAACTGTAGTCTGTTATTAAATATTATATTGCGATGCTGTTTTGCGGATGTGAAGGTTCATTGAGGCGAACGGCTATTTTTATGAATACCATGTTTCTGTTAGATTTGACAATTCATCTTAAAAATTTAAAATGACTAAACGTATTATCGGGTTAATCTCTTTAGGAATGTTTACCGTTCTCGCCATATTATATTTCCTGCATTTGCAGGAAATTGTAATTATTCCTGAAGTGGTTTTACTTAGTTTGAGATGGGTTTTTCTTACCTGTATGATTATGTATGCAGTTTATAAAAGGAATCTTACGACATGGATTCTGGTTAGTATGCTGATAGGAGTAGAGATAGGCTTAGACTTTCCGGCATTTTCACAAAACCTGAAAGTGTTGAGTCAGATATTCTTACGCTTAGTTAAAACTATCATTGCACCCATCTTGTTTGCTACATTAGTTGTAGGTATTGCTGGTCATTCAAGTTTGAAACAGGTTGGCCGGATGGGATGGAAATCAATCCTGTATTTTGAAGTGGTAACAACTATTGCCTTGTTTATTGGTTTACTGGCTATCAATATTTCCGGTGCAGGTAAAGGAATATTATTACCCGAAGGCTTTGAGGAAAAATTACCTACAGTTGCTCCGCAGGGCTGGCAGGAAGTGGTGTTGCATATCTTCCCCGAAAATTTTGCTAAATCATTTTACCACGGAGATGTGTTACCAATTGTGGTGTTCAGTATTATATTTGGAATAGCATTGGCGATGTTGAACGAGGAAAAGAAGCGCCCCATGCTTGCCTTTACCGAAAGCCTTGCCGAGACGATGTTCAAGTTCACCAATATCATCATGTATTTTGCACCTTTTGGAGTTGGCGCAGCCATTGCAGTAACGGTGGGGCATTTAGGTGTTGATGTGTTGATTAACCTGATTAAATTACTGGCCACACTTTATGTTGCGTTGATTGCTTTTATACTTGTTGTTTTATTACCGGTTGCGCTGATTATTAAATTGCCGATAAAACAGTTTCTTCGGGCTGCTTCCGAACCTGTTTCCATCGCCTTTGCAACAACCAGTTCCGAATCGGCTTTACCAATTGCCATGGAAAACATGGAGAAGTTTGGAGTACCTCGTAAAATAGTTTCCTTTGTTTTACCAACGGGTTATACTTTTAACCTGGATGGAACTACATTGTATTTATCATTGGCATCTGTCTTTGTGGCCCAGGCCGCAGGTATAAATATGAGTTTTGGTGAGCAGGTCTTCATGGGTTTAACGTTGATGTTAACGAGTAAAGGTGTTGCCGGTGTACCCAGGGCATCGTTGGTGATACTTTTAGGAACTGCCGCGTCTTTTAACTTACCTATGTGGCCCATCATGGCCATTTTAGGAATTGACGAACTGATGGACATGGCCCGTACATCGGTAAATGTAACAGGCAATATGCTGGCCAGTTGTGTAATTGCACGCTGGGAAGGAGAATTTGATGATAAGAAGGCACTTGAATTTCAACCTGATTAACAATTTATAAATGACAACGGTAATTATGGCTTGCCTTAGTAAGATATTCATTACCATTTTTTTTCTCTTTAATAAATAATTTATGTTACTGAATATATTACTGGAATTTCATTTTACACAATTGTTACAGCCACAGTGGTATATTCAGAATGGCGGGCTTTGGCTTTTGCTTTTTGTTGTATTTGCCGAAACGGGTTTATTTGCAGGTTTTTTTCTTCCAGGCGACTCACTTCTTTTTGTTGGCGGAATTTATGCTCATGAAATTACAAGTGCCGCAGGAGTTGAAGGCCCGGGGCTGGCGCACCAGTTTTTAAATTTGATAGGCCTGGGTGGTATAAATAATCAGTGGGTTGACCTGACTGTATTGATTGCCTTAATAACTGTAGCAGGTATTGCTGGTAATATGGTTGGTTATTGGTTTGGAAAAAAGAGCGGCCCTGCTTTGTACCGGCGAAAAGACAGTTTCTTTTTTAAACAAAAATACCTGCACCAGGCAAAAGATTTTTATGATAAGAACGGCGGCTTTGCAATCATCGTGGCAAGGTTTGTTCCATTCCTACGCACATTTGCACCTATCGTTGCCGGTATTGTGCAAATGGATAAGAAGAAATATTTTTTCTATAATGTGGTTGGTTGTGTTGCCTGGGTGGTAACCATGGTATGCGCCGGGTTCTTTTTAAACAAGGCATTCCCTTCGTTGCAAACAAAACTGGAATTAATTGTTATAGTAATTGTATTAGTTTCTACATTACCTATCATATTTAAAGTGATAAAATCCAAAAGAGAAAAAAAGAAGCATGCAAGCTAAGCTGCAAAATCAATCTGTATTTAATATTGCTGTTTTAGTAGCCGCACTTGGTTACTTTGTTGATATTTATGATCTGCTGTTATTTGCTATTATCCGTATTGAAAGCCTGGCATCATTTGGTTTATCGCCCGAACAGGTGAAAATTGAGGGCGAAGCAATATTGCAATGGCAAATGGCAGGATTGATGATTGGAGGAATTATCGCTGGTGTTATCGCTGATAAAAAGGGCAGGTTGACGGTTTTATTTGGTTCCATACTATTTTATTCGCTGGCCAACATTGCTAATGGAATGGTGACAACTGTTGAGCAGTACAAGGTCATTCGCTTTTTAGCGGGCCTCGGTTTGGCGGGAGAGCTTGGTGTTGGTATTACACTAGTTTCAGAGCTGATTAAAAAAGAGAAAAGAGGAATATCCACTTCTTTGGTGGCGGGAATAGGATTGACAGGCGCCGTTGTAGCGTATTTCATGAAAGAGAATTTTCACTGGCGCACCTGTTATTATATCGGCGGAGGACTTGGAATGTTGTTGTTGATCCTGCGTATTTCTGTTTTTGAGTCGGGTATGTTTAAAGAAGTAAAGAAGATGGATGTGCAGCGTGGAAATTTTTTCATGTTGTTTACTAATGGCGACAGGTTTAAAAGATATTTGACAAGTATCCTTATCGGATTACCAACCTGGTTTGTGATTGGTGTTTTGGTTGCTTTCTCAAACGAATTTGGAAAATTGATGGGAATTAAAGAAGAAATTGATCCTGGCAAAGCCATTATGTTCGCTTATGTTGCAATTTCAATTGGTGATATACTGATTGGGTTTATCAGCCAGTGGATGAAAAGCCGTAAAAATGCCTTGTACCTTTTTTACGCTATCACTGGTTTGTTTATGATACTGTTCTTTACAGCACAATGGAACGGCACGGCTGCTAAAATGTACTGGATTTGTGCAGGCCTTGGTTTTGGTACAGGCTTCTGGGCAATTTTTGTAACCATGGGTGCTGAGCAGTTTGGAACTAATTTACGGGCTACGGCTGCCACTACAATTCCGAATATGGTGAGAGGTATGCTGGCCATATTTATTACGCCATTGTTTCAGTGGCTCCGTGGCATGACTGATTATTATACCGGCGGATGGATTGCTGCAATCATTATCATGGTGATCACATTGATAGCCGCTTATTTTACCAAAGAAACTTTTGGTAAAGATTTGAATTACGTTGAAAAATAGATTTTGGAAAAATTCCTCATTATAAGATTCTCTTCTATAGGCGATATTGTTTTAACAACGCCGGTAATTCGTTGTCTGCGTAATAAATACCCCGATGCTGAGATACATTTTCTAACCAAGCATTCTTTCCGGAATATACTCGACCATAATCCCTACATCAATAAAGTGCATACACTGGGTGATAGTTTTGAACTGATGTTGCATGAGCTACAAGTTGAAGAATACGACTATATCATTGACCTGCATCATAATTTAAGAACATTGAGAATTAAGCGGTTCTTAAAAAATGTAAAGTCTTTTTCTTTCAATAAACTGAACGTAGAAAAATTTATTCTCACCAATTTTAAAATTAACACGCTTCCCAAAAAACATATTGTAGACCGTTGCCTGGAAACTGTTGCTTCTTTAGGAGTTATTAATGATGGTATGGGGCTCGATTATTTTATTCCCAAAATGGATGAGATAAAAAAAGATGATATACCAACATCTCACATGCATGGTTATATTGCCATTGTTATAGGTGCAGCATTGGCTACCAAAAAACTTCCGCTGCATAAATTGAAAGCATTGTGTGCAGCTATTGATCATCCGGTTATTTTATTAGGCGGTAAGGAAGATTATGAAGATGGAAAAGAAATAGCTAATGTTGATGAGATAAAAATTTACAATGCCTGCGGAAAATTTAATCTGAATGAATCTGCTGATCTTGTAAAAGGTGCAAAGCTTGTAATATCACACGATACAGGCCTGATGCATATTGCAGCGGCTTTACAAAAACCGGTTATATCTGTTTGGGGGAATACGGTACCTGCATTTGGCATGTATCCCTATTATGGCAGCCGGAGCAACAAAGAATATGATGTGGTGGAAATTAATAAACTCTGGTGCAGGCCATGCAGTAAGATCGGATTTAAAAAATGCCCCAAAGGGCATTTTAAGTGTATGGAAAAAATTGATGTTAACGATATTGTAAATCTGGTAAAGAAACGCCTGTAGAAATAATAATTGATGTTGTTTTGGGTTATAGTTTTTAATCGTATGATCAGATATTTTCTATTTATAGTTTTTTTAGCAGTAAGCAATATATGTTTTGCTCAATTTACAGTTACTGTTAAATGGCAACCAATAAAATCAGGAGCAGTCAATGATACTATTTATTATAATCCTGAAAAAAAACTTACCTGGCCGGACTTTAAAGGCAGGCCGGATGCAGCAAGCCCTGCAGCAGCCATTACCGAATCTGGATTTGGTTACAAAATGTCGATGAATGCCATTGGTAATAAAACCAATGTGGAGATAACTGTGTTTTGCTATTTTAATAAAAAGAAATCGTGGGTTAAGAAAAATATGGATTCTGATTATGCACTCACTCATGAGCAACATCATTACGACATAACTTATATCAACACCTGCCTGTTTATTCAAAAGTTAAAAGCTGCACAACTTAACAGGGGTAATTTTAATTATATGGTTGACAAAATCCATGATGAATGTTTTGCTGCCCTCAGCAAAATGCAAGATGATTATGATGGTCAGACTTCGAATGGCCGGATAAACCGCATGCAATTAGTCTGGAATAAAAAAATTGATCAGCAATTAGAAACACTCGTTACAGATTAACGATCAGTACCGGTATTTTTAATTCATGCCTTACCGTATTTACAGTTTCACCATAAATAAAATCCTGTATACCTGTATGTCCATGGGCTCCCATAACCAGCATATCGGCATTTACAGCTTTGGCAATCCTTACAATTTCTTTGGCCCTGTTTTTATAACCAAGGAAACCTTCTGCAGTAAAGCCACGGTCCTGTAACTGCGAAACATAGGCATCTAAACGCTCCTTATCTTTCCTAGATTCGTAATCATCGCTCTCATGTCCAAACAATTTAGCAGATGCACTTTCAACAATATGCACTAACAGGTAATGTGTATCTTTCTTTCCCTGTCCTATAGCATAAGCCAACAGCTTTTCATCATTTTCGCTGAAGTCAAGGGCAATGGCAATTTTATTAAAGCTTGGAATTACCAGGTTATTAAGTGTATTGGCTGCTGAATGTATTTTAATGGAAACCTGTTTTTTACCTTTTGTAATAAATGGATTGATGATGATGTAAACCAATAAGGCAATACATATCAACGCACCCAGACTTAACAACACCTGCTGCCATAGTGCACCATTTATAAATACTTCTCCCATTTCATTTACCAGCATTTTTAAATTTAAATACACCAGTACTGATGCAATCAGCCATGCAGCAATTTTTTGAAGTGGGTTAATGGCAAATTTGCCCATCGTTTTTTTATCACTTACAAAATGTATCAATGGAATAATGGCAAAACCCAGTTGCAAACTCAAAATTACCTGGCTTAAAATCAGCAGGGCATCTACATTTTCTTCACCATAAATAATAATGACGATTAATGCAGGTACAATAGCAACAAGCCTGGTTATAAGTCTTCGTAAAACAGGATTGATGCGAAGGCTCAGGTAACCTTCCATAATTATCTGCCCTGCCAGTGTTCCGGTAATGGTACTGCTTTGCCCTGCAGCAATTAAGGCAACTGCAAAAAGTACCGGGGCCACATTGCCAAGGAATTCGGGCAGCAATCTGTGTGCTTCTTTAATTTCGGCTACACCGGCATTGGGTGTATTAAAAAATACTGAAGCAGCTACAACCAGTATTGCAGCATTTACAAAAAAGGCAAGGTTTAAAGCAATGGTTGTATCAATACGGTTAAATTTTATTGCTTGTCTTATACCAGCATCAGTGCGGTCTATTTTGCGGGTTTGCACAAGTGCCGAATGCAGGTAAAGGTTATGTGGCATTACCGTAGCACCAATAATTCCGATTGCAATGTACAGGGCCTCATCATTCATGGCCGTAGGGATAAACCCGGTAACCAGTTCTGCCATATCTGGTTTAGCTAAAAATATCTCTATTAGAAAAGAGATACCGATTACACCTACTAAAGTAATAATGAAAGCTTCCATTTTTCGAATGCCAAGGCGCTGCAGGTAGAGTAATAAAAAAGTATCTAAAACAGTTATTGAAACACCCCAAATTAAAGGAAGACCTGTAAGCAATTGAATACCTATTGCCATTCCTAAAACTTCTGCAAGATCGCAGGCCGCAATAGCAATCTCTGCCAGCAGGTATAAAACAAAATTTACAGCCCTTGGATAAGTTTCCCTGTTTGCCTGGGCAAGATCCCTTCCTCGTACAATACCTAGCCTGGCTGATAAGCCCTGTAGCAGAAGCGCCATCAGGTTACTCATTAACAAAACCCAAATCAATGTATAACCAAACTTACTACCGCCTGCCAGGTCGGTTGCCCAGTTGCCGGGGTCCATATATCCAACACTGACTAAATAAGCAGGGCCAAGAAAAGAAAACATCCTTCGCCAGCCGGTTTTTTTAACCGTGGTATCAACCGATTCGTGTACCTCACTTAAAGAAGCACTATTATCTTTTTTACTGAACATAATGTACAAATACATTTTTGGCTACCTGCTCACTGATGATGCAGGCGTTTTGTTTTAAAACTTTTATTTCCAGCGATCCGTCAAATTCAAATTTCTTAAGCACCATCAGTTGGGTACCCAATACAATTTTATAATGCTTAAGCATCTCCAGCATTTGTGCAGTCTGGTTGCTTACTGAACTTACAGTGACCGTTTTATTTACAGGAATATCAGAAAGGCTCTGTTGATTAATTACCGGAATTTTTCCGTGTTTGTCAGGTATCGGATCTCCGTGCGGATCAAATGATGGATTTCCGAGGTAATTATCAAGTCGCTGTATCAGCTCTTCGCTGCTTATATGTTCCAGGTCTTCCGCAATTGCATGTACCTTATCCCAATCAAATTGTAATTTTTCTACTAAAAAAAATTCCCAAAGCCTGTGTTTTCGAACTACATCAAGTGCAGCCTTTTTGCCGGCATCATTTAGTTTAAAACCCCTGTACTTTTCATATTGTAACAGCTTTTTACCTTTCAGTTTCTTAAGCATGTCTGTAACCGATGCAGCCCTTGTTTGCATTTCGGCCGCCAGTGAATTGGTATTGACCAGGCCTGTTTCCTGTTGCAGGTGATAAATGCTCTTGATATAATTTTCTTCGCTGGTTGTAAAATTCATGATGCTAAAAATAAAATTTAGACAAAACTAAAAACATTATTCCTGAATCCGAAATATTTATTATAATTTAAAAAATAGAACATCGTTAAATTGAGACAAAATATATAATCATGAAAAAGAAAATTAGTTCAGGTTCGCCTTGGGAAGACATAGTTGGTTATTCACGTGCAGTAAGGGTTGGTAATATTATTGAGGTAGCCGGCACCACAGCCATGGATGGCGACAAACTGATCGGTAAAGGAGATATGTATGCTCAGGCTGCATTTATTTTTGAAAAAATTAAAAGGGCATTGCTTGCTGCAGAAGCTACCATGGAAGATGTTGTACGTACAAGGATGTATATTACCGATATTAAAAGATGGGAGGAGGCGGGCAAAGCTCACGGAGAATTTTTTAAAGATATTAAGCCTGTTTCAACCATGGTAGAAGTATCCCGTTTAATTAATAATGATTTATTGATTGAAATTGAAGCAACGGCGATACTGGATGTTAATTGAAGTGTATATTTTACATATCCGATTGTCTGAATTTTCCGTTAATATTGCGACTTAAACAATTTTAGCCAATTATGAATTTTTCTTCTTTTAAAGTACCCTATGCAGTTGATGAGCAATACAGCAAACGAATTGCATATTTTTCAATGGAATTTGCAGTAAGCCAGCCTTTAAAAATTTACAGCGGAGGCCTTGGTTTTTTAAGTGGTTCTCATATGCGTAGTGCATACGAGTTACGGCAGAACCTTGTTGGTATTGGTATTTTGTGGAAGTATGGTTATTACGATCAGGCACGTAACCAGGATCAGACACTGCAGGTGCAATGGAACGAAAAAATCTACAATTTCCTGGAAGATACGGGCATTAAGTTTCAAATAGATATTCATGAGCATCCCGTTTGGGTTAAGGTCTGGTACCTTAATCCGGAAACATTTAAATCAGCTCCTCTGTTTTTACTGAGTACGGATTTACCAGAGAACGATTATGTTTCGCAAACCATTACCCATCGTTTATATGATGCCAATGTAGCTACTAAAGTTGCTCAGTTTATCTTATTGGGCGTGGGTGGTGCAAAATTGATGGACGAACTGAATTTTAATCCGGAACTATATCACTTAAATGAAGCACATGGAATAAGTGCCGCATTTTATCTGTATAAAAAATTCGGAAATATTACAGAAGTAAAGAAACGCCTTGTGTTTACAACGCACACACCCGAAGAAGCCGGAAATGAAAAACACGATATTCATCTTTGCGAAAAGATGAGCTATTTCTGCGGAATGAAACTGGATGATGTGAGAAAGCTTACGGGGATGACGGGTGATCTGTTTAATCATTCACTGGCAGCATTACGGATTGCTAAGCTTGCAAATGGCGTTAGCCAGTTGCATGGTGAGGTAAGTCGTAAACTCTGGAGTAAATATGATGGCATTTGCGAAATAAAAGCAATTACCAATGCACAAAACTGGCATTACTGGGCCGATAAGCAACTTTATCGTTTTATGGATGCTCATAACGAAGATGGGTTTATTGACCGGAAAAGATATTTAAAGAAACGGGCTTTTGATGTGGTTGCGGATCAAACCGGCAAGTTGCTTAATCCTGATGTGTTTACAATTGTTTGGGCACGTCGTTTTGCAGGTTACAAAAGAGCCGAATTATTAACAAGGGATGAAGAAAGATTTGAAGCCTTACTGAATAATCCTAAATATCCGGTACAGATTATTTGGGCGGGAAAGCCTTACCCGGTTGATTATCCCGCCATCAGCGATTTTAATATGCTGGTGCATTTGAGTAAGAAGTACGATAATGTAGCAGTATGTGTTGGCTACGAACTATCATTAAGCAAGCGCTTGAAACAAGCTTCCGATCTTTGGTTAAACAACCCAAGGGTACCAAGAGAGGCAAGCGGAACCAGTGGTATGACTGCAGCGATGAACGGATCGGTAAATTGCAGTACACATGATGGATGGATCTGTGAATTTATAAATCATGGTAACAATGGATTTGTGGTTCCCCCAATTGATTACGAAAATGTAAGCGTACATGAGCAGGATGAATATGATATGACTAAGTTGTATGAGATATTGGAAAATCAGGTTCTACCTTTGTATTATGATAATCCTGAAGTGTGGAGAGAGATTACAAAGAATGGTATGAACGATGTTCGCTGGCAGTTTGACAGTAACAGGATGGCTAAAGAGTACTACGATATATTATACAAATAAAATTAACAAAGCATCCCTGGAAAAATCAGGGATGTTTTTTTTAAGATGGAAGTATACACAAAGAAAATAGAGATACGTTGGGCCGATCTTGATCCCAATTTTCATGTACTGCATTCAAAATATTACGACTTTGGAGCTTATAGCCGTATGTCCTTTATAACAGAGCATGGTTTACCCCCGGCCATCATGATTGAAAATAATATAGGCCCCGTCATTTTCAGGGAAGAATGTTTCTTTAAACGTGAAATAAAATTCGGTGATGAATTGATTGTTCATCTTAAACTAAGTAAATGTAATACAGATGCCAGCCGCTGGAGTATGGTACATGAACTCTGGACAAATGGCGATACACTTGCTGCTTTAATAAATGTTGACGGAGCCTGGATTGATACCGAAAAAAGAAAAATTGCCCAACCACCTGAAATATGTAAAACATGTTTCTTTCAAATTCCTAAAACCGATGATTTTAACATTTGATTTTATATAAACCGTTAATGTCATTTTGCTGACATAGAAATACTCAGTTTACATCTACCTTTGAAAAAATAAATTCGAACTATGAGAAAATCAATTTTAGTATTATCGTTTATGTTTGTTAGTGGATTAGTTTTTGCACAAGCAGAAACAGTTTATCCCGAAGGGTTAAAAGTAGGAGATAAAGCTCCTGAGTTTACAGCTAAAGACCAGGATGGTAAATCAATAAGCCTGAAGCAGGTGTTAAAGAACGGCCCGGTTGTGTTACTTTTTTACAGAGGGCAGTGGTGTCCGTATTGCAATAAGCAATTAAGCCATTATTCAGATTCATTAACATTGTTAACAGAAAAGGGAGCTGCAATTTTAGCAGTAACACCAGAAACAGATGAAAATGTAAAGAAGACGGTTACAAAAACCAAAGCAGCATTTCCAATACTTGAGGATGCGGGGCTGGCCATAATGAAATCATACAAAGTAAGCTTTGCAGTAGATGAAAAAACAGTAACACGCTATAAAGGATATGGAATTGATTTAGACAAAGCCAACGGAACTAACGGAGCTAATCTCCCTGTACCGGCAACTTATATTATAGGCAAAGACGGATTGGTGAAGTATGTTTTTTTTAATACCGATTATAAAAAAAGGGCTTCGGTTCAGGATATTCTGAATAACCTTTAAGAATTAATTTTAAAAGAGAGTGTTGCAAATAAATATCTTTGCAACACTTTTTTTATGCTCAACGCCACCATTAATTTATATCGCAATGCCTATACCGGGTTAAACCACCGCATGTGGTTGCTTGCTGTTGTAATGCTCATAAACAGAAGCGGCACTATGGTGTTACCCTTTATGACATTGTATTGTAAACATATCGGGTACAGCACAAAGCAGGCAGGTATTGTTGTAGCTATCTATGGTATCGGATCGTTAGTGGGAGCATTTATTGGTGGTAAAATAAGCGACAGGTTCGGGTTTTATTATACCCAGTTTTTTGCACTCCTCTCTGGAGGTGTATTATTTATCATCCTTGGACAGATGAACACTTATTTCTCTATTTGTGTTTGTACTTTTTTTCTGAGCATGGTTAATGAGTCTTTCCGGCCGGCTAACGCTACGGCTATTGCACATTACAGTACTTCAGAAAACCGTACGCAGGCTTTTTCAATTGTACGGCTTGCTATTAACCTGGGTTGGGGGCTTGGTGGTGCATTAGGTGGTTTTCTTGCTTCCATCAATTATCATTTATTATTTTGGGTAGATGGGTTTACAAATATCAGCGCAGCTTTTTTACTGATCTGGCTTTTACCAAAAGTAAGTCTTGCACAACAGCAGAATCTAAGTCATGGGAAAACAACAGCTGTAAAAGCTAAGCCTGCATATGCTGACAAAAAATTCATGTACTTTATAGGGCTTCAGCTTTTGTTTGCTTTCTGTTTTTTTCAGTTGTTTACTACCATACCTCTTTATTATAAAGAAGGGCTTCATATCAATGAATTCTGGATTGGGGTACTGATGTCTGTTAATGGAATACTGATTGCTTTGTTTGAAATGGTTATTGTTTTTAAACTGGAGGGGCGTAGTCCGTACCTGCGTCTGATGACTTACGGAACGGTAATTATGGCTGTTTCATTTTTTGCATTGAATATCCCCTTTATGCATGGTTTTGCAGTTGCTGTATTGGCTATGCTGCTGATAACGATTGCTGAAATGGTTGCTATGCCTTTTATGAACTCTTATTATATTTCCCGAAGTACTGAAGGGAACCGGGGGCAATACGCAGCATATTACACTATGGCCTGGAGTGCCGCCCAGGTATTGGGGAGTACTGCTGGTACACAGGTTGCATACGCAGCAGGCTTCAATAATTTATGGTGGATGATTGGCGCTGTTTGTATTTTAACTGCTGTTGGATATAATTACCTGTATGTAAAAAAATAATGCAACAAGAAATAGTTCTACAAATCAAAGACTTATTTATTTATAAATTATGGTTGATGTTGTCTTCGCATTGATAGGCATGTCCTGTCCCATCAATTGAAAACTACCGGTGATATCTGACACAGTATTTCTTTTTTTAACGAGACCGGTAGTTATATCCGTAATAATTTCGCCGGTTGTTTTTGTTTCAGTAGTAATTTCAAATTCCATACCCTGAACTTCCATTTTGTTTTTTGCAGTTGCAACAATAACTATCCCAATAACAGCTTCATTTCCTGTAATTGAATTCAGAGTGTAAGTACGGATGGTTTTATTCCCCTTGGTACCCGAAGTATCCGACCAGCTATTGCCAATATTTTTCCCCTTTGGTAATACTTCAAATGCTCCGCTTACAACAGCATCGTCAGTATTATCAGAAAACATTTTCATTAAATCTTCGGCCATGTTGGGATTTTCATCATCATTATTTTTTTTATCCTTTTTATTTTCCGTGATAGCCAAACCGGTAATGTTATCAATAACAACGTCAGTGGATTTATTCATCCTGTCATCAAATATTTTGGCCATTTCAGCATCGTTTGATTCTTTATTTTCAGAATCATAACTATTCGACTGTCCGGCCATGCTCATATTCGCTTTCAATTTTGTAAGCGAATTGCTGATGGTATAATTTTTATCTGTACTGTTTTTTACATCCAGCAGGTTAGTAGAAACTGATGTGCTGATCATTTCCATACCCATTCCCAAACTGGCTTCAATTGAAATGTCATTTTCAATGGTAATCTTTTGCCCGGTTGCGAGTTTAATTTTAGCTCCGGATAATGTAGCAACATTCACTGCATTTTGAGCGAAAATCATAATGGAGATAAAAAACGCAGCAAGGGTAATTGTGATTTTTTTCATATTTACTTTTTAAGAAAACAAATTTATTAAGAAACAGTTCAATGTAACGGGTTATTTAGAAATTTTGGAAACATTTATGCTTTAATGACTACAGGGCAAAAAACAAGGGCTATTCATATTATGAATAGCCCTGAAAGATTTTAATGAGGCGGTATTATCCTACTACCTGCACATTAACTGCGTTCATTCCTTTTTTGCCTTCCTGCAAATCGAACTCAACGCTGTCACCTTCTTTAATATCGCTGATTAATCCACTTACGTGAACGAAAGTTTCTTTGTTTGAGTCATTGTGCTTAATAAAACCGAATCCTTTTTCTGAATTGAAAAACTTAACGGTGCCTGTTTGTTTAGTGTCCATTTTTAAATTTGTATTGTATTAATAAAGTGCAAATATAGTGTTTTAGCAACAATTGGGTAGATTTATTAAAAAACCCCTGTTTTAGCGTTTAAAAGCTGAAATATATTAACTTTATAGCCGACGATTGCCTGCCAATTAAAAATTTTATTATTTTTTTATGTTGAATACAACGACAACCGTTATTACCGGTTCAGGGGCTTATATCCCTGATTTTATTAAAACAAACAGTGATTTTACCCGTCATAGTTTTTATGCAGAGGATAATACTGCTTTGGATATAGAGCCCCATATTATTGTAGAAAAATTCAAGAAAATTACGGGTATTGAAGAAAGACGTTATGCAGCCTCTGATATTGAATCATCGGATATGGCAGCGATTGCAGCACAAAAAGCAATTGATGATGCAGGATGTGATCCCGAAACCATTGACCAGATCATTGTTGCCCATAATTTTGGGAACGTTTTAAAACATACCATTCAAACCGATGTATTACCGGCACTGGCTTCAAGGGTTAAGCATGCATTGAAAATAAAAAATTCTTCCTGTGTACCATACGATATTTTATTTGGTTGCCCCGGCTGGGTCCAGGGCGTGATTCAGGCTGATGCTTTTTTTAAAGCAGGTATTGCCAAAAAATGTCTGGTGATTGGTACCGAAACCTTATCCCGTGTGCTGGATGTTTATGACCGTGACAGTATGATATTTTCTGATGGAGCAGGAGCCTGTATATTGGAAGCAAAGCCGGCAAATGAAACAAAATCAGGGATTTTGGGTTGTAGTGTTCAATCGCATAGTGGTGATGAAGTAGATTATTTAAATATGGGTAAATCTTACTACCCAGATTCTGATCCCCGTATCAGGTATATCAAAATGAAAGGCAGAAAAGTATATGAGTATGCCATGAAGTATGTACCTGTTGCTATGAAGATGTGCCTGGATAAAAGCGGGATAGATATAAGTGAACTTAAGAAAGTTTTTATTCACCAGGCCAATGAAAAAATGGATGAAGCCATTATTAAGGAGTTGTACAAACTGTACGGTATAGCAAATGCTCCTGAAAATATTATGCCCATGAGTATTCACAATCTTGGCAACAGTTCAGTAGCAACTGTTCCAACATTATTCGACATGGTGCAGAAGGGCATGATGCCTGAGCATAAATTAAACAGCGGCGATGTGATTTTATTTGCATCGGTAGGAGCAGGGATGAATATTAACGCAGTTTGTTACAGGATGTAAAATCGTATGACTATTCCTTCGAAAACTAATACAGGCAAGCTTTTTAATGTTTAGTTAATAAATAAATATGGTTAGAACCCTCAATTAGCCTACATTTGCAAGAAATTAGTATATGGTAAACGAAATGATCTCGAAGTTTTTGGAGCCAACACACCTTGCAAAGACAGCAGTTAAAATTGAATTTAAAAAACGCAATACCATCGTTGGGATTTTTGTAAATTCTCCCGATTATGAGGACCTGAAAGCAAAAAATTTCTGGCGTATTGTTTCCGAAACGCATATCCCCGAGTGGAAAAAAACAAATGATAATAAGTTAGCAAAAATTTTCAGCGGATCAGAGTTTACAAGAATAACTGTGGCTAAGGAAAAGAAAGAAAGTTAATTTTTCAAATCTATATATAAAGAAAGGACACATTTTAAATGTGTCCTTTTTCGTAACCTGTATTGCAGATCAGAAATTTCTCCCGCCCGTTCCTCTTGCTTTTGGCAATTCCTTTCTCGGTATTTTTTCATCAAGCTGTGCTGTGTTATAAACAAAGGAAGCAATAACAGTTGCTGCCTGTTTTAAATCATCGGGCACAAGATGATCGTAGGTGTCCATATTGGTATGGTGTGTACGGGTATTGTATTCAATCTCATCCTGTATAAACTGAAAGCCGGGGATGCCAACACCATCAAACGCCTGGTGATCGGTACCACCGGTATTATCAATCGTTACTGTTTTTGCATCAAGGTCATAAAATGGTTCCAGCCATTTTGAAAATATAGGGCCTGCAGCTTCGTTACCTTGTAAATAAATACCACGAACTTTGCCAGTGCCATTATCTAAATTATAATAAGCCGAAACCATTTTATGTGCCGGCTTCAATACCATATCAGCAGGATCGGCAAAATGGTTTTTTACATAATTTCGTGAGCCATGTAAACCCTGTTCTTCACCGCTCCATAATGCAATGCGTATTGTTCTCCTGGGTTGCAGGCCGGTTGTTTTTAATATCCGCACAACTTCCATCATCACAGCACAGCCTGCTGCATTATCTGTTGCGCCGGTTGCACCCTGCCAGCTGTCTAAGTGGCCGCCAAGCATTACTATCTCATCTTTTAAAACAGGGTCGGTGCCGGGTATTTCTGCAACTACATTATATCCTTTGATATCCCTAGTGTAAAATTTTGTTTTTACATCAGCTTCCATCTGTACTTTTTGCCCGGCGTCAACAAGTCTCTGTAATCTTAAATAATCATCGCTGGATAACATCACCCAGGCATAATTATTATCGGCAACTTTATCTTTATCAGACGATCCTCCGTTCTGAACAAACAATGTCCCGTCATTACCTCTGCCATTCATACTAAGCACCATGGCAGGTTTTTCATTTTTATAAAAATCATTCATTTGCCTGGTAAGTGCCCGCTGTTGCTGAAAAGCTGCTAATTGCTCCGGTGTAAAATTTCTTCTTTGCCTGGGCTCTTTATCAGGTTTTGAATTGGCCATTTTGGTAAGTTCTTCTTCAGTAAAACGACCACCATCTGCAGCAAAAGATGGTTTTAATGTATCATTCGAATAGAACATTACAATTTTATCTTTGATCTTACCAGAATAGTTTTGGTATAACTCTGCAGAATCTTTTGCCTTTATTAAAATAACACTTCTGCTGATGATACTATTTCCTGGAGTACTTCCGGTCCATGCTCTTGGGATGGCGATCATCGGTGTGTAATAAGGTGCAGTCATAGCAACATAGCAGCGGGTTTGTTCCCAGCCAGTTCCAAAATCACCCCAGGGCTCTACCACAGAATTTACCAAACCCATTTTTGTTAACTCGTCTTTCGCCCAGCTTGCAGCCCGGAAGAATCCTGGTGAGTTTGTAAGTCTTGGGCCACTTACATCAGTAAGTTGAAATGCGATGTCCATTACTTTGGAATTGTCAAGACCTTCTTTTCTGATTTTTGATACAGCATCGTTTTGTGCAATAAGTGAATTGCCTGCCAGCGAAAGAAGAAGCAGGAGCAACAGTTGCTTTCTCATGATAAGTAGTTTTAGTTGAAACCTTAATTTACGGCTTTCTCAGTCAGCATACAAGCAAATAGTGACAACGGGTTATATAACTTTTGTGTGCGGTATTTCCATAATCAGATTTTCTCCGTAGCAACCGGCAGGTGTTTGGTAGCCAGGTTTTAAATCTCCATTCAATATTTTTTGCGTGATGAGTAAACTGCTGTGAGCAGTTAATGTATAACCATCGTAGCAGCTGATGGCTGCAGTTAATTTAATACCCGCCGCATTACTTACTTCGCCCCAAACCATGCTGCTGCTTTTTTTCCTTTGCTCGTCCGATGGACCCGTAGGTTTTGATTTTATTTTTTTTCGGATGATGTTGCGGACAAACTCTGTTCGCAGTAACCAATTAAAAGCCCATTGAAATTTAAGAATGCGGTAAACTTTTGGTGCCATGCCTGTGTAGGCTTCAATGTTTGGTATACTGGTGGTTGTATATGCAGTTGAAACATCTCCCCAGGGAATGGTCATCACAAATAATTTCTTATCTCCAAAATTTACCCACATGCTTTTTTGGCCTAATGGCTTTCTAACAATTTTACCGTTTTCTCTTACGGCACCGCCTTCACCAATTTTGCCTGCCATGGTGATTGCTGTTCCATGCGATAAACCGCCACCTAACGATGCAAATGCAAGTTTTAAATGCGTTGCATCGGGCATTTTGTTTTTTAGCTGAAGTGCAATGCAATCTGTCGGTACCACATCAAACCCAACACCAGGCATAACCATGATATTTTTTTCTTTTGCGGCAGCGTCATATTTTTTCAGCATTTCAAAAACCGAAATATCGCCATTGATATCAATATAATGCACACCGGTTTGCAAACAGGCTTCTATCATTTGTTTTGCAGTAAAAACATATGGCCCTGCGGCATGGAGCACCAACTTAACCTGTTGCAAAGCTTTTTCTAAAGCATCTTTATCATTTAGATCAACAATGACATAGGGAAGTTGCAGTTCGTCAGCCAGAGGCTTAATGAGTGATTCGGTTCTGCCAGCCAGTATCGGCTGCAGGCTATAAGAAGCAGCAAGTTTAGCAATGAGTTTGCCGGTATATCCATTGGCGCCGTAGAGTAAAAATTTATTTTGCATAATTGAAATGTATAAAAAAAAGCGTGTAAGATCAGCAACCGTCTTACACGCTTTTTTGTAAGTGAAAAATACTTAATTGCTTACTGCTTCGTCCATATAGCTTTCCATAGGTTCGCAAGTGCAAATTAAATTCCTGTCGCCAAAAGTATTATTGATACGGCCAATTGATGGCCAAAATTTATTTTTTGTTACATAGGCCAGCGGGAAAGCCGCATCCTGCCTGCTGTACGGATGATTCCATTCATCGGCACAAATAACCTGTTGGGTATGTGGTGCATTTTTTAAAAGGTTATCAGTTTTGTCAGCTATGCCTTCTTCAACATCTTTTATTTCTTCATAAATGCTGATCAATGCTTCGCAGAAACGATCCAGTTCTCCTTTGTCTTCGCTTTCTGTTGGCTCAATCATAATGGTGCCTGGTACAGGGAAACTCATGGTTGGCGCATGAAAACCATAGTCCATCAAACGCTTGGCAACATCTTCCGCTTCAATACCGGCAGAGGTTTTAAACGGACGAAGATCAACTATAAACTCATGAGCACAATATCCGTTGTGGCCGGTATATAAAATCGGGTAATAGTTTTCAAGTTTCGATTTCATGTAATTGGCATTCAGGATAGCATACTGAGTAGATTTTTTTACACCATCAAGCCCAAGCATTTTTATATATGCATAGCTGATCAGTAAAATACTGGCGCTGCCATAAGGTGCTGCACTAACCGCATGTATGGAACTGTCGGTTGATTTTAAAGTGTCTTTTATATTATGGCCCGGCAAATACGGTTTCAGTTTATTGTTTACACAAATTGGCCCGATGCCCGGCCCGCCACCGCCGTGAGGTATAGCGAATGTTTTATGCAGGTTCAGGTGACAAACATCAGCACCAATCAGGCCAGGGCTGGTTAATCCGACTTGTGCATTCATATTGGCGCCATCCATATAAACAAGCCCTCCGTTATCATGTATAAGTTTGCAGATCTTTCTGATACCTAATTCAAACACACCATAAGTACTTGGGTAAGTAACCATAAAAGCAGCCAGGTTATTTTTATGTTCTTCTGCTTTTAATTTCAAATCTTCAACATCAATATAACCTTTGTCATCACTTTTTACAACAACCACTTTCATGCCAGCCATAATAGCACTTGCCGGATTAGTACCGTGTGCCGAAATGGGTATCAACACAATATTCCGGTGGCTTTCATTTCTTGCGGCATGATAAGCCCTGATGGTAAGTAATCCTGTATATTCGCCCTGGGCACCACTGTTAGGTTGCAGGGAGCAGGCTGTAAAACCGGTAATAACACTTAAATACTCTTCAAGTTTTTTAATCATGTACTGGTATCCTTTTGTTTGCGATGCTGGCGTAAAAGGATGAATAGAGCTGAATTCGGGCCAGCTGACTGGCATCAATTCAGTAGCCGCATTCAGCTTCATGGTACAGCTTCCCAAACTGATCATCGAAGTATTTAAACTCAAATCTTTGTTCTCCAGCGATTTTATATAACGCATCATTTCACTTTCGCTGCGGTGCGTATTAAAAACAGGATGTGTTAAATATGCAGATGTTCTGTTTCCAAATAAAGCATCTGCTTCATCAAAGAATAATGCAAAAGATTTACCGGTAGTTTGTTTAAAAATGGTGGCCAGATTTTTCTCAGTTTCACCTATATAATTGGATGTTACTTCATCAATAGATAAGCTTATGGAGCCATTGGTGTGGTAGTGAAAATTAGCTTTGTTTTTTTCAGCAGCTTTTTTGAAAGCATTGATATCTTCTACTTCAAAAGTGATGGTATCAAAGAAAAGATCAGTTAAAACATTAACGCCTATATTTTGCAGACCATCGGCAATGGCCGCAGTTAAAATATGAATGCGCTGTGCAATTTTCTTTAAACCATCGGGGCCGTGATAAACAGCATACATAGCCGCCATATTAGCAAGCAATGCCTGTGCAGTACAAATATTTGAAGTTGCTTTTTCCCGTTTGATATGCTGCTCCCTTGTTTGCAAAGCCATACGCAGGGCACGGTTGTTTTGTGCATCTATACTTACGCCAATGATACGGCCGGGAATACCACGCTTAAATTCATCTCTTGTTGCAAAGAAAGCTGCATGTGGTCCACCATATCCCAACGGAACACCAAAACGCTGTGCAGAACCAACTGCAACATCTGCGCCCAGTTCGCCGGGAGGAGTTAATAAGGTAAGTGCCAGCAGATCGGTTGCCATTACCACATAGCCATTCACTGCATGAACCCTGGTAATAAAATCCTGATAGTCTTCAACCGAACCAGTGCTGTTTGGGTATTGAACAATTGCGCCAAAAAAACTTTCATCAAGTGTGGCAGTTTTGTAATCTCCATAAACCAGTTTAACACCAATAGGATTGGCTCTTGTTAACAACACATCTTTTGTTTGCTCAAAAATATTGTTATCAACAAAAAACTTTGGTGATGCGATTTCTTCAGATTTGTTTTTATGATGAAACAACATGGCCATGGCTTCTGCTGCTGCTGTTGCTTCATCCAGTAAGCTGGCATTGGTCAATGGCAGACCCGTTAAATCACAGACCATGGTTTGGTAGTTAAGTAAACTTTCCAAACGTCCCTGCGATATTTCGGCCTGGTATGGAGTGTATTGTGTGTACCAGCCCGGGTTTTCAAATACATTACGTAAGATCACACTTGGGGTAATGGTATTGTAATATCCCTGGCCAATGTAGTTATTGTATATTTTGTTTTTTGCAGCAACTTTTTTCAGTTCGCTCAGGTATTCAAACTCTGTTTGTGCCACTGGCAGCTTCAGCTCCTTTTTCAACCGGATGGGATCGGGTAAGGTTTTATCAATCAGTTCTTCAATGCTTTTTACGCCAATGGTATTCAGCATTTCAATGGATTCTTCTTCATTTGGGCCGATGTGGCGGCCTGCAAATTCGTACTGTTGTTGTTCAAAAAGGTTCATATCTGATTAGGAGTTTCTTTTGTTATAAGTGGCGCAAATTTACGATAACAGAACAAGATTTGGCACGGATAAGTTCGCTACTTTTGATCTGTGGAAAATTGGGGGATATAACCGGCATTTAACTTTATACTAATGGGAGAAGATATTTTACATAACTGGGAGAAAAAATCGTCTGATCATCAGAAACTATACAAACAGTATCTGCACCGGGCCGATAAGAAAAAGGTACTAAAAGTCTTGCCTGACCTGCATGAGGAAGCCTTTGAGAAAATAGACTGCCTGCAATGTGCCAATTGCTGTAAAAATTATTCTCCCAGGTTTAAGAAACCCGATATTAAGCGCATTGCCAAACACCTGGGAATAAAGGAAGGCGACCTCGTAAATACTTATTTGTATGTTGATGGTGAGGGCGACTACGTTTTAAAATCCAGACCATGCCCTTTCCTGGGAACTGATAATTATTGCAGCATTTATAAAGTGAGGCCTTCCGACTGTCATCGCTTTCCATATACTGATGAAGATGTGTTACTTAAGAGGCAGCCACTTACATTAAAGAACAGCAGTTTTTGCCCTATTGTATATTATGTTTTAGAAAAATTGATTGCAGCTAAGTAATAAAATCTTTCTAACGACTTATCATTATTTATCGGTTAACTCCGTATAAGCAGCTGTTAATGGCCTTTCAATTCCGCTACCTTTCCATTCCGGCGAACCGGGAATTTCGGTAGCTTTTAAAATTTCTTCTTTTGTTTTACCGGCCTTTATTTCTGCTTCTGTGAATTTTAAAACATTGCCAAGGTAGTCGCCAAATGCTTTCAGGTCATCAGCTTTTAAAATAGTATTGTAACCATCGCCGGAATGGCCGCAAATGTACTGTGTTTTTTTACTGAAGGTGGATGTTGCTTTGTCTAAAACTTTTATCCAGTTGGCCATATCGGCTCCGGCGCTTTTATCAACATAAGGATGACGGCGGTTAAACACCAGATCGCCAAGGTGAATGATATTGGCCTTTTTGAAATGTACAAAGCTGTCGCCATTGGTATGGCCTGCACCAAAATAATGCAGGCAGATTTCTTCCTTGCCGATTTTTTCACACCAGGTATCGGTGTAAGTCTGATCGGGATATAATTGTTTATCCTCTGATTTTTGTTTGATTGCTGCGTTTTGCTGATTTATTTTGCTATTGGCGTGTGCCAGCACATGAGGCGTTAAATCTTTAAACGCAAAATTACCTGCCGTATGATCTCCGTGATGATGTGTATTGATGACAAGCCGGAATGGTTTTTCGCTTTTCTTTTTTAACTCATCAATCAAATGCTGTGCGGAGTCGGGGAATTGTGTATCCACAACTACCATGCCTTCGTTGGACAGGTAATACACAATGGTGCCGCCTTTTTCGGTAAATATGCCGATATCATCCGTAAGCATTTTAATGTTCCAGGCCGGATCGGCTAAAAAAGCAGCAAGGCTTTGTTTGTTTAGTAAAGCCAGACTCGCTATGGTTAAACCTGTATTGCGAAGGAAGGATCTGCGTTGCATTATTTTATGATTTAATTGAATATTAAATTAAGCTTTTATTCAACAAGCGAAAAGCAGAATTGTTCTGCAATATTATTTTTTACTCTTTATATGGATATAGAATTTTGAAAGCTTCATAAACACTTTGATGTAAAATGGTAACGTGGTTTTCCTTTGGTAAGGGAAGGAAATCAAGTTTCAGATTTTTCTTTCCCGATTTTTGAAGTGACTTTACTAAAGCTGCTGCATCCCTTTCCATTATTTTACCTTCAGTGCCAACAGAAATATATACCTGCCTTATTGTGTCGTTTTGATTTGCTAAAAGGGCAGGAGCCTCCTTTAATAAAGATTCGTTATCCCACCAAAGGCTTGGACTGGTAATAATATAGTTGGTAAACAACTGTGGTTTTTTTAAAAGAATCTCTGTTGCCAGCAAGCCGCCCAATGATTGTCCTATGATAAATTTTGTGTTGTTTGTTTTGTAATTAGTTTGAATGAAAGGTTGCAATTCCTGTTCAATAAAATCAATAAACTTTGCTGAACTTCCGGTAGTAGGATAAACTTTTTTTAAGTCTTTCAGATTTGTAGGAAAGGTAAAATCTCTTTTCCTGTCAACATTGGCAATACCAACAACAATGGTTTTCGGCATTTTAAATGCCATATTGAAGAACTGCACCAGACCAACAATATGCAAAAAATCTTCATTGGCCGAACCATCTAATAAGTAAATGACTGGATAGGTTTCTTTGTCATTATAACCATCAGGTAAATAAATATTAAATATTCTGTTCTCTCCGAGAATAGATGACTTTATTTCAGTTATTTCTCCAATGCTGAAAGCTTTTGTATTGTTTGTTTGAGCATGTAAAGTAAGGATACAAAAAAGGAATGTTATTATGCTGATAACTCTGCTTGCCATGTTTTCATTTTTTTGATTAGCGCCTGGATTATGTTGTCAATTGAAATTATTTATGTTCAACCTCCTCTAAAAAATTCTTTATCGCTTTTATATTTTGTTCTCTGTTATCATGCATGGTACCATGGCCTGCACCTTCAATTAAAGCAAATTTAGCATTCGGTACCAGCCGTTGAAAATACCTGACAGTTTCAGGACGGGCTTCATCAAATTCACCGGTAATAAAAAGGACAGGGACTTTTATCGTTTTTAAACTTTGTACCCGGTCATAGTTGATAAGCGTGCCAGTAGCTGTAAATTCTGTAGGTCCCCACATATAATTATAGATAAATTTATTTCCTTTTGACGTTGCCGTATCCAATTCACTGGTTAACCTGGTTTTCCGTACACCGTAATTTTTAGCAAACACTTCGTTGGCATTTTTGTATTCAGCAGATTCAAAGTCGTGATTTTTTTCTCCATTGCTTATTGCCAATTGGATGGTATCTGCCAGCCTGCTGATAAGTGTATCGGCATCTTTCTTCCACATTGCTGTGCTGAAATACGGGCTGTTAAAAATGATTGCTTTAATTCCTTTCGGATGTTTCAGGTAATATTCCAATGCTAATGCGGTTCCCCAAGAATGGCCGTGTAAATAAAACGTTTTTAATCCCAACGATTTTTTCAAAGCATCTACCTGGTCAACAAAGTTTTCAACTTTCAGCAGTGATGTATCAGTGTGATAATCGGAACGGCCGCTGCCCAATTGATCAAAAATGATAATGGGTCTGTCTTTTCCTAACGATGCAAATTGATAGAAAGATTTACTTGTACCGCCCGGGCCACCGTGTAACATCAGGATTGGAATTCCTTTTCCTTCACCTAAAATACGGTACCAGATTTTACCGCCTTTTACATTTACATATCCTTCGACTTGTTTTAAGTCAGGCTGGGAATCGCATCCTGCAAAGGACAAGGCAATGGCAACAAATAAAAAAGGGATTAACCGTTTAGCTAAGTTGATGAATTTCATTTATCGGGTGTTTATTGATAAATATACGCAACAATAATCTTGTCTGACTAATACTCCAGCTTCCGCAACTTAGGAAATTTAAACCAGGTGCCCGCTACAACCAGCACCGACATAACACCGCCAAACATAATAGCTGGTAACGTACCAAACATACGGGAAGTAACACCGCTTTCAAATTGCCCCAGTTCATTACTGGAATTGATGAAAATTAGATTGATAGATGCTACACGGCCTCTCAACTCGTCGGGAGTAAATAACTGCATGATGGTACCACGTACAACAACACTCACAGCGTCGAACAATCCAGCCACCAGCAAAGCCATAAAACTAAGCCAGTAAACTTTTGACAATCCAAATACGATGATACAAAGACCGAAACCTGCTACGGCGAGCAGCATTTTTAAACCCTGTTTGCTTCGCATGGGGTATTTAACCAGTATGCCAATGCTTATAAGGCTTCCAATATCCATAGCTGCATTTAAAAAGCCATAGCCAATTGGTCCGGTATGCAAAATTGTTGAAGCCACTTCGGGAATAAAGGCAACTGCTCCTCCAAACAGTACCGCAAAAAGGTCTAAGGAAAGTACACCCAATAAGTTTTTGTTGTTGTACACAAATGAAAACCCTTTTTTAATGGACGCCAGCATAGGTTCTTTTAATTGCGTATTTATTGGTGGTTTCGGCAATAATTGTACAGCGAAAATGCCGGCTGTTAATACCAATACTGCAGTAACAAAATAAGCGCCTGATATTCCTATGGCTGCAATCAGCAACCCGCCAATGGCATGCCCACCTATAGATGATATTAACCAGGTGGAAGAATTGTATGAGATGGCCTTTTGCAGGTCTTCACGGCGAACAATGGCCGCTATCATGCTGTTGGCGGCCGGGCCGGCAAATGAACGGATAATACCCGTGCAAAAAACTACCGAGAAAATTACAGTAAGTTTTGTTGCATTAGTAAATTGAAACCAGGGCAGACTGATACAGGCAAGTGTTAAGCCGCAGATCATGTAAAAAGCGTAAGACCAAACCAGGATATTCTTTTTATTATGCCTGTCAATGTAGTGTCCGGCAAACAGTGCCGCAATAACGGCCGGGATAAATTCAGCTAATCCTGCTAAACCCACCATGTATGTGTTTGCAAGATGAAAAACCTGGTAAATAACTATGGTAGTGATCATGCGTAACCCCAGAACAAAAAATAAACGGGCATAAATAAAATGCCTGAATTCGTTTGGTAGCGTTTTGCTGATCATTTGTAAAGATTAGGGCAAAGTTAAATAATGTTGCCCGCCATCATATTCTTTGTCTAAAGCGTTAATAATTATTTTTAGGTGTTCCTCGTTGCCTAAGAAATCGGCATTCCCGGCATCTACATAGAGTGTTTTAATATTATGCTGCTTTATGTACTGGGTATATGTTTCCTGCAAAGTAAACAGGTAATCGTTAGGAATAGATTGTTCATATTCCCTGTTTCGTTTTTTGATGTTTTCCTGTAATTTTTTTACGGGTGTGTGAAGATAGATCACAATATCAGGTTGTACTATCTGCGGATTAATAATTTCGAAAAGCTTTTGATACAATCTAAATTCCTCATCGGGCAGATTAACTTTGGCAAACAAAAGGCATTTGGTAAAAAGGTAATCGGAGATGGTGATATTCTGGAACATATCTTTTGTCTGCAGCAGGTCTTTCAGTTGCTTATAGCGCTCGGCCATAAAAAATAATTCCAGCGGAAAAGCGTACTGGCCCGGATTCTCATAAAACTTAGGCAGAAAAGGATTATCGGCAAATTCTTCCAGGATCAGTCTTGCATTAAAATGTTTGCTCAACAAATGGGCCAGGGTGGTTTTACCGGCGCCTATATTTCCTTCTATGGTAACAAAATTATATTTCATGCAGTTTTATAAAGCGGACTGCAAAATAAGTGTAAACCACTTTTATGCCATTAAAACTTTTTCACATTCAGCTTGTCGGGACAGTGAATAAGAAGCTGGTGAACCGATTTTTTAAGTACCGGATGTTTTAAGTTGGGGGATAGCTGATTGAGTGGTATCAATACAAAGCGCCTGTTTTGTATTTGCGGATGTGGAACGGAGAGCTGCAGGAGTTCAATAATTTCTTTGTTGAAAAATAAAATATCAATATCAATAATCCGGGGTGCATTTTTAACTGTTCGTACCCTGCCCATTTTTTTTTCGATAGATAAAATGGTCTGCATAGTTTGCTCAGCATTCAATTTTGTTTTAACAATAATAACCTGATTTAAAAAATCAGGCTGTTTGGTATTGCCCCAGGCAGCAGTGGTATATATACTTGATTGGCGTGTTGCTTTGCCGATTTGCATTTCGATGTTTCGAATAGCTTTGGCCAATTGGGTTTTGCTGTTGCCCATGTTGCTGCCTAAAAGAAGATAGAGCGTATTCATTTAAAAATATAAAGTCTTTCGTCAAAAATAAATGGTTTCGACTTCCTGATCTTGATATTCTTAAAATCTTTGTGTTGGGGATTAATCAGAAAATTATGTTCCTCGGGAATTAGAGCCGAAGGTACTTTAAGAACGAGATTTAAATTGTTATTAATGAATTCGGTACCCATAAAAGCAGTATAGTCTTCATCTTCGTACCAGTTTGCTTTAAGCTTATCAGCATTGATTTCTCTCATGGCGGCATCATCGGGAATAAAAATACTAAGCAAGTGGTAAAATTTCTGAATGTCTTCAAATCCAACATGAACTAATAATTCCAGTGCACTAAGTGAAATATGTTCTGCAGTGTACAACATACTGCTACCGGGTATATTCCACCGGGCTCCTTTTAGTTTTGCGCCGGTGCCGGAAATGTCATCTTTGTAATGTGAGTTGGTAATTCTGTAAACAATCATGCAAATAGCCCGTGTTGTATTCTGTGTAATTGGGTTAAAACCCTTTCAATTCCATGAGCCGAAGTTAACGATTCAAAAGAAAGATTACCTCCAAGCATGTAAGGGTTTCGCTTTATCCAGTTATAAAAGTTTTCAATTTTACCAAATGTGAATTCTCCTTCTTTTAAAACTTTTTCAATTTGTAAAGCACGTTCGGCATTGATAGGAGCAAAGTTGCCGTTATTTTTTGCATACCGCTGTAAGGTACGTTCGCTGACATGCAGCATAGATGCCCATTCAGCCTGCGTAAAGGGAGTTTTATCTGCAATCTTTTTAAATTCGTTGTAGGTAAAATCTTTTACTTTTACCTGTGGAATTGCTTTTACACTGCGGTATGCAGGCATTGGCTCTTCTAGCTTTGATGTTGGAGTATTTTTTTCTTTCTTTTTCATGCCCCGTCATTTGTCATACGAATATACGACACATGTCGCAGTCTTCCAAATTTTTTTGATTCCCGTTTTACCAATAGCTTTACGCCTCAATCAGATTGAGTTATGCAAAAATACAGCCAGGTCAGGGCTATGCTGGCAATTACCAAAGCAAGTTTGAGAGCTATTTTCAGAAGCCCGTCGGCAGTTGTTTTCAGCTTTGTATTTCCCTTTGTGTTTATTTTGGTTTTTGGGTTTATCGGTAATAGTGGTTTGGCTCCGGTTTATAAAGTAGTGATAGATAAGAATTGCGACACCACTAACGCATTTTTCGATTCAATAAAGGTAAGCAGCAGGATAAAGATCGTTTCATTCGCAAATGAAGGCGATTTACAGGATAATATTGTAAAAGGAAGAATAGCCGGAATTTTGAAAATATCCAGGTCGGGAAAAGGGAATCCGGAATATGTTTATACTATAAAAAGTTCCAATGCCAGTAGCGATAAATGGCCACAGTTATTACCAATTCTGGAAGCCATAGCAAATAAGATCAGTAATAGTAAATACAATAACCGTCCAACTTTTGCAGTAGCAGATTTTTATCCGCCACGGGATATAGAAATTGTAAGAGAGTATAAAACCATAGATTTTATATTACCCGGTCAATTAGGCTTTTCTTTATTAAGTACCGGAGTTTTTGGAGTAGCCTTTATGTTTTTTAATTTAAGAAATACATTGGTATTAAAAAGATTTTTTGCAACACCAATCAGCCACACTTATATTGTTTTAGGCGAAGCGCTCAGCCGCATTATATTTCAAATGCTTACTGCGATTGTGATAATTGTTGTTGGCAAGTTTATGTTTGGTTTTACATTGGTAAACGGATTTCAAACATTGGTTGAAATGTTGGTATTAAGTTTTCTGGGTTTAGTTGTATTTATGGGATTTGGTTTTATCATCAGTGGGCTGGCTAAAAACGAAAGTACCATCCCACCTTTTGCAAACCTGATCACATTACCGCAGTTTTTACTGGCAGGTACATTTTTTTCGGTAGAAGTCTTTCCTAAATGGTTACAGCCAATTTCCAATGTATTGCCTTTAACACATTTGAATACAGCTTTGCGAAGTGTTGCTTTTGAAGGCCAGAATTTATGGCAGGTACGGACAGAGATAGGTATCTTATTGTTATGGGGCGTTGCAGTTTATATTGTTGCAATCAAAGTATTTAAATGGGAGTAATTTATGAGTAAAAGACTAATTAAGGGATTTTTTATTGTACTGGCAGGCTTGTTTATTTTTATAACAATACTCTCTTTGTTTATTCCTTCAAAACTGATGGTAACAAGGGCCGTGGTGATTAATGCCCATGCAGATAAGGTTTTTAACGAGATCAGCAACCTGCAAAACTGGAAACACTGGCAGCCGGTTTTTATCAATGATTCAGCAAATATCAGATTTGAAACAGATGCTTCTGGCATAAGTAATTCATGCGAATGGGAATCGAAGGGTAAAAAAAACAAAGTAATCATTACTGCAAAAGAAGAAAACGCAATTACAGCTTCTTTAATAAGAGAAGGAGAGAATGATGTGTTTAATTCCATTAAAGTTTTACCATTGGCCGACAGCAACCAGGTACAAACCGAATGGAATGTGCTGATCAGGTTGAAATGGTATCCCTGGGAAAAATTTTATGGAATTTTTATTGAGGGGATAACAGGACAGGGATATGAAGATGCCCTGAACAGTTTAAAAGTATATGTTGAAAAAGATTAGGATGGGAAACTGATTTTTCCCATTGAAATAGCAGGGATACTCAGGTTCCCTTTTTGTAAGTAACTGCCATCACCACAAATACATTCATTGGCCAGTACGGCAAACAGAACAGCTTCTTTTGCATCAGGTTCAATATCAAGATCAGCTGTTGTCAGGAATTCGCAGTTCGGTAATGCTGCTTTAATATGCTGCATCAATAAAGGATTGTGCATACCGCCACCACTTGCATAAATTTTTATTGAAACATCTTTGCTGATGGTTTTTAATAACGCATCAATAATAGTATCTGCCGAAAACTTATTCAACGTAGCCATTGTATCCTCAACACTTAACATTGTTGTAAGCGATTTTTCTTTTGCCTGTTGTAAATAATCAAGGTTGAATAATTCGGGGCCCGTTGTTTTTGGTAAGGCTTGTTTAAAGAAAGCATTATCCTTCAGCGCAAATAAAAGTTCATTATTAATATTCCCTTTTAAGGCAATTACCGAATCTTTATCAAAATGTTTTCCTTTAAAGTGCTGTTGGATAAAAGCATCCATCATGGTATTGCCCGGTCCGGTATCGGTGCATAAAATTTCAGTAATGTTCATATTGCCGGGGAGATAGGTGAAATTGGCAATACCTCCTATGTTCAATAATATCCTGTCCTCACCCTGCTTGCCAAAAATTAAGTAATCACCATACACAGCAAGCGGAGCACCTTCGCCACCGGCGGCAATATTCTTTTGCCTGAAATCACTCAGAGTTATAATGCCTGTTGCAACAGCCAGGTGATCGCCATCACCAATTTGTAATGTGGCATTACCAAATTTATTTTGCTCATGTAAACTTTTAGGTGCATGATAAATAGTCTGACCATGACTTGCAATCAGATCAACTTCCTCATTTTTTATATTCCATTTTTGCAGGCAGTCATTTATAATGGCGGCATGTTGTAAAGCCACCCATGGATTAAGCAGGCATAATTTTTCGAGATCAATATTTTTTTTGCTGAAGACAGATTTAATTTCATTCTTAAAATCTTCATTAAAAGAGACGGTTTCAAACTCCAGTAATTTGATT
>Ga0138256_10000080_pt1 | contig 113769 bp, 98 predicted proteins | sample KNB2016incub_MG_FD_105486 | JGI IMG/M metagenome (GOLD analysis project Ga0138256, IMG submission 105486) | Active sludge microbial communities from wastewater in Klosterneuburg, Austria - KNB2014incub_MG | ecosystem: Engineered > WWTP > Activated sludge > Unclassified | place: Austria... | reverse complement strand
TTACTGGGTTGAAATTGGTGACCGAAATGGTAACCGTATAACCATGTGTAGGGTTGTGATTCAATAAATATTGTCAATCAATAATATAAAGTCCTCCGGTTTTTACCGGGGGACTTTTTTTATTGATATTTTTATAAAACACATTGAGTATCATCACATCAGCCCAAAAAGAAGTTATTTATATAAGTAAATAATCCGTAATAGTTATCAAAGCAAAATCACTCATTTTAAATCTCCCAAAATCAACCTTATTTTACTACCTTTGCCCTCCCGTTTTAAAAACCACGGGATAAATTATGTCATTCAATATTATTAAACACTTAAACGCAGATGCACAGGAAGGTTCTACTGGTAATACCGGAGAAACTGCTGCGACAACAAATGTGCCTGAAAAAATTATGGAAACAAATGAAACAAACACAATTACAGAACCTGTTAAAGCAACAGCACCAGTTGAAGAAACTGTAGTTACAGCACATGATGATTTTGACTGGAGTGTTGACAAACGTAATGTAACCAGTTACTCAGCCGAAGAAACAGCCAAGTATGACACTGTTTACGACAACACTTTCAAACAGATTAATGATGGTGAAATGATAATGGCTACCATTGAATCTTTAACTAAAACAGATGCTGTTGTTAACATTGGTTTCAAAAGTGATGGGCTTATTTCTTTAAACGAATTTAGAGATATGCCAGGTGGAGTAAAAGTTGGAGATGTTGTGGAAGTGATGGTTGTTGAAAAAGAAGACAGATCGGGCAATTTAAACCTTAGCCGTAAAAGTGCACGCACAACAAGGGCTTGGGAAAAAATTGTGGAAGTACATAAAACTGGCGAAATTGTTACCGGTTTGGTTACAAGTAAAACTAAAGGTGGTTTAATTGTAGATGTATTTGGTATGGAAACCTTCTTACCGGGTTCTCAAATTGATGTGAAACCTGTTACAGATTACGATCAGTTTGTTGGTAAAACAATGGAATTTAAAGTAGTTAAAATAAATGAAGCGATCAAGAATGCAGTAGTATCTCATAAAGCACTTATTGAAAGTGATATTGAAGCACAGAGAGCCGAGATTATGGGTAAACTGGAAAAAGGTCAGGTGCTTGAAGGTACTATTAAAAACATCACTGACTTTGGTGCATTCCTTGACCTTGGTGGCTTAGATGGCTTATTATACATAACAGATATTTCATGGGGACGTATTAACCATCCATCTGAAGTATTAAAGATGGACCAGAAACTGAATGTAGTTGTATTGGATTTTGATGATGATAAAAAACGTATCAGCCTCGGTTTAAAACAACTAACACCGCATCCTTGGGATACACTTGCAGAGAACCTGAAAGAAGGCGAAATTGTAAAAGGCAAAGTTGTAAATATTGAAGATTACGGTGCTTTCCTGGAAATTATGCCGGGTGTAGAGGGACTTGTTCATGTAAGTGAAATTACCTGGGCAAACACTCCAATCAATGCAAAAGAATTCTTTACATTAAATGATGAGTACGAAGCTAAAGTGGTAACCCTTGATAAGGAAACCCGTAAGATGAGCTTATCCATTAAGCAGATGACCGAAGACCCCTGGAGCAATATTGAAGCTACTTTCCCCGAAGGAAGCAAACATACAGGTATTGTAAAAAATATTACACCTTATGGTGTGTTTGTTGAATTAACAACAGGTATTGGTGGTATGATACATGTTAGTGATTTGAGCTGGTTAAAGCGTTTTAATAACCCTAATGAATATACAAAAGTGGGTAACGAAATTGAAGTGGTTATTATGAACATTGATAAGGAAAGCCGCAAACTGCAGTTAGGTCATAAACAAATTGAAGAAGATCCATGGAATACATTGGAAACTACTTTCCCTGTAGGTAGTGAACATGATGGTACTGTAGTGAAAAAAGATGATAAAGGAGCAATTGTGCAATTACCATACGGTTTGGAAGGATTTGCGCCTGCCAGGCATTTAGCTAAAGAAGATGGAAAATCAGTAGGAATTGATGAAACAGCAAAATTTATGGTTATTGAATTTGACCGTAATGATAAGCGTATTGTTTTAAGCCATGCTCGTTTGTGGGAACAGGCAATTGAAGATGAAAAACAAGCGGAGATAAAAGAGAAAAAAACCGAATTTGAGCAAACTAAGAAAGCAGTAAAAAATCTGCAAAGTAAGGTTGAAAAATCTACTCTTGGTGATTTAAGTGCTTTGGCAGATATAAAAGCTAAGTTAGAAAGCGACGCTGCTGAAGATACCGCTACAAAAAGCGAATAAGCAATTTTTTAGCTGATAAAATAAAACCGCCTCGTTTAATACACCAGGCGGTTTTTTATATTTAATAAATGTTGCAATCGGTTATAACTTTACAATTTAATTCCCATCATTACTTAAAATAGTAACTTCAGTTCTTCTGTTAGTTGCTCTACCTTCTTCTGTTTTATTAGTATCTAATGGTTTCGTAAAGCCATAGCCTTTTGCAGTAACACGGTTGGGATCTATTCCTTTTGTAATTAAATAATCTCTTACGGTATTTGCCCTAGCTTCAGAAAGTATCAAATTACTTTTTGCAGAGCCTACATTGTCTGTATGACCACCAAGCTCTATTCTTACATCTTCTTTCCTGTTAAGAAATGCAACCAGTTCGTCAATTACAGCATAAGAATCTTCCTCTAAATCGGCTTTTCCGGTTTCAAAATTACAATCTTCCAGAACAAAACTTTTAGATGGCATAAACTGAATATCAACTTTAAAAGGATCTTTATAATATGCCTTCCCAGATGTTGCAGGTATATCTAAAACTATATAACTGGTAGAGTCTTTAAAGCCCAGTATAAATAACTCGTATTTATCTCCAGCCGGCAATCTAATGGAAAATCGTCCGGTAGTATCAGTTAGTCCCTGGTATTCCCTTCCGTTTAAATTACTGCGAAAGATAACAATTTCATGAGGGAGGATCCTTCCTTTAAAATCGGTCATAAAAACATCAACGGGTGCATCTTTTGGGATATTTGCATCTTGTACCGAACCTGTTTGGCATAAAGCCATTAGCGGTATAAATAAAACAATCAGGCTGCTGAAAAATTTTTGCTTCATAACAAACTGGATTTATTTAGTTTTAAAGATAATTATAAAAAAACAAAACTGTTTTTTTCAATTATTGTGCCGTTCAAATATTTTTTTGTTAACCGGTTGTAAAGCATTTATAGCTTTTGCTGCAGTCTTATAATCATTTCATTTTTCCAGCTATTAAAATCGCCAGCTAAAATATGTTCCCTGGCCTGGTTAACCAGCCATAAGTAAAATGAAAGGTTATGTACACTGGCAATGGTTAATCCTAAAAATTCTTTCGATTTCATTAAATGGCGCAAATAAGCCTTGCTGTAGTAATTGCTCATAGTACAATTAATAGTATCATCTATAACCGAAAAATCTTTTTCCCATTTTTTGTTATCAATATTAATTACACCTTTACTAGTAAACAGCATTGCATTGCGGCCATTACGGGTAGGCATTACGCAATCAAACATATCAACACCTAAAGCAATTGATTCCAGTATATTCCATGGTGTACCTACTCCCATTAAATAACGTGGTTTTTGAACTGGCAAAATATCGCAACACAGTTCAGTAAATTCATACATCATTTCCATAGGTTCTCCAACACTAAGTCCTCCAATTGCATTTCCGGTAGCGTTTTGTTCTGCTACAAATTCTGCCGAAGCTGTTCGCAAATCTTTATAGGTACTACCCTGCACAATTGGAAACAGGTTTTGGGTATAACCATATTTATCGGGGGTACTGTTAAATCGGTCAAAACACCTGTTTGCCCATCTATGTGTAAGCTCCATACTTTTTTTAGCATACTCATAATTACTAGGGTAAGGCGGGCATTCATCAAATGCCATTATTATATCGCCGCCAATAATTCGTTGTATGTCTATTACCTTTTCTGGTGTAAATAAATGTTTACTGCCATCAATATGGCTTTGAAACATGGCGCCTTCTTCGGTTAGTTTCCGATTAGCGGCTAATGAAAAAACCTGGTATCCTCCACTGTCTGTCAATATTGGTTTATCCCATCCGTTAAATTTATGAAGGCCACCTGCTTCTTCTAATACTTCCAAACCAGGCCGCAGGTACAAATGATAAGTATTACCTAAAATAATTTGTGCATTAACTTCTGATTTTAGTTGTTGTTGTGTTACAGCTTTTACGCTGCCCACAGTTCCAACAGGCATAAAAATGGGAGTTAAAATTGCTCCATGATCAGTAGTTATACAACCTGCCCTGGCTTTACTTGCTGTATCGGTGTATTGTAAATCAAATTGAAGTGCTGCCATAAAATAAATCTTTGTGCTTTGCTAAGATTTTAAAATACTAATGCTGATTACTGCTATTTTTGTTAAATGAATTTTACCCAAATCTGGCTACTTGTTTTTTTTACATTTTGCCTGATAACCCTTATACAGCTTTTTTATTACCTGTACTTTTTTATAAGACTTGCTCTGTATAAAGCCAAACCCAGGGCTACATCACAAACACATCCGGTATCAGTTATCATTTGTGCCCGAGATGAAGCCGCAAATTTAGCAAAAAATTTGCCTGGTGCATTGTTACAACAATATCGCACTACACATGAAGTTATTGTTGTTGATGATAACTCCTACGATGATAGTAAATACCTGCTGGAAGAATATCAAAAAACATATAAACAATTGCAGGTTGTACAGCTAAAGCAGGAAGCCAAACTGATACCAGGTAAAAAATTCCCTTTAAGTGTTGGCATAAAAACAGCCAAATTCGAAATTGTATTACTCACCGATGCAGATTGTGTACCCGCCAGCGAATTTTGGATTGATAAAATGCAGGAAGTTTATGATGATGACACCGAAATTGTTTTAGGCTATGGTGCATTACATAAAAAAAGTGGACTTTTAAATAAACTTATACGTTGGGAAACCTTTCATACAGCACTACAATATTTTTCTTATGCTTTAGCCGGTAAACCCTATATGGGTGTGGGGCGTAACCTCAGTTATAAAAAAACTATTTTTTACAGGCACAAAGGTTTTTCGGCACACAATAATATACCCAGTGGCGATGACGACTTGTTTATAAATATGGCAGCCACTAATAAAAATACTAAAATTAATATAGATAAAGATGCATTTACTTTAAGCGATGCACCTAAAACATGGAATAGCTGGATTAGACAAAAGAATAGGCATTACAGCACAGGAAAATATTATAAACCGCTACATAAATTTTTACTGGGCCTATATACATTTACACATTTTTTATTTTACCCGTTACTGGCTACATCTTTAATATTTTATAACTGGCAATTTGCTTTGCTTGTTTTTGGCGCCAGGTTTTTAGTGCAAGCCATTATTTTATATCCCTGTATGAAAAAACTAAATGAACAAACCCTGTATCCCTGGTTTTTATTTATAGACATTTGGATGTTTTTTTATTACTTGATATTTGCGGCAGCGGTTTTTAAAAGGCCCAGGAAAGGCTGGAAATAAAAAGTATAAATTCTTTAGGCAAATAAAAAGTTATAGACAGTATTTGGATTGCTATTAAACTGTAGATATTTTAATGAACATTATACAAGAATATTTTAGTGATTTTACCGATCAGCAAATTGCACAATTTGCTGCTTTGAAAGATTTGTATGACAACTGGAATGCGAAGATTAATGTGATATCGAGAAAAGACATGGATAATTTTTATGAACATCATGTACTGCATTCTTTAGCTATTGCAGCAAAATTTAATTTTGTAAAAGATATGCAGGTTATGGATCTTGGTTGTGGTGGTGGATTTCCTGGTATTCCCTTAGCCATTTTGTTTCCTGAAACAAATTTTCACCTGGTTGACAGCATCAATAAAAAATTAAAAGTTGTTGTAGAAATTTCATCTGCTATCGGCTTAAAAAATATCAGCACCCAACATGCACGTGCCGAAGAAATAAAAAACAGGAAATTTGATGTAGTTGTTTCAAGAGCTGTAGCGCCATTGAAAGACCTTTGGCGATGGAGTAAACCTCTTATTGCAAAAAATAAAATTGTAGAAAAAGAAATACCCAATGGTTTAATATGCCTTAAAGGTGGCGATTTAACAACCGAAATTTTTGAAAGTGGCTGCAAGCCTATGGTTTGGGAGATTGAAAAACTATTTCCGTTCCCGTTTTTCTCAGAAAAATACCTTTTATATATTCCAGTAAAATAGTATTTATATTACCAGTTAGTGGTATTGTTTAACTGATAAGTTTTAACCACTTTTGTATTAATTATGAATACAGTTGCAATTGTTGAAGACAATAACGATATACGGCAAGCTCTGGAAGAAATTATACAAAGCTCTCAAGATTATAAATTAGCAGGTTCATGTATGACCGGTGAAGAGGCTTTGGTACAACTACCACTACTAAACCCTGATGTTGTATTGATGGATATTGGCCTGGGTGATGGCATTAATGGTATTGAAGTAGTACGAGAATTAAAAGGTACAAATCCTAATATGTTATTTATAATGTGTACGATTTATGAGGATGATGATAAAATTTTTGAAGCATTAAGAGCGGGAGCCAATGGTTATATTTTAAAAAAGACACAACCGGGTAAATTATTAGAAGGTATAAAAGAATTGATTGAAGGCGGTGCCCCCATGAGCAGCCAGATTGCCAGTAAAGTAGTAGCTGCTTTTCAAAACAAATCGGTTACAAATACTACAGGAACAAGCAGGATAGATGTGTTAACTAAAAGAGAGAATGAAATTCTTGAAATGCTTGCAACGGGGCTTTTATACAGAGAGATTTCGGGTAAACTTTTCATAAGTATAGAAACAGTTCGAAAACATGTGTATCACATTTACGAGAAACTGCATGTAACCAATCGTATTGAAGCGATTAATAAATATTTTGGCCGTTAACTTCGTTATCCAGTAACAAGCACAAATAATAAACCTCCACAAATTGGGGGTTTATTATTTCAAAAATTTCCAGAACCAAAAATCAGTTTGCGGCGTATTACCTATTGGAAAATTGTGAGTATAGCCAGTATTTTCAAAATCATATTTTTTGTAGAATTTTTGAGCTTTTAAATTATGCTCCCAAACACTAAGCCAAACCACTTCATAATTATTTTCTGCAGCATAAGTTAAAAAAAGATCCATCAGTTTTTGAGCTATGCCTGTACCCTGGTATTCTTTTAAAATATAAAGTCGTTTTAATTCCAGTGCTTTCCATTTTTTCATAAGCGGTAAACCTTTGTAATCTTCCATAAAATGCAAATAGGCTACAGGTATATTATCTACTTCGGCAAAATAACAAAAGGTAAGTGGATTGTTAAGTTCGGAACTTAATTGCACAGTGTTATAATATCTTTGCAAAAAATCTTGCATATCTTCTTCACTGCAAGTACCTGTAAATGTATCATAAAATGTTTGCCGGGCTATGGCAGACAATGCATCTACATCAGCAACATTTATTTTACGTATACTCACTTCCATTTTAAAATTTTCAACTTCAAAATAATTTACCCTACAGGGTTTTAAAGTAAACTTTACCAGTTCAGTTCAAGTTTATTATTTTTTCTATCTACATCTGCCAACCGTTTGGAAGGGTCAATTTCCACTACTTTAATATTTGTGAGTTTTTGCTTAGTTTCTATAGTATAAAACGGATCTGCCCATTTCCATTCATCTTCCAGTATTCTTTTTTGTGCCGGTTTTTCGGCTGGCTTATTACCAAACATTAAGTTAAGTGGTATATAATACATTTCTGTATTGCCATCGCTATATGTAAGTTGTAAATCTATAGGCATGGGCATTTCCCCTATTCTTTTTAAGCGAATTTTTGTAACAGCGCCATCCTCCCATAAACTGTCAATTTTATAATCGATGGTTTTGGTGGTGCTAATCCAGTATTCTTTATACCAGTCTAATTGTATGCCGCTAACCTGCTCTGCCACTCTCATAAAATCAGTAGCGTTGGGATGTTTAAACCGCCATTGCTTGTAATATTCCAGTAAAATTTTATCTCTTGTTTCGTCGCCAACAATATACCCTAGTTGTTCCAAAAACACTTCACCTTTTGAATATGCTGCAGCACTGTATGCATAATTTGATTCGTAGTGATCGCTATGGGTTGTCATAGGTTCTTCAAAACCACTTTTAGCCAGGTTAAAATAACTAAGGTAAGCGCTGCTATGATCTTCAGGTACTATATCAATTGCAGCAGCCAGGTTTTTATTTCCCGGGTTTCTTATCAGTGCATCTTTCATTGTTTGTAATGAAGATTTTTTATTATAGAATTTCGAAACCTGGTCTTCGGCATAACTGGTAAAACCTTCATCCATCCATGGATACATACTTTCATTTGTACCCAGCATCATTTGATACCAACTATGCATCCACTCATGAAAAACCGTGCCCAGCCCATAACCAATTAATAAAGTTGCCATCGGGTATTCCATTCCGCCATCTCCTCCCTGTATAAACGAATATTGCGGATAAGGATATTCGCCAAAATGTTTTTCCATAAAAGGCAATGCGGTTGTGGCAGCAGTAAGTACCGCAGCCCATGCAGAATCGTTTTTAGCATTGTTTTCCCTGTACTTATATACAACATGAAGTACGGGTCCGTTATTTGGCATTTTATAACTAAGGTGTTTGTAATAAGGATCGGCACACCAAACAAAATCATGTACATTATTACCAACAAAATGCCAGGTGCGATTTTCTTTGTTAGTAGGTTTTAATTCAGTACCAGGTTTATCATAACCCCAGCCAATTTCATTAGCATTCATTAAAACGCCTGTACCGGCAAGCTTGTAATTTTTATCAATGTTGATGGTAACATCATAATTACCCCAAACACCATAAAACTCACGGGCTATATATGGTGTGGGATGCCAGCCTTCATAATCGTACTCACACATTTTTGGGTACCATTGGCTCATGCTATAGCGAACATTTGTAGTAGGATTATCTCTGCCACTACGGCGTATTTGCAATGGTACCTGTGCCTCAAATTGCATATCAAAAACCACTTTACTATGAGCTGCAATTGGTTTAGTTAACATTACTTCCAATATTGTTTCGTGGTATTTAAAAGGCTGGGGTACTCCATTCATTTTTAATGAAATAATCTTTTGGAAACCAATTTCATCTGGTTTCAGGTTTTCAATTCGATCTTTAACCCTGTTATCCCAATCGGGTCTGCCGTTTATAAGTATTTTACCCAAAGCACGGCTACGTAAATCCATGCTGCTGTTTGGTTGAAATGCATTCCAGTATAAATGGTAAAACACTTTATCCAATATATAAGGAGAGTTGTTGCTGTATTCCAGTTTCTGTTTGCCGGTAAAGCGGTTAGTATTTACATTTACATCAACAACCATATTATATTTTACCGCTTGTTGCCAGCGATTTGGTTGTGCAATTACAGAAAGTTGCAAACTAAAACCCAGTGTTACTAAGAAAATTATTCTCTTCATGTAATATTTTTTAATAGGGGTAAATTTCGGTAAAATAAATTTATGAAAAACAGGAAACTGATAAGTGGTAATTAAAAACAGAGGAAGTGCCAAAAAGTATATACATCGCTGATTTGTATTAAGTAGGTTAAACTTGTTTCAAGGATATATTTCATCTGAATAAATAAAATATCTTAATCATTTCCAGCCACAACAATTACAATCTCTCCTTTTACTACTTTGGCATTAAAATATTCATATACCTCTTGTAAACTACCTCTTACATTTTCTTCAAATTTTTTAGAAAGTTCCCGGCTAACACAGCATTGCCTATTGGTGCCAAAATATTCAATAAAGTCGTTTAAGGTTTTTACAAGTCGCATGGGACTTTCATAAAAAACCATTGTTCGTTCTTCAGTAGCCAGTTTTTTTAACATGGTTTGTCTTCCTTTTTTAATAGGAAGAAAACCTTCAAAACAAAAACTGTTTATAGGTAATCCACTATTCACTAATGCTGGTACAAAAGCAGTAGCGCCAGGTAAACATTCTACTTTAATATTATTTTTTATACACTCCCTTACTAATAAAAAAGCAGGATCGCTGATACCTGGTGTACCGGCATCGGTAAGTAAAGCCATGGTTTTGCCTGCCGCCAGTTGCTCTGTAATATGTGTTAGTATTTTATGTTCGTTATGCTGGTGGTAAGCTGTTATTGGTTTTTGTACCTGGTAATGATTTAAAAGTACAGATGAAGTACGTGTATCTTCTGCAAGTATAAGATCAACAAATTTTAAAATTTCAATTGCCCTGAAAGTAATATCAGAAAGGTTGCCAATTGGAGTAGGAATGAGATAAAGCATAATGTGCTGATGTGCAAATTCAATAATTTGCTAATTCTTTAAATTAAATATGTATGTAATGAAAAAACTTTTTAAATTTAATTGATCAGTACATTAGCATACCGGCTAATTAGCTAATTGCTATTTCATACATTTCCATTACAGGGTTGGCAAGTAATTTTTTGGCGGCTTCCCCGGCTATTGCAATGGCAGCCTCTTTATTTTCGGCATCAATCTGCAGGTCAATATGTTTACCAATTCGTACATCTGAAACATTTTTTATACCCAGGTTCTCCAATCCGCCCAATACAGCTTTTCCCTGTGGGTCTAATAAATCTTTTAGTGGCATAACTTTTATCTGTACAGTAAATTTCATGATTCTTTTTGTTTAAACAGTAAAGATAAAATAATATAAACTATAAATATTATTGGTATAGCCACCCATTTAAATAATATAGCTGCAATAATACTTAAGCCCAATAAAATTATTTTTGGTAAATTATTTTTTACTGTGTAATCTTTAAACTTTAAAGCCATCATGGGTAAATTGCTAATCATTAACCAGCTTAAAAAAACTATAAGCCCATATAAAAACCATTGATTAAAAAGAATATCAGCAATCAACTGACTGTGGTTATTCCAATAAATTAATGGTATGGATGCTACCACTAATCCAACAGCCGGTATGGGTACCCCTTTAAAGCCAAATGTTTGTGAATTATCAATATTAAATTTAGCCAAGCGCCAGGCGCCGGCAGCCGCTAAAATAAATGCGGGCATAAGCCATAATATAGATGCGTTTAAGCCATCCTCTTCCTGTGCTATACTCATTCTTAAAAACTGGTAAAGTATCATTGCAGGCGCTACACCAAAACTTACAACATCGGCCAGCGAATCAAGCTGCTTGCCCATTTCGGATCTGGCTTTAAATAAGCGTGCCACAAACCCATCCAAAAAATCTACCAGTGCAGCCAGGCCAATAAACATAGATGCCATCCATATTTTTTCAGGTATATCAATAAGTTGTGTACCATCGGCAGCATATTGAATGATGATTCCATTTTGAAGCGTTGCTACAATGGCAAAGCATCCAAATATTAAATTAAGAAGGGTGAATAAATTAGGAATTTGTTTAGCCATCAAATTATTTTTTCATGTAAGCTTCAATTTCTTCCACTGTAATAGGAATATTTTTCATCAAATCCTTGTTTCCGGTTTTGGTGATCCAGAAATTATTTTCAATACGAATACCCATTTGTTCTTCTTCAATATAAATACCAGGTTCAATGGTGAATACCATTCCTGCCTTTATAGGATCTGTTTTTGTACCTACATCATGTACATCTATACCTAAGTGATGAGAAATACCATGATACAAATATTTTCTGTATGCTCTGTTTTCGGGGTCTTCATTTTTAATATCAGATTTTTTTAACAGCCCTATTTTTTGGAAAATAACTGTTGCCTCATCACCAACTTTTTCGGTATAATCTATAATGCTGATACCAGGCTTTAAAATGCTGGCAGCATAAAGATGCAAATGCAAACAAGCATTGTAAACTGTTTTTTGCCTGCGGCCAAATTTGCCGCTAACAGGTACCGTGCGACTTAAATCTGCATTGTATCCACCATACTCAGCACCAAAATCCATCAATATCAATTCGCCATCTTTACATTCCTTATTATTTTCTATATAATGTAATATCCTTGCCCTATCGCCACTGGCAATGATATTACTGTAACCTGGCCCTGTTGCCCGTTGTGATAAAAATGAATGGTATATTTCAGCTTCAATTTCGTATTCCATTATACCGGGCTTTATAAGTTGCATTAATCTGCGAAAAGTAATATCTGTAATATCGATAGCTTTTTGCATCACTTCAATTTCCAACGCAGTTTTAATGGCACGTAATTCTTTCATAATTTTTGCACTGCGCCTGTAATTATGTAATGGAAACCGTGTTTGCATTAATTCAGCATAGCGATAATCTCTTACCAGAACTTTATTTGCTTTACGATCGTTTTCGTTTGTATTGAGGTAAATGGTATCAGCTAAATGAACCCATGCTTGCATGGTAGCATCGGCCGTATCTAACCATATAATTGTTTTAATGCCCGAAATTGCTGTTCCTTCATTTGCCCTTAACCTGTGCCCATCCCATTTTTCCTTTAAGGCATTTGGCCGAACCAAAACCAGCACTTCCCTGTATTTTGGGTCTGGGTTGTCTGGAAATAAAATAAGCATGGTATCTTCCTGCTCAACACCGGTTAACCAATATAAATCGCTGTTTTGTTTAAACCTGTGTAATTGATCACCATTGGTAGGCAGTTCGTCATTACTATTAAAAATAGCAATGCTGTTTTTCTCCATTTTTTGAATAAACCGCTTTCTGTTTTGTACAAATATTTCGGGGTTGAGGGGAAGATATTTCATGAGTAATAAGGTTTACTATCAATTAATGAATGGTTTGCAATATACATTTTAATCATGTTTTTTTCAGTGTAAGTACTTATTAAAAGAACTGTATTATTTTAAAATCACAGATATATAAAAATGATAATTGCTCAATATTTTTTTAGTTACAGAATTTTTCAAAATCAACAGTTTCAAAATTAATCCTATTTTATTAAATAATATTTAAAATCAATTTCAAATAATTAATGTTTATTAATATTTATTCAACTTTATCTTATCTATTTTAAATATACGTTTAGTCATTTTATATTTTAAATTCACAATTACATAACTTTGCGGCAACGATTGCATAAACCTAAATAATTTCAAATTATGTCAGTACAAACGATGCTTGCTGTTCCTAAGAATGCGTTATTAAAACTCGGTTTTTCTAACGCCGATAACATTCATTATCAATTAGACCCTACTATCCTTACTGAACAATCTGTTAAGCGTGGAGATGGAGTATTAAATGATACAGGCGCTTTATTAGTTAACACCGGAAAATTTACAGGCCGAAGCCCAAAGGATAAATTTACGGTTAAAGATGCCATTACTGAAAACTCTGTAAACTGGAATGATTTTAATTTACCAATTGAAGAAAAATATTTTTTTCAACTGAAAGAAAAAATGCTTGCACACCTTAGTCAAAAAGAGCTTTGGGTAAGGGATTGCTATGCCTGTGCCGAAGAAGCTTACAAGCTTAAGCTACGTGTTATTAATGAAAATCCATGGAGCAATTTATTTTGCTACAACATGTTCATACGTCCCGAAGAAAAGGACCTGGAAAATTTTGAACCTCACTGGCATGTAATACAAGCGCCAAGTTTTAAAGCCGATCCTACAGTTGATGGTACCCGTGCAGATAATTTTGCAATTATAAGTTTTACACACAAAACAATTTTAATTGGTGGTACCGGTTATACTGGTGAAATTAAAAAAGGCATTTTTGGTATGCTGAATTTTGTTTTGCCAACAAAAGCAAATGTTTTAAGTATGCACTGTAGCGCTAACATGGGCGAAAATGGTGATACAGCTATATTTTTTGGATTAAGCGGAACCGGTAAAACTACCTTAAGTGCCGATCCAAAACGTAAACTTATTGGTGATGATGAACATGGATGGACCGATAACAGTGTATTTAATTTTGAAGGCGGATGCTATGCAAAATGTATTGACCTGAGTGCTGAAAAAGAACCTGAAATTTATAATGCCATCAGGCCAGGTGCATTGGTAGAAAATGTAACATTTATTGAAGGCACGAATAAGATTGATTTTGCCAGTAAAAAAATTACAGAAAATACCAGGGTAAGTTATCCTTTAACATTTATAAGCAATGCATTAATACCATCTATTGGTAAAACGCCAAAAAACATTTTTCTCTTAACCTGCGATGCTTATGGTGTTTTACCACCCATAAGTAAACTAACTGCTGGGCAGGCCATGTACCAGTTTATAAGTGGTTATACAGCAAAAGTTGCAGGTACCGAAGCTGGAGTTACAGAACCTAAAGCCACATTCAGCGCATGTTTTGGTGCACCGTTTTTACCTTTACATCCTGCACAATATGCCGAAATACTAGGTAAAAAAATGACCAATCACAATGTAAACGTATGGATGGTAAATACCGGCTGGAGTGGCGGTCCTTATGGAGTTGGCAGCCGTACTAAACTTAGCTACACCAGGGCTATGATTACTGCGGCGCTTGATGGTAAATTAGATAATGTCACTTATGAAGCACACCCGATATTTGGAATGCTAATGCCAACCGAGTGTCCTAATGTGCCACACGAAATTTTACGACCCCGTAATGCATGGGCTGATAAAGATGCTTACGATGCCATGGCTAAAAATCTGGCTACACAATTTGTGAAAAATTTTGAGAAATATGCCAGTGGCGCCAATGAAGAAATATTGGCTGCTGCACCAAAAGTTTAATACCAAATCAAACTAACAGCCTATTAAAAACCTCCGATTTTTCGGAGGTTTTTATTTTTAACTAAAATAATTCAGTTTTATATCCTTAAATTTCCATCTCCGGTACATTTCCTTCTACAACCAATTTTCCTGCGGTTTTAGAAACTATTTCTTCAATTGAAACTCCGGGTGCCCGTTCCAGTAATTTAAATCCATCATTTGAAACTTCCAACACTGCCAGTTCTGTAACAATTTTTTTAATGCATTTTATACCTGTAAGCGGTAATGTACATGCCGGTAATAATTTACTTTCGCCCTGCCGGTTTGTATGCATCATGGCTACAATAATATTTTTAGCGCTGGCTACTAAATCCATTGCACCGCCCATGCCTTTTACCATTTTGCCTGGTATTTTCCAGCTGGCAATATCGCCTTTTTCACTTACTTCCATAGCACCCAAAACAGTAAGGTTTACCTTTCCGGCACGTATCATTCCAAAGCTCATTGCACTATCAAAAATTGATGAACCTGGCAAAGTAGTTATTGTTTGTTTTCCAGCATTAATCAAATCGGCACTTTCTTTACCAGCAACGGGAAAAGGCCCCATGCCCAATAAACCGTTTTCGCTTTGAAATACAACTTTAATTCCAGGGGGAATATAATTTGCCACCAATGTAGGTATGCCAATGCCAAGATTTACATAGTAACCATCTTTAAGTTCCTTTGCAATACGTTTTGCTATTTGTTCTTTTGTTAAGGCCATTGTTATTTCAATATTTTGTTTATTAACTTATTTAGTTAATGTTAGTTGTTCAATTCTTTTTTCATAATTTTTTCCCTGGAAAATACGATGTACATAAATACCGGGGGTATGCACCTGGTTAGGGTCAATTTCTCCGGATGGCACCAGTTCTTCCACTTCGGCAATTGTTATTTTTCCTGCCATAGCCATCAGTGGATTAAAGTTTCTTGCTGTGTCTTTATAAACCAGGTTGCCGTCAGCATCTCCTTTCCATGCTTTTACGATGGCAAAATCTGCATCAAAAGCATATTCAAGCAAATATTCCTTATTATTAAAAATGCGGCTTTCTTTTCCGTTGGCCACTTCGGTACCAACACCAGCAGGAGTATATATAGCCGGCATACCATAACCACTGGCCATACATCTTGTAGCAAGTGTTCCCTGTGGGATTAATTCAACTTCAAGCTCACCGCTTAAAAGTTGTCGTTCAAATTCTGCATTTTCGCCTACATACGATGCAATCATCTTTTTAAGTTGATTTTTTTGCAGTAATAATCCTATACCAAAATCATCAACCCCGGCGTTGTTTGAAATACAGGTAAGGTTTTTAGGGCCACTTTTTACTAAAGCTGTAATACAATTTTCGGGAATACCACATAACCCAAAGCCGCCAAGCATTAATATAGCACCATCTTTAATATCAGCAACAGCATCGCTGGCATTGTTGTAAATTTTATTCATAATTACTCTGCCTTAAATGGCTTTATTTTTATTTTTTTATTCCGTTCATCCTGTACAATAATACTATCTAACATTTGATTTAGCAAACCTGAATTGCTTTTATAATAATCATAACTTTTATAAAACGTTTCTTTTGAAACATGATGTATTGTAAATATTTCCTGCTGCAATTTTAGGTTTTCATTATTAGCATTTTTTGTGGTATCCTTTTTTACAAACTGATCTGTAAAAGCCTGTGCTTTTATCATATCCCATAAAACAGCCTGCATTTTATCGGGTTTAAGAATTGTTGCAGGTAACTCATCTTTACTGCTGCACGAGATTAGTAATGTTGCAACAAAGAAAAAAAAATATATCCTTATCATTTCAGTTCATCTTTATAGCGGGAGGCATTGGTAATATCAAGTTTTTGTAAAAGTTCAGATGCCCGTAATTTGTCTTGTGGTGGTGCTTTTGCAAATATTTTTATCAGTTCGTTTGATTTTCCCTGGAAAAAAAACTGGTTAATCATTTTATTTGGGTTTTCGGTATTGAAACTATTTAATAAGTTCAATACATTCATTAACTCAGCCCTGGCTGCATTCTCGTCATCATACAGTTTATCCATACCCAGGCGGTAATAATTATAATATACATCATGTATGATGGTGTAGCGACTGTTGAGCATATTTTCTACCAGCCAATACCTGTTTCTGATACCATCAAAAGCTTTCCAGCCGGAAATATTGCGACCATCGGGTGCGTTATTTACAATATTCTGTGCTTTTTGAAAATAAGGATCGCCACCTCGTGGTGAAAAAGAATCATAATCAAAACCAAGTATCATATAAGCATAATAAGCCATTATGGCTGTTAGATTAGAAACTTGTGCATCAGTACCCGTAACCCTGTTATCATTAAAATCCAGTTGCTGAAACTCAATATATTTGAATGATACATTATCATCTTTGTAATTAATTATTGGCGACAAGTATGATGTATTAAAAATTGGGCGTGCAGCCTGTACCGTTATGGAAGCGTTATATACATTTAATTCGCTGGTTGATGAAAGGTTTAATAAAAAATTGCATTCAATACGCTCATTGGTTTTAAAATTATCTGTAGTCCATTTACGAGTATTGATAAATGTACTTAAAGCGGATTGTAAGTTTCTAAAAACATTTTGGTTTACGTTGTTTGCAACCTGACTGCTAACAATGGTAATATTTGCTTTTAGTTCCTGTGCGCTCGCTAATTTGCAGGCCACACAAAAAATCAGCAATAATTTAAGTTTTCGCATGTAGTTGTTTAATAATAATATTTACAATATCTGCAGCCACTTCCTCTTTTGATTTTACACCAAAAGCGTATTCATTTCCGGCTTTATCAAAAATAGTGATTTTGTTTGTAGTATGTCCAAAGCCTGCGCCTGCATCCTTTAAAGAATTCAACACTATCAAATCGGCATTTTTAGATGACAGTTTTTTAAGTGCGTTTTCTTTTTCGTTATTCGTTTCTAATGCAAAGCCTGCCAGTATTTGTCCATTCCTTTTTAGGTTGCCTAATGATTTTAAAATATCTTTTGTTTTTGTAAATTCAACAGTTAAATTATTTTCCGATTTTTTTATTTTTTCTTTTGCAGTTGATACAGCTTTATAATCAGCCACTGCTGCGCTCATAACCGCAATATCTGATACTGGAAATATTTCGTGGCAGGCATTAAACATTTCATCTGCTGTTTTTACTTTTACCAGTTTTATACCTGCCCCTACTTCAATTGCAGATGGGCCTAGTACCAGGGTTACTGCTGCTCCCCTATTTTGCATTTCATTTGCAATGGCCACTCCCATTTTTCCGGTTGAATAATTACCTATAAAGCGAACCGGGTCAATTTGTTCATACGTAGGGCCAGCAGTTATTAAAACTTTTTTGCCTTTCAGTTCTTTAGAACTTAAAAAAAAATCGTGTAACCATTTTATTATAGTTTCAGGTTCAGCCATTCTCCCTTCCCCAGATAGCCCGCTAGCCAGTTCTCCGCTCTCTACTGGTATTACATGATTGTTGTATGATTTTATTATATCAATATTTTTTTTTGTAGCACCATGGTGCCACATATCTTCATCCATTGCAGGAGCTGTTACCACCGGGCAAGTAGCAGATAAATAAACCGCCATCAATAAATTATCGCACATGCCTGTAGCCATTTTAGCCAGTGTATTACAACTTAATGGAGCAATGAGCATAACATCGGCCCAACGCCCCAACATTACATGGTTGGCCCAGGAATCATTTTCGGCAAGATCGGTTAATATGGGATTTTTTGAAAGAGTTGATAATGAAAGTGGTGTTACAAAATCTTTAGCTGCTTCGGTTATTATTATTTTTACTTCTACTCCTTCTTTTACTAAAAGCCTTGTTAATATGGTGGCTTTATAAGCAGCTATGCTTCCGGTAACACCCAATAAGATTTTTTTTCCTTTTAACATAAAACCCATGTTGCTTTTGGCCACACGGGTTAAAATTAAAACTTCTTAATTAAATAAGATGCTAAAATACTTTTTGTTTTAGCTAAACAGGTCTTCATCATTTTTACGGAAGTAAACTTTGTCTTCCATAAACTCTGTGGTTGCCAATAAAGCCGGGTTAGGCATACGCTCATAAGCCTTCGAAATTTCAATCTGTTCTTTATTTTCATGTATTTCTTCCAGGCTGTCGGTATGGCTGGCAAACTCTTCAAGTTTATTGTGCAATTCTTCTTTTAGTGTGATGTTTATCTGGTTTGCCCTTTTAGCTATCACTGCAATAGATTCATACAAATTACCTGTCTTTTCTTTTATGTCGGATAATTTTTTAGGTTCAACAACACTGGTTGTATTAGCGCTTAGCTGACGTCTGAGTTTGCTCATTTTTTAAAACTTTTATGTTATTTATACTTAGTTTGCTATACTCTTCTGCTTCTTTTAATAATTTACTTTCTGGATACCTGTCAACAAAATCTTCATATTCTTGTGTTACATGTTCAAATCTTTCAATTTGCTTATCCAGTATGCTTTGTTTTGCAAATTTGTAATACGACTTTACAATCTTTAATTTATATACTTCCCCTTTTGCAGATTCAGGGTAGTTATTAGTTAAATTGGTAAATGCTAATGCTGATGCCCTATATTGTCCCATATTGTAATACAGCTCTGCCGCCCTAAATTCTTTCTGCTCTAATTTTGCCCTGCATTTGTCTATAATATCCGATGCTTCTTTATTTCTTTCAGAATTTGGATGGGTATTGATGAAGGTTTGCATCATACCCATTGCTTTTATTGTATTTACCTGTTCCAACTCTAATTTGGGAGACTGCATATAAAAACAATACGATCGCATATAATCTACTTCTTCGGCCTTTGTGCTATTAGGAAAAACCTCCAGAAAACCTTTAAACAAATTTTCTGCATCGGCATATTGTTTCATATAGTAAAAACAATAAGCATCCTTATAATAAAGTTCTTCAAATTTTACTGTTCCTTTAAATACCGGAAATAATTCTTCATAAAGTTGCTGCGAAACTTTAAATTTCTTTTTTCCAAAATATTCATCAGCCATTTTAAGCTTATACTCATAGTCTTTGCTTTTAAATACTTTATTGTATTTATTGCAAGATGATGCTACAATAAGTAAAATAGCCGATAAGGTAATAAGTTTTATAAATTTCATAAAGGACTGCAAAATTAGGGTAAATATCCCAAATTTGACTTCAAAATAAGAAATAGCCAAAAAACAACAGTTAATGATTTGGTAAAGGGTTTAAAAGAATTGATCCCTCAAAATGAGGGATCAATTGTAAAAAAGTATTTAGTTAATGCTTATTGGCTGCACTTAACATCAATTGTGTTTTTATCGCCACCACCAACTTCGCAATTGGTTGTAATCCTATCGGCACTGATACCTTCTTTTTCAATTAGGTATATTTTAATCATTTCTACACGTTTTTGGCAATTAGCCTGCGCTGCTTTTGAAGCTTCTGGATAGCCTTGTATAGAAATAGTACAATTTGGATTTGCTTTAAGTTTTGATGCTACTGTTGCCAGCATTGCTTTATTATCTGCACTTAAAACTGTTGTTTTCCCTTTAAACAATAAACTTGGGTAATCGCAAGGGCATGCAACAGGTGCTGGTGGAGGATTTTTGCAACATTCTGGATCTGGGCATTTACCTACACCATCAGCATCTACAGGCTGACACTCTGTAGGTGTAATTAATTGTTTATCCTTACAATCAGGTACACCATCACCATCTGTATCTCTTGTTACACCATGTGTATCCACAGGGCAACCAGCCGGTGTATTGGGTTCTCTGTCTAAATGATCGCAAACTCCATCACCATCGGCATCATTACATTCATTCTTAGGTATTTTTACATTGCGGTGGTTCCTCAACTCGTCATAAGCATAATCCAAAGGATTAACCCACCATAGTGGCTCAACAGATTTTGCTCCAAGATTTACATTTATACCAATGGAAGCATAGTTATAAGAATCAAAATCACGAGTTAGTGAAGCATCACCCCAGGCATGTTCCTGCCAGCGTTGTCCATCAAGTAAGTCTGTTTTAACAAATGTCCACCTGTCTTCAATTGCCAGGTTAATTCGCTTACCCAATTTAATGGCCACACCAGCTAAAACAGTTCCTGATGGTTTTAAAGTTTTATTACCAAGTACTGGCCTGCGTACGTTTTCATTGTCGGCAACAGTTTCATAAGTTTTATCCATCCCAGCTCTTAAATCTTTCAATATATCTTTCCTTTGTTTGTAAGAGCCGGCACCATATTTTGCATATACACTATTAAATAATGGTGTATAATTTCTGCCATTTTCATCTAAAGCATTTATTTTAGTTTCAAATGCAGTAACACCAATACCGCCACCACCATAAATAACAATACCGGTTTTATTTTTATGAAAACGTATATTATTTAAAGTTACTATACCTTGTAAACCCAGGTCTTGCAACCTTGTTTGGTAGTTATAGTAAACTACATCGTTGCCATTACCAATGTGGCCGTCATTATCAGATGCAACTGTTAAGCCTGTAGTAGAGGCATTCATTAAAGCATCTGGTGCAAAATAACGATTACCTAAACCCAGGTTTAAGTTCCAGGCCGGGTTTTTTAAGAAGTTTTGTGCAATATCATAGTTTAACCCTTGGCCTTTTGCATTTAAGTATTGCAAACGCAATGAAAATACATATCCAAAGGCTTTACGAACATGTACTTCAAAATTTGGAAATGTAAATGGCCTAACGGAAACATCGCTACTTATGGTAAACATCCCTAAAGATGCTCCAACTTCCCACATATTACGTGGCTTAGCAGGGAAGTTATAGGTGCTATTCCAAAATTCATTTTGCTGAGGCATTCTTTTAGCAGGAATAACTGATGAATCATAAACACTTCCTGCTCCTCCAACCTGTGCACTTACACTTGCAGAAAGAAAAAGAAATAATATTCCTAAGTAGAATTTGTACTTTTTGCTTACCATAACTTAATAATTAAAAAAATTTTTAAATACGTAATTGTTAATATTAACGCAAAAATATCACTTGCAGCCTAATAATCAAATTTTTTTGTCATTTAATTCAGACAATGGGGAAATATTCTTGCGGTTTTTGCAGAGGATTAGACACGGATTTTGAAGCTTTTGATGCATCAAAGTTAATCTTTTACAACAATTAATTGAGTTATTTTAAAAATAAGTTTTAAAAAGTTTTATTTGACCGGTTTTGATAGTGAGGTATATTGCTTTCATTTTAAATGGACTTTATCAACAACATTATTGGGAATGAATTAAAACTTTTTGAAAAAAAGTTTGCCGAATCGGTTAAATCAGACACCCGGTTACTGGACGCAATTATGAAATACATCATTAAGCGAAAAGGTAAGCAATTGAGGCCAATGTTTGTAATTTTAAGTGCCAAGCTGCACGGTACTGTTAATGAAAGTACTTACCGGGCGGCTGCTTTAGTTGAGCTTTTACATACAGCCACCTTAGTACATGATGATGTTGTTGATGATTCATATGAAAGGAGAAGTTTTTTTTCGATAAATGCATTATGGAATAAAAAAATTGCCGTATTGGTTGGCGATTATTTACTTTCTAAGGGCTTACTTTTGGCCACTTCAAATAACGATTTTACACATTTGCATATACTTTCAGAAGCAGTAAAACAAATGAGTGAAGGTGAGTTGCTTCAATTACAAAAAACCAGGAAACTGAATTTGGATGAAAATATTTATTTTGAAATCATCCGTAGCAAAACTGCATCTCTGCTGGCATCGGCCTGCGCCATAGGTGCTTATAGTACAAGCCGTGACGAAGCCATTACAAAAAAAATGAAATTATTTGGCGAAAAAGTAGGTATCGCATTTCAAATAAAAGACGATCTTTTTGATTATGGTAAAGCTGATGTGGGCAAACCTACCGGAAATGATATAAAAGAAAAGAAACTTACACTGCCATTGATTTATACTTTAAACAATGTAGATCAGGCTACAAAAAGAAAACTAATATATATTATTAAAAACGAAAACAAGGATAAACAGAAAGTAAAATTTATTACTGATACTGTAATTAATACAGGAGGCATACAGTATGCTGCTAATAAGATGAACATTTACAGAGATGAAGCGCTTGAAATTTTAAAAGGTTTTACAAATAGCCCTGTTAGGGAAACACTTGAAAGCCTGGTAAGATATACCACCGACCGGAAATATTAATATGGATAAAAGATGGAAAATATTACAAGCAGATAAAAACCTGGTTAAAGACCTGCATGAATCTTTAAAAATAAATTATTCACTTTGTAAAATACTGGTGCAACGGGGATATGATAGTTTCGAAAAAGCAAAAAATTATTTCAGGCCTCAATTAAATGTACTGCACGATCCTTTTTTGATGAAAGACATGGATAAAGCCGTACAAAGGATTTTATCTGCCTTCGAAAAAAAAGAAAAAATACTTGTGTTTGGCGATTACGATGTTGATGGCACCACTTCTGTTGCCTGTATGTACGATTTTCTTTGTAAAATTTATGAACCCACTTTATTAGATTTTTATATACCACACCGGTACAGGGAAGGATATGGTGTAAGCAGGATGGGTATTGACTTTGCTAAAGCAAACGGTTTTTCCCTGATTATTTCCTTAGACTGTGGAATAAAATCTGTTGACCTGATTGCTTATGCAAAAAACATTGGTATAGATTTTATTGTTTGCGACCATCACCTGCCCGATGATGAAATACCACCTGCTGTAGCCATCTTAAATCCAAAACAAATTGATTGCACTTATCCTTATAAAGAACTGTGCGGCTGTGGAGTTGGTTTTAAATTAATAACAGCACTAGCACAACATTTAAATATAGATGAAGAACATTATCATTGTTATTTAGATTTGCTGACAGTGGCTATAGCAGCCGATATTGTTCCTATTACTGGCGAAAACAGGATAATGGCATATCATGGTTTACAAAAAATTAATACGCATCCAAATACCGGTATAAAAGCACTAATTTTTTTAGGAGGTATTCAAAATAAATTATCTATAAACAATGTTGTTTTTGTAATAGCGCCCCGTGTTAATGCCGCTGGCAGAATGGATGAAGCAAAAAAAGCTGTACAATTATTTATTGAACCCGATTATGATAAAGCGCTGTTGTTTGCCCAAATGCTACATAATGATAACAGCGATAGAAAAGAAGCCGATAGCAGTATAACATTGGAGGCTTTGGAAATACTTAATACTAATATTGAATTACAAAATAAAAAAACAACAGTTGTTTTTCGTAAGCATTGGCATAAAGGAGTTGTGGGGATAGTAGCCAGCCGGTTAATTGAAACATATTACCGCCCCACAGTAGTTTTAACCAAAAGTGGTGATTTGGCTACCGGCAGCGCCAGAAGTGTACCAGGTTTTAACCTATACGAAGCTATTTATGCTTGCAGGGATTACCTGTTAGGTTATGGAGGACATTTTGCTGCAGCCGGCCTTACTTTATTGCCCCAAAATATTGAAGGCTTCACAAATAAATTTGAAGAAGTGGTGAAAGCTACTATTCCTGATCATTTACTTATACCTGAAATTATAATTGACACTCAAATATCTTTTGCAGATTTAACACAAAGCTTTTATAACATTCTTTGCCAAATGGAACCTTTTGGCCCCGAAAACATGCGACCAGTATTTATTGCAAAAAATGTACAAGATACCGGATACTCAAAAATTGTTAAAGAACAGCATATACGTTTTGTTGTTAAACAAGATAAATTTTCTTTTACTGGCATAGGGTTTAATCTTGCAAATAAGTTTGAAATGCTACAAAAACCCATTGACCTTGTTTTTACTCTTGATGAAAACGAATGGAACGGTAATAAAAGTTTACAACTAAAAGTTATTGACCTCCGCAGCAGTACTGATGAAAATAATTAACTACATAAAATATTTTTATTTTCTTTTTATAAACTGGAATTTTAAAATAGCCTGTTACATGATACAACAGGAGATAAAAGGCGAAAATAAATATGGTATCACTACCACAGGTGCCGATGAACTAATGAATCTTGAAAAAAAGGGCATTGATATTTCTCATGCCACGCTGTATATGCCAGTTAGCTATTTATTATTAGAAGAAATTTTTAAGCAATTGCCCATATTACCACGAACTCATTTTATTGATATCGGTTGTGGCAAGGGCAGGGCTCTTTGTATTGCCGCCTACAATGGTTTTAGTAAAGTTACCGGTATCGATTTTTCAAAACCACTTTGTGAAAACACTAAAGAAAATTTAAAGATTACTAAAGAAAAAATTCCAACACTGCAATACCAGGTAATCAATAACGATGCATTCTATTTTGAAATACCGGATGATGCTGACTGTATTTTTTTCTTTAATCCTTTTGATGAAATTATAATGAGCGGCGTTGTGAAGAATATTAAAGCCAGTTTACAAAAAGCTCAACGGCCTGTAAATATTATTTATGTAAACCCTTTACACAAAAAATATTTTTTAAATGCTGGTTTTACCGAAACCTGGTATAGTAAAAAACTGAAGTATATTGAAGCAGTTATTTTTAAAAATTAAGCCTTATCAGTAATATAAAATACTGATATCATAAAAATGTAAAAGCATTTCAAAAAATGAAATGCTTTTATAATTATCAAAAAATCTTTTAAAAAACCCAACACTAACTCATTAATTCCACACTTCTGTTTATAAAACTTGTTAAACTGTTTCCTTTTAATAATCCCTGTGAAAGTAAAGCCAGGTCTGCAAGGTTATGTACTACTTTTTCCTGTTTTTCTTTTTCAGCCTCGGCCAACACCGATTTATAAATGGCATGGTTTCCATTTACAGTAAGCGTTACCTCATCGGGCATGTTTGCATAAAATGCTCCCATACCACCTTGCAAAGCCGCCATATCTTTCATACGCCGCATAAACTCAGGCCTTGTAGCTACAACCGGTGGAGCTTGGGCACTTAATCCTTTAACCTCAACCGATACATTAATTTCCGGATTTTTAACCGAAAAAAGTTCTTTCAGTTTTACTTCATCATCTTTACTCAACACACTGTCTCCACCATCTTGTTTATCAATTAAGTTATCAACTATATCACTATCAACACGTACAAACTGTACGTTCTCCCATTTCATTTCCATCTGGTTTAAAAAACCATTATCAATAATTGTTTCAAGCTTTACAACAATATATCCTTTTGTGTTGGCTTGTTGTATATATGCATCTTGTTGTACGGGATTGGTTGTATATAATATAACCAATTTACCTTCTTTATTCTTTTGTAAAGTTTCGGCTGCTAACCTATACTCTTCCAGGGTATAAAATTTTTCTTCTTTCGTGTCCTGAAAAATGTGAAATTTATTCGCTTTTTCTAAAAACTTATCATCGGTCATCATGCCATACTTAACAAACAATCCAAGGCTCTCCCATTTTTCTTCAAATTGTTTTCGGTCGTTCTTAAAAATTTCTTCAAGCTTATCAGCTACCTTTTTAGTGATGTGTGTGTTTATCTTTCGCACATTAGGATCACCTTGTAAATAACTGCGGCTTACATTTAAAGGAATGTCGGGGCTGTCAATAACACCATGCATCAGCATTAAAAACTCAGGAACAATATCTTTAACTTCATCCGTAACAAAAACCTGGTTGCTGTATAATTGAATCTTGTCTTTTTGAATTTCGTAGCTCTGTTTTATTTTAGGGAAATATAAAATACCTGTTAGGTTAAATGGATAATCAACATTTAAATGAATCCAAAATAATGGTGGTTCGCCAAATGGATATAATTCTTTATAAAAATTCTTATAATCGTCATCAGATAATTCAGACGGTTTTTTTGTCCAGGCCGGGCTAGTATTGTTTAATTGTTTTTCAACTTCTACTTCACCATCTTTATCCTTTTCCTTTTCTTCGCCATCATTAAAATAAATAGGAATGGGTAAAAACCGGCAAAATTTTTCCAGAATATTTTTAACCTTGTAAGGATCTAAAAATTCCTCACTTTCTGCATTCAGGTGTAAAATAATATCGGTACCTCTTTCTTCCTTTTCTACAGTTTCCAAAGTAAATTCAGGGCTTCCATCACATTCCCATCTTACTGCTTTGCTACCTTCCTTAAAACTTTTTGAAATTACTTCTACTTTATCACTTACCATAAAAGAACTGTAAAAACCAAGACCAAAATGCCCAATTATATTTGCTTCATTTTGGCCTTTATATTTTTCTAAAAATTCTTCGGCACCGCTAAATGCAACCTGGTTAAGGTATTTATCAATTTCTTCCTCTGTCATGCCTATTCCGGTATCGGAAATGGTTAAAGTTTTATTCTTTTTATCAATTTTTATGTCAATTCTCAGTTCTCCTAACTCGCCTTTTGCTTCGCCGATTGACGACAAAGTTTTTAATTTTTGGCTTGCATCAACTGCATTACTGACCAGTTCACGAATAAAAATGTCATGTTCGCTGTAAAGAAATTTTTTAATAATGGGGAAAATGTTCTCGGTTTGTACCCTGATACTGCCTTTTTGCATAATTCTTTATTTTTTTGTTATGAAGGCAAACATAATACCAATAAGTATTTGCTGCCAGCATGTCATTTTTTAATAGTATGGTTTATATTAAAATGGCTCCTTTTATGGAGCCATTTTAACTGATAGTTTAATTACATTTTACCTTATCATAAATATTTTTTTATCTCTAAAGCCAGGACTCACAATATGCATACTATAAACACCCGGAGCAATGTTGCCTGGCAATATGAAATTATCATCAATAAAATTCACTTGTGTTATTACTGGTCTTTCAAAAACCAATTGTCCAATGGAATTAAATATTTGAATTTCGTAATGACCTGGCGCTAAACCTTTATAACTATAATGTAAGTTTTCTCCTTTTTTTACTGGTATGGAATATATAACAAATCCATTTGGAATGCCAGTAGTGGTAAATGTTCTTTCTGCACCATAGGTAATACCGCCGCTGTTTACAGTATATGCTTTGTAATAATAAGTTCCGGCTTGTACCAGTCCATTTAATGTAACTGAAAAACTATTTGCACTTAAATTGGTTGATGAAACTTTGGTTCCTAAACCATTTGCAAGCCCACTTATGCCACTGTATTCTATACCGTAGCCGGTAACAGGGCTACAACCTGTAGCAACTATATTAGCTTCAAGCATTGCCGAAACAGGTGAAAGAATTGTGGCGTTGCCGGTATTTACAGTAGCGCCTGAGTTTACACCATTACCACTTACAACAACATTTATAGTTGCTGCACCTCCACCGCTTACTGGTATATTACCATTGTAAGATTGTATATCGGTTGGCGAAAACTGTACATAAATATTTTGTACGTAAGGCCCGGCAGCATGTACTAAACTTAAAGATGCCATATAAGTTCCACCAGATGTAGTTGCAAAACTATACCCTGTAAGCGGACCAACATTTATATTAGCAGCTGTAACACCGGTACTGTTTATTACAAAAGATAAAGGACCTGCAGATGTATTGATACAAACTGGCCCAAAGCCAGTAAGTGGTGTGGCTGTTAATACAGGTGCCGCAGTTGTAAATGAAAGTTGATTACCATAAGTGGTGCCTCCGGCATTGGTAGCATAAGCTCTGTAATAATAAACGGTACTTGCTGTTAATGCATTAAGTGCCGATGAGAAATTTATACCACTTAAATTAGAAGAGCTTGTTTGTGTGCCAGTTCCGGTTGGAAAATTATTAGTGGTGCTGTACTCTATACCATACCCTGTTATTGAAGTACAACCAGTAGAAGGTATAGTGCCGGCAACAGTTGCTGTAGATTGTGTAATAGCGCTTGCTGCACCACTTATTACCGAAGCTGCAGTATTTACACCTGCCCCTGCAGCAGCTACATTTGTAGTTGTTGCTCCTGCTCCGCTAACGGCAATATTTCCATCATAAGATTGTACCGCTATCGGACTAAATTGTACAAACACCTGTTGGGTATATGTACCTCCTGGTTGAGTTAGTGTTAACGAACTTGTATATATACCACCTGATGTTGTTGAAAAACTAAATCCATTTAAAGGACCAACATTTATATCGGCATTAGTAAGATTGGTGCCATTAATAGTAAAACTATTAGGCCCGGCAATAGTATTTATACAAACATTACCAAAACCAGTTAAAGCGGTTGTAGTAATAACAGGTGTAGTACTTAAAGTTGTAAAAGATTGTTGTGTACCATAAGCAGTACCCTCTGTATTCGTTGCATACGCTTTGTAATAATATGTAGTTGCAGATGTTAAACCAGTAAGATCAGATGTAAAATTACCTGCTCCGTTTATATTAGTTGATGGCACTTGTGTTCCACTTCCATTTGGAAAATTATTAGTTGTACTATATTCAATACCGTAAGTATTGATTGCGGCACAGGTTGTTGTAGCTGTACCAGCTAATGTGGCGGTATTGGTAGTAACAGCGCTTGATGCGCCAGTTGTAACCAATATATTTATACCAGCACCGGCTGCGGCAACATTAATTGAAGTGGCTCCACCGCCTCCAACAACAACATTTCCATTATACGACTGAACAGCAACAGGTGAAAACCTCACAAATATCTCCTGCGAAAAAGCACCTCCAGGTTGTGTTAAACTTAATGTTGTGGTGTAAGTACCTCCCGATGTTGTTGAATAAGTAAAACCAGTTAATGCTGCTACAGTAACATCTGCTGTTGTAAGATTTGTACCAGTGATAGTAAATGAATTTGGCCCTGCGGTGGTATTGATACACACATTTCCAAATGGAGTTAATGCTGTAGCTGTTAAAACAGGTGATGCTGCTCCACAGATATTTGCGGCAGATGAACTGTTTCTTGGTGATACTGATAGTATTTCAAAATCGGAACTGTTATTATTATCATCGGTACAACCGTTAAGTTTTCTGAACATTGATTTTGTATTATCAATGCCGGTTGTTACAAAAGGCGCTGTTTCTGAACAGGTTGCCGTACTTCCATAACCAATTACATCTACAACTGTTGCTGAATTACATGCTGTTGTTCCATTTAAAGCAACCGCATTATTTACCAGCGCTACTTTACCTGCTGAACCACTCAAATTAACTGACGTATTGATTAAATCAGGTGTTGGTAATGCAGCACCTGTTGCACCGGTTGCTAATGCTATTAAAAAATATTTTCCAGGCGCAACTGATGTTGACGCTGGTATGGTTGCAACTACCCAATCGCCGGCTCCGGTTGGACCGGTTGCTGAGGCATATTGTACACTCCATCCGCTTATATCAATGGTTGCATTGCTGCGGTTGAATATTTCTACAAAATCCTGGTTATAGGTTGCTGATGAATTTCCGCCACCACCATATACCTGGCTGATAACCATACCCGGTGTTGATGCCGTACTTGTTGTAAAAGATTCTTCGGCACCATATCCTGTTCCACTACCATTGGTTGCATAAGCATGATAGTAATAAGTTACTCCAGCAGTTAAGCCGGTAATATTAGAAGTAAAATTACCAGCACTTAAATTTGATGAAGCAACTGCAGTACCTGTTCCATTAGGGAAACCGGCAGTTACACTATATTCGATGCCATAAGCAGTTACTGCAGTACAACCAGTTGAAGTAATTGTGCCTGCAAGTGTTGCCGATACCTGTGTGATATTTGATGCAACACCTGTTGTTAATGCAGGCGCATCTATGCCTGAACCCGACGCTGCTACATTTACAGAAGTAGCTCCACCGCCAGCAACTGCAATATTACCATCATAAGATTGAACAGCTGTAGGTGTAAATTTTACAAATATTACCTGTGTAAAAGTACCGCCTGGCTGCGTTATGCTTAAAGAAGTTGTATAAGCTCCTGTAGCAGATGTAGCATAAGTGAAACCGTTTAATGCACCTACAGTTACATTAGCACTGGTAAGCGATGTACCATTTATTGTAAATGAATTTGGCCCTGCGGTAGTATTAATACATACACCACCAAATGCAGTTAATGTAGTTGCTGTTATTGTAGGTGATGAAGCGCCACAAACAGAAACGGTTGAACTACTGTTACGAGGTGCCGGGGCGGCTACAGTAAAATCAGTACTGTTATTATCTGTATCAGTACAGCCATTATTATTTCTTATAGCTGCTGTAGTATTACTTAATGCGGGTGTAGCTGCAGTTTCAAAACAAACAGAAGTTCCGAAGCCAACCAAATCAATTACATTAGTAGTTGGACAGCCCGATAAAGCCGTAACCCCATTCACTAATGCCACCCTTCCGTTTGTAGATGACATGGCAATTTCATTACCTGCAGTTGGCTCTGCATCCGGAGTAGGCAGTGCAGAACCATTAGTACCAACTGTGCTCATCCTAATAAGATAATATCCTCCCGAAGGTATAGTTGCAGTAGGCAATGCAAATACACCGGTCCAGGTTCCGGTATTGCCCGAAGATGCATATTGAACTGATAAACCTGATGTACTTTGCGATACTGCTGATACATTATGCAGTTCCACAAAATCTGCATTTAAAGGTGCGCCAGAGTTACCTCCACCACCATAAACCTGGCTTATTACAAGTGTTGTTGATTGCGAATAAGAAAGCAATGAAATGAGGGTGAATAAGATTGTAAATATTTTTTTCATCATATTTTTTTTAATGTCTAATCCATAAAAGAATCATGTGTTGTTATATTATATACAACACATGGTTCTTTTAAAATTTATTTTTATTGAGCTAAAACCTTTACATCATCAATTTCATAAGTAGTGGTTTTTGTAGGATCGCCACCACTATATTTAAATGCGATGAAAACATTTTGGCCTATAAATGCCGACAAGTTAATATTTCCTACACTGGCTAAAGTGCCAAATCCTGAAGTTGGAGTAGTTGCCGTACGGCTCCAAACCTGCGTCCAGGATGAAGTAGAGGGAGTATTGCTTCCATTATAATTAGTTGAAACCAGCACTTCTAAAACTGTTGATCCAACAGCAAAGCCCGCAGTTTCTAAAAATGTAAGTTTAGGAGCTGTGGCGCCTGTTAAATTAATTGATGGAGAAATAAACCAACTGGTAACGGTTGATGCCCCAGTATTAAATGCAGATATTTTAGCACATTTTATGGGACCAAAAACCGCATTCTGATAAGATATTCCACCAACTTCACCTATATTTTTCCAGCCAGTAATATTGAGTAAACCATTATTTGCACCTATTGATTCAAAATCTTCAAAAAATAAAGTACCTGGCGGTAATGGACAAGCATAAGGATTTGGAAAATCTACATCTGACTGATCTCTTATTATAAATTGTTTTGTATTTCCAAATACTGTGTAAATGGCAGTAAGTTTCCCACGCCCCTGGGCTACTTGCTGCCCGGCAAAATTTGCATAAGCACTGGTACGTATAATAATAGCATCACCAGAGCAATTCTTTAAATCAAGGTTTTGGGTTGCTTTATAGGCAGAGGTATCGGAATAAGTTGCATTAATATTATTGAAAGCAAAATTATCTAATTGAACAAGCATACCAATGTATGGGTCTTGCATATTTGTATTGCTGGTTCCTCCAAGTTGTGCCAAGGTTACAGGGGTTGCTATTACTGGATTATTTAATGAGCCTCCAATTACATAATTGCTAATTAAGTTAGAAGGAATACCTTCTATAGAAGGTAAGCCACTAACAGTTGCTTTTATACCAAGCTCCATTGTTTTGTTATAATCACTTATGCATAAACCTTTACACTTAATAAAAATTTTACGGCCAACAGGATAACTACCATACAAGCTGTTTGCGTCTAATAAAATTTGTAAGCCACCTGTTGCATCCTGAATATATAGTTGCTTATAAAAATTTCCGCTTTTATCATCAGCTACTACAACACCCGAAATGATAATATCAGATGTAATAACATCATAAGCGCCGGCAGATGTATGCATGGCTTTTAAAGTTTGAATAGTTGTATTTGCTACAATGGCCGGATCGGCTGCACCGGGCGGATTATCAAAGTTCTTTTTACAGGCACTGAAAGAGATGGCTGTTGCAACCATCAATACCACTGTCGTTAATTTAAAAAGTTTGTTCATAATTTTTATTTTATAAAGTTTATTACTTGTTTTATTAATTAAAATCTGATGCCTACGCTTGCAAAGAAATTGATGCCATAAGCATAAAATCTTTTAGCGGGAAATTTATCTACATTTTTCTCTGCAAAATCATACCTAAGCTGTTCATAACCGCCTGAAACAATATTTTGATTATTGAGAATGTTATTTACCCCAACATTAAATACCAGGTAAGTTCTTTTCTTTAACTTCTTAAATTTTCTGTTCATTAACCAACTGTATCCTGCAAACATATCTAATGTATATTGGTCTTCTAATTTGGTTTGGTCAATTATCTGGTACCACTTATCCGATCCCGGTTCTACACCACTTACTGCTGATGCGGTTCGACGAATTGGATTGTAATTCAAATACATTTTATCGAAGTAATTGAAATTTACATTGATGAACCAGAATTTTGGTGACCGGTAATCAAACCCAATGGTATAAGCCTGCTGCGGAGTTGGCACATAAAAATCTTTTGCATATACTGTAACATCTTTATCTAAAATAGCAGCGCTGTTATCGGCAGTTACAGTAGCGCTTTGCCGTGTGTTATATGTATATTGCCCTATGGCGGCAGCGGCGGTTAAGCTTAAACCTTTATATATTTTTGCTTCGGCACCAAATTCTAAACCCATGTGAATCTTACCTATATTGCTAATGGCATAGTTTACAAAATTCTGGTACTCGTCGTTATAAAAACTTAATACATCTAACTGGTTTTTAAACTGTGTATAATACCCGTTTAGCCTTATTTTTAATTTTGGAGCATTCATCACGTAACCAACTTCGGTTGAAAGTATTTCTTCAGATTTAAGGTTATCCTGTACAAAATCCCTTGTTCGTGGAGCTATAAATGCATTTTCGAAATATGGAGCCCTGGAACCATAAGAGCCATTTGCAAAAACATAATTACGACCATTAATTTTATAAGTTAATCCACCTTTAATACCCGAGTTATAAAAATTATAAGTGGATGATTTACCATATGAATCATTGGGGAATAAACCTGTTCTTACATTTCCATACCTAAAGAAACTGGTATAAGAATGTTCTGTTGCCACAAAAATATCAATCTTGCGGAATTTGAAAACACCCTGTAACCAAACCGAGCCTTTTGAAATACTGAGGTCGTAATTATATCCCAATTTATCACCAACTTTTACAATTCGATTAGGATTGTTAAGGTCGTTTTGGCCGGCATCAGGGTTTGTAGGAAAATCCCTTTCGCCAAACTGGTTTATATCAACATAAAAATCGCCGCCAAGTAAATCATCTACTTTTTTATAATAATGATTTTTTTGTGACTGGTAAGTTATACCTGCAGTAAAAATAATGTTTTCGGTTACCGATGTGTTTAATGTACTGTTGAAATTATATTTAGTGGTATTAATTATCCTTTCCTCAATAATATAATGCGATCTGCGGCCTGCTACATCATTACCGGCAATACCGTTTGCATTGTGTATAACATCATAAGATCCGTAATTGGTTTGGTATAATCCATCCCAGTTTAACTGACGTTTGTTTACATTGCTTAATAATTCCTGGCGAATCTGTTCGGCAAATACGGGATCATCCTGGTAGCTGGGCAGGTATCTGTAATAATCTGGCCTGGGGTCGGCAGCATTATACCAGTCAAGCCCAGTTACACTTCTATTACCAAATGTTACAGAAGCAGAAGATAATAAAGAAGATTTATCAGATATTTTCCAGTCGTGTGTTAATATGCCAATTGGTTGAAAAGATTTTGCCACACTAGCATTTCTTTTTTTACCGTTTTGATAACCCCAGTTAGGATTGTAATACACATCGTTGGCAATATCAGTCATTTCTTTAACAGAAGCTCCCTGGCGACCATTTTCGGTTGGAGTGGCAAAAGCTGCAAATGACAGTAGGTGCCTGTCGTTAAAACGCTTATCAACGGCAGCATAAAACGACCATCCATTATAATATGTACCATCTGCATAACCTTCGTTTGCCCAACGGCGTGAGCCAGAAAAACTGAAAGCCCATCCTTTTTTATTTAGTCCTGTTGAATGGGTAACCATGATGCGATTAGAGTAATTACGATTTGAAGCGGCATAATTGATACTGGTTTGTTTACGCTGATGCGATGCCCTTGTATCAAAATTAGTAAGGCCACCCAAATCGCCAAATGCAAATGTAGAAGATTTTAAACCCAGGGTAGACTCCCGGTTTCGTAATACATCATTTAAGCCACCCCATTGGCCGTAAGGTGTAAATCCATTATCCAGGTTTTCCATGGGGGCGCCATTGATGTAAGTATTAAATTCATTGGCATCGTAGCCCCTGATACGAAAACGTACGGCACCAAATTTAAATGTAGCGGCATTTAAAAATGGATCACGACCTGCACCCAATTGCGATGAAATATTTTGTGAACTTACGTCCTGTTCCTCACTTTCATCTAAGGATATAGTTGGGATATTGTCATCCTGGTTTTCACTCAAAATTTCGGTAATTGTAGTATCCGGATTTATTTTGGGTGCCGGAGGTTTTACTTCCTGCGAAAAAGCAATCGGTAAAAATGCACCAGAAAACAAAGTCAGAAGAAAACAATGTTTAATTTTTGTCATATAGTAATTTTGTTAAAAAAAGTTAACAAATGTACCTCTTTATAGCATTTTTTGAACATAAAAGTTTACAGTTAACATATTAGTCATATTAATATTCCTTTAATCTGAACGAGTTAAATAACTTTGCCCACACTTATATAAAAAAATTATGCATAAAATTTTCATTACAGTTTCAGTTACATTTTTTTTATTTACAACTGCTGTTTCGCAAAAAGCTCAATACCGACCTGCCATTATTGGGTTTTATAACTGCGAAAATTATTATGATACGGTAAATAACCCCATTGTGGATGACGAGGAATTTTTACCTAACAGTGAAAGGCATTATGACTCTCATATATTTTTAGATAAAGTTGACAGGCTTACTACAGTAATGTCGCAATTGGGTACAGATATAAACCCCGATGGATTTGCTTTACTTGGAGTAGCAGAAATTGAAAATGACACAGTTTTAAACACCCTCACCCATAGTAAAAAATTAAAAAGCCGGAATTTAAAATTTGTACATTACGACTCACCAGATAAAAGGGGCATAGATGTAGGATTACTTTATAATCCAAAATATTTTAAACCGATTTATAGTAAACCTTTTTTTGTAAAACTTCCAGGGGGGTCAAAAGAATCATATTTTACCCGTGATGTATTATATGTAAAAGGAATAATGGACGGTGATACAATACATGTAATGGTAAACCACTGGCCATCACGGTCGGGTGGCGAAGAAAGATCAATACCTGCCAGGGCTGCTGCTGCAAGTGTTTGTAAAAGAATTGTAGATTCATTAATGGCCATCAACCTGCAAACCAAAATACTAATTATGGGGGATTTGAATGATGATCCCGTAAGTCCCAGTTTGACAAAAGTGCTTGAAGCGAAGGGTTCTGAAAAAGGTTTAAAAGATGGAGGACTGTACAACCCCTGGGTTGATTTTTATAAAAAGGGAATAGGCACCATTGCCTACCAGGATGCCTGGGGACTATTTGACCAAATTGTAATATCAAAAGGATGGTTAGATAAAGAACAGCCCGGTTATCATTTTTATAAAGCAACCATTTTTAATAAAGAATTTTTAGTACAGCAAACTGGAAAATTTAAAGGATACCCAAAAAGAACCTGGGATGGCACTACATATAATTATGGTTACAGCGATCACTTTCCAGTATTCATAACATTATTAAAGCAAGTAAAGTAATTGGGTAAGTAATTTAGTTTACTGTTACAATTTGGTTCCCAGTTAAAATAGGAAGATTTTTAAAACGCAAAATTATATTGCCGGTAGTGGCAACATCTTTTTGGCAATAGGTAACTATCCGTTCAAGGCCTTCGTTATTGTTTTCCAAATTTTGCGACCAATAAACTTCTCCCACCATACTGCCATCTATATCATCTTTGGGTGATGGAACATTTAATGCAGCCGCTAATAGTTTTAACGAAGTATAATGTTTGTAATCGCCAAATCGCCAGTATTGAAAAGTGTCTATCATATTTGTTTCCCATGGTTTCATGTTTTGAAAATCGAGGAAAGCTGGAATTTGTAATTCATTTATAAGTAACCGGCGACAAATAAATGGTATGTCAAACTCTTTAATATTATGCCCTGTAAAACTCCACTTGTTATGGATTATCTCCATTTTTTGCAATGCAGATATAAAATCCTGTAACAATTTTTTTTCATCGTGGCCATAAAAAGACTTCAACCTTAGCTGATAATCATTTACATCTTTTTTAAAATAGCCAATACTTATACATATAACTTTTGCAAATTCAGCCATTACTCCAGCCCGTTGCGGATAAAATTCTGCTGCGTCAATACCTTCAGGCAATTGTCTTTGTACTTTTTCCTGCCATAAAAGCTGCCACTCATCAGAAAGTTCAGAAAATGTAGCCTTTTCAGAAACTGTTTCAATATCAATTAGCAGGAGATTTTCTAATCGTATGTTTTGCATAGCGGAATGTTATGCCAGTAAAATACAAATAGGTTTTTAAAAATACAATGGAAGTTTTAGAAATTTGAACGATTTGGATTTAATTAAAAAGTAAGTCCTATAAAAACTTGTATGCTTTGGCTTTTCCAGCTTTGCCTGTTATCTATTGCATTTAAATTGGTTAACCCCAGTTTATACCTTGCACCAAGGTTTACCAGCGGAAGTTGAATCCACAAACCTCCTATAGCTGCCCATTCTCCATTTTTATAAATGTTGCCGTTATTTTTAAGGCTGTCAACAGTTTGTTTAAGTAAACCGCCATAAGCCGGGCCTGCTTGTAATTTTATCCTTTTGCTTGGCCCTATATTTATGTTGAGCAACAAAGGTACTTCCAGGTAATTTAGTTTAGATTTTTTTTGGCTGCCACCCTGAAAAATATCACTATAAATATCGTTGGGATCGTTTGTGAATTCTGAAGAAGTTTGAACAAAATTCACTTCAGGTTGCAATCCAAAACGATTGCTAAAATTAATTTGTATAAAGCCTCCTGCCTGAAAATTATAATTAAATCCTTCTTTATATGATTTACCTGTTATCTTATTAATATTTACACCAGCTTTGATGCCAAAACGAAAAAAATTCTCATGATCTGCATCCATTTTATTTCGTTGTGCAATAGCATTATTGCATATCACTAAAAAAAGAAAGAATAATAATTTTTTCATGATGTATTTATTTTGATGGATGTATTTTACCAACCAAGATTATGCCAAAGAAAATACTTTGTTGCTTAAACAATAAAAATAAAACAAATAGCCTGTACAAAATGCACAGGCTAAATAAAACAATATTATAGTAAATCAATTAAGTAAAAATAATTTCTTAAATCTTATCCAGCACAGCATCTACAATACCATACTTAACCGATTCATTGGCATCCATCCAGTAATCACGGTCAAAATCTTTCATTACTTTTTCAATTGTCTGGTTACAATTTTTTGCCAATATTTCGGCCCCCATTAATTTGGTTTTCTTAATCTGCTCGGCCATTATTTCCAGGTCGGCACTGGTGCCCTGTCCGCCACCACTGGGTTGATGTATCATAACTTCGCCATTTGGAAAAATATATCTTTTTCCTTTTTTGCCACCACTCAGTAAAATACTGCCCATACTGGCTGCCATACCCATACAAACCGTGCTAACCGGCGAACTTATCATCTGCATAGTGTCGTAAATAACCATACCGCTTGTTACAATACCACCAGGGCTATTGATATAAAATGTAATTTCTTTTCCGGGGTCAATAGCTTCCAGGTACATCAACCTGTTGGTAATATCTTTTGCACTTTTATCATCCACCACACCCCATAAAAAAACCTTACGCTGTTCAATAAATTTCTTATCAAACTGCCAGCTACTCATCATTTTTTCCATGGGGTTTTCTGTTGTGCTTTCTGGCTTATCCTCCTCTTCAAAACGAGTATTATTATTCTTATAAAAATTCATAACTAAGTTGTTTAATTTTTAATCTTTCTTTTGTTTACGTTGGTTCATTATCAGCACTTCATCTATAAGGCCATATTCTTTTGCTTCTGAAGATGTGAGCCATTTATCCCTGTCGCAATCAACGGCAACTTTCTCTACCGGTTGACCTGTATGAAATGCAATGATATTGTATAACTCTTGTTTTACTTTTTTTACTTCGTTCACTGTAATTTCAATGTCGCTTGCCTGTCCGCCTGCGCCTGCACTGGGTTGATGCATCATAATACGGCTATGCTTTAAAGCTGTACGTTTTCCTTTTGCACCGGCGCACATCAATACCTGCCCCATACTGGCAGCCATTCCGGTACAAATGGTGGCAATATCAGGCGTGATGAACTGCATGGTATCGTACATACCCAAACCAGCATATACGCCACCGCCTGGGCAGTTGATATACATTTGTATATCACGGCTACGATCCGTACTTTCTAAAAATAGTAATTGTGCAGTTACAATGTTTGCCACTTCATCGTTGATGGGATAACCTAAAAAGATAATCCTGTCCATCATTAAACGGCTATAAACATCCATAACGGCAATGTTCATCGGCCGCTCTTCAATTATGTTGGGTGTAAGGTTGGTTACATTATGTTTTACATAAGCATCCAGCGTATTACTGCTAATGCCTTTATGCATCACAGCATATTTTTCAAATTCTTTTCCAAAGTTCATATAAATGATTACTGTTTAAATAATAACTATTGTTAGCAAATATAGTTGATGTGTTACCCTAAAAAAAGTTACAAAAAATATTAGTCTCTACTTCGTCCCTGGTATATAAGAATATATTGCACCAGCATGGCAATAGAAGCAAGTGCGGCAACTACATAAGTAAGTGCAGCCCATTTTAATGCATCTTTAGCTTTATCATATTCGGTTCCTGTTGCCATGTGAGAGCTATCCAGCCATTGTAGAGCTCTTGCCGATGCATCAAACTCAACAGGTAATGTAATGATGGTAAACAAAGTGGTTATGGCAAATAATATAATACCTACCAATAATACTGTTGGGTTACCGCCGCCAAAACCCAAAAAACCAAGGCCTATAATTATAATCCATTGCGATAGTTGGCTGCTAATGTTTACAACCGGAACAAGTTTGCTTCTTAAAGTTAACATGGAATATGCAGCAGCATGTTGTACGGCGTGGCCACATTCGTGTGCTGCCACTGCGGCAGCAGATACATTGATACCAGCATAAACATCCGGACTTAAATTTACTGTTTTATTTAAAGGATTGTAATGGTCAGACAGGAACCCATCTACTGAAATTACCTTCACATCATAAATACCATTATCCCTTAGCATTTTTTCTGCAACTTCTTTTCCGCTTAATCCACTACTTACAGGCACTTTGCCATATTCGGCAAATTTGCTTTTTAACCTGAATTGCACTAACATACCAAGGCCCATAAAGAGTAAAGACACTACAATTATTCCAAATGTCATTTATTTAAAATTTTATTAGATTAGATTTTACAAACAGTAAGCCAAATAATTTTCATGCCAAATCGGCAACATATATTTAACTGTATTTTTTAAATCAATCAACTGAATAATTAAAATATTTCCTTTTAAAAGACTGTGCAAATTCCCTTTTTTGTAATGAGGTTTATTTAATAATATAGATAAAATAAAAAAGGAGAGAATTGCTTCTCTCCTCATAATATATATTTATTTTTAATTTTAAGCTTTATACTGGGCAGCTAATCCTGAAGCCAGTTCTGTCATTTTTTTCAAGCTTTCATCGTTCAATACACCTTTTTTAAATTCGGCCATTATTTCAGGATATTTATTTTCCATTTCCATTAAGAAATGATCTTCAAATGCTTTTACATTTTTAACTGCAACATTCTTTAATAATCCTTGAGTTCCCAGGTAAATTATAGCAACCTGTTTTTCTACAGTAAATGGAGAATACTGTGGCTGTTTTAGAATTTCCACATTTCTTGCGCCTTTATCAATTACGTTTTTAGTAGCAGCATCCAAATCACCACCAAACTTACTAAAGGCTTCTAACTCACGATAAAGAGCCTGGTCTAATTTAAGCGTACCAGCCACTTTTTTCATAGATTTGATTTGAGCATTACCACCCACACGACTTACGGAAATACCTACGTTGATTGCAGGTCGGATACCAGCATTAAACAAGTTACCTTCCAGGAAAATCTGTCCGTCGGTAATAGAAATTACGTTAGTAGGTATATAGGCCGATACATCGCTGGCTTGTGTTTCAATAATTGGTAGGGCTGTTAATGAACCACCGCCTTTTACCAAATGCTTAATAGATTCCGGCAAGTCGTTCATCTGCGCTGCAATTTCATCTTTTGAAACCACTTTAGCAGCTCTTTCCAGTAAACGGCTATGCAAGTAGAATACGTCTCCGGGATAAGCTTCACGGCCTGGAGGACGACGTAAAAGAAGTGATACCTCACGATATGCCACAGCCTGCTTACTTAAATCATCGTAAATAATTAATGCCGGACGGCCGGTATCACGAAAATATTCACCTATTGCAGCGCCGGCAAAGGGTGCGTAGAACTGTAATGGCGCCGGGTCAGAAGCTGAAGCCGCAACAATAGTTGTGTATTCCATTGCTCCGTATTCTTCCAAAGTTTTCATGATACCTGCAATGGTAGAAGCTTTTTGGCCAATTGCCACATATATACAATAAACCGGTTTACCGGCTGCAAAAAATTCTTTTTGGTTGATGATGGTATCTATAGCAATGGCTGTTTTACCGGTTTGACGGTCGCCAATGATTAACTCACGCTGTCCCCGGCCAATAGGAATCATCGCATCAATAGCTTTTATACCTGTTTGTAATGGTTCTTTTACCGGTTCCCTAAAAATTACACCCGGTGCCTTACGTTCCAAAGGCATCTCGTATAACTCACCTTTTATAGGGCCTTTACCATCAATTGGTTCGCCCAATGTATTAATAACACGGCCGCTCATACCTTCGCCTACTTTAATAGATGCAATCTGGCCGGTACGCTTCACCTTATCGCCTTCTTTAATTTCGCTACTGTCTCCCATCAATACCACACCCACATTATCTTCTTCCAGGTTAAGGGCAATTGCTTTTACACCGTTTTCAAACTCTACCAGTTCACCCGAACGAACATTGTTTAGTCCGTAAACACGGGCAATTCCATCGCCCACTTGTAAAACTGTACCTACTTCTTCCAGGCTGGCGCTTGCATTAAAATTGCTTAATTGCTGGCGAAGGATTGCTGAAATTTCGTCTGGCTTAATTTCTACCATAATTATAATTTGATATTTTTATTTAAAGGCCTTTTTTGAGGCTGCAAAGGTAGGGGTTGCGGTGCGGAATGGCAAAAAAACAGCGTGGATTTTATAAAATAAAATACAGGTTTTTTTACAAACATTGAGGTTTGCCAGTTACTGTAATTAAAACTTGCTATTTACAGTGTGTTTTTATACTGAAAGTAAGATAAAGCCCATATATTATTGCATTGATTAGCTTTTGGATACATAGTGTTATTATTATCCAAATCAATTTCTTTTATCAAGCCCCCAACTTAATTTATTACGAAGTGTTTGTAAAAAATTATTTTCGTTTAGTCGGATGAGGTTTATAGAAAATTCTTCTTTTTTTACAGCTATTTGAATTTCTTTTGACACAATTTCACGGCGGCTGTCTAAAGTGCATAAGAAACCATCGGTGCGGCCTTCTACTTCAAAAGAAATAATTGTATTATCGGGCACCACAATGGGGCGTATATTAAGGTTATGGGGCGATACCGGTGTTATTACAAAACTGCCGCTATCTGGAAAAACAACTGGCCCATTACAGCTTAGGGAATAGCCTGTTGAACCTGTTGGAGTGGCTACTATCAACCCATCGGCCCAATAAGTATTTAAAAATTCGCCATTGAGATAGGTATGGATTTTTATCATGGGCGACGAATCTTTCTTATGCAGTGTAAACTCATTTAGTGCATACGAAACGCCGTCAAACAAAGGAATATCTGCATCCAGGTGAATAAGTGTTCTTTTATCTAAAACATAAGTTCGGTTTAATAAAGCTTCTACCGCCGATTGAAAATCTTCTTTACCAATATTGGCTAAAAAACCCAGCCTGCCATAATTGATTCCGGCTACGGGTATGCCACTGTCTTTTACTAAGGTTACCGTATCCAGTAAAGTTCCATCGCCACCCAGGCTTATTAAAAAATCTATATTTTCATCAAGGTCGTCTGATGAATTGAATGTAGAGTATTTGGCTTTTGAATTGATGCCAGAATAAAACTGGTTAAAAAAATCCTGGTAAAAAACAAGTTCTACCCCGCTTAATGAAAGTACATCCAGTAAACTTAGTACATCCTGGTGCTGGTTATTTTCTATGCTTCTGCTGTAAATAGCTATTCTCATACCTTATATCAGCCAATTGGTGGTTGATTAACCTTATAAAAAAATTAAAAACCCGATTGGTTGTGTAAAAATAAACCGTTTTTGCCTAACTGGTTAAAACTGTATTCAAACCGCAGGTTAATATCGTACAAGGTAAGTATATCTACACCAAATCCGCCGGAATATAATAAGCGGTTATTAAGCCTTGTTTTATAAATATCTTTTGTATAAACAAAGCCAACATCGCCATAAGTTTTTGCAAAAAATGTAAATGGTACTTTTGTAAAAAATTTTGGAAAAAGCCTAAATGGAACATCAAAGGATATTATTTTCTTTTTAAGTGTATATTTTGCTAACCCGGTTACAACTCCATCAATAACATAATATTCCAGTCCACGTAAATAGTTTTCGCCATAACCAAGGCCACGTTGGTTAATGTATGCCTGTTTAAATGGTAATTTTATTTTTGCATTTACCTGTATGCTACTATACCAGTTTTTGCCCATTGCATAATACCTGTTGTACCCAACTTCTGCTAATAACATATTTAATTCACCTGTAAATCCCAGTCCTCTTTTTTGAATTTTTAAAAAACCCGATTTACCTGTTAAAGGATATGCGTTATTGTTTACTTTGGAATATTGCAGGGTATAAATGAAGTCAAAAACCCCTTTTGAATTTGTTGAATCATTAAAATAGTTTGGATTGTATTGTTTATCAATTACAGAATCGGCAATGGTAAGGTGACTGTAGCTAACGTTAAAAAGTTGCTTTTTAAACAATCCTTTTCTTATGGAATAACCTGCAGTAAGATACCAGCTTTTGTAAACAAAATCTGCTTTAGCTTTTGTATCGGGGTAAGATGGATAAAACAATAGCGAATCGTTGTAATTTGTTTTATAAGGAAGTTCTCTACGTTGGTTATATCCGCCGCCAACAGTAAATCCTTCTGTTAAAGCCCTGTTGCTGTATGGGGCATTGTAACTAAACGAAATGTTTTTTGTATATCCATTAATAAGATAAATACGCAATTGATCACGCCTGCCACTGAGGTTGTAATGCACAAATTTAATTCCATAATCTACCCTAGAAAAACTGTGGTTGTATGTTTTCCACCATTCATTAAAATTACGGTCAACCAGTTTAAACTGTGGTACCGGGTAAATGTACCAACGCTCTGTTACGCTTACATCAATGCTTACATTTAAAGAATCTAAAGCCACCAGTTTAAATTTTACTTCATTAAAAAGCGATGTGTTATAAACCTGTACCCTGGCCTGTTCCAACTCTTTTTGTAAGTGGCTTATTAAAAGAGAGTCTCCTTTTTTAAACTGTATCTCTCTGTGAACAATATATACTTTGGTTTTTTTTGTTCCGGTAACTTCCAATTCCTTAATACAAACTTTGTAGTTGTTGCCGGCAAGTAAAGCGGTATCAATAAAAGTAAAATCGGGTGTTTTTGTTTTTTGGGCATATCCCTGCACAGCAGCAAATAGAAAAATTAAAATGCAGGATATTTTTTTTAATTCGTTCATTTGGTAAACCGCCGATTATTATTCTAAATTCGGCGAAATGTAAGTCTCAATTAAATATCGAGGTAATTCATCAAGTGGCGGTAATTGCTGTGAATTTCATTTTCAAATTTTTCGTTACCAAAATAATAAATAACATCATACTCGTACCGCTCAAAAGTGGATGTAATAGCTGCTATCTCTTTTTTATTTATATGAAGTGTAACCGTAAGCATGCCAGTTTGTGCATGTACCGTTGTATTTAAATGAAGAATAGTGGCATCGTTACTTTCAACGATCCGGCTTATTTCCGAAATACTGAACTGGCTACGTTCCATTTCAAGAACAATAATACCGCCTATTTCGTTGGTACCTGCAAAATTGCCAAGTGTTTTCAATAAGATATCGGTTGTTATCACACCCATCAGTTCGTTGTCATCATTTACCACAGGCACTACAGTTGTTTCAAACTGGTTACTACAAGTTACTGCATTTAAAAAATGTTCATTATCATGTACCGCTGCCTGAATAAAAGTTTCCTGCATTAATTCAACAGGCATTTTATGCTGTTCCTGATCAAGCAGGTCGTCTTCACTTATTAGCCCCAGGTATTTATCTCCATCTACAACCGGCAAATGTGTTACCCTAAAATCTACAATTAGCCGTAATGCCTTACTTACCGAATCTTTAAGTTGTAAACGAGGTATGTTGGTATTAATTAAATCAACTGTTAACATATAACTGGTTTAGGTTAGCAAAACAATCATAATAACGATGATGAAAGTATAAAAGTATATACTGACAATTTATAGTGTTAAATAGTTGCAGCAGTTTTTTTTAATTTTGTTAAAAAACCGTCCAGTAAAATATTAAACTCAGCAGGCACTTCCATCATGGGTGCATGGCCACATTTATCAATAAAATGCAGTTCGCTTGTTGGAATTAACCTATTAAATTCTTTGGCAACAAATGGAGGAGTAATGGTATCATTGTTGCCCCAAATAAGGCAAGTTGGCTGTTTTATCTGGTTAAGCTCTTCGCCTAAATTATTTCTAATAGCGCTTTTGGCTAATGCAATAATCTTAATAACCTTCATACGGTTATTGGTAATTTCAAATACTTCGTTAACCAGTTCATCAGTTGCCATGGCAGGATCGTAAAAAGTAAGTTCTGTTTTTTTACGGATGTATTCTTTATCGCCTCTTTTAGGATAGGTATCGCCCATGCCGTTTTCGAATAGTCCAGAACTACCGGTTAAAATGATTGATTTTATACGTTCGGGTTGTTTTAAAATATGTACCAGCGCAACATGGCCACCCAGCGAATTGCCAAGTAAATGTATATTGTTGTAATTGCGATGTTCTATAAAACGATGTACAAATTTTTGTAAACCACCAACAGATGTGTGCAACAAATCCAGCTCAAGCAAAGGAAGTAGTGGCACAACAACTTTATTAGTTTTGCTAAAATGGCCAATAAGTGCTTGAAAATTACTAAGTGCTCCAAATAAACCATGTAGTAATATCAGCGGTTCGCCTTCGCCTTCTTCTATAAATTTAAATTTACCGTCTTGTTTAATTTCGTAACCCATTCTACAATACAAATAATTTTTGATAAACCGCTTATCGGGTTAAAGTTATAAAACCCGTGATTGGGGCTAAAATTACGTTAAATAAAATAATGGTTGCTATTAATGCTGAATTTTGTTTGAGAGCCCATTAAAAAAATCGCCCAGTTGAATAAACATATCTTTAAACCAGGGAATGAATTTTCCAAGCCCGTCCATCACTTTTGGCCCCCAGGGTTGTATATAATGATACGTGGCAGAAGATTGGATAGTGGCAGGTTGTATCAATTGCAACTTTTCGGCATAAAAAATAAAAATGCTAAAAATAATCGTATATAAAATAACATATAAGATTATACCAGCAATACGATTTACCCAGCCTAAAAGTAATGTTTGAAAAGTCTTTTCTATAAGCCTGGCGCCAAACCTTACTAAAACTACCACTGTAAAAAAAACCAATGCAAATGCAATAAAGGGCAGCCATTGGGTAGATACATTTATGTTTTGTTGCAGATAACCTGCAACTATTGCCGATAATTTTAATGCGGCCGCCAATCCTAATACAAATGCTAATATTGAAAATACGGCTATGATAAACCCTTTACGATACCCTTTTAAAATAGCCAGGAGCATACATGCAGCAAAAATCAGGTCTATAAACATATTTTTTTACTATCACTTTCTTACTAAACATTTTTACTTAGCGTATTAAGCTGAGAGTATTTCTTTTACTATATTACTTATAGTTTTGCCATCGGCTTTGCCTGCCAGTTGTTTACTGGCAACCCCCATAACTTTACCCAAATCTGCCACAGATGCAGCTCCTGTATCGGTAATAATTTTTTTTATAACCTCTTTCAGTTCTGTTTCGCTTAATTGCTTTGGTAAAAATTTTTCAATCACCGCCATCTCTTCTTTTTCTTTCTCCGCAAGGTCGGCACGACTTTGCTTTTCAAATATCTCCAGCGAATCTCTGCGCTGTTTCATCATTTTTTGTAAAAATTTTTGTTCGGTAGCTTCATCTATTACACCGCCTGCACCGGGGTCTGTTTTAGCTTTTATGATTTCGGCTTTTATGGCTCGTAAGGCACGCAAAACACCTTCGTTCTTAGCTTTCATAGCGTCTTTCATTTCTGCCATTACTTTGTTTTCTAAACTCATGTTAACGATTTTATAAATTAATGTAAACTTCCTTTTAACCCCAAATTTAGTATAAAGATATTTTGTGTGTGCCTGTTATAAGGCAGTATTACCTAAAACATTCTTATATAAACTGCATTTAAAAAAAAATTCGGCAGATAAAGTATTGCCGAATTTGCTAAAATTATAAAAATATAAAGCTAAACCACCATTATTATTGTTTTATTATTTTTTGGGTTTTGGTATAATTACTATTATCCCATGTAGCAATCAATAAATACAGCCCACTGGCAAACTTATGTACATCTATAATTTTGTTGTTGCTGCCGTTTTGCAAATTAAATTTATCTGTATAAACCTGTTTACCCAATGCATCAATAATTTTTAAATGAACAGTTGCGTTTTGTGCGCTTTGGATGTCGAGGAAAATTTTATCAACAGTGGGATTAGGATACACAGATAAAATATCTTCATCGCTACCGCATTTCAAATGTTTAACCTGTGTATATGTGTGTAGTCCGTTTTTATCTGTTTGTACAATACGATAAAAATTATTTTCTAAGGTAGCTATATCTGTATATGAATAAATTTTTTCGGTATTACTGTTTCCGGCAGCAGTTTTTTTAGCAATTGTAGTAAAATGTACCCCGTCTTTGCTTCGTTGTATTTCAAAAAAATCAGTATTTTCTTCGCTAGCGGTTTTCCATGTAAGTATCGCTTCATTTTGGTTTTTACATTCTACAGCAAACTCTTTAAATAAAACGGGTAATGGATTATTGGATGTAGATAAAGTAAATCTTGAAAAATCATCAATAGCTGTTTTTTCTACATAATTTAAAGAAGCGTCTTTTGTTGTATAACCTAACGAAATCCATGTAACAGCATCATCGCTTTTCCACATCACCAACTGATTTTCTGTAAGCCCATTCAGTTCTGCATCAAAATAGTTGACCCTTAATGTTGCATTTAATAAAGAGTTGTTTGCAGGGATAATATCGTAATAACGAAGTACAGAGTTTCCTCCACCACTGCCATTGGTTTGCGATTTTACGCCCCGGTAAATATAAGTGCTGCCTAAGTTTTGTGAGGATGTAATTACAGCGCCAAGATTGCCGGGGTTTACAGTATTGGGTGCGTTGAGGTTGGCAATAATTCTTGCATAGCCATTAGCACCCATCATTCTACTGGATTCAGATTCATTTTGAAACAATGCATTGGCGCCCATATTTAATGCAAAACCGTTTAAATCAAAAAGCCCTCCCTGAAAGTTGAGTTGTTGCGTTAGGTTTATACTTCGATGCAAAACAAGTTTTGCTGCCCCTATTTTTGCCAATTCTATTTTGGTAAATATAGGTAATGAACTGCCTGAGATATTTGCATCTACATTTCCTGTAAATTTAAACACATTCGTCAACTGCGCCGTTGTTGCATCGTATTGAATGCCGAGGTTATCTAATACAACATAAGTACTTGCATCGCTTTTCCAACTAGTGCCGGGGCCAATTTGTAGCTGGGCATTTGTATAATTGTGAAAGCATATTACAACTAATAAGATGAGTATTTTTTTCATACCATTAAATTTTACTGATAATTTTGATTTCAATTCCATTGTCCGGTTTCTGTATGTAAAAATTTAGTTTCATTTATTAAATAGTTAATTACTTTTTTCGCCAAGCGACCATATATTGCCTGCCCCCACAGGTACTGCACTTTTCAAATCGGGTAGTGCAAATGTTGTTACACCATCCCCTCCGTAATTTGTACCTAACAAAGAAAAAAGAGCTATGTTAGTTGAAATTTGAAGTATTTGGCCCTGGCAAAGCATCCAACCCTTTGGGGCAAAATTGCCAGCAAAAAAGTTTTATTTCACCTATCAAAGCTTTATCAACCTGGTTTGAAGCGGCACCCGTTGAAGGGAAATCGCCACCTGCCACACAAATAATATAATTAAGGCCAAGGCCTGCATAGCCTTTTCTGCCGGCAACTAAACCAGATACATTTGATTTTATTAAAAAGTCGCCTGTAACACCATTACCACTTCCATTCAATATAAGGTTGGATGTAGTAGATGTGCCAATTACTTCTAAAGTTGTGGCGGGAGCCTGAGTTCCAATACCAACTTTTACTGCATTGACTCCTGTACCACCTAATACAAGGCAATTACTACAAGCAACAGCAGATGATGCGCCAATAGAAGTGGCATTGTTCAAACCGTCGGTTGTAACATTGGCTCCAAAGCCAATCATCGTGTTGTTGCTGCCGGTAATATTTGAATTTAGGGCAAACCTACCGATAGCTGTATTATTATTCCCCGTTGTGTTAGGATACATTGCCTGAAAACCTAACGCAGTGTTGTAAATTCCTGTAATGTTTAACCGCAAAACTTCTACACCCAATGCAACATTTTGAGTACCTGTTGTATTGGAAAATAAAGAACGAAATCCTACTGCCGTATTATTATCGGCTGTGGTATTGGTATGAAGCGCTTCAAACCCTACGGCAACATGCTGAACCCCGGTTGTGTTATGCGACAATGCACCTGCGCCAAAGGCAGCATTAAAATTTCCAGTAGTGTTTGACCCCATCGCCCAGCGACCTGCTGCGGTATTATTTTCGCCGGAAGTATTTAAAGGAAGTGTTTGAAAACCCAGAGCGGTATTGCTATGGCCAACCGTATTTGAAAAGAGAGCATCTACCCCAAGCGCTATATTAAAAGAACCTGTTGAATTTTCCTTTAAAGCTCTTATACCAAGTGCCGTGTTATTAATCCCAATTGTATTATTTCTTAATGCCTCATCAGCAATACCAATATTACCCGTTCCTGAAGTAATGGATAGGCCTGAATTGTTGCCAATAAAATAATTGCTGTTAACTGCATCCCATTTTCCGGTTGGTATATTATTTAATTTAAAACTTAATGGCTGGTTGTCTGTTGTACCCAGAAAATTAGTTGCCGGATTGGTTCCAGCATTTCCCAAAGTGCCCCAGCTATTAACAACAGTTTGAATACTAGCCCAGCCTGCTCCATTGTAATAATAAAACCCCGGTGTATTATCTGTTTGATAAATTAATAAACCATTTGCAGGAGAAGCAATAGCATCTTTTTGAGCCATCGTCATCCTCGGTATCAGCATTTCTTTTTCTGTGCTTTTAATATCTAAAGCTGCACTGGCATCGGCAGTACTGCCATCGGTATTGATGGCTACGGATTGGGCCATCAAATTATGCCAGGTAACAATTAAAAGTATTAGTATGAACTTTTTCATATCAGTTAATTCTTTTTATATAAATAGAATTTTTTAGAAATAGAATTTGAAATATTCAAAAGTGAAACCGGGCTATTTTCTGATAAAGCATAACCAACAGACTGACCTCCGTTGCAAGGCCTGAACGCAAAAAGCAACTGACCTGTCCAAACCATATTGTTTGAAGGGGTTGATTTTGGATAATAAATTGCAGGAAAATCTGGGTAAGTTGTCGTAGACCAGGTATTAGCCGCCGGATCGTAGGCCTGAACTTTTACAGGAGTATAGGAGTCTCCATTTTTATTGATAGCAAGAACCTTGCTCCCATTCCAGATTAATTCAGGATTATTTGCCGGCTCCAGCCCCGCAGGGGGAGTCATATATGTCCAGGTATTGGTGGAAGGATTGTACTTTGCGCCTGTTTTAAAATTTGTTTCCCCGGTTATAGAAGCATGACATTCATAAATTGTTGTGGGCGGATAGGTACTATTATCCTGATAGGAAGAAGAATACACGGTATCCTTAAAATAATTACCGCCCCAAATTACCATTTCGGTACCAGTCCATACAGCGCCATGATATGCTCTTGGGGTGATATTGCTATTGCTGTTAATATGGCCGTAATTTCCGGTTGCAGGTGTATATTTAAATCCATCATTAAAAAACAGGTCATTGGAATATTGAAAACTAGTACAATTGGGAGTGGTAGCAAATTCGTCTCGTTTTCTATATCCTCCCCAAACAATTAATTGTGTGCCTGTCCAGATAGCGGATGCTTCTTGCCTTGCTAAAATGTTTAATAAAGGGTTAGGCGCAGCAATCGGCGTCCAGCTATCTGAAACCGGGTCATAAATTCCGCCATTTGACCAAAGCGTACCATCAGGGATATTGCCACCCCAAATTATTAACTTAGATCCTGCTGCCACGGCATAAGGATCCAATCTTGGACCAACCGGAATATTTACCTGGCTTATTGCAGACCAGGTTTTGGTGGGAACGTAAAATTTAGCGCCAAAACAATGGGTAAAATCTGAAGTAAAAGCTATGATGTAATCGCCACATTTTACTACTTTATATCCCAGGTTATAAACGTCAATTCCAGGAGGTACCGTGATCGTTTCGTGAGTAAAAACATCGGTAACAGGATCATAATAAAATAAAGAATTAAAAGTAAGAAAGCCGAATATCTTTGTGCCATCCCAATAATTCCCAAACTTTATCCCGCAGGCAGGTGAAGTTTCATCATTAGGTTCTGTTTCATTTACTTTATACCATGTTTTAGGTGGTATTATTACAGTTTCTTCCTGACCTTCCAGCGAACTGTTGATATATCCAACGTAACTAAATCCGGCTCCTTCGATTACCGGATCATGTTTTGTTTCGCCTAAGATTACAGATCCGGAGGGGAGTACATCCCCACTTACCGGCAACCAACTGCTTCCATTATAAAAATAAAAACCCGGTGTATTATCTGTTTGATAAATTAATAAACCGTTTGCAGGAGAAGCAATAGCATCCTTTTGGGCCATCGTCATCCTCGGTATCAGCATTCCTTTTTCTATGCTTTTAATATCTAAAGCTGCACTGGCATCGGCAGTACTGCCATCGGTATTAATGGCTACAGATTGGGCATTTATATTACATGTAAGTAATACAATGATGATGACAGAAATTATTTTTTTCATACAATTTAATTTTATTGATAAATTTTATTCCATTTCCATTGCCCGATTTTTGTATCTAATAAATTCATGGAGTTTTTGGTAATTACTAAAAGCCCGTTTTCATGCAACTGAATATCGAGCAGGTTATTTTCATTGGTTTCTCCTTTTTCATTTTTCAAAACAGATTGCCAGTTTGTTTTTAAAGTACTGCTGTCAACCAGTGAAAATTGAAATTCAAATTGATTATTGTCTTTGGTTTTTGAAACAATAAGAAATCCATTATTAAAAGTCAACGGCAATTCCAGTGAAGTCGTAGGGTTGAAATATCCAACGATGTATGGATTGATAAAATCCATGGAAGAAGTGATGTCTTCATTCGCTTTTTTTCTATCAACTTCGGTTGCTTTTAAATGTTTACGCAAGCTGCCATTAAAACCTATATTTCTTTCAGCTAACCGAATATGACTTATCTGCAAAAAACGGCGGTTAATCATTCTTGTTTTTACTGTATCGGACACCAATATTGCTTTTCCGCTTGCTTCATTTAATGAATACACTCTGGCATCTTCTGATTGTAACAGCACTCCGGATATACCGGGCGGATTATAATAGGTATAGTTTGTTTTAAAGATTAGTCCGTTATTGATTTTAGCCAACTCGTCTTCACCGTAAGCTTTAGTAAATTGCGGAATATTTACAACTAATAATTCCTGTTTGTTTTTATCCCTATTGTAAATCTGTAACCAGGCATGTGTATTGGTTATTTTTAAAAGCTGGCAATTGCCTTTTATTGTATACGGTTTTTTAGAAATTATCTGCCCGGTAGCGCCATTGTATAGTTCTAAATAATTTGTGGAATAGCCGTATCGCCTAGTACTTCCCCCTCTTTGTGTAGATGAAGTAACATGAAAAACACTGTATTGACGCACAATAACAGAACCATCAGCAGAAGCCATTAGGGTTACATTTTCCGGTGGCTGATCGCCGAGATCTTTGCAGGAGTATAATGTTACAGCAATGAGTATAATACAGATAAACCGGTGTATGTAAAATATTTTTTTCAATTGCCTACTATTTATTATTACACTCATTTTCGGTTAGAAATAATTTCAACTACATTGATAAAATCAGTTTATTACATTCAAATATTCTCTATGCTAATGAATAATAAGACAAGCGCTTTTTACTCAATTATTTATTTTCCAGTTTCTCAATTCTTTTCAACAACTCCTCTATTTTTTTATTTTGACTTTCAATAATTGCCTGTTGTTCTTGAATGGCTTTGGTAAGTGTTGGAATAAACTCGTCATACACGATGGAATAATGGTCTATATCGCTTTCAGGATGATGAATGGCATCGAATTTATATCCTAATTTTTGAGCTAGCTTTTCCACATCTTGTGCTAAAAATCCGCTGAAGGTCATTTTCTCTTTTGCAACAACAGCATCTTCCATATGCGATTTTTTCATTTTTTCTGAAACACCGAGAAATTCATCTAGTTTATGAACATCAAGCTGATAAGTAACCGGAATTAGTTTTAGAACAAAATCGAGTCCAGGCACATTTTTTTGAATGTTCTTTTTAAAGCGGGCATCACTTAAATTGCTCCATCCTCTGTAGCCGCCAATTGATAATGTAGTCGGATTTCCTATTATAGCCGAGTTAGCAGCATTTACTATTGCAAGATGACCGATAGCAATAGAATTTAAAATTGTATAATTTGCGCAATCTGCATAATATCCAATTAAGGTATTTTGTTGATTATTATAAATATGAGCTCCTGAAAAAGCACCTACACACACATTCTCAAAACTATTATTAAGAGAGGCCAGACTATACGTTCCTATCCCCACATTATACTGAGCATTATGATAAGCTTGTTGCATTACATCAGTACCTATTGCTGTATTAAATGACCCGGCACCATAATAATTACCTATGTTCGAAATACTACTTAGTGCATTTTCGCCTATTGCAATATTATGTTTACCTGTCGCTAACAATAGTGCCTTTCTGCCAATAGCAATATTACTGTAGGCATCTTCAGGTGAGCACAACTTTAAAGCTTCTTTGCCTATAGCTATATTACGATTGCCACCAAAGTAAAGTGCTGAATCACCAATGGCTATGCTTCCATAACCACCGTGATCTAAAGCATAGCTACCTATAGCGACAGATCTATCAGATATATTGTCCCAATCATACAATGCATGCTCTCCTATTGCTATATTACCACTATGCCCAATATGATATAATGGATCACTTGATCTGTGCAATGCTTTATTACCAATTGCAATATTTGATGTGGTGCCTGGAAATTGATACATTCCGGCCTCGTTGCCAATATATATTTCGTTACTACCTCCTCCATTGTAGGCTGCCCTTTTTCCAATAGCTATGATACATGTATCAAAATTATTAATGTGCGCATTGTATAACGCTTCGTTTCCAATCGCAATTTGACTGTAGTCTGATCCATTATACATCGCATGATTACCAATAGCAATTGCATTTTTTGTATCCTTTCCTGAATATAAAGCTTGCGTTCCGATGCCGATATTATTAGTGCCTCCAGATGAGCGAAACATCGGAGCAAAACCTATTGCTATATTTTGTGCCCCGCTGGTATCCAATGCCATGGCATTATTTCCTATAGCAGTATTCCCCCCGTTTAAACCGTATGCTCCCTGATTATAAGATTGTAACGCTCCTGTGCCAATGGCTGTATTAAAGCTTGTTGTTTTATTGGAGTCTAATGCATTATCTCCGATGGCTGTATTAAATGAACCGGTGGTATTATTCCGCATCGTATTATAACCCATGGCGTTATTAGAGAACCCGGATGTGGTATTATACATTGCATTATTGCCTATTGCGTTATTATAATAAGTATTGCTTTTGCCAAGGCTGCTTGCACCAATTGCGATATTGGAGCTTCCATTTTGGTTTCTTCCTAAAGCGTTATCGCCAATAGCAGTGTTATTGTTGCCTGAACTGCTGTCGTTGAGGCTTTGAAAACCAATCGCTGTATTGCCCGTACCTGTATTTTGCAAGCCTGCCTTAAAACCAAAACTGGTTCTTCTGTGAACACTGTCAATCGTTCCGGAGAATTGATTATTTATTTTAAATACAAGAGATGCCGTATCGGTCGTGCCAATAAAGTGCGTAGCAGCGTTGGTGCCGTTATTCCCAATAAGTGCCCATCCACCATTGCCTGAAGTGTTGATAGCAACCCAGCTTGCTCCATTGTAATAATAGAAACCAGGTGTATTATCTGTCTGATAAATCAATAAGCCGTTTGCCGGTGTGGCAATTCCATCCCGTTGAGCCATCGTCATCCTCGGTATCAGCATTCCTTTTTCTGTGCTTTTAATATCTAAAGCTGCACTGGCATCGGCAGTGCTGGCATCGTTGTTGATGGCTACAGATTGCGCATGGCTATTTATTGTAACTGCTGTAACAATTAATAATAAAAAGTTAATTTTTTTCATTTTTCTTTTGTTTTGTTTTTTTTTGAATCAGGCAAAAGGCCATCCATCATCTGGCAGTCATGCCATAGGCGTTTGCGGAATGAATGCCATCAGAAAGGTTTACAGCAACACCGTCTTTCCAGTATTTTGCAATGAAGATCTGAGGCATACCTGACCCGGTTGGCACAGCTTCATGGCCACATATCAGCACAGTAGTTTTGTTTGCCACAATGTTGGTTGCAAAGGCATTATTTGTGCCGTCGGAAAGCTTTACTACTGTACCATCAGGCTTCCAGTACACTGCTGTATATTTACCCTGGGTAAACTGTTCTTCGCCACATATATATGCCTTGTTTTCTAAAGTCACTGATATATCTTCAGCAGTAGCATAATTTGATCCATTTGTTAAATAAGTGGGGGTTCCTTCAATCCATAAGGTAGCCCGGAAGGTGTTTTCACCGGCTACTTTGTCTTTGCCACATGCGTATATTTTATACGCAGTATCAGGTTGCAGGAACAGGGCTAGTGTCATGGCATTAACAACACTTCCGGGGCTTATGCCCACTTTTGGTTGTGGTGAACCCGGATAAGACAAAACCGGATCTGGCCAAACAGCGGCAAAGCCACTCGATGGCGAAGTACTTCCCAGTAAACCGCAGGCAAGTGGTTTGCCGTAAATGTCTAAAACAGCCATATTATCCAAACATTGGGAAGGCGCCGGGGCAAGGCTGTGCTTTATTCCGTCCTTCTCCTCCCAATATACCGCTTGAGTTTGTGTTACACCACCGCCCGGAAAGTATTGATCGGTACCGCAAATGAATACACGCCTTGTCCAATCATGATCACCCGGCCCTGTTTTAAAATACTCAATACCAACTGATGTAGCGGTAGCATGAGAAAAACCATCTGTAAGATGATGCTCTACACCATTTAACCAATAGGTGGCATAGGTATCATTACTCCCTGTTACCGGGGAACTACCTACAACAAATACGTCGCCGGTAGAGTCGTCCACGGCAACATCATACGCAGCAGATTGCACATTGTTCAGCCTTGTAGCGTTGCCATTTTTCCAAAGAGTAGCGCTGGTTTGATTTAGTACACTGGGGTCGTAATTCATAGTTCCTACAACATAAATGTCTGTAAAATCGCCGGTAGAGTCGGGGTTGCATCCGGAACAGGGTGGATTAACAGGATTTTTTTTGCAAGAAAAAAAAGACAGGGTTACCACCAGGGTGCAGAAAAGGAAGATAATACGTTTCATAAAGATCAAATTTTAGTACTGCTAAATTCAGAAAAGTTGTAAGTAAATTCAACCCCAAAAAGGGTGATATGATTTTCTTTTTCCCGCAGATTGGCAGAGATTTTTCCCCGCAGATAGCCGCTGATTTTTTTCGCAGATTGGCGCTGATTTTTTCTGCGAGAATCAGCGATGTATTATATCTGCGTATATCAGCGGGAGATTATTCTTTTCCCGCAGATTGGCGCTGATTTTTTTCGCAAATTTTCACTGATATTTTCTGCGAGAATCAGCGATGTATTTTATCTGCGTACATCAGCGGGAGATGATTTTTTTCCCGCAGATTTTTGCAGATTTTCTTTGCGCTAATCAGTGGGAAAATTTTCCTTATTTTTAATTCATGACAGAGAATGATATTTCATATATTATCCGTGGTTGTATTTTTAAAGTTTACAATGCTTTAGGGCCGGGTTTGCTTGAGTCGGCCTATGAAGCATCGTTAAAATATGAGATTGAGAAATCAGGGTTAGCGGTTCAGTCGCAGGTTGCATTACCAATGATATATGAAGAGGTGAAGATTGACGTTGGTTACCGGCTTGATTTACTGATAGAGAACAAAGTAATTATAGAATTGAAATCTGTAGAAACATTACTTGATGTACACCACAAACAATTAATTACTTATTTGAAATTATCAGGTATTAAACTTGGCTTACTGGTTAATTTTAATGCGGATGATATTGCTAAGAATATTTTTAGAAAAGTAAATGGTTTATGATTTGTTTTTCCCGCAGATAACCGCTGATTTTTTTCGCAGATTTTTGCAGATTTTATTTGCGCTAATCAGCGGTGTATTTTATCTGCGTACATCAGCAAGAAATGTTTTTCCCGCAGATAACCGCTGATTTTTTTCGCAGATTTTTGCAGATATTTTCTGCGAGAATCAGCGTTGTATTTTATCTGCGTACATCAGCGGGAAACTCGTACATCAGCGGGAAACTCGTACATCAGCGGGAAAAACTCATACTAATCTTTCATTAATAGCTTTGCTCACAGCTTCGGTAGCAGAATGTACCTGTAATTTTTCGTAAACCTTTTTAATGTAAGAGCGAACGGTTTCAAAAGCCAAACCTGTTTGCCCTGCTATCATTTTATAACTGTTGCCTTTGCAAAGAAGTTTTAAAATATCATTTTCCTTTGCAGTAAAATTGTATTGGCCTGCTGTATTATGCTGCATGGAGTTAATCACCATCTTTGCAATAGAAGGGCTCATCGGCGCCCCTCCGGCAAGTACTTCTTTTATGGAAGAAATTAATTTTTCTGAAACATTTTTTTTAAGCAAATACCCCGATGCACCTGCACAAATAGCGTCAAACACATTTTGATTATCATCAAAAACCGTAAGCATAATGATGGCTATTTGTTTATTTGTGGTTCTTATTTTTCTTACTGCTTCAATACCATTCATACCGGGCATATCTATATCCATCAAAATAACGTCAGGTGTTTCATTCTTAATTTGCACAAGCGCTTCCAAACAATTGCCGTAACTACCGGTTACAACAAAAGCATCTGAAAGCATTAATAATTCTTCCAGTCCATTTCTGAGCGTTTCATTGTCTTCGTAAATCAGTACTTTTTGTAACATAATTTAAGGCAAGCTATTTTAAGAAAGAGAGCTATACTACCCCAATATGGGGGAATGCTTTAGATTGTAAATAATAATTCCACAACGGTACCGGGCAATGCATTGCTAATGTGCAATGTACCATTTATTTGCCGTGCCCGTTCACGCATATTCATAAGGCCATTACCGTGTTTTATGATGGCTTCATCAAAACCGCAGCCATTATCTTTTATCTTCATTGCTATCTGTCCGTTTTCATTTTTTGAAAATTCAGTTGATACAATTGTACAATTACTGTATTTAACAGCATTGTTTATGCATTCTTTAAATATCAAAAAAACATTCTTTCTAATATCTGACGTTATAATTACAGGGTTAAGCATATCGGGAAAATCAAATTGCAAATTAATGTCGATGGGTTCGCAAAGTTCGGACGCAAATTCTTTAATATGTGCAAATGTATTTTCGAAATTATTATTACCGGGTTTAATGGCCCAAATAATATCGCCCATACTATCCATCATGGAGCCTGACTGTATATTTATTTTTTCGAGATAGGCAGTAACATCAATCTGCTGCTTTTCTTTTTGTAAAGCAATTTTACTGGTAATATTAATGCTGGTAAGTGCTGAGCCAATATCGTCATGTAAATCCCGGGCAATGTCTTTTCTAAGGCTTTCTTCTACCAGGTGGCGGGTGATTTTTTTTGAACAGATATCGGCAATCTTTTGAAATATTCGTAAATGCCGTTTTGAATAAAACCCCTTTTTGCTATTTTCCGAATCTATAATACCAATTAGTTTTCCCTCTACTAAAATAGGCACTGTAATTTCTGAAGCCCTGGTTTTATCATCTGAAATATATCTTTTGTCATTTTTTACATCATCAATAATTTCGGGTATTAGCGATTGTGCCACTGAGCCTACAATCCCTTTGCCTACTGGTATTTCAAGATAATTGGAAATCTGGTACCCACTGGGGTTTTTGGGCCCATAGGCGGCCTTTTGCAGCAGCATAGTACGTGGCTCATTATAAACATATATTACACAATCTTCCAGATGTAATTTTGAAACACAGTTTTTAGCGATATCCCAAAACACATCATCCACCGTGTTTTGATTGTACAAGGATGTAGCAAAATAGTTAAGTATCTTTTCTTCCTCCACTTTTTTACGGTAACTATTAATCCAAATTATAAATACAATTATAAAGGTTAATAAAATGCCAGATATAAACCACCATTTGATTAACTGATTTTGTGATTGAAGAACGGCAATCTCAGTTTCTTTTTTTGCTACCTCAAATTTTCTATTTAAAGCGTTTGCTTTTTTAATCTGATCCATGATGCCAATAGTGTCGCTCCAGGCATCTCTTTTTGCAAGGTAATAATAGGCATTGGGCCAATCTTTCATTTTGGCATACAGGATATTCAATATATTGGAAGCCCATACAAGTGATTTGTAATTTTTTAAAGAATCAAACACCTTATATGATTGAAGTAAATATTTTTCTGCATCATCAAAACGGTTCATTTGTGTAAAGGCCATGCCAATAGAATATTCCTGGTAAGCAATATCATAGGTTCGGTTATATTTTGTATTTAATAAAAGTGCCTCATTGAAATGAGTAATCGCTTCGGGATATTTTTCCATCTCAAGGTAGGTGTCGCCATAATTTTCCTGGATGCTTGCAAACAATAACGAGTCTGTTAATAGCTGTTTATTAAAAACAGACATGCATTGTGCAAGCACATGCAGGCTGCTGTCGTTTTGATCCATCAACCGGTAAGCCATGCTAAGATTACAACCGGCAATAATGTATTTTGAATGTTGTTTTTGAAGGTAAAATGTATGCTGTGCCATTTTAAAGTATCGGGCAGCGCTCAGGTAATCTTCTTCATTTTTATATACTAAACCAAGGTTCCATTTTACATCGGCCTGCATAGTGGTGTTGTTTAAAATCACACTTAGTGAATCAACCCGAAAAAGATATAATAAAGCTGTATCAATTTTGTATTGCGCTATATATATCTTGGCAAGTGCAATATCCGTATACCCTTCTGCTTCATCATTTTTGCTTGTATAAAAAATGTTTTTTGCTTTTTTATAAAACAGGATGGCAGAATCCAATTCTCCTTTGTAATTATATGCCAGGCCAATAGCCATATATACATCCGCTTCTGTCTGTTTGTTATTATTTTTTTTTGAATCCTGTAATAATAACCTACCGATTCGTAAAATGGAATCTTCATTTTTGAATACAGGTTTAAAAATATTATCCCATCCGTGATAAATAAGGTCGTCTTTACCAGAACCATTCTGAGCAAAGAGCTTAACACATAAAAATATTACCGTAAAAAATAAAGAAATCTTTTTCATCGGGATATATTTCAAATACTGTTACAACAATTAACAACTATTCTTTGGCAATTAGCTATATTATGTATTTGATATTATTTACAATAACCTGGAAAAATTTAATAACATACTTAATGTCATAAAACAGAAATTTATTTCTGTTCTTTTAGTTGTATTGCTCTGAATTTTTCAAAAAAATCTCTGGCAAATTTTTTCATATTATCGCTCATCTCCTGCTGCTTGGTAGCTCTTTTAAAACTATCAGCCATACTCATCAGCATCTGGTAATAAAAATCGGCCATTTCATCTACCATCATATCTTTTGTCCACAGGTCAATACGCAATGCTGTTTTATCTGTTCCATCCCAAAAGGCAAGGCTCATGGCTTTTGCTTTTTGTACCATATCGGCAGTACTGTCGGTGGCAATCCAGTTAATTTGTTCAGGTACTTTGTTGGGGTCAAGCAGTACGTCAATTTTTATTGTAGATTGGTTCATGTTATTTTTTTATTGTTACCCGGTTTTTTATCAGCCGTAAATTTAGCTTAATTTAAGCATTGATAGTTTTTTCTAACCATTGCATCAGTGTTTGGGCGGCAATATCCCAATTGTATTGTTTACTTAGATTTTTTGCCGCTTCCACTAAGGCTTTTGCCTTATTTTCATCTTTATAAACGAGCATCATTTTTTGGGCTATATCTTCAAAGCTGGCGGGGTTACAATATATGGCGGCCTGGCCACAAATTGAATGCATTGCTTTTGCATCTGAAGTTATTATTGGAACCTGGCAATGCATAGCCTGTAAAAGTGATGAAAAGTAATCTGTATGCAGAACAGGATAAATTACTGCATAAGCTGCAGCAGTAAGTTGAGCTGTTTCTTCTTTAGTTAGATTTTGCTGCAACTTCACTTCGTTTTTTAACCTGTAAGTTTTAAAATCTTTTATAAACTGTTCATTGGGTTTGCCCGCAATCAATAGCAGCATATTGCTTTTTTGTCTTTTTTTAAAAAACGTAAATGCCTTTAATAAATTGATATAGTTAGCTTGTTCATCAATATTACCGCTGTAAAAAAAATATGCTTTGCCATCTGTATATTTTTCTCTTATTGTTTCGGATTTTTCCCAATCGAGCGGTAAAAAATTTTCATCAACACCCGGATAAATCAGATCAATCTCATCAACAGGTAATTTATAATTATCTTCTATTTGGGTTTTAACATATTTTGAAATGGCTGCAATGCTTTTTGCTTTGGTTAAAAACAATGGTATATTTTTTTTATAAAATGCCGATACCCATTTTTTTTGCAGATAAGATTGTTGCATCCAGGCCAAATGGCTTACCACCAGGCTTTGTGGTATTTTTGTTCGCAAACTACAAATACCATCCAGGCTTAAAAAAATATCTACTTTGTGCCGGCGTAATATCTTTGGTATTTTAAAATTAAGCCAGTATTGCAACTTCAAAGAATTGGAAGTAATTGGGCCAACTACAACCGGAGATACATTTTTTGCAAAAACACGACTACCGGTATAAGGGTTATCAAAAAGATAAATAAAGCGGTGTTGGGGAAATTTTTCTGTTAGCTTTTCAAGCAGGTTAAAAACAAAATTTTCGTAACCTTGCGGCTGTTGTGTTTTTTGTAACCTTGTGTTAACTGCAATGTTCATTTGAATAAAAAAACGTGAGGGATTTAACCCGTTATATCATTTAAGCAATTTAAGTTTTACCATTTCTATACGGGTATCGCTTACATTTAAAATATCAATTTCAAAATTGCCAATGATGATGTGATCTTTAAGTTTTGGTATTTCTTCGTTGTTTTTAATGATATAGCCTGAGAGTGTTTCTGTATCATCATCATTAGGAAAAACAAGGCCGTATTTTTCTGAAATATAATCCAGTTCGGTTCTGCCGCTAAAAATAAATTCGTGTGAGCCAAGTTGTTTTTCCACAACTTCTTCGGTATCGTATTCGTCTTTTATTTCGCCAAATATCTCTTCCAACAAATCTTCCATGGTAACAATACCGGCTGTACCGCCAAACTCATCAATAACCCATGCTATTGATTTTCTTTCTTTACTAAATTTATTCATCAGGTCGGTGGCGCTCATTGTTTCGGGCACTGTAGGTATGGGCAGTAAAATATCTTTAACGGTTGCCGGTTGTTTAAACAGGTCAAGCTGATGAATGTAACCGCTTATGTTATCAATATCTGCATCAAACACCACCAGTTTGCTTAATTGCGTTTCAATAAATTTGCCTTTAACCACATTCATGGGCATGTTAATATTAACAGCTTCTATCTCTTTTCTTGGTATCAGGCATTCCCTTAATTTAGTTTCGCTGAGAGATAAAGCATTTTCAAAAAGTTCCTTGTTAATCTCACTGCTTACTTCTTCTTCGTGATGTTTATTCTGCTGCATAAAGCTTTCCAGATCAACTTTACTAAACACATCTTTTTTAGAATTGATCTTAACATCCAGCAGGTGTTTTAATATCCACCCCGAAAAATTTATAAGCTGTATGGCTATGGAAGAAAACATCCAATAAAACAATTGAACTGTACTGCTGATAAAGCCCGACCCCAAAATGCTGCTGTTTCTTGCCCTAAATACGGCTTTAAAAAATAGTTCTGCAAAAAGTACAATTAAGCCAGATAATGTGGTTTCTACAAACAGTTTTATATAATCAACATATACAATAAGTACATTGGGCAGATTGTGTTGTATCCAAAGCCAAATGGGTGATAGCATTTTAACCACCAGTAATCCATACACTACAAAAAACAAGTTAACACCAACCAGCGTAGTGCCTATAAGTTTTGCAGGTTGATCGGCATAAAAACCCCATACCTTACCGCTTTTGGTGCCTTGCTTACGGTTAAGTTCAATAGAAAGTTTATTTGCAGATATGAATGCAATTTCTATACCTGCAAAAAAACCTATTAGTGCCAATGAGGCTATGATGGCTAAAAAAGAAATCCAATCCATACCTAAAAATAAGAAAGAGATTTTAAATGGTATTTACTTGTTGATAAAGGTGGCTACAATATCTTCTGCTTCGGAGCAGGCTTGCTGTAGCTGGCTGTTGATAACAATTTTATTAAAATGGTTTTTAAATGATAATTCGTATGCTGCTTTATTTATTCTTGCAGTTAATGATGTTGCTGTTTCGGTTCCACGACTTTCAAGTCGTTTTTGCAATTCTTCAATAGAAGGCGCTTGTATAAAAATACTAAGTGTAATATCGGGATACTGTTGTTGTACATGAATGGCGCCTTTTACATCAATATCAAGCACCGGTATCTTACCCTGGTTCCATATCTTTTCCAATTCGGATTTTAATGTGCCGTAATATTTTCCTTCGTACACCATCTCCCATTCTACAAATTCGTTATGTTGAATCTTTTCTTTAAACACATTGGTGCTAATGAAATGATAATCTACCCCATCTTTTTCATTGCCCCTGGGGCTACGAGTAGCAGCCGAAACCGAAAAAGCCAGTTGCGGAAAAACTTTCATCAGGTGTTTGGTTATGGAAGTTTTGCCAGCACCAGATGGTGCAGTTATGATAATAATCTTTTGAGTTAAGCTAGCCATGTGCAAAGAAACTATTTAATTTTTATTTTACAGGTTCGGTTTAAAATGCAAAACCAGGTTGGTGTTTTCTGCATTGCCATTTAATGTTAATTCACTTTCTGTTAAAGTGGTTATAGTGTACCTGTTTATACTATTTCCCGAATGTGAAGTAAGTACTAGTATTTTATCATCGTTACCTGTTAGTTGGTAGCTGCCTTCTACAGTAATTTTGTTGCCCACAGAACAAGTATATTGAAAATTATCTTTAAACGTCCAACTTAATGATTGTAATAATGATTGTAATTGAATGGCATTTGAAGAGTCTTCGGCAGAAAGAAACCTGGTACCAGGTGGTACAATGTTATCTACTTTTACACAATCCCATTTTTTTTTGAGCAACTGCACTGTTTTATTTTGGCATGAAATCAATACCAGGCAATAAAATAATAAAATAAAAATGTAGCAATTTTTCATTTATATTCTTTTTATATCTGCACCCAGCGCTTGCAAGCGGGTATCAATATTTTGATAACCACGATCTATCTGTTCAATATTTTGAATAGTGCTTTTTCCCTGGGCACTTAATGCAGCAATTAACAGCGCTACGCCGGCACGTATATCGGGGCTACTCATGGTAATACCACGCAGTTGTTGTTCCCTTTCTAACCCAATAACAACAGCACGATGAGGATCGCAGAGAATGATTTGAGCCCCCATGTCTATCAGTTTATCTACAAAAAACAAGCGGCTTTCAAACATTTTTTGATGTATAAGTACACTGCCTCTTGCCTGTATGGCTGTTACCAATACAATACTTAACAGGTCTGGAGTAAAGCCCGGCCAGGGATGATCGTAAATGGTAAGCACTCCTCCATCCATATATTTTTTCACTTCATAAATTTCCTGAGTTGGAATATGAATATCATCTCCCAAAAAATTCATCTGTATGCCCAGTTGGTTAAACCTTTCGGGGATAACTCCTAAATGCGGTATGCCTGCATTTTTTATTGTGATTTCGCTTTGTGTCATGGCGGCAAGACCAATAAAAGATCCCACTTCAATCATATCTGGCAGCATTGTATGGTTGGTACCACCTAAATTATTTACGCCTGTAATACTTAAAAGATTACTGCCAATGCCATTTATGTTTGCACCCATGCGATTTAGCATGTGGCAAAGCTGTTGTATATAAGGCTCGCAGGCGGCATTATAAATGGTGGTTGTGCCATTTGCCAGTGAAGCCGCCATTACCAGGTTGGCTGTACCGGTTACACTTGGTTCATCAAGTAAAATACTGGCAGCTTTAAGCCCGTTTGTTGTGAGATGAAAAAATCCGTCGTTGGTATTATAGGCAAATGAAGCACCCAGCTTTTCAAATCCAGTGATATGTGTATCTAATCTGCGGCGGCCTATTTTATCGCCGCCAGGTTTTGGTATGAACGCTTTTTTAAATCTTGCCAACATAGGCCCAGCCAACATTACAGAGCCCCGTAGTTTACCGCTTTTTTTATAAAAAGCTTCGCTGTGCAGGTAATCAACATCCACATCATCGGCTTTAAAAATACAGGTATCGCTGCTTATCCTGTTTATTTTCACTTTCATTTCACCAAGCAGTTCTATCAATAAGTTTACATCAACTATATCAGGTATATTTTTAACGGTAATTTCCTGTGCACTTAAAAGTGTTGCAGAAATTATCTGTAATGCTTCATTTTTTGCACCTTGTGGTGTTATCTCTCCTGATAATTTTTTTCCACCTCTAACTTCAAATGATTGCATACTTAAATTTTTATTTTACGAATTAAATAGAATTACTTGAAATATCACAACATAAAATGAAAATACCTGACTTTTTTAAATCAGGTACTTTTACTTCAATTTAATTAAGTTGATATTAATAACGTTTTTTAAAGTTCCTGTTATTATTTCTGTTATCATTACCATTGCGGTTGCCGCCCCTGTTATCCCTGTTGCTACGGTTATCTCTGCTACCTGAATTATTATTACCTCTGCCACCAAAATTTTTGCGATAATTGTTACTGCTACGTTTGCCATAATCATCCCGGTCATCCCGGTTATCGGTACGATGCTTTACAAATGGCCGGTTATTAAATTCAAGTTCGCCATGGGTAATGGTTGATAGTTCGTTTTGAATATTATCATCATGTACCAGTTCTTTGTGCCAGTTGCTGTAAGTAAGTTTCATATAATATGCAATGGCATTGGCAAAGCCTTGCTTCTTTTCTGGATTTTCTTCTTTAAGCGCCTTATCAATTACAACTTCTATATTTTTTCCCAGGTGATTGAATTTGGGATATTTTTTTGGATAAGAAAGCTGGTCGGGTCGGGCTTTTAAGGTTTCACGGGTAGGAATCGGGTAAGGACTTTCTACATCCAGGGTAAAGTCGCTGATGAGAAAGAGATGATCCCATAATTTATGGCGGAAATCTTCAACATTTTTTAAATGAGGATTTAAAAAACCCATCAGTTCAATTACTGCATAAGCATTTTTTTGTCTTTCTTCTTTGTTTTCGATTGTTAGCAGGTATTCTACCATTTTTTGAATATGCCTGCCATATTCTCTCATGATTAAATGGTTCCTGGTAGTATTGTACTCCATGTTTTCTGTATTTAGCATAATGCAAATGTAAGTTGTTAAAATGTATGATTCTATGTAAAAAAAGCTTTGTGTATTTGCTATATTAAGTAAGCTGTTTTAAAAATTTTAGCTTTACAAATATAACTGCAACTACAGCACCCAGCCCATCGGCCAGCCAGTCGCTAAGGCTGTAGGAGCGGCCAGGTATTAAAAATTTCTGAATAAGCTCGGTACAAAAACCCCACACTATACATGCTATTGCAATAATAAAAATGTAGCGCCATTTGAGTTTTACTACAAGGTTAGATTTTATAACCGGGTACATAAACAGGAATGCCAGCACAGCAAACAAACCTACATGTATTAGCTTATCATAATTAATTTCTATGAGCCAGTTATCTACTTCAGGTAAATCGTACCCGGGAATACTGATTGCCGTAAGTGTAAGTAAAAACCAAATAATACCGGGTATAAATTTTTTAACACTAAGCCCGTTTTTTGAAACTAGGTTATTATCCATTATTCTATTGCTAACTAAGCTATGGAGGCAGTATAAGCTTCTGCGGTCATTAAATTTTCAAAATCGGCAGGGTTTTCTACTGTTAATTTCACCATCCATCCATCGCCATAAGGATCAGTATTTACCAGTTCGGGTGCTGCATCCAATTTAGGATTTGTTTCGGTAATGGTTCCTGCAATGGGTAAAAAAAGATCACTAACTGTTTTAACAGCTTCTACAGTACCAAAAATTTCTTCGGCAGCTAAAAACTTGTCTTTAGTGCTTATATCAATATATACAATATCGCCAAGTTCTCTTTGTGCAAAATCGGTTATGCCAATTGTGGCTGTATTGCCATCTATAGAAACCCATTCGTGATCTTTGGTATATCGCAGGTTTTCAGGAAAATTCATTGTATAAAATTTGATGTTAACTGATTACTATGCAAATTAAGGATTTAGCCTGATAGTTTTTTAACCTGCTTGTTATTTTATCAATTCCATATACATGTGTACATCGCCAATAGGCCTGTCGCCCGGGGCTTTAGGTACAGATGCTATTTTATCTACCACATCCAATCCGCTTTCAACCTCTCCAAATACGGTATAATTCATATCCAGGAAAGGTGTTCCTCCTAGTGTTTTATATATTTCTCTTTTTGCCGGAGAAAATTTAATACCGGTTTGCATACCAATCATATCCAAATCCTGGTCGGTCCATTTTTTTCCTTGTACAATATAAAACTGGCAACCGCTGCTAGCTTTTAAGGGATTTACCTGGTCGGATTGGCGGGCTGCAGCCAAGGCGCCTTTTTTATGAAATAAGGTTGTATCAAATTCGGCCGGAATGGTATAACCAACATCGCCGCTACCAAGTTGCTGGCCTGGCTGTGCATGTTTGCTTTCGGGGTCGCCGCCCTGAATCATAAATGCCTGGATAACCCGATGAAATAATAAGCTATCGTAAAAATGGTCTTTAACCAGCTTTATAAAATTGTCCCGGTGCAATGGCGTTTTATCGTAAAGGCGAATTATAATAACACCAGAATCGGTAGTAATTTTTACTCTTGTACCCGCTACTTTTACAAGTTTTGGCGCCTGGGCTGCAGATTTACTACTTTTGGCTGTGCCGGGTTTGGCTGTTGTTGCTTTATGTGTAACTGTTTTTTTTACAGCCGGCTTTTTAACCTGTGCCTGGATATTGGTTACAAAAAAACATAAAAATACCAGTGCCAATAAGGTTTTCAATTTGTTCATAAAATTATTAGTCTATAAAATTTTGATTTTGAAAATAGAGTAAGATATGATCTTTTAAAAAATTTTCCTGTTCAGTAAGTATAAATCCGGGTAATGGTTTTAACTGTTTAAAATGTGGCCAGCCCTCTTCATCATTTCCTTCCAATATATAATAACCGCTTTGCGAAAGTACGGTGCAAACGGCAATATGCATCAGGTCTTGTTTTTCTTCTTTGTTAAAATCCTGTTTGCCACTACCTAACTCCTGTATGCCTATTAAAAAAAGAATGCCATCCATATCGGGCTTAATGCCCAGGCGTTCTTTTAATTTAATACGGAGTTTTAACCAACGTACCTGTAAATCATCTTGCATTATTTGCATGCTGCAAATATAAATTAAATAGGTATTAATAGTTTTATATCCTACATGTAATGGTTAACATAAAAAGTTACATTACTATTTTATAGATTTTTAATTTATTGTATCATAGCAATGGCCTGAAAGCTAAATCGTATCTTTACGAAAATTTTTTATAGTACATGTTACAGATTAGTTATATCAGGCAACATACAGCATTGGTGAAAGAAAAATTAGCAGTTAAGAATTTTGCAAAACTAGCTTTAGTTGATCAATTATTGGATGCAGATGAGCAGGTTCGTAAATTAAAAACTGAAACTGAATCTTTACAAGCGGGTATCAATGCAACCAGTAAAGAAATAGGTTTATTGATGAGTAAGGGAGAAAAAAATGCTGCCGAAAATAAAAAACTTGAAGTTGCCAAAAACAAAATCGCTCTAAAAGAACTGGAGCAAAAACTGGCCGATGCAGAAAAAACATTGCAGGAGGACTTGGTTTTACTGCCAAACCTTCCACATTCATCTGTACCAAAAGGAAAAACACCCGAAGAAAATGAAACTGTAAGAGAAGCTGGCACTAAGCCTGAATTACCGGAGTGGGCTGTTCCACATTGGGACCTTATAAAAAAATACGACCTCGTTGATTTTGAAACTGGCGTAAAAATTACAGGCAGTGGGTTTCCTTTATTTAAAGGCAAAGGGGCAAAACTACAAAGAGCATTGATACAATATTTTTTAGATTATAATACAACTGCCGGCTACACAGAATATTTGCCGCCGTTGATGGTTAACGAAACTACGGCATACGGAACCGGCCAATTGCCCGATAAAGAAGGACAAATGTATCATATAACTGCCGATGCTTTTTATTTGATACCAACTGCCGAAGTACCAATTACCAATATTTACCGTGATGAAATTATAAAGGAAAATGAACTTCCATTAAAAATGACAGCCTATACACCCTGCTTTAGAAGAGAAGCCGGCAGTTTTGGGGCTGATGTTCGTGGGCTAAACCGTGTTCACCAGTTTGATAAAGTAGAAATTGTTCAGATTGTTCATCCCGATAAAAGTTATAGTGTTTTGGAAGAGATGGTTGGTCATATTGAAAAACTGCTGCTTTCTCTTAACCTTCCATACCGCATTTTAAGATTATGTGGCGGCGATATGAGTTTTACATCGGCACTTACTTACGATTTTGAAGTTTATAGTGCTGCACAAAAAAAATGGCTGGAAGTAAGTTCAGTTAGTAACTTCGAAAGTTTTCAAAGCAACCGTATGAAAATACGTTTTAAAGATGGCGATAATAAAACACAGTTAGTTCATACTTTAAACGGATCATCGCTTGCATTGCCAAGGATTATGGCCTGCCTGTTGGAGAATAATCAAACCGAAAACGGAATTGAATTACCCAAAGTATTACATGAATATTTCGGTAATACAAAAATCAGCGGGTGAAGATAATTATACCTACTTAAGTTTTCTTGTTTCTTCATCCCACACAAAAACGCTTTAGCGGTAACATCAACGGTTTACTACCACCTGTAATACTCGTAAATAATTTTACAACATTTCCATAAATTAGTAGCACCCTGAATAATGCTAAGGGTAATATTATTATAAAATTTGGCCCTGGTATCATTAAAATAGTGATCGGTCTATAAAATTCTTTGTTTACAAACAGGTAACATCCGCATCTCTTTTTTTAAATTAGATTTGATAATTAAACCATTTGCAACTTAAAATGTCATAACTAAGTCTTCATTTAATTTAATAATTATATTATGCCCGTTTCTAATCGTACAAAAAATCAACATTTGTTGTGGCGCAGTGCCTTTGGCCCCATGGCCGAGAATACGGCATCGCTTGATGGCATCACTACAAAAAACCTTTGGTCGCTTTTAGTAAAATCATCCTCTAAACCCGTTACAAAAATAGAAGTAACTAAAAACCCTGCCGATGATTATATGATGGGGATGACTGACCTAAAAGAAATTCAAAAGAAACTGCAAAGCCCCGAAATGCGAAAGAAGCTGAGAGAAAAATCGAGAGATGATATAAAGACAATGAATGTGCGCTGGCTTGAAAGCATGGTAAACAGCGAAGCACAGTTGAGAGAAAAGATGAGCCTGTTTTGGCATGGCCATTTTGCCTGCCGGTCGCTAAATAGTTTTCATGCACAGGAATTGCTGCACATCATACGTACCAATGCCCTGGGCAGTTTTGCCAATATGCTTAAAGCGGTGAGTAAATCACCGGCTATGCTGGCCTTTTTAAATAACCAGCAAAATAAAAAACAACATCCCAACGAAAATTTTGCCCGTGAAGTAATGGAACTTTTTACCCTGGGTCGTGGCAATTATACCGAGAACGATATAAAAGAAGGCGCCCGGGCATTTACAGGCTGGAGTTTTAATGCAAGAGGAGAATTTGTATTTAGAAAAAACCAACACGATGAAGGCAGTAAAACATTTTTAGGCAAAACAGGAAACTTTGATGGCGATGATATTCTGGACATACTTTTAGAAAACAACCAAACGGCAAACTTTATTACTAAAAAGATATACCGCTATTTTGTAAATGAAAATATTGATGAAGAAAACCAACAATGGTTAAGCAACAGGTTTCAAAAAAGTAATTATGATATTGCAAAATTGTTGGAAGATATTTATACAAGCAATTGGTTTTATGATGATAAGAATATAGGTAACAGGATAAAATCGCCGGTGGAACTACTGGCTGGCATACGTAGATTTTTGCCCATGCAGTTAGAAAATGATCAATCTCAATTATTATTTCAAAGAGCACTTAACCAGGTATTGTTTTATCCGCCAAATGTAGCAGGCTGGCCCGGCGGCAAAAACTGGATTGATAGCAGTTCACTTATGCTGCGCTTGCGTATTCCGCAAATATTTGCTGCCAACGATGCCATAGATATTATGCCCAAAGCTGATGATGATGTACAGATGGGTATGATGGAAGCCGGCGCAAAAAGATTAAAGAGTAGTGTAAAAGGAGCCAGTGCAATTATTGACTGGCAGGCTGTGAATACGGTTTTTGAAAAAACAAACCGTGAAAAATTACTGGAAAAAATTACTGTTTCAGTTTTACAAACAAAAGAACATGTTAGCAATACAGTACTGGATAAATATATTAATAATAGCAGCCGTGAAAGTTATATAAAAAGTGCAGTTGTAAACCTGATGACAACACCTGAATATCAATTATGCTGATAAGGAATTAAAGAATGAATATTTCATATTGATAATGAGTTTAAAAAATAAAACAATTAAAGCATTGCAGATAATAGGATTAGCAATCTAAAAACAATAACCTTTTTATGTTAATTAAAAGAAAAGAATTTTTACAGCTTGGTTCATTGGCCACCGCATCTTTAATGATGCCTAAATTTTTAAAGGCATTTGAAAAACCCATGATGGTACCACCTGGAAATAAAGTGGTAGTAGTTATACAATTCAGTGGCGGAAACGATGGGTTAAATACAGTAATACCTGTAAGAAATGATATTTATTATCGGGAACGGCCCGTACTGGGTATTGCTAAAGAAAAATCTTTACTGCTTACCGATGAAATTGGATTGAACCCTGCGCTGGAAGCATTAAAAGGATTATATGATGATGGCAGCCTGGCTATAATGAATAATGTAGGATACCCCAATCCAGACCGGTCGCATTTTAGAAGTATGGATATATGGCAAAGCGCCAGCGAAAGTAATGTGTATAAACAAACGGGTTGGTTAGGCTGTTATTTAGATGCCCAATGTAAAGGTTGCGATAAACCTACACAAGCCATGGAATTAGATGATGTGCTTAGCCTTGCTTTGAAAGGAGAAGAAAACAAAGGCCTTGCTTTTAAAGATCCCAAAAAATTATACAACAGCAGCAATGGCCGGTTTATTAAAGATGTAAATGCCAGCCATAAGAGTAGCGAAGAAACCATTGATTATTTATATAAAACAATGAGTGCAACACTCAACAGTGCCAACTACATTTATGAGCAAAGCAGGGTGCACCCCACAACACAAACTTATCCAAATACAGGAATGGGTAAAGATTTAAAAACAATTGCATCACTGATATTTTCCGATATCAACACCAAGGTATATTATGTAAGCCTGGGTAGTTTTGATACGCATGTAAACCAGGAGGGTCAGCAAAAAAGATTATTTACCGAACTGAGTGATGCAGTAAAAGCTTTTACCACCGATTTAAAAAACAATGGCCGTTTTGAAGATGTGCTGATGATGACTTTTAGTGAATTTGGCCGCAGGGTTTCGCAAAATGCAAGTAATGGAACCGATCATGGAACTGCTAACAATATGTTCTTTATTAGTGGCGGTTTAAAAGAAAAAGGTATCTTAAATGCCATGCCCAACCTGGCAGATTTAAATGAAGGCGACCTTAAACACAACGTAGATTTTAAAACAGTGTATGCAACTGTTTTAAATAAATGGTTACAGGCTGATGATAAAATGATTTTAGGAAAAGATTACGCTCATTTAAGTTTTATATAAGATTAAAGAGATTAGTTAGGTTTTGATAATAGGAATTAATAAAACCTATCTTCAAGGATACATAAAATTATTTCACATTTCCCATCCAGCGTTTTAAAAATGGCACAGTAAATATTAGCACCACACCAATAATGGCCGAAGTGATACTTATTTTTAAAATAATTGCTCCATAATAAGGTAAAGAAAGAGTGGGGTCGTTTTTAGCAATAATAGCTTTAGGCACACTCATCAATGAACCAATTTTACCAGCTAGAAATTCGCCGATGGCGGTTCCAAAAAACCAAATACCCATCATTAATGCAACCATTTTTGGCGGCGATAATTTTGTAACCATCGATAAACCGATAGGTGATAAACAAAGCTCGCCCAGGATAAAGAAAAAATAACCCCAAACAAATGGCCACAAAGGAACAATGCCTGTACTTTCATTTACAAAACAACCTACATAAAAAACCATGAACCCCGCTGCAAGAAAAATAAAAGCTAAAGCAAATTTTAAAGGAGTACTTGGCTCTTTACCTCTTTTATTTAGCCAGGGCCACAAAGGTGCAACCAATAATGCCAGGATAACCACCCAGGCCGGCGGCAAAAAATTATTAATGGCTAATTCAGGCAGGTTAATACCAAACAATACCATATTTGAATTTCGTTCGGCAAGTAAATTCATAGAGCCTTCGCTTTGCTGATAAACTGCCCAAAATGCTATAGAAAAAATAATCATTACAAGCGCAGCAAATAATTTCATTTTTGCTTCATTTTCCATTTTCAATCCCTGTGCAATTATATATACCAAAGAAACAAAGCCCAGCCCAAACATTATATAATCCATCACCTGGTATTGATTAAACAGGGTAACAACTAATGGTACAACAAATAAAGTTCCTCCATAAATAAGCTGTTGTGGTTTTAAAAACAAAAAAACCGGCTTCTTTAGCACTTCCATATCAGGCGGTAGCCCCCGATTGCCCAGTGATTTTTTCCCAATAAAAAAAACTACCAAACCCAAAACCATAAAAACGCCTGCCAATCCAAATCCGTAATGCCAGTTTATTTCGTTTCCCACATAAGCACATAAAGCACCTCCCAAGGCCGCACCAATATTTATACCCATATAAAAAATAGAAAATCCGCTATCTCTTCTTGGGTCATTTTCGGAATATAAAGTGCCAACCATGCTGGAAACATTGGGTTTAAAATAACCATTGCCGCAAATGATAAATGCCATACCGTAAAAAAAACTCCAATCGTAAGGGATAGCTAAAATAAAATGACCAATTGTCATTAATATTCCACCAAAAATTATTGAACGCTGGTAGCCAATAAACCGATCGGCAATAAAGCCACCAAACATTGGCATGGTGTACACCAGGGCAGCATAAGATCCTAATATAGCATAGGCTTTCGGGTCGTCAAAATGCAACTGGCTTGTCATATAAACCATTAATAATGCCCTCATGCCATAAAAGGAAAACCTTTCCCACATTTCGGCAAAAAAAAGCAGGTATAATTGTTTGGGTTGACGGGAGTTTACTAGTTGGTTATTTTCCATATTTTTTAATTTATCAATGCACACCTTTTTCTTTCATAATCCTATTTAACCATTTAAGCATGGCAAAAATGATAAAGGTTGCAAACATTAATAAAGCAAAATTCACCCAATAAAAATTGGCTTTGTTTTCATATCCATCCCACATGGTTGCCAAAATACCTGATAATTTATTACCAATAGATGTTGCCAGGAACCAACCTCCCATCATCAAAGATGTTAAACGTACCGGACTTAACTTTGATACCAGTGATAATCCCATTGGGCTTAATAATAGTTCGCCTATGGTAACAACACCATAAGTGCCAATTAACCACCAAACACTGGCTTTTTCGGCTCCGTTATTATTTACAAAAACTGCAGCAACCATTACTAAAACCGATAAAGCTGATATAAATAATCCAAAGGCTATTTTTGTTGCAGTAGAAGGTTCTTTATTTTTTCTTCGTAAGTAAGCAAAAAAGGCAAGCACCAGTGGTGTTAATAAAATTACCCAACCAGGGTTTATGGATTGGCTGATAGGTGTTGACCACAAGGTAGCAACACCTCCTTCGGCTGGTAAATGATTAGGTTTTACATTTTTAAAGTAAGCCGGGTAATTATATTCTTTAATCACTTTACCATCTTGTTTTTGTATTCTAAAAAGATTGTCATACAAATTCACTGAATCTTTTTTATACGTTATGTCTTCTGCCTGTTTTAAATCACGAAAAATATCACCCGTTGTTCCATGTACCTGCCTGTCAGTAAAATTCTCGGCCCAAATAGTAAGTGCTGTTCCGTTTTGTTTAAATACTGCCCAAAATAATATAACTGCTGCAAAAATGGCCAGCAAAGCAGCAATAGGTCTTTTTTCAGATGTATCTGCCCTGATATAAAGTGAAGCATAAAAACCAATAACCGGCATACAGGCAAAAATGAATGCGTCGGTACTATCGGAACCAAAAATATTATTGGGGATGATCCAACCCAATACACCGGCAATGATAGCTGGAATAAAAATAGTTATAACAATTTTTGAAAACGGCATATCTTCTTTGTTCATTGGTTTTCTTACATCGCCGGAAGCATAATGTTTTGTACCCAACATAAAAATTATTACTCCTAAAAACATACCAATGCCTGCTGCTATAAATGCATATTTCCAACCCCATACAATTATTATAGCTGCACTAAAAAAATTACAGATAAATGCACCAATATTAATACCCATGTAAAAGATATTATAACCTTCATCTTTCCGCTTTATAAATGCAGGTGTATTATATAAATTCCCCAGTAAGGTAGAAATGTTAGGTTTAAAAAAACCATTTCCTAAAATCACCAACGTCATGCTACAATATAGTACAGGCAAACTATGTACAGCCATTAAGCAATAACCAATACCCATCATAATACCACCGATTATAACCGATTTGCGGTAACCCCAATAACGATCGGCAATCAGCCCTCCTACAAATGGTGTAAGAAAAACAAGGGCTATAAAAGTGCCATACAGGTCCGATGCTTCGGTATTGGTCATGGCAAAACCATGTTCTACATTTTTTAGGTACAACAAAAAAATACCTATCATCAAATAGTAACCAAAACGTTCCCACATTTCGCTAAAAAATAAAAATGGCAGTGCCTTGGGGTGTTTGGAAGAATTGCTCATGCTTGTATGATTAATTAATAATTTAAATGAAAAGCCCCGAAACGTTTGAGATTCGGGGCCTATGTATATTATAAATATTACTTACCAATATGCATCATAGTTTGAAGTTTTTTAGATAGCAGGAAAAGTATAAGAGATGCAACACCCGCCATCAAAACAAACAACATAAAAAAATCGTAGTTATTACTCATCTGATAGCCTAAAAAACTGGTTGTTTTACCATCTGGGTAAAGTGCACTTAATACACCAGCCAGTTTATTTGCTGCAGCATTTGCCAAAAACCATACTGCCATTAATAAGGAGGCATATTTAAATGGTGCCAGTTTATTTACTAATGAGAGGCCTATCGGAGAAAGACAAAGTTCGCCCCAGGTGTGTAATGCATACATGCCTATCAACCAAATCATACTTACTTTTACACCAGTGCCTACATTATTTACACCAAAAGCAATCCATAAATATCCTAAAGCAAGTAAAAATAAGCCCATAGCCATTTTTGTTGGTGAAGAAGGTTCGTATTTACCAAGTTTAAGCCAAAGCCATGCAAATATTGGAGCGAAAACAACAACAAAAACAGAGTTAAGCGACTGAAACCAACTTGTTGGTACTGTAAAAAAGCCTAAATTCCGTTGGGTTTGTTCTTCAGCAAAGAAAGTAAGAGAAGCGCCTGCCTGTTCAAATGCACTCCAAAAGAATATTACAAAAAAGGCGGTTATAAATATCACACCTATTCGTTGTTTTTCAATTGAAACAAGAGATTTATCAGAAAAAATTATAAATGCTATAAATAAAGTGGCGGCAATTAACAAATAAGTAAGATAAGGTACAATTCGTACATCAATATACAGTAAGCCAATTGCCAATGCAGAAAATGCCGCTAATCCCAGTATAATAAATATAGGATTAAGCCACGCTTTTGGTGTACCTGCTGGTGTTAAGCCCAAAGTATTTTTATCAGGGTCAAGCACATATTTTTTATGAAAAGCCAATTGTATGATCACACTTAAAATCATACCAAAGCCAGCTATTAAAAATGCCCATTTAAAATCCAATGGGTTACCGGTATCACCAACAAGCCCACAAAGAAATGGCCCTAGCATGCCTCCTACATTTATACCCATATAAAAGATAGTGTATGCTGAGTCAATTCGCCGGTCTCCTTTGGGATACATTTGGCCAACTAAAGAAGATATGTTTGGTTTAAAAAATCCATTACCAGCAATCATCAATCCTAAACCGGTAAAAAACAAAAGTGTTGAAAAATCTGGCGAAGTATGATATATAGATGCACAAAAGAATAATACAAATTCTCCTAAAGCCATCACTAATCCACCCACAATAATCGATCTTTGATTGCCCCAATACTTATCAGCTACAAATCCTCCAATTAACGGGGTAAGATAAACAAGGCTGGTATAACTACCATAAAGATTAGATGCAAAAACTTTATCAAACAAAAGAGCTTTTGTCATAAAAAGTACCAATATGGCTCTCATGCCATAATAATTAAATCGTTCCCACATTTCGGTACCAAAAAGTACCCATAAACCTTTCGGGTGGCCGGTTTGTTTAATCGTTTGTTCAGTCATGTTTTGTAGATTTTATATACTAGTTAGTTAGTTTAGTGCCTCAAAATAGTGAAAATATGCTAAGCATCAACAAAATTAAAACATCAAATAATAAAACATAAGTTAATAAACCCTTTCATTTTTGAAAAAAAATCATTGAAATAAAGCAATAGCATTTTAAATTCGCACGCATTAGTTACAGCCTACTAAATACAGTTTTAATGAACATACTTTTAATTGGTGGCGGCGGCAGAGAACATGCATTAGCCTGGAAACTTAATCAAAGCCCACATTGCAGCAGCTTGTTTATAGCGCCAGGCAATGCCGGTACAGCAATATGTGGTACCAACCTGCCTATTGCTGTTACAGATTTTGATGCATTAGCATTGGCCTGTACAGAAAATAACATTCAGATGATTTTAGTTGGCCCCGAAGAACCACTGGTAAATGGCATTTACGATTTTTTTAAGAATAAGGAAGGGTTTGAAAATGTAAAAGTCATTGGCCCATCTAAAGCAGCTTCGCAGTTAGAAGGTAGTAAAGCTTTTGCCAAAGCGTTTATGAAAAGACACCAGGTACCTACTGCTGCTTATGCCGAATTTGATAAAACAACTTATACTAAAGGTGTTGAATATATTAAAAGCCAATCTTTGCCCATAGTTTTAAAAGCCGATGGGCTGGCAGCCGGAAAAGGTGTTTTAATTTGTACTACACATATTGAAGCGCTAGCAGAATTTGATTTGATGCTGAACCAGCTTAAATTTGGTGATGCAGGTAAAAAAGTAGTAATTGAAGAATTTTTAACCGGCATAGAATTAAGCATATTTGTATTAACCGATGGAGAAAATTATGTAGTACTTCCCGAAGCCAAAGATTATAAACGCATAGGGCAGGCCGATACAGGTCTTAACACTGGTGGCATGGGCGCTGTTAGTCCATTGCCTTTTGTAGATGCTGCATACATTCAAAAAGTAAAAGAAAATATTATTGAACCCACTATTAGGGGTTTACAAAAAGAAAAACTGGAGTACAAGGGATTTATATTTTTAGGATTGATGAATGATAACGGCGTACCCAAAGTAATAGAATACAATTGCCGCCTGGGCGACCCCGAAACTGAAGTTGTGATTCCACGTATTAAGAATGACCTGGTGGAAATGCTATTGGCTACTGCAAATAACAAACTAAACCACATTACCATAGAAACCGATGAGCGTGCCGCAGCAACAGTAGTTGCAGTAAGCGGAGGTTATCCCGGCGATTATGAAAAAGGAAAAATTATAAATGGTTTAAAAGCAAAGGATTTGCAACACAACATGATATTTCACAGCGGAACAAAAATATCAGGTAAAGATATTGTTACCAATGGTGGCAGGGTATTGGCTGTAAGCGCCTATGGCAGTAATATTACCGAAGCTGTAAATCAATCAAACAAATTATTACAGCAAATAAATTTTGAAGGAATGTATCAGCGGCCGGATATTGGTTATGAATTTACATAACAATAACGCTTATTTAAAACAAATAACCGCATCTTTTTAATCCCTGGTTTTACTAAAAACTATCATCAAAAAATTCTTTAGCAAACATTGCCAAAAACAAGCTTTGTAAAAGTTTAGGTAAAATGTTGAAAAATAAACTGATTGCGGTTGTTATTTCAATTATTTTCCACCAACTTTGCTGGCATTGATTAAAATCCTTTTTCACATACAACAATATGGGCCTTTTTAACTTTTTTACACAAGAAATAGCAATTGATTTAGGTACTGCAAATACGTTAATAATTCACAATGATGAAATTGTGGTAAACGAACCTTCAATAGTTGCATTAGACAGGAATAATCCTAAAAACATTTTAGCAGTGGGTAAAAAGGCATTAATGATGCATGAGAAAACCCATGAAAGTATTAGAACGGTTCGTCCTTTAAAAGACGGTGTGATAGCCGATTTTAATGCAGCTGAACTTATGATAAGGGAAATGATCAAACTCATCTACCCTAAAAAACCATTGTTTGCACCTAGTTGGCGCATGATGATTTGCATACCAAGCAGCATTACCGAAGTAGAAAAACGTGCCGTACGGGATAGTGCCGAACAAGCCGGTGCCAAAGAAGTTTATTTAATACACGAACCAATGGCTGCAGCATTGGGTATTGGTATTGATGTGGAAGAACCGGTAGGAAATATGATTATTGATATTGGTGGCGGTACAACCGGTATAACAGTTATAGCATTAGCAGGTATTGTATGCGATCAAAGTATTCGTATTGCTGGTGATGAATTTACTGCCGATATCATGGAAGCATTACGGCGTTATCATAGTTTATTAATTGGCGAGCGTACTGCAGAGCAAATAAAAATTCAGGTTGGCGCAGCTATGAAAGACCTGGATAATCCCCCGGATGACATTCCGGTTAACGGTCGAGACCTGGTAACAGGTATTCCAAAACAGGTAATGGTAAGTTACCAGGAAGTAGCCGAAGCCTTAGATAAAAGTATTTTTAAAATTGAAGAAGCCATTTTAAAAGCTTTGGAAACCACTCCGCCAGAACTGGCATCGGATATTTACCGCAGAGGTTTATATATAACCGGAGGCGGTGCCTTGCTACGTGGACTGGATAAAAGATTAAATGCAAAAATAAAATTGCCGGTGCATGTTGCCGATGATCCATTGAAAAGTGTGGTACGAGGTACTGGTATTGCCTTAAAACATTACGATAGGTATCCTTTTGTAATGAGATAATTTTTATTTTAAAAGTTGAATGTTGAATTTTTTATATGGCGGTAGTAAAAACCTAAAGTTCATAATTCAACATTTAAAATTCAACATTTAAAATATCCATTCCCCGGTGCGTAACATCTTTCTTTTTATCCGTCGTTATTTTAATTTTATTCTGTTCCTTTTGTTACAGGGGTTCAGCATTTATCTTATTGTACATTATAGTCGTTACCACCAGGCTGTGTTTAGTAAAACAAGCAACCAGTTTACAGGAAAAATAAATGAGCAATTCAATAAGATACAATATTACTTTCAGCTTAAAAAAACCAACGACTCGTTGGTAACTGCCAATAAAAAATTATACAATAAGCTTAAAGCCGATTTTGCTTTGCCTGATACCAGCAGTAATTTCTTTGTAGATTCATTGAAGGTAGATTCGCTGGAGCGGTACAGGAAGTATGAATATTATCCTGCCAAAGTGGTTTACAATTCGGTGGCCTCACAAAATAATTTTATAGTTATAGGCCGGGGATCGGCACAAAACATTAAAGATGGAATGGGAATAATTGACCCAAACATGGGAGTGGTAGGTATTGTTACCGATGTTAGCAAAGATTTTGCAGTTGTGATGAGCCTGTTACACAAAGACAGTCATATTAGTGGCAAGCTTTTAAAAACAGGCGAAACAGGCACTTTATCATGGGATGGAAAAACACCCGGAATACTATCACTATCAGGCATACCAAAAAATGTAAAAGTTGCCAAAGGCGATACCATCATATCTAGTGGCTTTAGCACAAGCATACCCAAAGGCATGTTGATTGGTGTAATTGAAGAAGTAAAAGGAGATAAAAGCAGCGGTAATTTCCTGATTAATTTTAAAGCAGCTGCAAATTTTTATAACCTGGAGTATGTATATGCTATTGAAAACAGGCAGGCACAAAGTATAAAATCAATACTTGAAAAAGTAAAACAAAAAACACAATAATTTTTTATATTGAGAAATGAGTTCGCTGATTAAATATTTCATTCGCTTTTCACTGTTTATACTGGTACAGGTATTTGTATTGGATAAAATACATTTGCATCAGATGGTAACACCTTATATTTATTTTCTCTTTCTTATTTGGCTGCCGTTTAATATGGGACGAACTCAACAAATGCTCATTGCATTTCTTTTAGGTTTTACACTCGATAGCTTTCGCCATCAACCAGGATTTCATACTGCCGCTTGTGTGCTTATTGCTTATGTAAGGCCATTTTTAATAAACTTACTAATACCGCAGGAAGGCGCAGATAACAATTACGATGAACCATCATTTACCAGCATGGGCGGTATCTTACCTTACATGATATTTATAAGCGTACTTACTTTTATTCATCATGCCTGGTTATTTCTTTTAGAAGCCTGGCAGTTTGGTAACATTTGGTATTTCCTGGTAAAAACATTATTATCTACAGTATTAAGTTTATTACTGATTATAATAACCGAAATGCTATTTGTACGAAAACAAAAATTTCGTACCAATACTGTTTAAGAAAAAATTTTTATTGCTGGCAGCATAATCATAAATTTAAATTACTACCGTATCTAAACAAACCTCAAATCAAAACATCTAAAATTTAAAATCAACTTTGCCTGTATTTAATCAATCAAGAAAAAATGTAGTCATGCTGGTATTTGCCGGCATGTTTGCTGTTATTCTTATACAATTGATAAATCTGCAATTAATTTCTACAAAGTATAAATTAATGGCTGAAGGGCAGGGTACATTTCGTAAAGTAATTTACCCCGACAGGGGGATTGTTTTTGATAGAAAAGGAAAATCCATCTTGCAAAACACTGTTATTTACGATTTGATGGTGATTCCCGGTAAAATTAAAAATACAGATACAGCCACACTTTGCCGGATATTGAATATAGATTCGGCCGAATTTCATAAACGCATCATATCGGCCATTATAAAAAATAAAAGTTATAGGGCTTCGGTTTTCGAATCGTTGTTGAGTAATGAAAAAATGGCTATGCTTAATGAAAATATGTATAAACTGGCGCCTGGCTATTTTTTGCAGGAACGTTCAGTAAGAGATTATCCGTATGATGCTGGTGGAAATATTTTTGGATACCTGGGCGAAGTGGATTCAAACATTTTAAAAAGCCCCAAATACGAAGGATATGTAATGGGTGATTATATTGGCCGTGCCGGCATTGAACGTACTTATGAAAAAGTGTTAATGGGCCAGCGTGGTATTGAATTTTGGAAACGGGATAATAAAAACAGGCTAACTGAGCCACTCGAAAACGGCCGGTTTGATACTGCAGCCATTGCCGGGCAAAACCTATATACCTCTATAGATATAGAATTGCAGGAACTGGGAGAAAAATTAATGGAGAATAAACTAGGATCTATTGTTGCTGTTGACCCCAAAACCGGCGGAATATTGGCAATGATTAGCAGCCCAACCTATCAACCCAGGTTATTAACGGGAGCAGACAGACGAAGACATTATGCAGATCTTTTATTAAGCCCGGCATTACCTTTATTCAACCGATCGGTAAGCGCTACTTATTCGCCCGGCTCTACATTTAAAACCCTTCAAGCACTTGTAGGCCTGCACGAAGGGGTGATAGACACCAAGTTTACGGTTGCTTGTTCTGGCGCTTTTTACGGATGTGGAAGTGGTAAACCTATGCGATGTTTAGACAGAGGTGTTTTTGATCTTCAACATGCCATAACGGTTTCGGATAATACCTATTTTGCTACTGTTATGCAACGGGTAATAAACAATCCAAAATACCCTAGCCAGGATAGTAGTCTTGCGGTATGGGATAACTATATGTATGCATTTGGCCTGGGCCATAAATTAGGTATTGATGTACCCTGGGAAAAACCAGGCAACATACCAACACCGGCATACTTTAATAAAGTTTATGGCAAGGGAGCATGGAATTATTGTAATTATAGATCGGTAAGTATTGGACAGGGAGAAGTAGATGTAACACCTATACAGGTTGCCAACGAAATGGCATACATAGCAAATAAAGGCTGGTATATCATTCCTCATTTGGTTGATTCAATTGAAGATGGTGATAAGTTTGATATGCTTTCGAAATATAAAGTAAAGCATAGAGCCATTGATATACCCGATAGCATTTTTGATGTGGTGCAAAACGGTATGTTGGGTGTTGTGGATAGAGGAACTGGCGGTGGAGCTAAAGTGCCAGGCATTGCTATCTGCGGTAAAACAGGTACCGTTGAAAATTATTACCGGGGCGTTAAACAGCCAAACCATGCTTTCTTTTGCGGCTTTGCTCCAAAAGAAAATCCCAAAATAGCTATTATGTGTGTTGTTGAAAACAGTGGCCGTTTTGGTGGCACTTATGCTGCGCCAATTGTAGGTTTAATGATTGAAAAATATTTAAACGATACTATTGCTGCTAATCGTAAAGCCATTGTAGATAAGTTTACAAAACTTAACCTGATACCGCCACGTATTTATAGTGCTATAAAAACCAGGGATTCGTTAACCCATGCAAAAGATACAGCATACCTGTTGGCAAAAGGATATATTAAATTACTGAGAGACACCATGCAAGTAGATATATCCGATGAACAGGAAGCGCTAGAAACCATTAAAAAAGATAAGGAAGACACTAAGAAAGATCAACAGAAAAAAGAAGAAAACAATAAACAGAATATTAAGCCCGATGCCATTTTACCAAATGAAAAGAAAAAGCTCGTACTTAAAGATTCTATCTTGTAAGTTTATTACAAACTCAATTGCCGGATAAATATTATCACTAAAATTATGAATCAAAAGAACCCAACCATATCAAAAGGAATTGACTGGATGATGGTTTGGTTGTATGCTCTTCTGGTAATCTTTGGTATCATCTGTATTTATTCGGTAGAATATAAAACCACAGATAATTTTTTACAAACACTTACAGGTTTTAAAAAAAATTACAGCAAACAACTTTTCTTTTTTGCAGGTTGCTGCCTATTGGCAATTTTTATTTTATTAACCGATAGTAAATTGTTTACGGCAACAGCCAATATCTCGTATTTGATTGGTATCGTATTAATCCTTGCCACATTTGTTGTAGGCAAAGAAATTAAAGGCTCCAAAAGCTGGATACCACTGGGTTTTATGAACCTGCAACCGGTAGAGCTTTGTAAGATATTTACTGCACTGGCATTATCCAAATACTTGTCTATGCCCGAAACAGATTTCAGTAAACCCAAATCACAATTGATAGCTGCTTCAATTGCTTTTGCCCCTGGTGTACTTTCTATACTACAAGGGGAAACCGGGTTGGCCCTGGTTTATTTTTCGTTTTTAATTCCAATGTATCGGGAGGGATTACCACCTGGTTATTTGATTGCTGGAGTATCGATGGCAGTATTACTTGTTATATCACTCTTGTTTAGTACAAAAACATTATTAATTGCTTTTGCAATATTGGCCATACTAATATTTTATTTTTACAGGAGGCAGATAAAGCGTAACAACCGTTTATTATTAATCATAGTTGGCGCATGGGCATTTAGTTCATTGTTTGTTGGCATAGTAGTGCCTTTTACATTTAAGCATGTTTTTAAAAAATACCAGGCCGATAGGATTTTTAGCATGGTAGGAGTTGATAACCCTTTTACCGAAAAAACCACAGCCGATTTAAACAACGATGATGAAGTTAAAGCCAAACAAAGAAAAAACGACCAACAGAATTATAATGTAAAGCAATCAAAAATTGCAATTGGCTCAGGTGGATTAACCGGGAAAGGTTTTTTAAAAGGCACACAAACCCGTGGCGATTTTGTGCCTGAGCAACATACCGATTTTATTTTCACATCAGTTGGCGAAAACTTTGGTTTTATTGGCACCAGTATTTTAATGTTTATTTACCTGGGTTTTCTTTTACGAATTGTAAGAGTAGCAGAAAGGCAACGAAGTGTGTTTAGCCGGGTTTATGCATATTCGGTAGCGGGCATCATGTTCTTTCATATTGCTGTAAATATATGCGTAACGATTGGGCTGGCACCCGTTATAGGTATCACTTTACCTTTAATGAGTTATGGTGGTTCATCGTTGTTAACTTTTACCATTCTTATTTTTATATTGATAAAGCTTGATGCCGACAGGCAGATGGTGTTAAGATAAAATTTCTTCACTGCTTCTCAATAAGGAACCGAAACTTGTTCAATCATTTTTAATATTTTCAGGTAGTTTCGCACTTAATACGAAATGAAATTAATTCGTAAATCAAATTTTATCGTATAATGCTGATGTGATAGCCGTTTAGGCCAATGAAATTGGTCTATTACAAAAATCCAATCGGTATAATTATTATATTAAACAATAATAATCGCACAAACAGGGATGCAGCATTATGAAAATAATTCCATTAAGCGAAGGCGCTTTTACCATTGATGCTACAAAAAAATTTGTACCATTTAATGTAGGTACCGACGACCTGCAACAACGGCCGCTTGGCAGTTTACTGGTAGAGATACAACCCTTTGCAATCATTACAGCAAAAGATATTATTGTTATTGATACCGGCCTTGGCCATTCTATGCCTGATGGAAGTTTACAAATTCATCAAAATTTACTGAACAACGGCATTGGCCCAATGGAAGTAACCAAAGTATTGCTCAGCCATTTGCATAAAGACCATGCAGGCGGCATTTTTAAAACCGATGAAATGCTGAAACAGAAATTCCTGAGCTTTCCCAACGCTACCTATTATGTGCATAAAGATGAAATACAATATGCTTTAAAAAAAGGTACGCCTTCTTATCATATTGTTGATTTTGATGGACTCCAAAACTCCGACCAGGTTGTACTGCTGGAAGGAAATGGAAACATTGATAACTATATTACTTACCAGGTTACGGGGGCACATAGCAAATACCACCAGGTTTTTTGGATTGAAGAAGAAGGACAAAAAATTTTCTTTGGCGGTGATGTGGCGCCGCAATTACAACAAATGAAAAATAAATTTATTGCTAAGTACGATATGGATGGGCGCAAAAGTATGGAGTTGCGTCAGCAATGGTGGCAACAGGGAGCAAATGAAAAATGGACTTTTTTATTTTATCACGATATAAAAACGCCGGTGTTTGCGTTTTAAAAAAAAACTCAACGTCTCTCCCTGGTTTTGTGTGTTGGCTGAGGACGTTGCTTGTAAAAGGTTCTGCAAAATTTTATATTATAGGAGAATTGGGCTTCACTTCATAGCAACGTCTCTCCCAGGCTTTGTGTGTTGGCCGAGGACGTTGCTTGTAAAAGGTTCTGCAAAAAATTTATTTTATAGGAGAACAGGGGGTTTACCCTGTTACCAACTTTATGCAGATGGAGGATCTTGTGTTTACAAAAGGAAGTCCTTTTTCTTAAATGACGCAACGTCCTCTGCTAACGCACAGGCTTGGGGAGAGACGTTGCTGGGAAAAGGCTTTATGGGTTGGGCGAGGGCGTTGCTGGAAAAAAACTTCACTTCATAGCAATGTCTCTCCCTGGCTTTGTGTGTTGGCCGAGGACGTTGCTGGGAAAAGAAATCTGGTTGTTGATCAGGCGAGAAACAACAGATAATGTCAGTTATCTTTTACAAAATTTAATATTGCAGAAACCAGTTCTTCATTTAAAGGCAAAGATGGGTCGTGATATGTTTTCATGTCTTTATCATCACAATCGGCACGGGCATTTTTTAATGTATGTGTCATTCCTTCAATAACAGATAGCGTTGCCTTTGTATCAGCATCATACAGATATCCTGATTCTGCTGTTTTTACCTGGATATCACAAGTTCCCTGCAATATCAATACAGGTATCTTCAGTTTTTTTATTTCTACTGCCGGATTGTACTTCATCCAAGATAACATATACGGCTGTACGCTTGTTCTGAAAATGCTTAACAGGTATGGTGGTACAGAATCTATTTTACCTTTTTCTTTTAAAACACTAAATAAAGAATCTGTTTGCTTTGCAACAACCGGGCTTTGGGCAGCAACCTGTTCTGTGATAATAAGATTAATTGGCCGGCCGGCGCCAGCCATAGAAATATAACCTTTGGCATCTGTATGTTGTGCTGCAACCATCCCAATTAATGAGCCTTCGCTGTGGCCTGCAATATAAATATCCTTATAGCCTAATGTATCTTTTAAGTAATTGAAAATTTCTTTTGCATCATTAATGTAATCTTCAAAAGAAAGGTCGGCTTCATTAATCTTATTGTAACTGCTTGCAGCAATGCCTCTTTTATCGTACCTAAAACTAGCTATATTATTTTTTTGTAAAGCGGTTGCCAAAAGCTTGTAGGTATTACATGTAACACCCAATGGGCTGTTACCGTTACGGTCGGTAGGACCTGAGCCGGCTATGATGATAACAAGTTTTTCTTTGTTGATTGCAGGCAGTAATGTTCCCTGTATTTTTAATCCTTTTATAGTAATATCAAGATTTGTACCTATTGTATCAACAGGTTGGGCCATCAAAAAATTAATGGAACATAAAATTATTATAGTAAGTATTATTTTTTTAAGCATATTATTTTTTGTGTTTTTTATAAAAGCGGTATGAGAATATGATTGGTATCAATACAATTATAAGTACTATACACATAAATACAATAAACCCAATCTTAAAAGGTAATAACAAAGTAAGTATAGTAATAAGCACCCCGCCTGCAAGCCAGAGTTTACTGGCCAGTTGATGAGTGGCCCGCCAGGTGTTTTCATCTTCTAATGTCCAGGGTGTGCGAATGCCAAAAAAATAGTTGGGCTTTACACTATGCATTAAATTACCCAGGTAAATAAAGAACAAACCTATTAAGGGTAACAAAAACCTGGACATAGCCAAACTACCAGTAATGGCGGATTTAATAATAAATAATTGCAGCGCCGAAAAAAATACGATTAATGCAAATGATAGCTTTTTAAAAGTAGCAGCAGAATAACGGGCTGCTTTTTTAGGATCAATCCTTGGCAGGTATCTTATTAAAAAATAAATTCCCATTGCTATTGCGTTCAATGCTACAACTGTCCAAATCATTTCCTGCTTACTGCCATAACGGTTTGCCTTACCATCTATACCAAAATGCAGGGGTACTGTTTGCGGAATGTTGTGGTATATTGTAACTAAATACAATACAGGCAACAGCCATATAATTATTGTAACAATACCTAAAATTCTTTTTTGTTTCATTTTGTTTTTTTTGAAAGTTGCATAAGCCATTTTAGCATTTCATCCATTACGGTTGTATTGATGGAATAAAAAATAAACTGTCCTTCTTTTTCAGATACCACCAGTCCTGCCTGCCTTAATAAATCCAGATGATGCGATATGCTAGGTTTAGAAATATTAAACCGGTCAGCTATTTCGCCCGCTGTCATGTCTTTATTTTTTAACAGTTCCAAAATGGCTCTTCGTGTGGGGTCGTTTAAAGCTTTAAACAGGTTATTCAAAAATTATCAATTTATATATTTAGACAAATATCTAAATATTATTTGAGATTTCAAAAATTACAACACTTCTTTTTGGTCACTTCTTAGCAACGTCTCTCCCTGGCTTTGTGTGTTGGCCGAGGACGTTGCTGGGAAAAGGTTCTGCAAAATTTTATATTATAGGAGAATTGGGGGTTCACTTCATAGCAACGTCTCTCCCAGGCTTTGTGTGTTGGCCGAGGACGTTGCTGGGAAAAGGTTCTGCAAAATTTTATAGTATAGGAGAATTGGGGGTTTACCCTGTTGCCAACTTTATGCAGATGAAGGATGTTGTGTTTTCAAAAGGAAGTCCTTTTTATTAAAAGACGCAACGTCCTCTGCTAACGCACTGGCTTGGTGAGAGACATTACTGGGAAATTTTATTAATGACGCAACGTCCTCTGCTAACGCACTGGCTTGGTGAGAGACGTTGCTGGGAAATTAACGCACAGGCTTGGGGAGAGACGTTGCTGGGAAATTGTTTTGGTTATGGAGTTTTTTGATTATACAACTATAATACAATTGTATTACAAATCGCAGCGAGTATTACAATAAAAAAGCTGTCTCTTTTGAGACAGCCAATTAAAATAAATGTAATTATTTTTTATCTTATCCTGTGTAAATAATCATTATTCATAAACTGCTTCTGAATATCTTTCAGGTCTCTTAAGATACTGGCATCAACTAAAGTGCCTCCTGTTTCTAAAATAAATCCACCAATCAATTCATTGTTAACTTCAGTTTCAATTTCAAATGTTTGTCCTGGTACAGCCATACCATTTACATTAGCCATGATTGTGTTTTTCATTTCAGGTGTAATAGTATCTGCTGTGGTAATTTTTACTTTATGAATATTACGCAGTTCATTAAACTGATCAATATAGGTTGTTGCAATTTCGGGCAGGTTAGTTTCCCTGGCTTTAATAACTAATAGTTTTATAAAAGCACTGGTTAATGCACTTACACGGTCTTTAGTAATAGATTCCAGTATGTTTTGTTTTGCCGATGGTTTTATTACCGGGCTACGCAACACATTCACAAAATCGGTGTTGCTTTTGCATATTTTGTGAATCCATTTCATGTCTGCACAAACAGCATCCACCTGGTTTTGTTCTGCTGCCAAACCAAGTAAACTTTTTGCGTAACGGCCTGCTAAACGTGGATTGTTCATATTAATGATGAGTTATAAACTATGTGAATGATAAATGTGTTTCATTCATCATTCTTAATTTCCAATGCTTAATTCAATTTTACTTCTGCAGCCAGGGTTTTAATATAATTTTCCTGTTCTGCTTTATTGCTTAATTCTTTTCGTAATACTTTTTCACTTACTTCCAAAACTAAGCTGCCCACCTGGTTTTTAATTTCGGTAAGCGCTGCCATTTTCTGGTTTTGTATAGATGCATTAGCATCGGCGATGATTTTTGCTGCTGCTGTTTTTGCTTCTTCTTTGGCGTCATTAATCATCTTGTCCTTGGTATCTTTTGCTTCTTTAAGCATGATAGCTCTTTCTTCACGTGCTTTTACAAGAATGGTTTCGTTATCATTTTTCAATTGAGCCATTTCCAGCTTAATTTTTTCGGCTGTTGCCAATGAATCGGCAATATTTTTTTCACGTTCTGCCAGCCCGTTAATAATCATTGGCCAGGCAAATTTCTTTAACAGAAAAAATACAACAAGGAACGCCAACAGCGTCCAAATAATAAGGCCAAAGGCCGGTGTTAATAATTGCATTTTATATTATTTAATAAAATAAAAAAATCTGAATTGTTCTAAAACGCATTTCTATTGCGTTTGAAAATTTAAAATCAGTTTTTCAACTTTCTCAAGTTAAAAATTACTGCATCCTCCGTCCTGTACATTGGATGCAGTAAAGGCTTTAAAGCACCATGGCCAGGAATCCGATGATTACCGCAAATAACGCAACCCCTTCTACCAAAGCGGCAGTAAGGATCATGTTACTACGGATGTCATTGATTGCTTCAGGTTGGCGTGCAATTGATTCCAATGCACCCTTACCAATTTGGCCAATACCGATACCTGCGCCAATAGCGCCTAATCCGGCACCAATAGCACCGCCTGCATTCCCAATTGGTGTGCTTAACAAAACATTCAATAAATCCATGATTCTGATTTTATATTGGTTAAAAAAATACTTAATTAAAAATGATATAGTTCATCTCCATCATGTACATGATCGGTATGCCCGGTTTCAAATGCCTGCCCTACAAATACCGCTGTTAATATTGTAAATATGAAAGCTTGTAAAAACGCAACCAGTATTTCAATAAAATAAATAAAGATGGTAAATGCCACTGATAAAGGTGAAAAACCCCAACCTATATACTGGTTTATTGATGCCATGATAAATATCAAAGAGATTAAACAAATGATAAGTATATGCCCGGCCAGCATGTTTGCAAATAACCTTATCATTAATGCAAATGGTTTTGTAAAAATACCGAGTATCTCTACCGGTACTAAAATTACTTTTACCCAGCCAGGTACACCCGGAGGGTTTATTATATGACCCCAATAATGTTTATTACTGCTGAACAAGATTACTACAAACGAAATGATGGATAATATAAATGTAAAGGCAATATTGCCAGATACATTGGCCGAACCCGGAATTAATCCAAAAAGATTGTTGATTAATACAAACAGGAACACCGTAAGAATATAAGGCAGGTATTTGTTACTTTTTGCACCCAGGTTTGGTTTGCAAATTTCATCGTTGATGAAATTAACCACTGTTTCCATAGTATTTTGCCAGCCTGTAGGTGCTGTTTTAATGCCCTCGCCTCTTTTATAACGGCCTGCAATCTTAATCAACAGGAAACAAAGTAAAGTCAATGCTAAAATCATCTGTACCACATTACGGGTTGGCGATAGGTCGAGTACAGAAACCGATGCATCTAGCTTACCATCAGCATCAACTGCTACTATATTACCAGCAGAATATTTGTTACGGTCAATTCCTTCTTCATCAATTTTTTCATTGGTTAATAAAGCATATCCATCAACTACATGTTCTCCATGATGAAATTTTGAAGACATAAAACATGAAAATCCTTTGCCTTTTGAATAAACAATAACCGGCAACGGAATGCTTACATGGTGTTCTTTTCCATCTGACCCCTTATAATTTAAAAAATGAAATTCATGAGCATCCATGATATGACCAAAAATGATCTCGTTGGCATCAAACACCTTCTTTTCTTTTGCAGGCGTTTCTGCAGGTTCATGCTGGGCAAAACTTGCATTAGAAAAAAACACTAAGCTTATGCTGAAAGCCGCTACCAGTAATGATTTGACGCTCTTTAATACCATAATATGCCTGTAATTTGGCGCAAAGATAAGGTTGCCCGGCTGAAATTAAAAATTGAGGGGAAAGAATTTATATTTAATACTTATATAACGATTTTATATCAAGTCTTCCTGCTTTTTAAATTGCATCTTATGAAGCTGGTAGTAAAATCCTTGCTTTTGCAATAACTCGCTGTGGCTACCCATTTCTTTTATTTCGCCATTATCAAGTACCATAATTTTATTGGCCTTACGAATGGTTGATAAACGATGTGCAATTACAATGGATGTACGGTTGATTATTAATTTATCTATTGCTTGTTGAATCAAGGCTTCACTTTCGGTATCAACCGATGAAGTAGCTTCATCCAATATTAATATAGCCGGGTTGTATAATAATGCACGTACAAAAGATAATAGTTGACGCTGGCCAAGAGAAAGTGTGGCTCCTCTTTCCATTACATTATAATTGTACCCACCGGGTAGTTGCATAATAAAATCATGAATACCGATCAGCTTTGCTGCTCTTATCACTTCATCTTCTTTTATACCGGGGTTAAGTAAGGTAACATTATCTTTCACTGATCCGTTAAAAAGAAAAACATCCTGCAATACCACTGCTATCTTTTCTCTTAGATCATCCAACCTAAAATCTTCAATTTTAATATCATCAACTTTTATACAGCCTTTGTTTACCTGGTACAGCCTGTTTAATAAACTTATGATTGAAGTTTTACCGCTGCCCGTATGGCCAACTATTGCTAAAGTTTCGCCTGCTTGTAATGTAAAACTTATATCTTTTAAAACATACTGTTCGCCTGTATAGGCAAACCAAACTTTATCAAATTCTACTTTTCCATGCAGCCGTTCTATTTTTATATTTCCTTCATTAATTGTTGTATCATCATTATCCAGCACTTTAAAAACCCTTTCGCTGGCAATCATACCCATTTGCAGTACATTAAATTTATCTGCAATTACCCGTAATGGCCTAAATAGTAAATTAAGGCAAAGGATAAAAGCTGTAATTACACCGGCTACCTTTTCGGCTTGTGCCGCACTTACCACATCTTTTGCTGCCCACCAAACAAGTAACCCAATGGATAAGGCCATCACCAGTTCTACAACAGGAAAAAAAACTGAATAAGCAAATATGGCTTTAATATTAGCATTGCGATGCTCTTTATTGATGCTTTTAAATTTTTTGAATTCTTTTTTTTCTGCCGCAAATGCCTGTACTACGGCCATGCCAGTTATATGTTCCTGTACAAAAGCATTTAGGCTGGCAACTGCATTGCGAACTCTTATAAATGATTTGTTTACGCTTTCTTTAAAATAATAAGTGGCCACAATTAAAAAAGGAAAAGGCGCCAGGCATACAAGTGTAAGTTTCCAGTCAACATAAAACATGTAAGTAAGTACAGAAAAAATTGCAAGCAAATCGGCAATGATGGGTATCAACCCATCGCTAAAAATATCGTTTATAGATTCTATATCGTTTATAGTTCTTGTAGTGAGTGTGCCAATGGGTGTTTTATCGTACTGCGATAAATTAAGTTGCAATATTTTATTGTATGTGCTGATACGCATATCCTTTACTACATTTTGACCTAGCGATGCAGTTGAAAAAGTAAACAGGAATCGAAACCCCGTTTCGAGCAACAATAAAATTATTTGTATGATAGTAATTTCGATAATAAAACCACCAGGACCATGTATAAAATGCGAAGCAGTATTATTTTTAATTCCATCGTTAATGGTAAGCTGTATTAAAAAAGGGCGAACAGGAGCAATTATTGCCAGCAAAACTGCCAACATTAATGAGCCATAAAACTTTTTTTTATAAGGCGCTGCAAAATGAAACACTCTTCGAAGTAATGAAAAATCAAAAATTTTTCTTTTTGCCTTATCAGTAGCTATCATGCTGCAAAGGTAAGAGGGTTTAATATTACGTATTTGGTTCTACTTGTGTTTCAAGCTATTCTTCCTGTATCAAATTATTATAGCCTTTTAAAAAAATTGCGCCAAGATTTTTATATGGCGGTATGTAGTCTTCCCAGCTTTCTCTTACAGCCCGGCTGGGATCGCCGGAAAATAATTTTGAAAGGGAAGCCCACATATCTTTCCAAACCAATGTACTGCCCGACTCAAATGCCTGGTTCATATAGTTCAGTATGGGCCTGTTAATATCACCTGTTCCTATTTCTTTGGTAGATATGATGTTAGCCTCAGGATTTTTTTCGATGATGTCGTTTAAATTTTTATATCCGCCGCAGGAGCCTAACATAACAATTTTTGCATTGCCGCTCATTCGCCTAATGGTTCGTATAAGCCAGTAACTGTGTCCACGGTGTACAACTACTGCCGGATGAATATCATTATCTTCTAAATACTTGTTCAGGTGAACTTGCGCACTGTCATCAAGGTTGGCATCGTTATCAAGCGGCCGATTAGCATAAATATATACATTACCTTTTTTTGATCTTATTTCATACCATTCTTTACTGGGGTTTATTATCCAGTCTTTTGAAGAAAAAGAGTTGATGAACTGCGGGAAGAAAGTTTTTCCATCTTCATCGCCATACCAATACACCTGCTGTACTATTCGTCCTTTATCGTCCTGTAAATCCTTATTGGTTATTTCATAAATAGATGGAATGCCCAACACATTAGTAAGGTTGATATTATTTTTTTCATCGGCCGATAAAAAAATGGTTTTTAATAAACCGTAAATGGTTTTACCTCTTACATTATTATTTTGGATAGCATTGTTTTCATTTTCACTTATATACTTCAGGATGGTTTGTTTTAGCTTTTCATCAGTAATACTGCTGTAAGAATCTGCCACATCAATGGCATCTTCCAGGTTACTCGTTTTATCGAGATTGGCAATAAAGCCACGCATTAAAACCTGTGATGACGATTTAGGCATAAACTTTAAAAAAGTGTCCAGCTTATTAAAGTTTGCCGCCATTTTGATGAATTTTTTAAAATAATCAAAATGAACATCCAATAATAAAGAATCGGTACGGGGTTGCTTACCTAACCTTTGTAATAACCTAAAAAAACTATGTTTATAACTTGAGGTATAAATTTCACTTTCGCTCATCACCATCATAAAATAAAGATCAACAGCCGATAAAGAATCAGTAGCCTTCATTCGTGCATTGATATTGCTTAATTCGTGCAGTGCATTAATGGGTGTAACAAAATGCTGAATGGCCTTATATTTTAAAGTTTCCCGTAAACCATTGGGTCCAAACATGGCAATGGCTGTATCTTTTGCCGGCGATACCATCCTTTTAAAATATGCTATCTCAGTTTTTACAAGCAGTTTATAATAACCAACACTATCATATCCTGTTCCATTTTCTCCAACATATTTTTTTATGCTTTCCACCGTTTGTTTTCCTTTCATAATATCATCTAAAAAAGGAAAGTACAAAAGCGCATTGGGTGTTTTGCTTAAAGCAACAACAGCTTTTACAACCGGGTTAGTATTGCGATGTACCAGTAACCCAATTTTTGAATCGGCTGCCTGTGCTACCGTGTAAATGCCCGTAGGGTTATACAGGCAGCTTTCTACTATCAGGGAATCAGCAAAGGGTTCATTACTGAATGGGCCAATGGTTTGTAAAATTTTATCGGGGTTAAGTTTACAAAATTGTAAATACAATATTTTTTTACTGTAGGTATAACCAATATTATCAACAAAAATTTCAGTAATTATTTTATTAACCTGGTATGGCGCTCCATTGATAATTGAAACCATGCTTTTTCCCTGAATATTAAAGTTCAAAACTTTTTCAAAAGTTTCAACAAGCAAAGGAGCATATAAAGGATTAAACTCTTTTGCTTTCCATGCACTACGAAATCCTTTTATAAGATTCTCAATATAACTGAGGTTTCTTACTTTTTCGTTGTTGGTTTTAATCAGCGTATCTTTTTCAACCTGGTTTTGCAGATCATCAATTTTTCTAATAAGGGCATCGGAAACAGTAAGGTTAATATCAGGCTTGGACGAAACCTTAATCAATCCATCAACTTTACCATCAAGTTTATCTAATTGAAGTTGCTCTTCATTTATCTTATCATGAAACAATTGCCTGTAAATGGGTACTATCACAGAATCCTGGATAGCAAAAGCCTGTACAGAAATAAAAGACAATAAAAGAAAGATTATATATTTTTTCATTTGTGGTTTCAATTGCAAATATGCTAAAATTATACCAGAGCGCTTACAATTGTCGTAAACAAACAATCGCCCTTTTTAATAAAGTAAAACTCATAACAATTTAATAATACTAAACACGCCATAAATTTAAATACTTCATAAAGGTAAAGACTATTTTTGCAGGATATGAGTAGTGTAAATACTGTTAAAAAAATTTTAATAGCCGATGATGAACCCGATATACTGGAAATCATTAGTTACAACCTGCAAAATGAAGGACACGAAATAATTACTGCAAAAAATGGCAACGAAGCGCTGGATAAGGCAATAAAATTTAAACCCGACCTTATTATACTGGATATTATGATGCCGGGAAAAAACGGAATTGAAGTTTGTAATATACTACGCTTGCAGCCTGTATTTAATGAAACGCTTATCATTTTTTTAACCGCATTAAGCGATGAAGGCACCGAAGTAAAAGGACTTGAATCGGGTGCCGATGATTATATAACAAAACCTGTTAGTCCAAAAGTATTGGTAAGTAAAGTAAATGCACTTTTTAGGCGTTTTGTTAAAGAAGATATTAGTATGCTGCAAATAGGCGATTTAAAAATTGACAGGGAAAAATTTATTGTTAATTACCTGGGCAATGATATCATACTTGCCCGCAAAGAGTTTGAACTGTTGGCATTGTTGGCTGGTAAACCAGGTAAGGTTTTTTTGCGTAACGAAATATTAAACAAGGTTTGGGGCACCGAGGTAATAGTGGGCGATAGAACCATTGATGTGCATATAAGAAAAATACGACAGAAACTAAACCTGGATTGTATAACCACTGTAAAAGGTGTTGGCTATAAATTTGAATTATAACAAAAGTACCATCGTTAATAAATCCGGGATTAAGTACTTTTACATAGCAATCAATCCGTAAATAAAAAAGCATGCTCTCCAAAAAAAATATTTCTCCACAACAATTAGCAGCTTTAACGGCACTGGGCCTATCAGTACCTATTGCTATTGGTATTTTCATCTTTAAACCTGTTTGGTGGATAGCGTTGCTTTCTTTAGCCGTAATATTTTTAGGGTCTTATGCACTTATTGTTTATACACTGCAAACATTCATATACCGAAAAATAAAACTCATCTATAAATTTATTTATCAAACCAAAGCAAGTAAACGAGAAGAGTTTTATTATAAAAACATCTTACCTCAAAAAAGTATTGATGAAGTAAGAGAAGATGTGGAGAAATGGGCAGAACAACGCAAGGCAGAAATTGAACAACTACAGCAAAACGAAGCCTACCGTAAAGAATTTTTACAAAACCTGAGTCATGAACTTAAGACTCCTATTTTTGCCATACAAGGTTATGTAGATACCTTGCTAAACGGGGCATTGAATAAACCGGAAGTAAACACCAAGTTTCTGCAAAGCGCTTCACATAATATCGACAGGCTGGTAAACCTTGTAGCCGATCTTGATTCTATTTCAAAACTGGAAAGCGGAGAACAGCATTTAATAATGGATAATTTTATTATACAGGACCTGGTGAAAGAAGTGTACGAAACCCTGGCAATAAAAGCAGATGAAAAACACATCAAATGTGTTATTAAAAAAGGTTGCGAATTACCCCTCACCGTTTATGCCGATAAAGAAAAAATAAGGCAGGTACTGATTAACCTTATTGACAATGCCATAAAATATGGTAAAAACAACAGCATCATTGAAGCTAGTTTTTACAAAGTAGATGGAGCAAAAATATTGATTGAAATAAGCGACGAAGGATCGGGCATTGCAGAAGAACACCTACCCCGGATTTTTGAACGTTTTTACCGTACCGACCTAGCCCGTAGCCGCAAAGTAGGAGGCAGTGGCCTGGGACTATCTATCTGCAAACACATTATAGAAGCACATAACCAAACCATTCATGTACGCAGCAAATTAGATGTAGGAAGCACATTTGGATTTACACTACAAAGTAAAAAAATATAAAGGCACTAAGGCGGCTTATGCTATATTTTCAATAATTCCTGCAATGCCCTGGCCGCCACCAACACAAGCTGTTACTAAACCGTATTTTTTGTTCAATCGTTTCATATCATGTACAAGTTGTATGGTTAGTTTGCAACCGGTACAACCTAACGGATGACCCAAAGCAATAGCTCCGCCATTAATGTTTACAATTGCAGGGTTTAAATTCAATGTACGAATTACTGCTAATGACTGTGAGGCAAATGCTTCGTTTAATTCTATCAAATCTATCTGCAAAAGGTTCATCCCTGCTTGTTTTAAAACTTTAGGTACAGCTTCTACAGGGCCAACACCCATAATACGTGGATGTACACCGGCACTTACACAATTCACCAACCTGGCAATAGGTTTTAATCCCAACTCATTAATCATCTTCTCTCCCATCACAATAACAAAAGCAGCGCCATCACTAGTTTGAGAAGAGTTACCAGCGGTAACACATCCGCCGGCAGCAAATGCAGGCTTAAGTTTTGCAAGTCCTTCCAAAGATGTATCAGCCCTTACTCCTTCATCGGTATCAACTACAAAATCTCTTTTTTGTCTTTTACCATTGGCATCTACAAATACTTCATTAACTGTTATTGGTAAAATACCCGATTTAAAATAACCTTCTTTAATAGCATTGCCTGCTTTTAAATGACTGTTATAGCTAAAAGTGTCCTGGTCTTCCCTGCTTACTTTATATTCTTTGGCAACCGCTTCGGCCGTAAGGCCCATACCTAAATAATAGTCGGGCTCGGTGGCTGCTATTGCGTATGAAGGAACCGTTTTCCATCCGGCAGTAGGCACCATCGTCATACTTTCGGTACCACCGGCAATAATACAATCAGCCATGCCACTGCGTATTTTAGCTGTTGCCATCGCAATACTTTCTAGCCCACTGGCACAATAACGGTTAATAGTAATTCCCGGCGCATGAATGCCCACAGCTTTTACCGATATCATCCTGCCCACCTGTAAACCTTGTTCAGCTTCGGGTACAGCATTGCCCACAATTACATCATCAACTCTTTTTGCATCAAGTTGCGGCACACTAGCCAACAAACCTTTTATAACATCTACGGCCAAATCATCAGGCCGGGTAAACCTAAAGCCGCCTTTCTTACTTTTAGTAATAGCAGTTCTGTATCCTGCAACAATATATGCGTCCTGCATTTTTTATTTTTTTATGTACCAGGCGGGCAAACCACTTATCAGCTTCATGGGCGTCGCACACTTGTACGTTAGTAATTTTATTGAACCTAAATTTAGTTGTTTATGCAACTTTATATACCAAAGTTATAGTTTCTATATCAAAACAAAAAACTGAATACAGTAATGTACATTTGCGCCAATGTATAAACTTTTACGTTCATTTTTATTTTGTTTTGAACCTGAATGGGTACATTATTTTTCAATGAACGGATTGAAGTTATTGTGCAATATACCGGGTATAAAAAAATTAATTTCTGCAAAATATAAACCCCAGGGAAATACAGAATATTCTCTGTTAAACATTCAATTCCCAAACCGGGTTGGGCTGGGTGCAGGGTTTGATAAAAACGCCAAATATTTAAACGAACTACATGCACTTGGGTTTGGTTTTATTGAGATAGGAACTGTAACAGCATTGCCACAGCCAGGAAACGAAAAACCCCGTTTATTTCGATTACCAAAAGATAAAGCGCTTATTAACCGTATGGGTTTTAATAATGATGGCGTAGAAGTGATTGCAGAAAGATTAAAAAAATGGCAAGCCAAACAACATCAATCAAAACTTATTATTGGCGGCAACATTGGTAAAAACAAAGTAACGCCAAATGAAGATGCCTGGAAAGATTATGAACACTGTTTTAAAGCCCTCCATCAATATGTAGATTATTTTGTGGTAAATGTAAGCTCTCCCAATACACCAGGCTTAAGAGCATTACAAGAAAAAGATTCAATAAAAAAAATACTCACTAACCTGCAAAACATAAATACTAAACTTGCAAACCCAAAACCTATTCTTTTAAAAATTGCACCCGACCTTACCACCGAACAGGTAGATGATGTTATAGATGTAGCCCTCGAAATAAAATTAGACGGACTTGTTGCAACCAATACAACTATTAGCCGGAACAATCTTACAACCAACCAGGCACAACTAACAGCTATTGGCGCTGGCGGTTTAAGTGGCTTACCAGTTAAAGCAATAAGCACTCAAATTGTAGAATACATTCATCAAAAAACCAAGGGGCAAATACCTATTATTGCCAGCGGTGGCATATTTACTGGCCAGGATGCTAAAGAAAAAATTGATGCCGGTGCTTCTTTAGTACAAGTGTGGACCGGTTTTATTTATGAAGGCCCCGGTATTGTAAAAAACATTTGTAAAAAAATTTAAAAATAAATTTAAATGGAACATTTACTAACATCAGAAAGCATCATCAGCTTTTTAATACTTGTAATACTGGAAGTAGTATTGGGTATTGATAATGTAATTTTCGTAAGCATCATACTTAACCGGCTTCAAAAAATAAAAGACCAAAAGAATGCTCGTCGCATTTGGATGATTACCGGTATTATTTCCCGGAGCTTGTTATTGCTTGCATTAAGCTGGCTGCTAACACAAAAAGGTAAAGCAGTATTTACCGTATTCGGTAAGGGTTTTGACCTGGCAAGTATTGTAATGTTGGCTGGTGGAATTTTTCTTATCTATAAATCGGTTATGGAAATACACCATAAACTAGAGGGCGAAGACCCCAATGCTGCTCTGAAAAAAAACAATAAAATATCATTGGGTAATGCTATCGGTCAAATAATGCTTATTGATGCAGTCTTTTCTTTTGATAGTATTATAACCGCAGGAGGCACAGCCAAGCATGTTGAAATAATGATTGCCGCAGTGGTAATTGCTATGGTAGTGATGTTTTTATTCAGTCCGGCCATTTCTTCATTCATACACAAGCATCCAACATTAAAAATGCTGGCGCTTTCTTTTTTGGTGATGATTGGCCTTAGCCTCATCATAGAAGGATGGAATAGCGAAGCGGCTCATCAACTACACCTGAAGAATTATATTTATTTTGGTATGGCATTTTCTTTTGCAGTGGAAATGCTGAATATGGTTATGCGAAAACGCATGAATACAAACCGGGTGGTACAATTGAATGAACCTACAATAAAAAATGAAGAGCAAAGTAATTCAGACCAGGCAAAGTAAAGTAGCTGCAACCATACCAGCAGTTTCGGTTCTTAACCTGGTATTGCCAAGAGACACCGCAATAAAATGATTTTGTAAAGCAAGTTCAATTTCTTGTGGCGTAAAATCTCCTTCGGGGCCAATTAAAATAATCTTAGATGAAAGCGACTCATTATTTACATCGGCTAAATTTCTTTTGGTATCGTTTATGCAATGAGCAATAAATTTTTGTTGTTGATTGGCCGAATTAATTAGATTATTGAATTTTGCCGGTTCATGTAAAACCGGCAGCCATGTTTGTTGCGATTGTAACATAGCGCTCACTAAAATATTTTTTAATCTATCGGCCTTAACAGTAGTTTTTTCGGTTCTTTCGCATAAAATTGGAATAATTTCTCTTACACCAATCTCTGTGGCTTTTTCTAAAAACCATTCAAACCTGCTATTGTTTTTAATTAAGGAAATGGCAACCGTAATATAGTTAGCCGCTGGTTGATGGCTGCTGGTTTGCAAAATTTTTGCAGCGCATCTTTTTCTGTTATTATCAGTTATTTCGGCAATAAATAAATTGCCTTTACCATTTGTTATTTGCAGTTGATCGCCATTTTGCATTCGCAACACCTGCACAATATGCTTGCTGTTGGCTTCATTCAACACAACATCCGCATCGGTTACAACTACATCTTCGCTATAAAAAAATGGGAGTATCATAAAATAAAATGAAGAGTAATATTATAGTTTACTCTTCATTCAAAATTAAGCATTCAAAATTTTAAAAAGGTGCATCTTCATCAAATTCACCATCATTCATTTTACTTCCTTTTTGAATATACAGTTTTGCGCCATCCTCATCGTCGGTTTTAATAGGTTTCCAATTGCCACCTGGCAAACCACTGGCAAAATTACCATCGTTATCTTCTTCAATAAATTTTTGAATATGCAACAAAGCTTTTAATTTAATGGTATCCAAACTACCATTACGGTGTTTGGCAATTTTTACAAATGTTTCGCCTTTATTATTATCACCATTTTCATTGCTTGTAATTTCATAATATTCGGGCCTATACAAGAACATAACCATATCGGCATCCTGCTCAATAGCACCCGATTCTCTCAAATCGCTCAATTGCGGAATTTTAGCGCCTTCCTTTCTTTTTTCTACTTCACGGCTTAATTGCGATAAAGCAATAATGGGTACTTGTAATTCCTTTGCAAGGCCTTTAAGGTCTCTCGAAATGCGGCTTATCTCCTGCTCCCTGTTGCCATGGCGATTTTCCCCGGCGCCACTCATTAACTGTAAATAATCAATAATTATCAATCCCACATTGTGTTTGTTTTTTAAACGACGGCATTTGGCCCTCAATTCAAAAATATTAAGTGCTGGCGTGTCGTCAATAAAAATTGGCGCTTTTGATAAACGTTCAATACCGTTTTTATACAATTGCTTCATCTCGTGTTCTTCCAGTTTACCACGGGCAATTTTCTCTAACCAAATTTCACTTTCGGCGCTTAAAATACGTTGCACCAATTGGCTGCTGCTCATTTCCAAACTAAAAAATCCAACGGCTGTGGGTTTAGTTTTATCCATTGCTGCACTACGTGCCAGGTTTAAGGCAAATGCTGTTTTACCTACTGATGGCCTGGCAGCAAGCACAATCAAATCTGTTGATTGCCATCCATAAGTTATCCTGTCTAAAGCTTTAAAGCCTGTAGGCACACCGGTTATATCTTCCTGCCGGTTACGCATATCTTCTATGCGTTGAATTGTTTTTACCAAAACCGTATCAATTGAATCAAAATTCTTACGAAGGTGATTATTGGTTATTTCAAATAATTTTCCTTCGGCTTCATCCAGCATATCAAAAACATCTGTACTGTCTTCATATGCATCACCAATAATTTCACCACTTATGCGTATCAGTTCACGCTGAATAAATTTTTGTAAAACAATTCTTGAGTGGGATTCAATATTGGCCGATGACACAACTGCATTAGTAAGCTTGGTAACATAATATGGCCCGCCAACCAAATCAAGTTCTTCTCTAAATTTTAATTCTTCAACAACGGTAAGCAAGTCTATCGGTAAACTTTTTATTGCCAGGCCCTGCATAGCCTTGTAAATACGCTGGTTGGCATCCAAATAAAAACATTCGGGTTTTAAAATTTCTACCACTGTATCAAAAGCACTTTTTTCAAGCATAATAGCGCCAAGTACTGCTTCTTCTAAATCTTTTGCTTGTGGGGGAACCTTGCCAAACATCATGTTACCAAGGTCAATGGGCGCTTTACGCCGCAGCTTTTTGTCTTTATTAAAGTTAGTAAGTTCCATGTTCTAAATTTCCTCGCTTGTTAGGGTTGTTAGGTGTAGGGCGGCTAAGGTAATGGCAAATCAACCATCAGTATTCAATGATTTTTATCCACATATACATTCAAGTTACTTTTACATAGGTTTTCCCCATCGCTATCCACAGCAAATATAACTTATTAAGGTTTACAGAAATTTACCCACAGGCAATTAACAGCCAAAAAATCAATAAAATTGGCTTTCTTGTGGGTTTTATTAACAATCGAAAAAACATAAAATTTCTTTTTTGCACTTCAAGTTTTATAATGGGTATTGTAATATTCTTTATCAATGCTTAGCTTATGAGTCTTTTACTTTTATTTTCTTTAGCTTTCAAAAAACTATCTTTGCCCATTAATATTAAATTTTGTTGTTCCGATGATCATAAGTTATAACTGGTTGTGCGACTACCTTCCGGAAATTATTGAACCAGAAAAACTCAGTAAGATACTTACTTCCATTGGCCTTGAAGTGGAAAGTCTTGAAAAGAAAGAAGCTATAAAAGGTGGCCTGCAGGGGCTTGTAATTGGCGAAGTTTTAACCTGCGAAAAACATCCCGATGCCGATAAATTAAAACTTACATCGGTAAATATTGGCGCCAAAGAAAATTTACAAATAATTTGTGGTGCAGCCAATGTTGCTGCCGGGCAAAAAGTGATTGTTGCTACAATTGGTTCAACCATTTACCCGGTAAATGGGCAGCCATTAACGATGAAGAAAGCAAAGATACGTGGCATTGAAAGCCATGGAATGATTTGTGCCGAAGATGAAATTGGTATTGGCGAAAGTCACGATGGCATTTTAGTTTTACCTATTGATGTGGAGGTAGGTACAACTGCATCTGATTATTTTAAACTTACCGATGATTATATTTTTGAAATTGGATTAACACCAAACCGTAGTGATGCCATGAGCCACCTGGGTGTGGCTAAAGATGTATGTGCTTATTTGTCGCATCATAATAAAAAAGATACTGTTGTTAAATCTCCATTTAAAAATAATTTTAAACCCGATAATCAGGGATTACAAATAAAAGTTATTGTAGAAAATACAGATGCCTGCCAGCGCTATGCAGGTGTAAGCATAGAAAACGTAACCATTGCCGAAAGCCCCAACTGGCTACAACAAAAATTAAAAAGTATTGGGTTAAAACCCATCAATAATATTGTTGACATCACAAACTTCATACTGCATGAAACCGGGCAACCCTTACATGCATTTGATGCTACTGCCATAACAGGCAACAAAGTGATTGTTAAAAATTTACCTACAGGCTCATTATTTGTTACGCTTGACGAAAAGGAAAGAAAATTATTGGCTGATGACCTTATGATTTGTAATGAAGAAGCGCCAATGTGTATTGCCGGCGTTTATGGTGGTATGCACAGCGGTGTAACAACCGGCACAAAAAATATTTTTTTAGAAAGCGCCTGGTTTAATCCAACCAGCATCCGTAAAACATCTTTACAACATGGGTTACGTACCGATGCCGCCACCCGTTTTGAAAAAGCTGTTGATATAAGCAATACAGTAAATGTTTTAAAACGGGCTGCCGTATTAATTAAAGAAATTGCCGGCGGCGAAATTGCCAGCGATATCATTGATGTATATCCATCGCCACATCAAAAAACAGAAGTAGCACTTAAATATCATTATCTAAAAAAACTAAGCGGCAAAAATTATCATAGCGATACCATTAAAAATATTTTACATAGCCTGGGTTTTGAGCTGATAAAAGAAGGTGCAGATGAAATGCGTTTTTGTGTACCATTTAATAAAACCGACATAAGTAACGGCGCCGATATTGTGGAAGAAATAATGCGGATTGACGGTTTGGATAATGTAGATATTCCAAACATGATTACCATTGCACCTGCGGTGGAAACATTGGCGCATGAAACAGCCTATACAGAAAAGATTGCCGAATACCTGGCGGGAAGTGGATTTCAGGAAATTTTTACCAACTCCATCACCAACAGCGCTTATTACAGTGATGAAGAGTTAAGCAGTACGGTAAAGATGATAAATAATTTAAGTGAAGAACTGAACATATTACGGCCTGCCATGTTGGAATCGGGACTTACAACAATTGCCTATAACCTTAACAGGAAAAATACCGACTTAAAATTTTTTGAATTTGGAAAAACCTATAGGGTTAATGATACCGGAAAATATGTTGAAAACAATCACCTCGTTATCTATATTACAGGTAATAAAACTAAATACGGGTGGAAACAAAAAGTCGAAATAACCGACATTTACTTTATTAAAGCAGTGTTTGAAAAAGTTATAAATGTATTGGGATTACGAATTGACAAGTACAATACATCGGAAAACATAAACCTGGAAAATAGTTTACAAGCTATAATAAAAAATGAACCCATTGCAGAAATGGGTTTGGTAAGCAATAACAAAGCAGCACAGTTTGATATAAAACAACCGGTATTTTATGCCGATTTAAATTGGGATCGGTTACTGGCATTGAACAAAAAGATAAATCTGCAGTACAAAGAAGTTGCTAAATATCCTAAAGTAAACCGTGACCTTGCCATAATTGTAAATAAAGAGATGCCGTTTACTGAAGTTGAAAAAGCAACTGAAAAAGCTGGCATAAATAAATTACAATCCATTGGTTTGTTTGATATATTTGAAAGTGAAAAGATTGGTGCTGATAAAAAATCATTGGCTATTAGTTTTACATTTTTAGATGAAGAAAAAACCATGACAGATAAAGAGATTGATGAAATGATGAGTAAGATTATAACTTCGTACGAAAAAGAATTAGGTGCTGAGATAAGGAAATAATGGTACATTATTAAAATAAATATTGAACAACCACTTCTGGTAAAAAATAATATTTAAACATTAACAATCTGCAACCATTTTTTAGGTTTGGGTTATGAGTGATTTAGAACAAAATATCAAACGCATCAACAATAAACTTCAGCACCTGCTGAAGTACCATCAGCAATTACAAAAAGAAAACGAACGGCAAAGCAAATTAATTGAAGAGCTTAAAGCAGCTAAAGAAAAGGATGCACAGCTTATAACAATCCTCCAGGAAAAGATTAGTATTTTAAAAGCAGCGGCAGGAAAAATGGAAGTAGCCGATAAAAAGATATTTGAAAAAAATATTGACCGGTACATTCGTGAGATTGATAAATGTATAAGCCTATTAAGCGAATAACCATGGCAAACCTTATACCAATAAATATTGTAATTGGCGACCGTACTTACCGTATAAAAACAAATCCGGCTGATGAAGAGGCTATCCGCCGCACCCTAAAGATTATCAACGATAAGATAATTGAATTTAAAACACAGTTTGCCGGAAAGGATATGCAGGATTATATTGCCATGGTGATGATTTGGTACGCCACACAATCAACCGGTAGCAACAATGCGGCTTTTGAAAAAGAAATGACCGAAGTCTTGCAGAAAATTGAAGAGCAGTTGGATAAGCACTCCAACAAATAAATTCACTGCTACATTTTTTATCCGAATTTTTTTTCAACAAATATTTAATTTACTGGTAAGTGGCTGCCAACTAAACAGCACGATTTCAACGGGGAATTAGCGATACAAATACTTATCAGAATACAGATTTAGCATTCGGCAAATGTAATCAGCTTTTGTTTTTCAATTCCCTGATACAATCAGGGCGAAACTAAACGGCATCAAGTAATCGGCAAAGGCGAACACTTGCGCCAGACGGGATGTAACGGTATGCAATGCCGTTGGTCTAAGACCAGACGGCGGCAGAAGTCAGGCAGACGGGGGCAACATCTCATGGCGTCAAAAGTGTTACCTACGGCAGCAAAAATGCGGCTTTTGAAAAAGAAATGACCGAAGCCTTGCAGAAAATTGAAGAGCAGTTGGATAAAATAAAATCAGAGCAGTAAAAAATGTTCTAATAATTTTTATCATCAATTGATTCCAGGATATTACAATAGCTCAAATATCTGTCTAAATGTATTGTTCCGTTTTTTACTGATGCTTTAACTGCACAACCGGGTTCATTTAGATGCATACAATTATTAAACTGGCAATCATTTATTATAGCTCTCATTTCAGGAAAATAATGTGAGAGTTCCTGTTTTGTAATATCAACCAACCCCAGTTCTCTTATGCCCGGCGTGTCAATTATTTTTCCACTGTTGGGCAAATCAAACATTTCTGCAAAAGTAGTGGTATGCAAACCTTTTCCACTCCAGCCGCTAACATCCTGCGTTCTTAATTTCAGCATTGGAAAAACTGTATTAATAAAAGTTGATTTACCAACGCCGGAGTGGCCGCTAAGCAAGGTTACTTTTTCTTTTAATAAAGATTTTACCGCCTCTACTCCATCGCCTTTTTCAATACTCATGGATATAACTTTATATCCGATGGATTCATAAATAGCTTTTACTGTTGCAAATTTTTCTTCTTCTTTTTTACGATACAAGTCGCTTTTATTAAATACGATAATGGCCGGTATGTGATACGCTTCGCAGGTAATTAAAAAGCGATCAATAAATCCTTGTGAAGTTTTAGGATCTTTTAATGTAGCAAACAGCAACGATTGATCTACATTAGATGCAATGATATGGTGCTGGTGTTTATTGGCCGGTGAAATACGGGTAATGTAATTTTTTCGTTTTTTAATTTCTTTGATGATAAAAGAAATTTCAGAATTATTTTCCCTGCTCTCGGTATCGGAACCAATAACCACCCGGTCGCCTACAGCAATAGGATTGGTGCTGGTAAAGCCATCCATTTTAAACTTACCCAATATACGGGCATTAAACTGTTTGCCGGTTTCATCTTTAACCTGGTACCAACTGCCGGTACTTTTATAAACAAGTGCATCCATTGAGGACAAATTTCATAAATTAAACTGAAATACTTTATTAAGATATGGAACTTGCTTAATAATATTTTTAAACTTTATCCTGCAAGCGTATTAGCGAATCAGTGTAAAACTGCCTTGTTCATGTTGTATAGGTTTACCAACAAACTGGTATTTGCACATCCATATATATCCGCCAGGTAATGTATTTTTATTATTTTTAAAATGCCCATCCCAGCCTTGATAAGGGTTAGAGGTTTTAAAAACCAGTTGGCCATAGCGGTTGTAAAGCCATAGTTCGTAGCTTATAAGAGTTCCGTTTATACCGGGTTTATAAGTATCATTTACTCCATCATTATTAGGTGTAAAGGCATTAGGGAAATAAATATAATCAGGTACACAGTTGGTTTTTACATTTATTAAAACAGTGTCGCTGATGATACAGCCCGGTAACCGCTCTCCACTAATATTGTATATTGTAGTTGCAGAAGGGTAAAGCCTCCAGGTTAAATTATTTAAATTTGCAGTATTTGTTGGCATCCAGTTGTAGTTATATAATTTAGCCGGCAATGTAAATGTAACGGTATCATTTATACAAATTTGTTTTGGATAATCTAACTGCAACAACACATCAATCGGATTAATTTTAATACTGTCTTTAAATATATTTCCGCAACTATCCGTAACAGATACATAATACAATCCTGGTTGTGTTGCCACCAAACTGTCAAGTGAACTTCCATCCTGCCATTGGTAAGTTTTAAAACCGCCACCTGTATGCAGTGTAATAGATTTGCCCGGGCAATATATAGTATCATTACCAAGATTTAGAGATGCTTTAGGAGCAAATACTTCAATTGGTATTTCATCAGTGAGTGAGCAACCCCCAAAACCTACTTTAATACTACCCTTGTAAGCTTTTAAATACTGTACATACAAGGCTGTATCATTTTGGCTTAATATTTTAATATAATTTGTATCTACCTGCCAGTTGGTTATGCGCTTACATAATAGGTTACGCATTATTTTAAAACTATCATAAGGGTTACTGAGGCAATGGTAATTGTTTCCAAATAATTTTATGGTATCGCAGATACTTATTTCTTTGCAAAGTTCTTCTTTAGGCAAAGGATAATCTACAGGTGGGGGCATTGTAATATTTACAGTCTCTATGGGCACACTACCAGATTCTTCAATATTTAAATTGAGCAAAGGTTTTAAAAATATTTGATTTTTTATATAATACGTTGTATCTAAGCCAGCGCAAGTGCTACTACTTTTGAAATAAGGTGAATTATTGTAGAGGTAGATATAATTTGTTCCGAAGTTGTTGGTTGTTACTAACTGAAAATTCAGTAATCCGTTTTTTTGGTAGTCTATATCACTTACAAAACTTGTGTTAGGGAAACCTAAATCGGTTAAGTTAACCTTTTTTTGTGCTATCAGTTCTAAGTTCTCATTGATTACAGTATAATAAAACATTTCTGGTCCGTAAAATGTGTTGGTAAAAGAATATCCAAGAGTAATAGTATTTTCTGAATCTATATTAAAGCGTTCGCCATTGAATGCTGCACCTCCAACCGGATTTAATAAGGACTTATACCAAACTGTTTTTAAAAGATTTAAATCTTCATTAACTGTTGTATAAACGTGTTGCAATCCTGGAGAATTTGCATATTTATCTCCATAGCTATCAATTAAAAAAGTACCGGTTGTAGTGTTATAATTAATATAACGCAATGTTCCAATGTATGGAGTAGTAAAAGCGTCGTCTTTAAAATAGCTGAATGAATTTTGTTTTAGTAAACTTCCATCTGTTTTGTTTATTTGTACAAGCTGTATTCCATGAATAGCTGATGAATTTGTAGGGTTATCAGAATTATAATAAAACTGTATACATAATACAAGCGCATCTTTATTTTGCGAAGTTAACGCCATACCAGCTACATGATATTTTGGTAATGTACTATGACTATAATTTTTACTCCAACTAACATTACCTAAATCATCTAAAGCAATAACAGCAATATTAGCAATATCATTATCAAACTGGGCTGTACAAAATATATTGTTTCCGCTATCTGAAAAAGGCATTGACGAATTAACTTTAATATTGGGGTTATCAGACCTTTTTATTACTTTACCTAATTTAAAATTTCCTGCACTATCAATTTTTATTATTTGTGGCCAGCCGGTATTTGTAGCCCCATTGTTGTAACTCCCATAAAAAAGTAAATCAGATTTTTCATCTATATTAGTAAGTACCCCAAATTTTATAGGTGATGAAACAATATCATATTTATAGTTTTTATACCAAATTAATTCGCTATTGCTATTAAATTTTATTATTGAAGAGTATGAAGTGTTACTGTTAAACTCAGTTACACCTCCTAAATAAAGATTATTTTCAACATCTCGTTTTGGTTTATAGTAATCTTGAGCAACACCTGAAAAATTTGTTTTAAAATATGATGGGAAAAATTTATTGTAAGTTATTGAATCAACACAACCTATATTTTGGGCAATACAAAAACATGGTAAATAAATTATTGAAATAATACTGCTATATATTTTTTTTAAATCCAACATAAAAAAAATGTGAAAGTTGCAGGTATCTGAAATGATACCTGCAATAATAAAAGTTAGGGAATTCCTATACACGGTAAGTATTTATAAGCCCAAGTACTATAGGGTGTACTGTTTGTGTTATTACTCGGGTCATCTCCTGGGCTGAAACAATCATTATATGGAGAATTGGGATTAGGCAAAGGCCAACCACTTGGATTAGTATTAACATACTTCCAATTTCGATACCTTAACCCTACCAGATGATCGCCTGATACAATAGTTGCTTTACAAAATTCGGTTCCTCTTATAAAAGCTGAGCCATAAATAGGCCAGGATGATGTGGCAGTGTAGTTGTTCATTGGTAGCCATGTGCCTCCATCAACATTATATTCAACCTCTTGCAAATCTGTTGCAACAAAACTTCCGCCAAATCCGCAATTAGTATTAAACGAACCATCATAACCTGATACTATTAGTAAATTAGAACCAGGGCCGGGCACACTTACTACCCATGCTATGTCATTTCTTTGGCAGGGGCTATAACCACTGGCTCCAGTAAAACCATAAGTTGTTACTGGTAATAGCCATAATGAATAAGGATTGCCACCTGCTTTACAATCTGTACCAAATGTAGCGCTGAATTTAACATCATAATTTCCACTATTAATATATGCTTCAGGAACACTTTGAGTAGTAAAATTGGTTGATATAAATTTTACTCTAAAGATATAATTATTAGGATATGAAGGGTTGGGATCCGGACCAATTTCAACAATTTCTACATCGCTGTTTGTAGTATCAAAAGCCAGGGTTTGCACTGTATTGTTTGAGCCATCTACAATAACAGCATATCCCGTTGTACCAGCAATTTTTGTAATGTTATTATTCCAGGATATCTCATATTCAAATTGCAAAAAATATCCGCCACTTCCACTATTTCCACAGGCATAAACTCTGGCATATTGAACTAAATTACAATAGGCAGGCAAATCATAATTACATTGAGATGTAAAATTATTATTTTGCATTTGCTCTTTTGTTACGGGGTTATGGTATTGGTCAACCCACTGGGTGGTTACTTTTTGGTTACGTGTAAATACCTGGGGGACGCCTCCTACATGTTCCATTTGTTTTGCAACATCAGCTCTTAGCATCTCTATTGTTTTTTCTCCTGGTGGTACTATGTTTTTCGAATCTGCTTTTTTACAACCGTAATTAATTATCATAAGCATAGCCGTTACTAATAGTAACGCATTTGCAAGTTTTATGGTATTTGTTTTCATTGTGTTTTTTTAAGGGTGATTTATTTTAACTACAAGAAGTATTTAAAACTTTGCTATGGTGGCATATCTGCCCTTAAAAAAAATAAGTTGAAGAAAACGACTATTAAATTCTCACGGGGGGGGGGGGGGTTAAAATTATCAAACAAATTTTCAAAAATTTTTTTTGTTTAAAAAAAAAAAAAAAAAAAAAAAATGAAAAACAAAAAAATATTATTATTTGTTTTTATT